>Ga0326728_10004821_pt1 | contig 39151 bp, 29 predicted proteins | sample MB3enrmetagenome_FD_207602 | JGI IMG/M metagenome (GOLD analysis project Ga0326728, IMG submission 207602) | Lab enriched peat soil microbial communities from McLean, Ithaca, NY, United States - MB31MN | ecosystem: Environmental > Terrestrial > Soil > Wetlands > Peat | place: USA: New York... | reverse complement strand
GCGCGCGGAGCGGTCACGTTGGTCTCCATCTTCATCGCTTCGAGGACCATGATCAGGTCGTTCTCCGCGATCTCCTGCCCGGGAGTCACGTTGGCGCGAATGACGATGCCGGTGATGGGGCTGCGGCAGAGCTTGCTCTCGTCGCCGCTGACTTCCTGCGCCGGAGTTGGTGCCTTGGCCGGCGGCGCGGCCACCGAGTGCACCGTCGCCGGCATCAGGGGATAGGACGTTCCGTAGTTGGGGTGATGCGGAACTTCGTCGTCTTCGAGGACTTCGACTTCCAGTTCGTAGGTTTCGCCGTCAATGCCGATCTGAAGTTTCAAGTTGCTCTTCCTTCTCTCGAGTCGCTCCCCGAGGCTCGCGCAGCCTAACGGCTGAAATGCGCATTGTGTGAGGCTTGAATGAACGCGCGGCCCTGCTGCGCCCACGGGCTCAGGCCCTCAGAGTGCGAGAACAGCTTCCGCGCGGAACGGATGCGGACTTCCTTGCCGAGGTAGGCGGAGGCCGCAGCAGCCAGCAATACCAGCACCTCCGGCGTCACCTTGGCCCTGGCCGGCGTGGCCTGCGCTGCCTTGGCCGGAGCCGCCGGCGCATGCGCGATCGCCGAGGCGGGCCTGGCGAACTCGGCGATGCGGGCCTCGAGAGCCTTTACCAGCGCGCTCAACTCGCTCAACTGGCGGTCCGTGGCCTGCTGCCGTTCGGAGATCGCCTGAACTAACTCTGTTAGATCCTGTTTCACGCGAATCTCCTCTTTAAAGTGGAATCAGTCCGTGCTTTTTCTGGGGACGCATCTCGCGCTTGGTATAGAGCCGCTCCAGCGCCTGGGCGAGAGACTTGCGCGTCTCGGCCGGCTCGATGACCTCGTCCACTAACATGCGGCCCGCGGCCACATAAGGGTTGGAGAAGGTTTCACGATACTCGGCGACCAGTTCTTTGAAGCGCGCCTGCTTGTCGTCGGCGGCCTCGATCTCGCGACGGAAGACGATGCCCGCCGCACCCTCGGCGCCCATGACCGCAACCTCTGCCGTGGGCCACGCCAGCACCCGGTCCGCGCCCATATCTTTCGAGCACATGGCCAGGTAGGAGCCGCCATAGGCCTTGCGCAGAATCACCGTGAGCTTGGGCACCGTGGCCGCCGCGTATGCGAAGAGCATCTTTGCGCCGTGGCGGATGATGCCGTTGTGCTCCTGGTCCACGCCGGGGAGAAACCCGGGAACGTCGACGAAGGTGACCAGCGGAATGTTAAAGGCGTTGCAGAAGCGCACAAACTTCGACGCCTTGTCGGAGGCATTGATGTCCAGCACTCCGGCCATGGCGCTGGGCTGGTTGGCGACGATGCCGACCGGCCGGCCTTCGAGGCGCCCGAAGCCGATTACGATGTTCGGCGCAAAGCCGGGCTGGATCTCCATGAAGTCCTTGTTATCGACGACTCGCGTAATCACCTCGCGGACATCGTAAGGGAGCTTGGGATCGTCGGGAATAATGCTGTTCAGCTCAGGATCGGCCTTGATGCGCCCCTTGTACGGCAAACGCGGCGGATCCTCGAGGTTGTTGGAGGGCATGAAGCTGAGCAGGCGGCGGCACATGAGCAGCGCCTCTTCGTCGTTCTGCGCGATCAGGTGAATGACGCCGGACTTGGTCATGTGCGCGTTCGCACCGCCAAGCGCATCGGCGGTTACGTCCTCACCCGTGACCTGCTTGATGACCTGCGGGCCGGTGATGAACATCTGGGCCTGCGCGGTCTGGATGATGAAGTCGGTGAGCGCCGGGCTGTAGGCCGCGCCGCCCGCGCAGGGTCCGCAGATCAGCGAGATCTGTGGGACCGAACCGGAGAGCATCACGTTGCTGTAGAACACGCGCCCGTATCCGGCCAGGCTGTCGATGCCCTCCTGCACGCGCGCGCCGCCCGAGTCGTTGATGAAGACGAAGGGGCTGCCGGTCTTGAGCGACAACTGCATCATGTAGGCGATCTTGTCGGAGTGCATCTCGCCGGCCGCGCCGCCCGCGATGGTGAAGTCCTGGCTGGCCAGGTGCACCAGCCGTCCATCCACCGTGGCGCTTCCGGTCACTACGCCGTCGGCCGGAAACTCCTTGTCGGCCATCCCGAAGTAGGTGGCGCGATGGCGGGCAAACTGGCCGATCTCCTCGAAGCTCTCGCGATCGACCAGACCTGCGATGCGTTCCCGCGCGGTCAATTTGCCGGCCGCGTTCTGCGCCTCGATGCGCTTCTTGCCCCCGCCCAGCTCCGCCGCGCTGCGCCGGGCCGCAAGATCGGCGATCCTTTCCTTCATGGTGTTGAGTCTTACTGCCTGCTCTACGGTAGCCATTGCTGCTCCTGATCCTGTTGTTTGTCTAGCTGCCCGGGGCCACCGCGACGCGGTGTTCTTTCCCGTTCAGCGTAATTACGTAGTTGACTGCGTTCGCCAGAGGCTTGACGCCGCTCGGCGCCGCTGCCGCGGCCGCGGCGGGCTTGGGCTCGGCGGCCTTGGTCGGATTCGGGTCCTTGCCCACATTCTTGCGCCCTTCGGGCCGCGACTTGAAGAACTTGGGCGCGACCTGCGGGAACATGGCGTAGGTGAGAACGTCTTCATCCGTGCCGTTGAAGCCTTCCAGAGCCTTGGCTCCCGCGCACAGCGTCTCCCACTCCGGCTTCTGCAAGTCGGCGGGCCGGCAGGTGATCACCTGCTTCTTGGCCGAGGCCTCGGCCATCTTCAGCACCTCGGGATCCTTCTCGCCGATTGTGGAGCCGTAGTAGCCGAGCATCAGATCGGAAAACTCGCCGGTGAGCACCTTGTACTTGCCCATCAGCACGTTGAAGACGGCCTGCGAGCCAACGATCTGGCTGGTGGGAGTGACCAGCGGCGGATAGCCGGAATCCTTGCGGACGCGCGGCACTTCCTCGAGCACTTCCTGGAGCCGGTCGCTTGCGCCCTGGCCCTTGAGCTGGCTCTCCATGTTCGAGATCATGCCGCCCGGAATCTGGCTCTCGAAGATGGCCGTATCCACGCCCATGTTTTCGCTGAAGAACTCGCGATAGCGGGGACGGATCTTGGCGAAGTGCGCGTTGACTTTCTTCAGCCGTTCGAGATTGACGCGGGTTTCGTAGCCCGTGCCTTCGAGCAGTTCGACGAGGCTCTCGGTGGGGTTGTGTCCCGGCCCGAGGGAAAGGGAACTGATGGCCGTGTCCACCATGTCGGCGCCGGCCTCGATGGCCTTCATCAGCGTCACCAGAGTCACACCAGTGGTGGCGTGCGTGTGCACATGCACCAGGGTCTCTTTGCCGCAGCGCTTCTTGATCGCAGTTACGAGGTCGAAGGCGGGCTGGGGCTTCAAGAGCGCGGCCATGTCCTTGATGCAGATCGAGTCGCAGCCCATCTCCTTGAGCTGCTGGGCCATCTCTGCGAATGCCTGGACGGTGTGCAGCGGGCTGACCGTGTAGCTGATGGTGCCCTGGGCGTGCTTGCCGACCTTCTTGACGGCGGCGATCGAGGTACGCAGGTTGCGCACGTCGTTGAGGGCGTCGAAGACGCGGAAGACGTCCATGCCGTTCGTGGCACACTTCTCGACGAACCGCTCCACCACGCTGTCTTCATAGTGGCGGTAGCCGAGCAGGTTCTGGGCGCGCAGCAGCATTTGCAGCTTGCTCTTGGGCATCAGCTTGCGGAAGGTGCGCAGGCGCTCCCACGGATCTTCATTGAGAAAACGGATGCAGGCGTCGTAGGTAGCGCCGCCCCAGCACTCCACCGACCAGAAGCCGGCGTTGTCAATGTCTTCGCACACCGGCGTCATGTCGTCGAGCGCCATGCGGGTAGCCATCAGGCTCTGGTGGGCGTCGCGAAGTGCCAGTTCGGTAATTTCAATCAGACGGGCCATGAATGTTTCTCCCGGGTCAGATTTTATGCGTGCGAGCACCCTTATGTCGTGACCAATGTCACGGCGAGGTGTATCCCTCAACGCAGTTGGCGCACAAGTATTTGTAGTATGTTGCATTTAACTAAGTGACCGTGGTCACGGTCTTTCGCCTATATCCCTCGAACCCCGACCCCTTCCAAAGTGAACCTGCTCACAGAGCATAGTCATCCGTGCCCTCCGGATTCCGATTGGCTCTGCCCGGTCGAGAGTCCGCCTGGCGCAGATGGGCTGCGTTTGCCATTTGCGCTCGACACGGGAAGGCCGGAGCAGATCGCTATCTGCTCCTCCAGGCTTGCGGATAAGAAGCAAGTCACGTGCTTTTAGAATCAATGGCTTGCGAATTAGCTGCGCCGAAAAGGTGAAAGTGCGAGGCCCCACAAACTGAAGGTTTTGCCGTGATCGGCATTTTGGGGTTGAATCTCGAAAGCTGCAAAGGTTTAGTGCGATCAAAATGTCCAACACGTTTTGGCGGGGTGATCCGGGGCGGGTCAATTACGAGAGAACTCCAGATTCAACGGGTAGTGAGTTCCGTGGGCAGGTCACATCCTGCTTTCACATTGAGGCGCAGGAGTTGTAAGCTGTGTTACGATTTCTGCGAAGTTGCCGGGCCAGGTTCTAGCGCGTTCCTGGATAGACTGCCTCCATGTCATCAACTTGTTGGAGGCAGTGGGCTTGGACATGCGCATAGAAGCCGCGCCGTGAATGTTCGCATACTCTGCGGCAAACGTGAGGGACTCCAGATGGTCCATCTTCGTCCACTGAGCCTCGGTGAGATCTTTGATCGAACTGCCGAACTTTACCGCAAGAACTTTGTCCTGTTTGGCGGACTTTCCGGTGTCTACGCAGGCGCCATCATGGTCCTGGCGCTACTTCGGATATGGGTAACCTTTTCCCTGAGCGGAGGTTCCGCGAATCCGCTTCAGGCCGCCCTTCTCGGTCTCTTTCTCATTGTTGAGATCTGCGTCATGTTCGTTTTGGCCGGCGTGTCGATGGCGGCCAACAGCCGAGCGGTAGCATGGGTCAATCTGGGAGAGCCGGCGACCATCTTCGGCGCTTACAGGAGCATCCTTCCCAGGGCCGGCCGATACGTTTGGCTGATGATCGTGGCCGGATTCCGGATCTATGCGCCTGTAGTGCTCTTCTTCCTTGTTTTCACTGCAGCCATTTTCGCCATCCCTGGAATCGCAGGGCGCGGCGCCGCTGGAGCCGATCGTGGGATTCTTGCAGGATTGACGATGTTTGTGTTCCTAGTGGTCGCTTTCGTGTTTTCCATCTGGATGCTGCTTCGTTACTCCCTGGCCGTGCCTGCCTGCGTTGTGGAGGACCTCAAGGCGAGGCAGGCGATCAAGCGCAGCATTGAACTTACCAAGGGATCGCGGGGACGAATCTTCGTGCTGTTTCTGCTCACGATCGCGATAACCTTCGCAATTGTCGCCTTTACTCAGTTCCCCCTTCTGATTCCCGCATTCAAACATCCAGGGCAGCCGCTTCCTGTGTGGACACTTGCCCTGCAACAGGTTCTTAACTTCGTTACCAGTACTCTGATTGGGCCCATCTATGCCATTGGGCTGACGCTCTTCTATTACGATCAGCGCATTCGCAAGGAAAGCTTCGATATCGAGTGGATGATGAAGGCGGCGGGGCTGACTGCTTTACCGGCAACCGAAGGCGAGATGCGGTCCGCAACAGCGGATGAGACGGGGCCGGCACAAGCTTGATCGCTCCCCCGGCATTCACCCCCGGCCTGCGATCGTAATCCAGGCAACCTTGATCGGTTGAACTGTCGCCGAATACAGTGCAGGAGAATGAACTCTTCCGGTCCCGGTTATGGAAGGTGGTGCCGCGGTGCGAGAACGGGCGCGCTGGCGATAGTCATTGCCCTGAAGTTCGCGACATCTTCGCAGCCAGCGCTTGCAGACGATCAAGGCTCGCAGGCGATCAGTCTGAGCGCTTATGTCGACCATCTGAGGAGCCTGGACACTGTCGTCGCCGACTGCCGGAAACAACGCAACACGGATTCCTGCGATCCCTCCAGGGTAGGAACCGATCTGCGCGTGCAGTGGGCCTTCGGTGAATCGAAGAGCGAGCGCGAAGTTCGCTTCGGCTGGCTGCGTTTGCTGCTTGAGAGAGCACAGAAAAAGGAAGAGCCCGCTCCGGCTGCTAACAGCGGCATATTGCCGGTCATAGGGCCGAAGCCTGATAAGCCGCTGCCGGTTACAGTCGATGCGCTGCTGGCCCAGGCAAGAGATCGGCTCAACGAAGATGAGAAGCTGGCCGTGACAGTTGCGGGCATACCGCCGCCGAAGACCAATCGCGATGAGGAACGCAAATCGCTGAACGCAATTCTGGCGCGGAAGGAATATAAGACCGCTGCCCAGATCTCGTGGAAAGACCGCCTGCTCAATAAGCTGGCAAACTGGTTGAACGATCATCTTTCCCGGTTGTTTGCCAACAGCTCCCAGCTTCCATGGGCCGCCCTGGCCTTCCGAATTCTCTGGATTGGCGCACTCTGCCTGGGCTTGGCGTGGTTTCTTGTCCGGATGGAGAGACAGTCACGCGTACGTCTTAGTCCAGATCCGATTCCCCCGCTTGGCGCGCCTTCGGCACGCGACTGGCAAATATGGTTGGCGGATGCGCAAAGGATGTCCTTAGAGGGCCGCTGGCGCGAAGCCATCCACTTCGTATACTGGGCCTCAATTTCTCGTCTTGAGTCGCGGCGGCTCTGGCCGCCCGACCGCGCCAGAACGCCTCGGGAATACCTGCTCCTGATGCAGGATCGCGATCCGCGCAAACTGCGCCTTGCAACACTCACCCGCAGCTTTGAACGCACATGGTATGGGGGTCGAGAAGCATTCTCCAGCGACTATCAGGCGGCATTGGAGCTTGCAGCGGAACTGGGGGTCGAGTGAAGTTTCTTGCCTCCATCGATCCCAGGGACCGCAGGCTCCTGCTGTTCTGCTTAAGCGCAGCGATCGTTCTCGCGCTGCTTATCGGCGTACTGGCGCGTAACGAGGAAAACGAAAGCAATCCAACTCCAAGCTCATACCTCACTGGGAAGCATGGCGCGCGGGCAGCCTTCCAGTTGCTGCAATCATCTGGTTACTCCATCGAGCGGTGGGAGCAGCCATTGAGCGAGCTTTCTGTGCACGCCGATGCCGGAACGGTTCTTATCCTGGCGCAACCGCTGTTCGTCACGCCTCAAGACCGAAAGGCGATCGGTGACGTACTAGATCGCGGCGGGCGAGTGGTGGCCACCGGCTTTGCCGGAAGCAGCTTGCTGCCCGAGGGAGAGGCTGAACCTTCAACACAATTGCCCTCCGATGCATGCAAGCTCATCCCCCAGAGTCTGGATGAGCTGGCAGGGTCCGGTGAAGTATGGATGGCGTCGACGGCGAGTTGGAAGGTGGCTTCTCCCCGGTATCGGGTTCCGTATTACTGCGCTGCCGCTCCTGCCGTCGTTGAGTACAGCCAGGGCAAAGGCCACGTTGTGTGGTGGGCAAGCTCCACTCCCCTGGAGAACGGCAGCATCAGTCGCGGGCAGAACCTTGAATTCTTCCTTAACACGCTCGGTCCCAAAGAGGGTCATCGCTTCTATTGGGATGAATCGCTGCACTCAGAGCCTCCATCGGAGTGGTACTTCGCGCGCGGCCCCGCGCTCAATCTGCTCCTCATCGGGCTGGCCGCCCTCGGACTTCTGGGAGCGCTGAGCTTCAGCCGGCGCAGCGGGCCGGTGCGTGAACTGCCTCTGCCGGAACGCAGCGCACCGGTCGAGTATCTTGAAGCGCTTGGGGCTCTCTACCGAAAAGCGGGCGCATCCAGCACGGCTGTCGATCTTGCCTTCGAGCGCTTTTGTCGCAAGAGCGGAGAGCTGTGCGGGCAGAAAGGGCCCGGAAAAAGCTCTCGAGAGCTTGCGGAGATGCTGCGCCGCCGGTTCCCGGCAGCAGACCCCGGTCTCGAAGCGGATCTGGCTGCGTGTGAGCAGGGAGCTCAAAATGAGATCCTGTCTGCCAGGCAGGCATTGGCCCTGGTGCAGGCTCTTGACCGGCACTATCAATCCATTCAAGCGGCCGCAGGCAATGCCAGTAAGAACATCGGAAGAACAGAAAGAGCGAGGAGAGCGGGATGAGTGTGGAAGACCCATTGCAAGAGAACCCCGAGATCAATTCAGCAACCGAACCCGCACTGCCGGCCACCCAGCAGTTGCTGGCGCATGCCCGCAGAGAACTGGGAAATGTGATCGCCGGCCAGGGCGATGTGATTGGAGAGGTGCTGGTGGCGGTGCTGATGCAGGGCCACGCGCTTCTGGAAGGCGTACCGGGAATCGCAAAGACGCTGATTGTGAAGGCAGTGGGCCGCCTGCTCGGATTGGGCTTTCAGCGCGTACAGGCAACGCCCGACCTTATGCCGGCAGACATTCTTGGCACGACCATTCTCAAGCCGGGGACCGATACATTCAGCTTCCACGCCGGCCCTGTATTCACAGATCTGCTTCTGGTCGACGAGATCAACCGCATGCCTCCCCGCACCCAGGCCGCGCTGCTGGAGTGCATGGAGGAGAGGCAGGTTACCACGGATGGAACCCGCCGGCCCTTGCCCGCATGGTTCACCGTCTTCGCCACACAGAACCCGATCGAGTTTGAAGGAACGTATCCGCTGCCCGAGGCGCAGTTGGACCGCTTTCTGCTCAAGATCAGCGTCAACTATCCAAGTCATGAGGAAGAACGCAGCATGTTGGAACGCCACCACGCGTCCAACGGAGCCAATCTGCTTGAGAGCAATCCCATTGCACCACTTAGCGCACAGACGCTTCAAGCCGCGCGCAATGAGATCCGCGCCGTTCGCGTGGAATCCGATGTCTACGACTACATTCTTGCGCTGGCCCGGCGCACCCGGGAGTGGCCGATGCTCGCGCTCGGCGCTAGTCCTCGCGCGGCGATCAGCCTCATGCATGTCGCGCAGGCCTTCGCGGGATTCGAAGACCGCGACTACGTTGTTCCCGACGATGTGAAGCGCGCCGTGCTTCCTGTCCTGCGCCATCGAGTGATTCTCAAGCCCGAGGCGGAGTTGGAGGGATTCCAGGCAGACCGCGTTCTGACCGACATCATAGCGTCCGTGGCGGTGCCTCGCGCATGATCGCGCCCTCCCTGCATCCGCGCAGCATGCGCGCCGTCTGCCGGCCGCGCAGCCGCTTCGCATTTGGCTTGACGCCGCGCGCGATTGTGCTGCTCGCCGTGGGACTGCTGCTCGCGCTACCTGGATTCTTCGATGGGCGGCTCGCCTATGCCATGGTTGCCTGGGACGCTCTGGTTTTTGCCGCAATTGTCTTTGATGCTCTTCGCCTGCCTGCTCCATCGCAGATCACGGTGGAGCGCTCCTGGTCCAACGCGCCCTCGCTCGACTCCGAGACTCAGATCGAGCTGGCGGTCGAATTCACCGGCGGACCAATCCTCGAGTGCCGCATGGTGGACGACCTGCCCGGTGATTTGCTTTTGGAGCCGGCAACGCACCCGCTGCGCGCCTATCCCAATATTCGCGCCGTTCTGCGTTATACCTTCACGCCCCGCGAACGCGGAGATACGAACACCGGTGGGCTGTATCTTCGGTACACTTCTCTTCTCAAATTGGTGGAGCGCTGGGCCATGGCACCCGTGGAGCAGGCGGTGCGCGTTTACCCTGCTTTGCGCCGGGGAGAAGACCAGCAGATTTTTCTTGCCCGCAGCCGCCAGGCCGACCTGCAACTACGCCAAATGCGCCAGCGGGGTCTGGGCCGCGACTTCGAAAGTCTGCGCGAATATCGTGAGGGCGACGATCTTCGCGACGTCTGCTGGACGGCCACTGCTCGCCGTGGCCAGCTCATCACCCGCCAGTTTCAGACGGAGCGCAGCCAGACCGTCTGGATTGTGCTCGATGCCGGAAGATTGTTGCGCGGCCGCATCACTTCCGATCCTTCGTCAGGCCGCGTGAGCCACACAAAACTCGACTATGGCTGCTCCTCAGCGGTTTCACTGGCTCAGCTCGTCTTGTCTTCCGGTGACCGCGCGGCCCTGCTCGTTTATGGCCAAACGGTGCAGCAGCGTGTGCTTCCTGGCCGCGGCGCAGCGCACATGCGACAGATTGTGGAGTCGCTGGCGCAGGCAAGAGCCGAGGCAAGCGAAGCCGACCACCTTCGCGCAGCTGCTGTGCTGGGGCGGTTGCAGCCTCGACGCTCCTTGATTCTCTGGATCACCGATCTCGCTGAATCCGCCATCCGGCCGGAGGTCATCGACGGCGCACTGCAGCTCCTGCGCCGCCATCTTCTGCTCTTTGTCGCCATCGGCCAGCCGGACGTGGAGATCATCGCCGGCACGCGCCCCAAGAATGAAGCGGAGATGTTTCGGGCATCGGCGGCCCAGGAACTGATCGGACGCCGCGAACGCCTCCTCGCCCGCCTCCAGGAACAGGGCGCCTTCACCTTCGATCTCAATCCCGAAAGGCTCACATCCGCCGTGCTCAATCAATATCTGGCGGTCAAAGAAAAGGCACTGCTCTAACCCGACGCCGGCGATCCCACACCCTCCGGCTTGTGCGCCTTATGGGAGAGCCAGAGCATGAGCAGCAGGAACAGTGTGCCGCCCACTGTGAACTTCAGCCACACCGGCGCTCCACTCGGAGAAAAGAAACCCTCCAGCGTCCCTGCAATCACGAGCAGGGGGATGATTCCCGCCACCAGCCGCGCGGCCTCTACTCCTGCCACGGCAATAGCGTCATGCCTGCGATACAGACCAGGAAACGCCACTCCACGCCCAAGGCGCAGCCCTGCGGCCCCGGCCAATACGATCGAGGGCAACTCAAGCGCTCCATGGGGGGCAACGAAACTCCACAGGTCGAGCGACATGCCATGCTGCTGACAGGCCACGCCGATCACGCCAAGCAACAGCCCGTTGATAAACATCATATACACGGAACCAAGCCCGAAGATCACTCCGCCCGCAAAGGCTCCAAAGGAGACGGTCAGGTTGTGCGTCATCAGCCAGCTGCTCATCGCCGGCGCCATGCTTACCACCGAGTGCGTCCACATCTCATGGCGGTCGATGGTGGCAACCATATCCGGTCCAAGCATCTGGCGCATGAACTGCGGACGCGCCAGGGTGATCACTGCGCCCAGCAGCCCTCCCCCCAGGGTGATCCCCAGCGAGAGCAGCACATAGCGCAGTTGCTTCCGCACCACCGCCGGGTAATCATCCCGCAGAAAGCGAAAAACGCCCATCAGGCTGGTATGCTGGCTTGAATAAACGATATGGTGGGCGCGAGCCAGCAGAAGATTCACGTGCTCTGCGTATGCCCGCGCGCTAGTATCCTGGCGCAGAGTTGAGAGGTCACTTGCCATCTGCCGATAGAGCAGCGCGGTCTCCTGAAGCTCAGCACGCGTCAACTGTCTCAGGCCAGCGGCCTCGGTCTGCGCCAGCAGCTTCGCCAGCCGGTCCCAGTGCGGGCGGCGCTTCAGTAGCCACCGATTGGAGACGATAGTAGCCATGGATAGGATTGCCGCTAATACCGATCAGCTTATCATTGAGACACCGGAACTCGTTTCAATTCACATGCCCATTGCCGGAATCGGCAGCCGCTTCATCGCCATCTTTGTCGACTACCTCATCTGGACAGCCGGCTTCATCGTCGTGGGGTTTGTGGTTGCCCTGTCATTGCCCGTGCATCAGGAAATTCCCGGTCTTTCTTGGAACTGGTTCGCAGGAGTTCTAATACTGCTAATCTTTCTCCTTCACTGGGGCTACTTCACCCTCTTTGAGGCATTCAACCACGGCCAAACCCCGGGCAAGCGCGTGGCAGGGATCGCCGTTATCCATCGCTCCGGCCGCGCCATCAGCTTTGTCGAGTCCCTGGCCCGCAACCTGGTTCGCGCCGTCGACTATCTTCCCAGCCTCTACGCAGTCGGTGTCATCACGATCTTTATCAGCCGCCAGCATCAGCGGCTAGGTGACATGGTGGCTGGAACCATCGTCGTTCGCCGTCGCGAGATCGAAACACCCCATTGGGGCGAACTCGGCTCGCACAGCATCACCGCCTCAGCGATCGATGACCCCGGCCCCATTCCCGCACCGCACCTCAAGGTTGTGCTGCCCGCCTCGGCTCTGGGCAAGCTTTCGATAGCCGATCTTGAAGTGCTCGAAGGTTTCTTTGCTCGCAGACTGGATATGGACCTGTCCACGCGGGCCGATATAGCCAAGCGCATCGCCGATGCGGTTCGCGCCAAGGCCGGCCTCGAATTCCCTCCGGACATAAGCGTCGAGACCTTTCTCGAGGCTGTGGCATTCCAATTCCGAGGCTTGGGGCGGATGAACTAACCCGCCCTCAATGCAAGCGGTCTTATCTCCTCGCACCAGCATCCTGTGAATGGTCTTATTGATCCGGCCCGAAAAGAGGAGTTCCTGCTTTCCCACCCAAACCGCAAAGAACGCGGTTTGGATGGGCACCCACGGTCGTATCTCTTTCGGGCCGGATCAATATTCTGTCAGCTCTAGAAGTTCAGGGTCACCTTTGCGGTTAGCGCACGGGGGGTTACGTAATGCGTGCCGCTGAAGGTAGACAGGAAGTTGTAGAGGGCGCGTTTGTTTGCGACGTTGATCGCAGTTACATCGAAATCTAACTTGAAGCGGTCGGCGTGGAAGATGTTGTTCTTGCCGAGGTTCACGTCGAAGAGGCTGCGCGGAGCGATGCGCGGGGGATTGTGGTCGTTGTCCTCGGTGTTGATCGCGGGGATCTTTACAAGCGTTGAGGAGTACTGGGATGCCGGGCAGCTTTGGAATCCCGAGTATGGAGTTGCGCCCACGCCATTGCAGGCAATGCCGGCTTCATACTGCTGATCCGGCGTGAGCCCGCTGAGATCGATTCCCGGAACGCCGCCGGGCAGAAGAATGCCCGCGCATCCGGTGTTCGTGCCAGTGGCGTTGTAGCAGGGCACAGCGCCGGCAACCAGGCCGGAGTCGTAGCGCCAGTTGAAGCCGCCCCAGATGCCGCTGAGCATGTGCTCTCCGGGCACGGTGTACTGCACGTGCGTCGCCTCGTTGAACTTTTCGTCGTGATCGATGCGGAAGGGCAGGCCCGTCTGGCCGACAGTTGCGCCTGCGCCGGCGACTTGCGGCGGGAAGAAGCGCGCGGCCACCGAAGAGGTGACAACGTACGCGGCAATGTGATGGAAGTCAGTGAGATTGGCATGCAGGGCGTAGCCGGGAATCTTGGAGTTATGCCAGTCGATGGGGAAATAGATGGGAGTGTTGCCGAGTACGCTGAAGTCGAAGGCGTTGTGCGTGTACTTCCATATGTACTCGCCGCCGGCCATGAGGTGTCTGCCAAACCCCTGCTGGAAGTTGACATGGAACTCATTGCGGAAGCCGGGTTGAAGAGTGCTGAGCGCACCGGTGGAGCAGGAGAGCAGCGGAGAGAGCACGGCGTCGGAGCAGCCGCTGCTGGAGAGCACCAGGTTCTCATTGAAGGGAGTCTCAAGGGTGCGCGCGTAGGAGGCAGCCAGGACGGTGTGGGACTTTTTAAGGTTGTAGGAGACGCCTAGGCGCGGTTCTGCCTGGGCTGTTGTAGCGATGCCGTTGTACTTATCGCCGCGGAAGCCGAGATTGAGAGTCCAGGGTCCGAGTTTGACCTGGTCCTGGATGTACACGGCGCCCTCTTTCACGTCGGTGTGTCCGGAGTAGGCGTAGCTTTTACCGCCGCGGGTCAGATCGTAGGGTGCGAGTACGGGCAGGTATCCGGTGTTGACGAGAGTTGTGACTCCATTGCACTGCGAGGGGGCGGAGAATCCGGGCAGGGGATTGCCGCCTGAGTCGGTACATGGGGAGTTATAAGTACTTTCCACGATGCCCAGTCGATCGTATTCGTTGAGAAAAGTCTGCTCGTACTGAACGCCGGCAAGCAGGTTTTGGTGGCCCTTGACGTAGGTGTAGTCAAGATGCGCGCCGGCGTTGGTGAGGGTCCGGGCCTGGGAGATGGAGGAGGTTTGAAGATTTGGGGGGCCGAGATCGGCGAGGGCATTCGGGCTGGGGTAGTAGTTGTAGTGGTCACTGCGCACAAAAGCGTTCAGGTTAACGACCGAGGTCTGATTGATGACATGGGTGTAGGTAGGGGCGATATTGAAGGTCTGGATCTGAGACCGCTGATCGGTGTTGCCGACGGCGCCGAAGGCCGGGCTGGCGCTGGCGCCACCGCTGAGCACGTTCTGCACGGCGAGATTGTCAAAGGAGTTTGGATTCTGGAACCAGGAGCGGGTGTAGTTCAGGTCAAGGTGGATGGAATCGTTAGGAGTGAAGTTATAGTCGATGCGGTCGAAGGAGTTTTCCTCGTTGCCGCGGTCATGCATGACTGTGAACTCGGGGGGGTCGAGAAAGCGGCTGGTGTTGAGGCCGTCGACCTCAACAAAGTTGCCCCACTTTGCCCCACCGTAGGAGAGATTGACTCCGCCGGTGACCGACCCGAAGGAGCCATAGGAGGAGTAGACGTTGCCGGTCGGCTGGGTGACACCCTGGCCGGAGCGAGTGGTGGCCACGATGACCAGGCTTGTTTTACCGCCGTACTGGGCGGGGGGCGCGCCGTCAATGACCTCCAGCGACTGGACGGCGTTGGAAGGGAGCTGATTGGAGAAGACCTTGCTTTGCTGGTCGGTAATGGGCTGGCCGTCTACGGAGAAGGAGTTTGAAGCATGATCTCCGAGGCCGTGGAAGAGGCCGTTGGAGTCGGCGGCGACGCCGGGCGTGGTCATGGTAACGAGGGAGCTGAGCGTGGAGGACTGGCTCTCAAGTGGAACCTGGTTGAAGAGGTCGCGGTCGACATCGACGTGGAAGGTAGGGTCGTCTTCGATCAGCGGACCGGCTGACTCGACAGTAACCGTCAGGGTAGCGCTTTCAATCTGGAGCGTCAGCTTGAGGCTCGTGCCCAGCGCCGAGTCCACAGCCGTGCTTTGCGTCAGCGGAGCAAATCCCTTTGCGGTTACGGAGAGGGTGTAGACATTGAAGGGGATGTTGGGCAAGCTGAACTTGCCAGCAGGATCAGAGGTGGTGGTCCGGTCCAGGCCGCTTACGCTATTTTTCAAATGAACGGTCGCGCCTGGAATCACGGCGCCAGTCGGGTCGGCGACGACGCCGCGCAGGCTTCCGGCGTTTCCGCTTTGTGCATGCGCCGCGAGCGCCCAAGAAACCAGGACCAGCAGGGGAAGAAGGCGCGTCAGCGCGCCGCGATTGAGAATCATGGCAGAGTCTCCTCAAGAGATGCAGATGAAGCATGGAAGATAAGAGCTGCGGACGCGGCACCGGGGCCTGCCGTCGGCAATGCAGCTATTCCCATCCTCCGGTTCAGGAAGGAGAGACGCGCAACCTTCGCGCTTTAAGCGGCGCGGGTTGCCGAAGTGCCAGACCTAAATCGATGGATGGGAAGGTGCTTAGGAGTTTTGAGGAGGAGGGCGTGTAAAGAGCTGAGGATGCCAGTAGCGGATAACCGGCCGCACCCTCAAAACCGGCGCAGAAAACCCAAGTTGGACGAACACCATAACCGCCCCAACGGCCAAGGGGAGGGGAGCGGTGGTGTGCATTACCAGGCACAGGGCGCAATGGTCGGCTTCGCTCGTGGTCTGGTGCAGGTGGGTAACCTGCACCACCGAGATGAGCGCCAGCAGGGCCAGGCACAACACCACGATGGCCGGAACGCCCAGCCGCCTGGCTCCGAGATTGCCTGAGAGCGCCTTCACTATAAGTCCTGATTCAGGTTAATTGACTCTCGATGCAAAAACAAAGAGATTTCCAGCAATCGATAGGCTTTTGACGTGCCGGGTTGGCGTTTGGTTAGGTGGTTGAGGCGCAAAAGTCCAACAGAATCAAGGCGCAGAGCTGTTCCGGACAGGTCTGGCGGGTACGAAATCCGAACGTCGAGCCAGGCGGCCCCAAAAAATCGTGAGCGGGGGGCAACATCTACGCACGACCCGATGCCTGGAGGCTACAGCCCAATTCTCCTCGGTTGCCATCCGGGATTCCTTTCGGTTCTCAGAGCACATGCCTGAATGCCACATCGAACAAGGTCGTGATGGCCGTATCCTTCCTGAACCGCTACTTTCGCGAGTCCTCAAATCTCCAAGTCAGTCCGGTTGTGAAGCCGAACGGATAGCCGGGCGTTCCGTCGTGCGGCATATGCGACGCACTCTGCCGAGGTTCCGTAGATCGGCGGAACCTCAGCAGAGTGCGAAAAAATATCGTGTCAGCCAACACAGTCAGGCCGCAACTTGGGCAACTAACCTGACATCTTTAATATGCGCCGCATTGTCTCACTGACGCTGCTGTTGTGGTTTGGATGCGCTTTGGCCGCTCCTTTGGCCTTCTCCGAACCCGACGCCGGCCTGCCCCCCTGCTGCCGGGGGAACGGCAAGCATCACTGCGCGATGATGCGGCTGATGCGCTCGATCGAGCACTCGAGGCTTGGGTTAACGACCCTCTCGGAAAGCTGTCCTTTCCGTGGCGCGGCCAGCGGCGCGGTCCACTCGACGCCATGGAAGCCAGACCATGGACAGACAATCAGCCTAAACGGTGTCAGTCCTCTGTCGTATTCCGCGCGCCCGAAGGCACACCAAGATCTTTCCCGCTCGCGCGCCCACCACAAGCGCGGGCCTCCTCCTCCTCTCCACGGCTGAAAACGAATCCAGTAATCGCCGACCGGCGTCGCTCCAGCGCGTTGCGCTCGACTGTCTTTCTGTTGCCGTACCCCTTTTGAGGAGAAATCATGAAGCAAGTCATTCTGGCCGCTGTCTTGACGGCAGCCTGGAGCTGTCTGTCAGCGGATTCGAGCCATGCCCAGCAACTATCGGGCACGCTCGTGGCTACAGGCAGCATTGGCGGTGAGGTGAAAGACCCGGCAGGCGCACTGATCGCGGGAGCACGCGTAACTGCCGAGAGCACCGGCCTCAGCCGCTCGACAACAACCGGCCGCGATGGGCACTTTCAAATACCTGGTCTGGCCGCAGGCAATTACCGGGTCGGTGTTTCCGCCGCTGGGTTTTCATCCGCCATTGTTGAACACGTTTCAGTCATCGCCGGCGGCCAGAGCGATCTGAAAGTGAGTTTGCCGGTCGCCCCGGCGAGTACGACCGTGGAAGTGTTTGAAAGTGCGGCCGGATCTGCCTCCGCCTTCGGACTCAAACCTGGCGCCGGTCTGATTGCCAGTAGCCGCAACGCGGCCGATCTGCTTGCAGAAGCACCCGGAGTCAGCCTTCGATCGAATGGCGAGATCGCCTCCATGCCCCTTTTGCACGGTATGGGCGACGAACGCGCGAAGGTTTTGGTAGACGGCATGACGGTTAGCAACGCCTGCCCTAACCACATGAACCCCGCGCTCAGTTACGCAGCGCCCGGACAGGCCGCGCAAGTCACAGTCATGGCCGGCATCACGCCGGTGAGCCTGGGAGGAGACAGTATTGGCGGAACCATCGCCGTCGATTCACCGCTGCCGGTGTTTGCTTCGGGCTCGGAAAGCCTGCACGAAGAGGGCGATGGTTCAGGTTTCTATCGATCGAACGGCGAGGAGTACGGCGGCTGGGTCAACGACTGGGTTGCCGGGCGAAACTTTGCCATCGGGTACTCCGGCTCCGTTGCCACCAACAGCGACTACACCGACGGTAGCGGCCAAAAGGTGACCTCGACCTATTCCCAGACCAGCGACCAAAAGGTCACGCTGGCCGCTCAGGGCAAGGGCAATCTCTTTATTTTGCAAGGCAGCCTGCATCACACGCCCTACGAGGGCTTCGTAAATGCACAGATGGACCTGGTGCGGAACTACGCGTATTCCCTGAATCTGCGCTGGCGGCGCTCCCTGGGCCGCGGAACTCTCGATGCACGAATCTTCTGGCAGAACACGTTCCACTCGATGAATGCGGGCCGCGACAAGCTGACCTTCCCCATGCCGATGTGGATGCCGATGAACACGCATGGGCGCGACTTTGGCTACACGCTGCGCTACGACTTGCCGTTGTCGCCCGCGCAGACGCTGCGGGCAGGCAATGAACTGCACCGATTTGTTCTGGATGACATTTGGCCGCCGGTGGCCGGAACCGCGCCATTCATGGGCCCAAACGCCTTCATGAACATCAACCATGGATACCGGCTGCGCATTGGAACCTGGGCCGAGCTGGCCAGCCGATGGAATCCGCGGTGGTCCACGCTGCTGGGCGTGCGCAATGACACGGTTGCTTCGAGCGCCGGGCCGGTCTCCGGCTACTCGAACATGTATGCCGCGGATGCCGTGGCCTTCAACGCGGCCAGCCGCTCGCACACGGACGCGGACTTTGATCTAACCGCCCTGGCCCGCTATGAGCCTGGCCATGGCGCGGCTCTCGAGTTCGGCTATGCCCGCAAGAACCGCGCGCCGAATCTATACGAGCGCTATGCATGGTCAAAGAACTGGATGGCGGCGGGCATGATCGGCTGGTTTGGCGACGGCAACTATTACGTGGGGAACACCGCCCTGAAGCCGGAAACCGCCAACACCGTCAGCGGTACAGTCGACCTGCATGGCGCAGGCGAGCGGCCCTGGGAGATCAAGGCAACTCCCTATCTGACCTGGGTCGAGAACTACACCGACGTGGACACACTCGATAGCACCAGGTACGGAATGAGCAACTTCGCCCTGCTCGAGTTCGCCAATCACTCGGCGCGCATTGGAGGCGGGGATGTATCCGCCACGGCGACTCTGCGGGGCTCAAGCGACGGCGAGCACAGCGTTTTGTCGGCCACCGGCGCATGGGTGCATGGCACGCGGACGGACGCAAAGACGCCTCTCTACCAGATGATGCCGCTCACCTTTCGAATAAACCTCGGCGAGGAATGGAAGGGCCTGAGCGCAGGCCTGGGAATGGAAGCCGTCGATCGCAAGTCGCGGCTCGATCCCAACCGATTGGAGCAGACCACGCCCGGCTATGTGCTCTTCAACCTGCACGCTACATACAAACTGGGAACTCTTACAGCTTCCGCGGGCGCAGAAAACCTGCTAAACCGCTGGTATGAGTTGCCGCTTGGCGGCGTCAACTTCGACAACTTCATGGCCGGCATGTGGATGGGCCAGATCGCGCCGCTTACCGGTCGCGGCCGCTCCGTGCATTTCAGTCTGTCAGGCAGATTTTAGGCAATTGACTTCAATCCGCGCGGACCAACCAGGGCGTCTTTCGCGAGACCCAAAGATGCAGAAGGATGCCCTGGTTCGATCCATCCGTGGCCAGTGTCCTTTCTTCGTGTTACAGATGGCCCATCAGGTCAAATCCGGACGCCGCAGAAAACCATAGCGGTTTCAGATGAGTTTATGACGTTTGTGAAAGGGACTCTGCGGTGGGTCTACGCACTACCGGCGCGATGCCTCACCAATCCAATGTATTAATGGCCCTTCGAGACCTGCTCTTTGAGTGCGAGACACACTGGGCTCATTTGGGCGCGGAGGTGGGATGCCAATGCGTACTCCTGCCGCGCGCATCCGAGGTCGCGCAGGAACTCGGGCTGGGTCTGGAGCCGGCCGAAGGCGGCGGAGACCAGGACCTGGGCGAAGTGCACATCGCTGGGGTAGTGTGCCGCGCAGACAATGCGACTGTCGCCGTACTCACGACCGCGGATGAGGACGGTCTGGGCCTTATCCGGAGCAACTTGAGCAAGCGTCAGCGCGATAGCCCAGCCGAAAGCGGCATGGCCTGAAGGGTAGGAGTTGCCGCCCTTGGTCATGTCTGGCACAGGCGGCTGGGCAAACTCGCAGACGTGGTCGAAGCGAAAGCGCTGATAGGGGCGGGGGCGGTGGTAATAGCCCTTGGCGCCGTTGAGCGACGAGGAGATGTCGGCCTCGACGCGGTCAAGGAGATGAACGACCAGTGGCGAGGAAACTGGATCGATGGGCAGACCGAAGGCCTCGTTGAAGCGGGTGTAGGTGAGGTTGGCGTCTTCTTCCGCCAGACGCCAGCGGGCCGAGCCGTCAGGCTGCCGCCAGGCGAGCAGTGTGGCGACGTCGATCCGATCCTCAGCGGAATCGAGAGCCGGGTAGGGTGGAAGGATGGAGAGGAAGTTGACCTGGCCTTCGGGGAGGTATCCGGAGACGCCGGAGCCGGGCCGGTGCATGGCGCCGGAACGAGCGGCGGGTGAGGCAGAAGTCGCGGGAGCCTGGGCGAACAGCCTTGCCGATGCGGAAAATACGAAGACGAGAGCGGCCAGCCACAGCCATGACAAGCGCTGACGCGGGCTGATGCGCATGGAGCGCAGTGGCAGCGAGGCGGGGAAAGACGGAATAAGCATGAGGCCGGTCTCCTGATTCGTGACGGACTGCGCGAACGCGCTGGGGCGGCGGACACTCCGCAAATCAAGTTGCGATTATATACTCAGGTGAGATGCAGGAGGGACAGTGTCGCGTAAACATTACTTCACAACAAAGGATCTTGTCATCATTGCGCTGCTGGGGGCGATCGGAGCGGCGCTCTCGACTTACGTGGGCTATCTGGCCAAGGCGGTGGGCAGCGCGATGGGCCTGCCCTTCGGCGGGCAGATGCTTACCGGGCTGCACGTCTTCTGGCTGGTTCTGGTGCTGGCGCTGGTGGACAAGAAAGGCGCCGGGCTGGTAGCCGCCATTTTGGACAACGTGGTGCAGTTCATGATGGGCAGCCATCTGGGCGTGTTCGTGCTTCCGGTGGGATTGCTGCAGGGAATCTTCGTAGAGCTGGGCTACTGGCCGCTGAAGCGGTTCAGCCGCACGCTGGCCTTCATGGTTGCCGGCGGCCTGAGCGCATGGTCGAACCTGCTGGTGGTGCACTTTGCGCTGAACATGTTCGGGGGCAAAGGGCTGTTTCGCGCGGTGAGCCTTGTGGCTTTTGCATCGGGAATCGTGTTTGCCGGATTGCTGGCGCTGGGAGTCGTGAAGATTCTTGAGAGCGCGGGACTGGTGCGGCGGAAGAAGGTTGCCGCATTGCAGCGCGAAGCGGCCCCAAGCACGGCGACGGAATCCTAGGGTACCGGAAGTACATTGACTCGACTCGCAGAACAAGCTGAGACAGAAGCTGGCGTAGAGACGCCGGTTGTGTCGGTGCGCAATTTGAGCTTTACCTTCGATGGGGAGTTGGAGCGCGCGCTCGACAACATTTCGCTGGACATCTTTGCCGGGGAGTTTGTATTTCTTGCCGGGCCTTCTGGGTGCGGCAAGTCGACGCTGGCCAAGGCGATGGCGGGCTACATCCCCCATGTGATCGAGGGCGAGACAGCGGGCGGCGTTTGGATCGATGGTGTGGACTCGCGCGAGCTGGATCTGAGCGACATCGCCGTGCGCGTCTCTATGTGCCAGCAGGATCCGGAGGCTCAGTTCTGTACGCTTACCGTTGAAGATGAAGTGGCCTTTGGGCCAGAGAACCTTGCCCTGCCGGCTGCAGAGGTGAAGCGGCGAGCAGCGGCAGCGCTCGCGGACCTCAAGTGCACGCATCTGCGCGGGCGGGATATCTTTGCGCTCTCTGGGGGAGAGCAGCAACGGGTGGCGATTGCCTCGATGCTGGCCATGGAGCCCGAGGTGCTGATTTTGGATGAGCCAACGTCAAGCCTGGACCCGGATGCAGCCGAAGAGGTGTGGGCGGCGATCGAAGAGTTGCGGACGAGACGAGGCACGACGATTGTCGTGATCGAGCACCGGTTCGACCGGCTGCTGGCGCACGCCAGCCGCATGATCGTGATGGAGCGGGGCGCGGTGGTGATGGACGGAGAGCCGGAGACCGTACATCGCCGTTACATGGAGATGCTGCATCCTTCGTGGCCGGAGTTGGCGGCGCCGCTTGCCGATGGCGAGGCGCGTTGTTCGATCCGGGTAAAGGATCTTAAGTTCGTCGTGGGGGAGAAGGCGATTCTGCGAGGCGTGTCGTTTGAAGCGCGGCCGGGCGAGCTGATCGGCGTGGTGGGCGCGAACGGATCGGGCAAGACCACGTTCTTGAGCTGCCTGGTGGGAATCGCGCGCGCCACAAGCGGCGAAGTGGAGATGGAAGGATTGAACGCCGTCTTGACTCGTGTGTCGGAGATCGCACGCAAGACTGGGTTTGTCTTTCAGAGCCCCAACCACCAGCTCTTCGAGAGCACGGTTGGCGATGAGGTTGCGTTTGCCGCGCGGAACTTTGGTTTGGACCGTCAGGCGCGGGCGAGAGAAGTGATGCGCGAGTATGAGCTGCTAGGCTATGAAGGGCGGCATCCGCTGAAGCTGAGCCACGGCGAGAAGCGGCGCGTAAACCTGTGCTCGATTTTGCCCCACGATCCCGAGGTGATTCTTCTCGACGAGCCCTTTATCGGGCAGGACGCTATCAACAGCGCGCGCATACTGTCGGACATCCTGCGCATGAAACAGGCGGGAAAGACGGTCGTGATGGTGGCCCACGATATGGAGATCGTGTTCCGTTATTGCGACCGGGTGGTGCTGTTTGAAGGCGGGCGGATCGTTGTGGACGCGCCACCCGCCGAGGCGGCCAAGGCCATTGCCGAGATGGGCCGGGAAGCATATCTGCCCGGAGGCGGCGCGTCATGATCGTTGCCTACTACCAGGGCGATACGGCGCTGCACCGGCTCAATCCGCTGGCCAAACTATCGGCGGTACTGGCCGGATGCACAGCGGTATTCCTCTTCGGAAATGTGGCGCTGGTTCTGGGGTCGTTGGCGGGGGTGATTGCGGTTGCATATGCGAGCGACGCGGGGCGAGTGATGGATGTGATGCGCTCGCGGTTCGCCGTGATGCTGGGTCTGTGGCTGATAGCGATCAACGCCTTGTTCACCCCTGCAGGCAGAGTCCTGGTCACGGTGCCGTTCTACTTCTTTTACTTGTCGATCACTGACGCTGGGCTGATCATGGGGGTCCTGTATGCGGCCCGCTTTCTGACGGTCTTCTTGATCAGCGCGCTGTTTGTGGCCTCGACTGAACCGGCGGCGCTGGTCTACGCGCTGATGCGGCGGGGACTGCCTTACCGCTACGGTTTTTTGCTGGTGCTGATGCTGCGCTTTGTGCCGGTCTTCGAGCGGGAGCGGAAGATGGTGAGCGACGCCCAGAAGATGCGGGGACTGGAGATCGACAAGCGCGGCGTGAGAAGCATGTATCGGTCGCTGCGCTATACAGTGGTGCCGCTGATCGTCTCAGCGCTCCAAAAGACAGAGAGCCTGGTGATGTCGATGGAAGGCCGGGCCTTCGGCTACCGGCCGGATCGCACCTTCACATTTGAGGACCACTTCGGGGCGAGGGACCTGGTAGTGACGGCTGTTTCCTGGGCGGTGTTCGCGCTGGCGCTGGTGGGGAGGTTCAGCGGTTGGCGGCTGCTGAACGGGGCTACCTTCTAAGTATTTCGCTCGCGCCAGCCCGCGGTCTCCCACGAGATAAGGGCCCAGTGGACGAGACGCTCGCCCTTTAGACGCCATCTCTCCCCATCCTGGAGCAATTCCGCTGAGACGAAGCGGCGAAGGGCCTTCTCCTCCGACGGTGTGATGTTCTCAATCATCCATCGGACTGAATCGACAGCCTCTTCTTCATTCGCAAACGTGCTGCGCCTTCGGTATATCTGCTGTACGTTGGCCGCGATTCCCATCTGGTAGAGAAGGTTGTAGATGTAAATGTAATCGGGGTTGGTGTGAGCGGGACGGCCGACGGCGGCCAGGATGCGGGGATCGTGCGGTCCCGCGCCGACCGCGCAGGTGATGTAGACGCGCTGGCGTGCAAATTCCATTAATTTGACCAGCGCGGCCCGGGGATCGTCGCCGCCCATCGAGCGCGAGGCGATGGCCGCATCATGGACCTCGATGCCGAGGGTCTTCCAGTCGTCCTCCCACCGACCGACGATGCCGGTGAGATTGCCGAGCGTGGCCTGCGACTTGCGCTCGTTGAGGATGCCGATCATTACCGGTGAGAAGTCGAGGGCGGTGACGCGGCGGACGCGGCGCGCGAGCGGGCAGGCCAGAGTGCCGGGCCCGCTGCCAACGTCGAGTACGCTCCACGCGGGGTAGGGATTCATGATTCCGAGAAAGGCGTCGGCGTATTCGTCGCCTTCTTCTCCCTGGACGTGAGCGGCGAAGGAGGGGGCGCGGCGATCCCAGAACGCGCGGTCGCGGCCTCTTTGCTGGGAGTTGGAGTCGGCTAACCAGGCGCGGTTCCAGTCGATTTGGCGGAAGGTGTGCATGGTGTCCTGTCTCGAGAGCCAGCTGTGCGATGATCGATGGCTTCAAAGTGGAGTGGGAGAGCGCTGCTTATAGGTTATGGTATGGGGGCGGCATTCTTGCCGGGAGACGGCATGGCCGAGCGCCGGCAGCAACGGATGCCATGCTTGTTCTGCGTTTGAGTTGGAAAGAGAAGAGGCCGCCCGTGGTGGGCGGCCTCGCTTGTCCGCGATCAGAAATGATAGCGGACGTTGACGAACCAGTTCCTTCCTGCCTCAGGGAAACCGTCGGTCAGGAAGTAGTTGCGATCGAAGACGTTCTTGATGCCGGCCTGCGCCGTGATCAGCTTGCCTTCCGGGATCTCAACGCCAAGGAAGCGTTTGTTGAGAGTGACATTCATCGCCAGATCTGTGGTGGCGAAGGCAGATTTGTAGTTGAGGCTGCCGAGGTTGGAGTCGGTCTGGAGAGTAATGCCGCCCTCGTAGCGCTCCGAAACCATGCCCTCGATATTGAAGGGCAGTTGGACAGCGGCGGTGCCGATGGCCTTGTTCTTGGGAATGCCGTAAGGCAGGTAGATGCCGCTGTTCAGGTAAGAGGTAAGCACGTTCGCCGGCACGTTGGCTGAAGCAATAGTGCGGTTGAGATAGCTGTAGTTGCCATCGACTACGAGCCGCGATACCGGCCTGCTGTGGACGGCGAGTTCGACGCCCTCGTGGGTCTCCTTGCCGACGTTGAGGTAGTAGGAGCAGTAGCCGGTGTACTTGGTGTCGTTGGGGCACAGTCCGAGCAGATCCTTGGGATCGGTGGTCTGGTTCCAGTCCGGATCGAGGATGTACTCCGACTCGATGGCGTTGCGCAGATCGGAGCGGAACAGTTCGGCGGTGGCTGAGGTCTTGTTTCCGAAGTTATGCGTGTAGCCGAAGTTCCAGTTCTGGCTGTGCTCGGACTGGAGACTGGGGTTGGGCATTCCCGATCCCATCGAAGCCGAGTAGAGCTGCTTCATGGTCGGGAAGTCGCCGCGGTCCTCGTAGGTGACGAAGACCAGGTCGGAGCCGCTGGCGACATAGGTGAACGATGCCTGTGGATTAACCGTCCAGGCATGCAGCATGCAGCCCGAGTAGGAGGTGTTGGTGGTGTTGGAGGCGCAGGTAAAGGGAACCAGCGAGACGGTAACTACGGAGCCGGACTTGCTGGCCGTGTAGGTGTCTTGCTTGAGGCCGCCGATGTGATCGGCGCTGAAGCCGATGGTGGCGTGGAGGCGCTGGGTGAAGGTGATCTGGTCGAGGAGGCCGAGCGATTCCTGCTGCGAGCGAAGTTCCTTGACCGGATTGTACTCGGCCGACAAATTGCCGGTTGTCGTGTAGCTGGCAGCGCCGGGATAGATGCCGAGTTCCTTGTGGCTATCGTCCTTGAAGAAGAACGAGCCGCCGAGGAGGTTGTTCTTGATCAGGCGCGTGGTGAACTCCGTCGAAGCGCCATCGGCGTGATCGTTATACTGGCTCACTTCGGAGCCCGAGGCGCTGGCCGAGGCGGAGCTGAACGAGTAGCTCAACATGCTGTCGTACTGGTTGTTGTCGTACATATCGATCGAGTTCCGGAACTGGTCGTAGAAGGCGCGAAATTTGATTGCGCTCTCTTGGCCGAGGCCGGTGTTGGAGAGGAAGTAGTAGCTGTCCTTGTTCCAGTAAGGCCAGAGCCAGAAGGCCGCGCCGCTGCCCTTGTTGAAGGAGTAGGCAGCGTCGGGTCCCATGTAAAGTGGAACGCCTTTCTGGCCCTTCTGGTTGGTATAGCTGAAGACGTACTCGTCGGCGGTTCTGGGCGTCCAACCGATGCGGCCCGCCCACTTCTCATCGCGCGAGTTGGAGTTGTTCTCCTGGTTGGTAAGCGGGTAGGGCACGTTGCAGTTGGTGGTGGAACTGGACGGATAGCAGTTGTATTTGCCGGTTTGGAGGTATGTGTAGCCACCGGTGGGGTAGGAGAAGTTGCCGGAGAGCGGCACGAAGTCGTTCTGCAGCCAATCGAGCGTAGCTTGGGCAAAGAAGCTTTTCTGCTTGGTTGCCAGACGAAGGGACGAAAGCAGCCCGTTGCCGGAGTAGGTGCCCATGGCGGCCTGGCCCTCGAAGCTGCGGGTGGGCTCCTTGGAGACGATGTTGACCGAGCCGCCCAAAGCGCCGGGACCAAGCAGCGGCGAGGAGAAGCCCTTAGCGATTTCAATCTCGGCCACGTCGCTTGAAAGGAAGCGGTTCAGATCGAGATCTCCGTCGTAGGGAACGTAGATCGGAATGCCATCGAGGTAGAGCGGCACGCGGCCCTGGCTGGAGAATCCGCGGAGGTTGAAGACGGCCTCGTTGCGGCGGCCTACCGTGTTCGCGATTTCAATGCCCGGAGTCAGGTCGATGGCCCTGGCATCGTTGGTGGCGTTATGCAGTTCGATCTCCTTTTGAGCGATGCTCTGCGCGGTGGGCGAGAGCGCGGAGAGAGTGCTCGAGACCACGACCTCGGTCATTCCGAGGTGGAAGGGATGGGTGGGATCGACGCCCTGGATGGAGTGGACGGCTACGGCCAAATCCTTGAGCTCGGCGGCGGCCTGCCCGGCGGTGACCGGTGGCTGCGGCGCGGGCGCCAGTTTTACGCTGGTTCCCGGATGAGCGGCGATCCAGGCCGTGACATCGGAACGGATCTGGAGGATGGTCTGTTGCTGTGCGGCGGCCTGGGCTGGAGTCATCTGCTCCAGCAGCGCGATATCTTGCGCCCAGGTCTGAGCGTGTTCTGCCTGGCCAAAGGCAGCAGCGGCGAAGAGTGCCGGGAATGCGCACGCCGCCACAAGAAGCAAGCGCGATATACGTGACATATGTCATTTCTCCTTGACAATAAGAGCTAGCACCATGTTAACCGGGGTGAGCGACACGGACAAGAGACTGCGATATAATTGTGTCGTTCTAACAAGACTGCCTGCGGCGGTCATTGAAGCGTGGTGACGATGAAGAATCCCTGGAAGATCTATGACGATCTGCTGGCCGCGGTGCCGGCGGATGTGACGGTGAAGGAATGTCTCGCCGGCCTGAGCTGGTTTCTGGTCCGCTCGCTCGGAACCGGCGTGGCGATGCGTCCGCGCGAGCTCGACGAGCCGGTGCGCGGCGCCGGCGGCATCGCCGGAATGAAGGTGCGGGAACTGGCCGAGCGAGTAAAGTGTTGGAGCAACTACGACGCCGCTATGGGCCTGGCCGCGATCAACTCCGTCCTCAACACGCAGCAGCAGGCGCAGGCCAACTGCGGGGTATTGTTGAATGAGTGCGCAAACGAAGATGTGTTCAACCATCTGCAGGATCAACTGCGCGGCAAGAAGGTTGCCGTGGTGGGGCACTTTCACAACCTGGAGCGGCTGGCGCCCGTCTGCGAGCTGAGTATTCTGGAGCGGATTCCTCAGAAGGGCGACTTTCCCGATCCGGCCTGTGAGTACATCCTGCGAGAGCAGGACTTTGTGATCATGACGGCAACCACGCTGATCAACAAGACCATGCCACGGCTGCTGGAGTTGAGCCGAGGCGCGCGGATTGTGGTGGCCGGGCCTACGACGCCGCTTCATCCGGTGATGTTCGAGCATGGGATCGAGATGCTCGGCGGGCTGATTGTGGACGATGAGCCGCGGGCCTGGAAGGCGGTAGGCGAGGGCGGCCGAGAAGTGCTGTTCTCAAGCGGCGCGCGGATGGTTAAGGTCACGCGCGGAGCGTGACTGCAGATGGCATAGTCGCTTCGGGATGGAGTGACAAGACCGGCTGCAGCGGGAAGCGGCATTACGTTTAACTGTGACAATCCTCCTGCCTTGGCGGCAGCGGGTGAACTAACATACAAGGAATGACCATGGACAACACTTGGGATCAGCCGGTAACCATCCGGCCCATCGGCGTGGTGGAATCGGAGCTAAAAAACTTCAACCAAATTCCTACCTATGGCGAAGACAGCAGCATACTGATCCGCGAGGATCTTGCAGAGGGCCTGCTGGGGCTTGAGCATTTCTCGCATATCCACGTGATCTACCGGCAGCACCGGCGCGAGGAGTGGAAGCGGCGGGCCAACATCCCCGAAGGCCAGGACCAGTGGGTGATTCCGCTGATGGGCGAGCCAACCTGCAAGGGCGTATACACCAGCCGTTCTCCGGCGAGGCCTTCGGGCATGGGGTCATGCATTGTGGAGCTTCTCCGCCGCGATGGCCGCAGGCTCCATGTGCGGGGGCTCGACGCAGTGGATGGTACTCCGGTCCTCGACCTCAAGATATACATACCCAAGTACGATTGTTTCCCGTGGGCGATTGCGCCGCTGCACTGGTGCCAGAAGACGGAGATGATCGATACCTCGCGGCTGCTGCACTGGGACACGATGAACGTGTCGCTGACGCTGGGAATGCGCGCCGGAGCCAAAGCGATGCGCGACCTGGGCCTGACCCGCGCCTGCGGGGCGCGCGCCATTGTGCAGGGTGGAGGATTCTTCGGCCAGGGTGTGGAGGCCGTGACCGGATGCAGTGTGATCGACGGCACGATGGATTTCGAGGAGAAGCCCAAATCGCTGCTGGACTGGTTTGTGGTTCTCGAGAAAGACGGCAAGCGGGTGGAGCTTCGCGTGAACGACCATCTCTACAGCGGAGCCGAGGAAGTGCTTTCGCTCGCCGACGACAGGTTGTTCACTGTGGTGGCCGGAGCCTGAGCGTGAGGAGTCCAGGGTGAGCCAGTACGTTGCCGTTTTCGCGTCGCTGAACCAGACAGCGCTTTTGAAGCGCGCTCTCTACCGGGAGGGCATCTTTGCCGATATGCTGCGCACACCCCACTGCCTGGCATCGACGGGATGCAGCTTTGCGCTGAGCTGCGATGGGACGGAGCTGGTCGCGCTCGAAGCGCAGTGCCAGAGGTTGGCGATTGCGCACGGCGGAATCTTTGAAAGGGATGCCGTGAGCGGCGTCTATCGGCCACGCGGCGAACGGCCTTTGTAGACGATGATCTATCTGGACAATGCCGCGACATCCTGGCCCAAGGCGCCGGGAGTGGTGCGTGCGGTTGTGAACGTGCTGAAGTCGGCGGCAGGCAATCCTGGCCGCACCAGCCACCGCTCGGCACTCGATGCCGCGGAACTTATCCAGGAGTGCCGGGAGAATCTGGCGGCGCTGATCGGGGTCGGTAATCCGCTGCGAATCTGCTTCACCGCCAATACCACTGAAGCGTTGAATCTGGCCATCAAGGGTGTCCTAAAGCCTGGCGATCACGCCATTTGCTCGAGCATGGAGCACAATTCGGTGTGGCGGCCGCTGGTTGCACTCGAAAGCAGCGGCGTTGAATTATCTATCGCACAGGCTAACAGTCATGGAGTTCTGGTTCGTGCGGCGGTTGAACGGCTGATCCGCGGCAACACACGGCTGATTGTGCTGACGCATGCCTCGAATGTGAATGGTGCGATTCAGCCTGTAGCCGAGGTCGGCGAACTGGCGCGCAGCCGCGGCATTCCGTTTCTGGTGGACGCCGCACAAAGCGCAGGCTCGATTCCGATCGATGTCAAGGCCATGAAGATCGACCTGCTGGCGTTTCCAGGACACAAGGGGCTGCTGGGGCCACAGGGCACCGGTGGACTCTACGTTAGCGAGCACGTGGATCTGCGCCCGCTGATGGAAGGCGGGACGGGGAGCCACTCGCTCGAAGCCGCGCAGCCCGCGGAGTTTCCTGACCGACTGGAGAGCGGAACGCTGAACCTGCCGGGAATTGCAGGGCTGAACTGCTCGGTGCAGTATCTGCTCAAAAAAGGCGTCGCGACAGTGGCGCGGCATGAGGCGCGGTTGACGCGGAGATTGATTGAGGGACTGAAATGTGTTGACGGAGTCACAGTGTACGGGCCGGGAGCAGAGATCGATCGAGCGCCCGCGGTCTCATTCAATCTGTGCGAATGGGATGCGATGGCTGTTGCAGAGCAGTTGGAGTCGAGAGCGGGCATCGCGTGCCGGCCGGGGTGGCACTGTGCAGGCCTTGCGCATAGAACGCTGGGCACCGCCGAACAAGGAACAGTGCGGCTTAGTCCAGGGCCGTTTACGCGAGCGGCGGAGATTGATGCCGCAATCGAAACCGTGGCAGGACTGGCCAGCAACGGTTAACGATCAGAATCGGGAGGATCGATCAGAGCGAATCGATCATCTGCCACCACGCCCTTTGGGCTCTTGCCTTTGTACCAACCGGTGCGGGTGACCGCGAAGTGATCGAACTCCGGGACATAGGGCTTGATGTCGAGCAGCGGGGAGCCGTCGATCATGTCCACCTGGGAGACGTAGAGGCGGTTCTGCTCTACGCGCAGCAGGCGAACCGGGGATAGCCCGAGATGATTAGGCCTTGCCGGGGAGCGGGTTGCGAAGATGCCGTGCTCGGCGTTGTCGAGAAAAGGGCGGACCATAAGCTGGGCCGGGGCGGCGCGATGGAACAAGTAAATCAGCCAGAGGCGTTCGAGACCCTCGATGTCGGCGAGGCCCTGGACGAAGCGAGGAAAGATCTCGACCACGCCCTCTGCCTCGCCGGCTGCGGCGCTTTGGATGGGCGTTCCGGAGACGGCCGTGAAGGGCGTGTGGATAACGCCGATAGGCTCGACAGCAGTAAGAGCGGGACAACGGGTTTGAGGATTATGCTGCATTGTGATATGTATACGGATCAATCGTTCTGTATAGAATACAAGCAGAACCTCAATAGAGAGAGCGCACCGTCATGGAAGTGAAAACGAACCTATCTGAAATGCGGACCAAGCGAGGGCTGGGAGCGGCGGCGCTGGCGCGGCGGATCGGCGTCAGTCGGCAGACCGTCTATGCCATCGAGGCCGGCGATTACGTTCCTAACACGATTGTAAGCCTGAAGCTGGCGCAGGTTCTCGATACGACGGTAGAGGAGATCTTCGAACTTCAACCGGAGCACAAGCAAGAGGAACAAACGATCGAGGTGGCGCTGATGGGCGACGCCGAGGCGATGAAGCCCGGCCAGCCAGTGCGTCTGTGCCCGGTGGACAAGCGCGTGGTGGCGGTGGCGCCAGAGATCGGCGGCTGGGGGCTGCCAGCAGCCGACGCAGTGCTGGTGGATCAGCCGCGGCTGGGAAAGCGGCCGCCGCTCGGCAGGGTGCGCCTGCTCGGCGACAAGTGGAAGACCAGCGCACGGATCCTGCTGGCAGGGTGCGATCCGGGTGTCTCGATTCTGGCACAGTCTCTGGCAGCGCAGGGATGCGAATTGGTGGTCTGCTACGAGAACAGCTCGCGGGCGCTGGAACTGCTGCGCGACGGCATGGTGCATGTGGCCGGCTCGCACCTTCTCGATAAATCGACAGGCAAGATCGAGCTGGCGCCTTTGACGAAGATGTTCCCGCGCGGCACGGTAGCGGTGTTCTCCTATGCCATGTGGGAGGAGGGGCTGGTAACAGCGCCCGGCAATCCAAAGCACATTGCCGGGATCAGCGACCTCACCCGCAAGGGCGTGCGCTTTACGAATCGCGAGCAGGGCGCCGGATGCAGGCGGCTGCTGGACTCCTCTTTGCAGAAGGCTCGCATCGCGCCCGAGCAGATCAGAGGCTACGACAGAATCACTGTAGGCCATCTCGCCGCAGCTCGGCTGGTGCGTGACGGAGAAGTGGACTGCTGCATCAGTACGAGGGTCGTGGCCCAGGCAATGTCGTTGGACTTCATTCCCCTGGCCGAGAAGCCATATCATCTGCTCGTCCGGCGCACACACCTGAATCTGGCGCCGGTGCAGACTCTGCTGGAGACGCTGGGACGGGCTGCGTTCCGTCGGGAAGTGGAGGCGCACACTGGATACAACATGCGCGGGGCCGGTGAGCGCTTGGCGTAATCAGGTTTCGCTCGGCGCTTTGAATCAGTTCCGCTCGACAGGTGCGGTTCGAGCAATGTCTATTGGTTCAGGGCGGCTTGGTGCGAATCGTCGGCCGACGCACCGGTAGATTTGAGCGAGTCCGTGGGCACATTCGCGATTTGGCGTAGGGCCGGAATTCCTCGCGGCTACATCAGCGTTTGCCAGTCCTAATCCGAAATTGCGTGCTCAGCCTCAAAGCTCCGCTGCATTTCATCGGTGTGGCTGATTTGTAAAAGCACCGAAAATCGGCTGCCTTCGCCGAGAGAGCTAGCCAGCTTGATTCTCGTGCGGTGGCGTTCGGCGATCCACTGTCCGAGCGCGAGGCCGATTCCGGAACCGGAAGATTCTCCATGAATCGGCCTGCCGATGCGGCAGAATCGCTCGAAGACCTTGCTCTGGTCCGCGGAAGAAATTCCGATTCCAGTGTCTGTCACACTGATCTCAGCCCCACACGGCTTCACACCATCCGAGCGCGCGTCTAGGGCGAGAATGACGGATTGGCCGCTGGGCGTATAACGATAGGCATTCTCGAGCAGGGTGTTGAGCAAACGCTTCAGGGCAAGGTAGTCCGCTTCAACCCACACCTCTGAGGTTGAGAGATCGCGGCTAAAATCGATCTGCGCATCGGCGAACCTTCCGAACCACTCGTCCCCAACTTCGAACAGAAGATCGGTGAGGTTCACAGGCTCGAAGTGAAGCACCTCCACGCCGGCGTCAGCGCGGGCCAATGCCAGCAGTTGATCGATCAAACGAGACATCTGAACGGAGTTCTGGTGGACCTTTTCGCAGGTTTCGCGGTAGTAGGTGGCGTCGCGGGGAAAAGCAAGGGCTACCTCCGTCTCCGCGCGAAGCAGCGCCACCGGCGAACGCAGCTCGTGAGCCGCATTGGCGGTGAAGGATCGAACGCTTGTGTAGCCCGCCTCAATACGGCTGAGCATCTGGTTGAGAGTATTGGAGAGCGCCGCAAGTTCGTCGCGAGTTTCCAACGCTGGGAGACGAGTGTTGAGGTTCTTGTCGTTGATTCGCTGCGCCTCGGTGGTTAAGGAGGCGATTGGCGAGAGGGCCTTTCGGCTCATGAAAAAACCCGCCAGGGAGGACACGACCAGACCGGTAATGGCGAGAAAAGAGAGCTGAATTCGAAAGTTGGATAAGATAACGAGGGTCTTGGTTAACGACAAACCAGTCTGCACGGTGTAATGCACACCGCGGACTTCGATCGGCTCAATGAGGGCGCTGACCTGTACGGATTCCGCAGTATAGCCAAAATACTTGCCGGATTCCGATGCCTGCTGCGGAAGCACGAGATTCGGATAGGCAGCAGAAACATGCAGCGAACGGTAGATCCAGCTCCCGTGTTCATCGATCACTTGAAGCCACTTGCTGCCATGGCTCACGTTGTAAGCGGCGCTGATGGCCTCGCGCAACTGTTCGACGGGCTCATGAGCGGGGCGGCTCTCCAGAAACCGCCTCACGCTGCGAACGCGCTGCTGCAACTCGTTCCTTTCCAGCTCGTCGATCGCGCGATGCACCATCCAGATGGAGGCAAGCCCGATCGTGAACAAGATGGCCGCGACCGTGAGCGAGTACCAAAGCGTGAGGCGAACGCGGATGGAAAGATGACGGATCATGGCTCTCGATACCTCTCCCGGCCCGGACTCTCGGCCATGGCGTAGCCGCTGCCACGGACGGTGGCGATGAGATTCGGCGCGCCTGCGTTGAGCTTTTCGCGGACGGCATTGACCAGAGTGTCAAGGGCGCCGGAACTCACAGAGGTCGTTCCCCAAACAGCCTGCGTAAGCTGCCGTCGCGTGACGACTTCGCCGCGGCGCACCGCGAGGGCGCGCAGCAGGAGAAATTCAAGGCGGCTGATGTGAACTTCGGCGCCGTCGCAAAACAGGCGGCGGTTTGCGCTATCAAGGCGGAAAGGCCCGAATGCGAGGTGATCTGACGCGGCCAGGCGCGCACGGCGCACCGACGATCCGATACGCGCTACCAGTTCAGGAAAGGAGAAGGGCTTGGTCAGGTAGTCATCCGCGCCTGCGTCCAGACCGCAAACGATGTTGTCTTCCTGATTCAACGCGGTCAGCATTACAATCGCCGGGCGCTGGGGGCGTTGATGGAGATGGGCAGCGATGGAGTATCCGCTCTGTCCCGGCAAGCCCACATCGAGCACGATCGCATCGAACTCTCTATCCAACACCAGCGCAAGACCGGAATCTCCATCGGCCGCGGTCACGACCGAGAATCCTGACTCGGTAAGTCCTTTACGCAACAACTCCAACATGCGTAAATCGTCTTCTACTACGAGGATTCTCATCCGCTGCTCCAGTTACGGGGCGCATGTCGATCGAGCGCAAGAGCGCGGGATATGAATTCCAGCGCGAGTTTGTGACGCGCGATACAACGATCGCCAACCTCAGAAGAATTTCACCTCGCTGTTAATGGGAAATTAATGAGGCTGAGTAAAGTCCGACCTGTAGCCAGCCGGAGAAGACCACGCGCGATGCGTAAATGCATCTCCTGCTGTGCAAGGAGACGATATGAAACGCTTGTCATTGTTGTTGCTATTGACGCTGTTCCTGCCCTTTGTCTGCAAGTCGCAGACGAGCAAGGGGTCGCTGACGGGCCATGTAACCGACGCCTCCCATGCCGTGATTCAGAGCGCGGGCGTGGCGCTCACGCCAGGTAGCTTTACAACCACTACGGATCAATTGGGCAATTTCTCGCTTGCAGGTCTTGCGCCGGGGAACTACACAGTCGCCATCAATTCCATTGGCTTCAATTCGCAGGTTAAGACTGTCACAATTACGGCAGGTCAGAATGCCACGATGGATGTTGTGATGCAGGTCCGCTCAGCGAGTGAGCAAGTAGTCGTCTCAGCGGAGAGCGGCCAGGAAGCGATCGAGGCGGTCAACGAAGAGATCACTTCTCCCAGTATCGTTCAGGTTATGCCCTTTACGCAGATTATGGCACTGCCCAATGCCAATGTCGCCGACGCAGTGGGAAGACTGCCAGGCGTAACCCTGCAGCGAGATGAGGGGGAAGGCGTGTACCTTCAGGTTCGCGGTCTCGACCCGCGTCTGACCAATGTGACGATCGACGGCGTGACCGTTCCATCCCCAGAAGCATTGGTTCGACAGGTGAATCTGGCGACGATCCCAGCCGATATGGTTCAGGGGATTCAGTTGTACAAGACCCTTTCCGCCAATCAGGATGCGGACGGTGTGGGCGGTTCGGTGAACCTGATTACCAAGATGGCAGGCGAGCAGCCCACCTTCAATCTCGGCACTACGATTGGATACACTCCTATCGAGAACGGCCGCTACGTGGGCACGGCCGATACTACGATCGGCAAGAGATTCTTGGGCGACAAGCGTCTTGGCCTGATTATCGGCGCAAGCTACGATTACAACGGCCGCGGCATCAACGACATCGAGCCTTCTCCGGATATCAACCCCAACGGCAGCGCCAATCCTTATTATGACAACATCACGCTGCGCGAGTATCGGTACTCGCGGCTTCGTTGGGGCGGCGTTTTTGGCGCGGACTACAAGCTCAACGACCACACGACCTTCGTAGCGCACGCCATGCTCTCCGACTTCAAGGACTGGGGCGACAAATGGTACTACGAGGTCCAGACCAACGCCAAACCGAAATTTTATGAGTCCCGGCGTCGCCCGGACTTCGGCATCGGGACGCTCTCCATCGGTGGCAATCACAGCTTCACGTCGTCGTGGATTACCTGGGGTTCGGCGGTTTCCCGGTCGCGCGAACTTAACTCGGGCGGCAATCCGAAGGTCACGTACAATCCCGTTAGCGCATTGAAGAGCTGGGCGTCTTCAAATTGCAATTATGTGGGCGGACTCAACGGAGATCCTTATCGTCCGCAGTGGTCATCGGTCTGCATGACTCCAAACGCTACCCCCGCAGATAACATTTATAACCTGTCCAACTACACGATGAACCAATACGTAACCACCACCGGACAATCGGTGCAACTCAACCTGCAGGAGTGGGCGGCGGCAGGCATTAACTACCACTTCGGCTCGCATACCGCTACGCTGGAGTTTGGTGGGGAATTCCGCAACGCACACAAGTTCCAGAACGCCTACACGCCGACCTACGACGCATCCAGCGGCATCAATGCCGCACAGTTCCAGATGGGCTTTGACGACGGCAAATATTACGACGGTACCTACACCATGGGACCGCTGACGAATTACACCTCGCAGTCGCAGTACTTTGCAGCCAACCCCGGCATGTTTTCACTCGACGTGTCGGATACGCATACCGGCTCGGATTCCAACAACTTTAACCTGGTCGAGCGCGTTTCCGCAGGTTACGTCATGAACACCATGAACTGGGATCGCTTCCGTCTGCAGATGGGTCTGCGCCTTGAAGGCACACAGTTCCGTTCGCTAGGCTACCTTGTGGCCACCAATGGCAGCGGCACCTGGGTGTCGACAACTCCGACCACCAACAGCAAGGCTTATTGGGATCCCTTGCCCAGCGTTCAGGCCCGCTGGCAGGTTGCCAAGATGACCGCAATCCGTGGTGTGTATGCACGCGGTATCTCGCGCCCGAACCCGCTTGACCTCACTCCCTACTCAAACGAAACCGATGGCGGCGCTTCGCAGTTCAGCATCGGCAATCCGAACCTGCAACCCACCCACTCCAACAACGTCGACCTTTTGCTGGAGCAGGAAGTCAAGCCATTCGGTTTGATTGAGGCGGGCTTCTTCTACAAGCAGCTGATCGATCCGATCGTGGCCGCCTTTGTTCCCTACCAGGGACAGATCGCGACACAGAACATCAACCCCAACAATGCCAACATCGAGGGCGTTGAAGTTTCCTGGCAGCAGAAGTTCTCCAACCTGCCGGGCAACCTGCGCGGCCTGGGAATCATGGCTAACTACTCCTACAATGTCTCAAACACCAACGGTCTCCCAGGACGCACAGATTCGCCATCTCTCGTGGGAACGGCCAAGAACTCGTACAACTTTGAGCCTTCTTATGAGTTGAAGAGATTCACCGTACACACCGGAGTGAGCTACAACGGCTCGAGCATTTATGCCTATCAGTACTACAACAACGCTGCGCTGCCGTCCGGAAATACTCCGGGGGGAATAACGGGACCGCTGGCCGACAACTACTTCTATCCGCACCTTCAGGTGGACGCGCAGATCAACGCCCGTGTCTTCAGCGGACTGGAATTGGTCGTAAGCGGCCTCAATCTCAACAACGAGGTCTTCGGTTTCTATAACGGGAGCCCTCAGTACATGACCCAGCGCGAGTATTACAAGCCGACCTACAGCGCGGGTCTGCGCTGGAACCCAACGCATAACAAGTAGACTGTCATCGTGGCAGTCGGCGACTTTCAGGGGAAGAGGGACATGGCATATGCCATGTCCCTCCCGAGTCGCCATCCGGGTGCAGACTTAGGCAGAATCTTTGCTCGGGAATAGGATCGAATTGGCTGGAAAATTGTCCGTATGAAGAGCCAACAGCATCTGTCCGCGCTATAACTGTTTTCTTATTCTTGTAGAATCTGAATCGAGTCGGGAAATCAAATGAAGCCATTTCGGGCTTTGCTCGCTTTCGTTGGAGTCCTGTTGACGGCACTGGGCTCGGCCCTTCCGGCAGATGCTCAGACTTCTCTCCAAAATCCACTGACCGCCGAAAAGCGCGATACCGAGCGACTGAAGCTGGTAGTGGTTCTCACCCGCCACGGTGTTCGCTCACCCACATCGGATGTGGCTCAGTATCACCAGTACTCCATCGCACCCTGGCCGTCCTGGAATGTGCCGCCCGGCTACCTGACGCCACACGGTTTCCGGCTCATGCGGGTTTTCGGCGCCTGGGACCGGCAGCAGTTCGCAGGCCAGGGGCTGCTGGCCGCCACCGGATGCGAAGATGCGTCGCGGGTGACTATCTACGCCGACACCGACGAGCGTACGCGGGAGACGGGAAGGGCGCTGGCCGAGGGCATGTTTCCCGGTTGTCCTCCGCCGGTGAGAGGGCTGCCCGAGGGCTCTAATGATCCGCTCTTCCACCCGCGCGATGCGAAGGCAACGGCAGCCGACTCGTCGCTGGCCGCGGCGTCGATCGCCGGCGGCATCGGCGGCGATGCGAACAACATCGGCGCGGCCTATCGCTCCCGGCTCGCCGAGTTAGATGCGATTCTGGGCAAGTGCGGCACGCCGGAGAATACCAACACGAAGCGCCTATCGCTGCTCGATATCCCCGCCAAACTTGTGCCCGGGACCAGCAGTCATCGCGTGGAGTTGCGGGGACCGCTGAGCGTTGCCTCCACGCTTGCTGAAAATCTGCTGCTCGAATACGCAGAGGGGATGGACGCAGCGAATGTTGGCTGGGGCTGCGTGAACGGCGACAACCTGCGGGCGCTGATGGATCTGCATACGGCTGAATCGCTGATTGCACAGCGGACCAAGCCGGTTGCGCGCTGGCAGGCGGCAGCGATTCTCCAACAGATCGGAGCGGCGCTGCAACAAGCCGCTGGCGGCAAGGCCCGGCCGGGAACCATCTCCAGGGTCAGCGATCGCCTGTTCATCCTGGTAGGTCACGATACCAACATCGCCACCATTGCAGGCTTGCTGAATCTGCACTGGATCGTCGACGGACGCAGGGACGACACACCGCCAGGAGGCGCGCTCACCTTCGAGCTATGGCAATCGCTTGCGACCCGCCAGTACTCAGTGAGGGTCTACTACACGACGCAGACGTTGGAGCAGATGCGTTCGGAGGCGGCACTGACGGAGAAAGAGCCGCCGGTGCGGGCGCCGGTGTTTGTTCCGGGCTGCGGGCGTGAAGATTCCTCGTGTACGCTTGCGGGCTTCGAGGAGGAGTTGAAGAGAGAACTGGAGCCGGAAGTGCCGGCTGCGCACTGAGGAGAACAAGCAGCTGAATCATGGGAGTATCTTCCACTCATTCCATGGTCGCCGCAGGATGGTTCGTGGAGAGTTGGCTAGCATCCGGTTTTGTTCGGCGTGTTGCCGGCGTCGCCTCAAGCTTCATCGCAGTCGTGGTCCAAGCGCGTGCGCATCGCGGAAGCGGGGCACGAAGTGCAGCGTCCTGTATTCTACGCAATCGGCATTATCATCACTGCCTACGACTTGCGATCTACCCGCACGAACTCAGATGGCTTATCGACGGGGAGCGGCGATGCCAATGCACGCATAT
>Ga0326728_10004820_pt1 | contig 39204 bp, 26 predicted proteins | sample MB3enrmetagenome_FD_207602 | JGI IMG/M metagenome (GOLD analysis project Ga0326728, IMG submission 207602) | Lab enriched peat soil microbial communities from McLean, Ithaca, NY, United States - MB31MN | ecosystem: Environmental > Terrestrial > Soil > Wetlands > Peat | place: USA: New York... | reverse complement strand
ATTCGAAGAACGTGTTGAAAGGCCCCGAACACGACCACTATTTCGGTTTTGAGATCGGCGGGCCGATTTACATTCCCAAGCTTTTCAACGGCAAAGACAAGCTGTTTGGCATGCTGTCTTTGGACCACTGGCCCGAGGGATCTCCGAGCTCCAGCACCACGACCGTTCCCACGGCAGCACAACGCCAGGGAAATTTCGCCGGTTTGGAGAATGCCTCAGGGGCCGCCGTAACCATTTACAATCCTTTGATAACCCCGACGCTCAATGGCACAACTTACTCCCGAACGGCCGTTCCCGGAAACAATCTGCAAAACCTCCCGGCCGGCAGCATCAACTCAGTTGGGCAAGCCGTGGCCAACCTTTATCCCTTGCCCACAGACGCGGGAGTTGGTTCCGCAGGCACCAATAACTACATCGGTGTGGTCCCCACCAGCGACCACATCACGCAGTGGTTGGGGCGGGTGGATTACGTGATGAGCGAGAAGAACCGCTTCTATGTGTCGTTTGGGAAGACTTCCGAAACGATCTATAGTCCCAGTTACTTTACCGGAATCCTTTCCGATGGCACAAGTTACCCGGGCCAGAACAATACAGAGCACGGGGCCGTGGATTGGACGTCCGTCATTTCACCTACCACGACCTTGGACGTAAAGTTGGGCTATGGGCGCATTATCGCTACGCGTGATGATATTTACGCGGAGAACTATAATCCCACAAAATTAGGATTTCCCGCTTCTTTGGTGGCCCAATTCACCCAGCTCATGTTTCCCGCCTTCACCTTTGCGACTTTTGGGACTCTCGGCCCCCCCGACGTCAACTACGGCACCGCGGGCAATTTTATCGATGGGCATATCGATCTGGCCAAGGCGGTGGGGAAGCATTTCATGAAGATGGGCACCGAGTTCATCCAATATGGCAACGCCAGCAAGAACTTCGGTTACGCCGACGGCACCTACGCCTTCAGCCCCCAATGGTCGCAACTTAACCCGTTGGCGTCTGATTCCACCTCCGGAAATGATATCGCCTCCCTGCTGTTCGGCCTTCCCACCTCCGGGAGTGTGGCCAATAACGCCAATCCCTATTGGACGAGCCGCCTCTTCGCTTTGTTCTTCCAGGATGACTGGAAGGTGAACAAGCGGCTTTCCCTGAACCTGGGCCTGCGGTGGGATTACAATTCGCCCGTCTCGGAGCGGCACAACCGCATTGTGGACGGGTTTGCTTTCAACACTGCCAGTCCCATTGCCGCCCAGGTGGCCACGGTGGTGGCGGCGGAGGGCGCGGCGGGCGCGGCGAACTGCCCTGCCTGCTCCAGCCTGATGGGTGGCCTGACCTTCGCCAGCTCCAGCAACCCCCACGCCTGGCAGCCGGACTATCATGGTTTCGCTCCGCGCCTGGGTATGGCTTACGAACTCAATCAGAAGACCGTGCTGCGGGGCGGATTCGGGATGTTCATCGCGCAGCAAGCGCAGGGCTATCTGCCCGCCCTGGACGGCTACAGTGTGACCACCTCGATGGTAACCTCTACCAACAACGGGGTCACCCCTGCGACCGGGACCAATCTGAGTAATCCCTTTCCCAACGGCCTGCTGACGCCGGTGGGAAACAGCCAGGGGCTCTCGACGCTTCTGGGAACGAGTGTCGCCTTCCCCAACCAGAATTTTCCCAACTCGTATGCGTATCAATGGTCGTTGGGCCTGCAACGGCAGTTGCCGGTGGGTTGGGTTATGGAAGCATCCTATGTCGGCAATAAGGGAACGGGATTTCCCGTCAACCTGGGCGGCGACGTCGTTCCCACCGCCGATTTGGGCCAAGCTGCTTCTTATTACTCGACGAAGGTCGCGAACCCCTTTGCGGGCCTTTTGCCGAACAACAGTTCGCTCAACGGCACCACCACTTCCTTGTCGAATTTGCTTATCCCCTACCCGGAATTCAGTGGGCTCACCGGAGACAATGTCCCCATCGGGTCTTCGCGTTACGACTCGTTCCAACTCAGCGTGACGCGCCGCTTTGCGAGTGGGACATCCCTGATGATCAACTACACCAACTCCAAGGCGACGATGCGCCAGGGCCTCCTCAATAATCAGGACTACAACATGCTGAACCCCTCGGCATCCAAACTGGAGAAAAGGCTGTTCACCTATGACGTTCCCCAGAAGTGGGACCTGCTGGGAACACAAAATTTGCCGGTAGGCCGCGGGCAACGCTATGGATCGTCCATGCCCAAGGTTCTCAATGGGGTGGTGGGAGGCTGGAAAGTAAGTTGGAACATTACGATCCAGTCGGGCTTCCCGGTCAGCTATCCCAGCAACGCTGCCGACGAACCCGGGAGCGCCAAGCTGCCCTCCAGTCAACGCACCTTTTATAATTGGTTCAATAAGTCGCTCTTCCCCACGACGGCATTCCCATCTTTCACCTACCGGAGTTTCCCCACGTATTTTCCCGACGTCCGGTTCATGGGAGAGAGGAATGTTGAGGCGGGGTTAATGAAGGACTTTCCGATTTACGAAAGGCTGAAATTCCGGCTGCGCGCGGATTTCACCAATGCCTTCAACCACCCATTCTTTACCACCCTGGCGACGACCAGTGTAACCAGTGCGCAGTTTGGATGGATAAACACAAGCAGTGGCCAGAACAACAGCCCCCGAGATGTCTACCTCGAGGGCAACTTCATCTTCTGAACGTTCACAATCTTTTCGCTGCCCTCTAGGTGAAGGAAACTCGGCGCCAGTCCCATGGAAACAGTTCTTAAATCCAAAGGACTTGGCGCCGAGTTTCTGCATAGTAGTGCAATTTGACGTAGAGGCGGCTTAACGCCGCCATGGGGCGAGGTAAACTCGCCGCTACGACCAGTTTCTGCATAGGCCCTCATGCTACACGAGATCCCGATGAATGACTCAAAGACGAAGTGGTGGTGGTTTGTCCTCCTTCCGGCCTTGGCCATGTGGCTGGGGTGGGGGGTGCGAGGCCTGTTTGGACATGCCAACGGCGCGATGTTTCCGGGAGCGATGGTGGCCCTGGCGCTGGGCTTCCTGCTGAAGGGGAAACGCTTTTCCCTTCCCCTGGCGGTCGCTCTGACCGCCGTGGGCTTCGGGTTTGGGGCGGATGAAACGACGCTCCAGACGGCGGGATACTTGGGGGGTGGCAACGTTGATCACCTGGTTAAGCTGGGCGTGGCATACCCCGGATTGGCGTTGAAGGGCGCACTGTGGGCCATGTATGGGGGAGCGGGGCTGGGGTTGGCCTTCACCGCCCATTTGCACCGCCTGCGCAACCTCGTAATCGGCGTCCTCCTGCTGATCGCATCGTTTTACCTGGGATGGTGGTTGATCAATAAGCCCAAGCTGATTTACTTCTCCTACGACCGGCGGGAGATTTGGGCCGGCCTGCTGTTCGGAGGGATCGCGTTCCTTGCTTGGATGACCGTGCAGGGCGGAACCCGCATTCCCCTCAAACTCGCCGGATGGGCAGCGCTAGGGGGAGGAATTGGCTACCCCATCGCCGTGACCCTGTCAGTCGTCGGCAGGCATGCCGTGCACGGTGGCGGATACGACTGGTGGAAGTTGACGGAAACCACCTTCGGAGCTTTCATGGGGGCGGCTCTCGGCATCGGAACTTATCTTCTTAAAGACCAATTGCCCTCCCTCGATGAAACCCCGGAGTCCAAGCCGGCCGCAGCTTCGCACTCGTGGGCCATGGTTCTGGGTGGAGCGCTGGGTGCGCTGGTCGCGAATTCGCTGTACGCCGGGTTCGCCGTCGGAGGCACCAGTCGCGCCTTCCATAACCATCTGCAATGGATCTTCCTGGGACCGATATTGTGGTGCGTAGCATATTATTCGCAGAAGGCGGCCTGGCATATTGGGGTGACGATGACCTTCTTTGCCACCGCCACCGACTTGATTCTCTTTTGGCGCCATGATGAAGCAATGGGGAGCGCCCCTGCCCTGTGGGCGCTGTTGGGGCTGGCGACGCTGGTGGTGTCCTGGAAGGTAGCCGGCTGGTCTACGCAGCCGGATGGCGCGGTGGCTCGCCAAGCCTTCCTATTCCTCATGTGGGCGATGGTGGTGCCCTCGTGGTTGTTGCTCTTTGTCAACAAAGCAGCACTCCATCCTCCGGCCCATGCCGTGGCGGAGGCGGGAGGCCGCTGGCCGTATTTGTTACACGCGTGGGGCGGCGGAACGCTGGTGGGAGAAAGCTTTGCCGTTGCGGCCGTGGTGCTCACTCTGTTGGTCTACGTAATCTCCCACCGGCAAGACGCGTCGTAGGGGGACGGCTTGCCGCCCCCTGGAGTTTCTCCACAACCTGATTGCGAGATGCGCGCATGAACAACAAAAAAAACAATATTGGGTGGTTTATCGTGTTGCCGGGCCTGGCCACTTGGCTGGGGTGGGGAGTGCGCGGCGTCTTTGGACATGCCAACGGCGCGATGCTTCCCGGCGCCCTGCTGGCCTTGGCCCTAAGTTTCCTGCTGAAGGGTAAACGCGTCTCTACCGCGCTGGCCGTCGCCCTTACGGCCGTGGGTTTCGGATTTGGGGCCGATGAAACGACGCTCCAGACAGCGGGATTATTGATGGGGAGGAGTGGGGCAAATCCCGGCAGTGAGCTCCATTACGGATTGGCTTACACGGGACTGATCTTAAAGGGAGGACTGTGGGCAATGTTGGGGGGAACAGGGCTCGGACTGGCGTTGACCGCCTACCTGTACCGCCTGCGCGACATCGTGATCGGCGTCCTCGTGATGGTCGCGGCGTTCTACGTGGGATGGTGGACTGTCAACAGGCCGAGGCTCATCTACTTCTCGATTGATCGATCGGAGATTTGGTGTGGGCTGTTGTTTGGGGGGATCGCGTTCCTTGTCTGGCTGACCGTGCGGGGCGGGACCCGCATACCCTTCCAGCTCGCCGGATGGGCGGCGTTAGGGGGAGGGATTGGATATCCCGTCGCCGTGACCCTGGCGACCCTCGGCAGACATTCCGCGCACCCCGGCGCTGACTGGTGGAAGCTGGCGGAAACCACCTTCGGGGCTTTCATGGGGGCGGCGATCGGCGCCGGGACCTACCTTCTCAAAGATCGGCTTCCCTCCCGCGATGAAACGCCGGAGCCCGCGCCCGCCACTGCCTCGCACCCGTGGGCAATGGTTCTGGCCGGAGCACTGGGTGTGGTGGTCGCGAATGCGTTGTATGCCGGTTTCACCATCGGGGGCACCAGTCGCGCCTTCCATGACCATATGCCCTGGATTCTCCTGGGACCGGTGCTGTGGTGCGTAGCGTTTTACTCGCAGAAGGCGGCCTGGCAAATCGGAGTGACCATGACCTTTTTTGCCTCCGCCGCCGACTTGCTTCTCTACTGGCACCATGATGAAACATTAGGGAACGCCGTATTCCTTTGGACGGTGCTGGGGCTCACAACGCTGGCGGTCTCCTGGAAGGTGACGGGCTGGTCTACTGAATCGGACGGGGCGGAGGCTCGCAAGGCCTTCTCGTTCCTCATTTGGGCCGCCCTTGCACTGTCCTGGCTGTTGCTCTTTGTCAACCGCGCGGTTCTCAATTCAACGGCCGACGCCGTCGCTGCGGCGGGAGGTCGCTGGCCTTTTCTATGGCACGCCTGGGGCAGTGGAAAGCTGGTGGGGCTGGGATTCATCATTGCGGCCCTGGTCCTCACCGGGATGATTTATCGAATCTCCCACTTGCAAGCGTCGAGGGAAAGTTAGGCATATTTCCGCACCAGCGAGGCGCCGAGATAAGCCGATTTACGAGATAAGCCGATGAACAGCAAGGCAGGTTTAGGATGGTTTATCGTGTTGCCCGCCCTGGCGACATGGCTGGGGTGGGGCATACGCGGCCAGATCGGCCATGCGAACGGAGCCATGATACCCGGCGCTCTGGCGGCTTTGGTCTTGTGCCTCCTGCTGGATGGCAAGCGATTCTCCCCTGGCTTGGTCATTGGACTTACCGCCATATGCATGGGCTTTGGCGCTGATGAAACCACGCTCCAGTCGGCCGGATACGTGATGGGCACGAATCCCCACATGGGAATCAACTTGGTAAAAGGTTACTCGGGGCTCGCCGTCAAAGGGGGGCTTTGGGCGCTGATGGGAGGCGCCGGCCTCGGCATGGCCTTGGTGTACTACGTTTATTCTAAAAGAGATATCGTGATTGGCGCGCTGTTGTTCGTGGCGGCCTTCTTTTTCGGGACTTGGACAATCAACAAACCTAAACTGATCTACTTCTCGTACGACCGGCGGGAGATTTGGGGTGGCCTGCTGCTTGGCGCCGTCGCCTTGCTAGCTTGGTTGTGCATCCGTGGCCGGACCCGTGTGCCCCTGGTGGTGGCCCTAAGTGCCGGCGCCACGGGGGCGATTGGGTATCCCATTGCCGTGACCCTGGCGACGCTCGGCCTCCACTCCGGGTCATCGGGGCCATGGAACTGGTGGAGCTTGGCGGAGACTACATTCGGTGCCTTCATTGGGATGGGCCTGGGCTTGGGAACCTATCTTGTAATGGACAAAATGCCCGAAACTCAAGATTCGGAGCACCCTGCGCCAAGAAGTCCGAGCCCCCTCAGTGTCGGATGGATAGTCGCCGGTGCGCTCGCAAGCGCGCTGGTGTCCGCCTTGTATCACGATGCACGCGGATACCCCTGGATTCTCCTCGCGCCGATTTTGCTTTGCGCTGCATTCTATTCCATCAAATTCGCCTGGCAAGTGGGAATAACCCTGGTCTACTGCGCCACAGCCGCGAATTTAGCCGTCTTCTTCCTTGGCGAGGTCAAAATGGGGAGCGCGCCGGTGGTATGGACGCTGACGGCGGTCTCAACCCTTGCCGTAGCTTGGTTGGCCGAGGCTTGGAGCGCCAAAAATTCCCCCGCCGCAGCTCGCAAGGCCTTTGTCTTCATGATGTGGTCCATTTTGGCGCTGTCCTACATTAAGTCATTTGTGAATCGTGCCATCGTGAGCCCCCCGACCGGAGCCGTCGCGGCGGCGGGCGGTTGGTGGCGGTATGCCGCGCACATTTGGCGGGGCGGCCTGGTGGTGGACCTCGCGTTCACGGTAGTCGTCCTCGTGTTGACCGGGGTTGCGGCCGGGCTCCATTTCAATACACAGACTGATATTTGGCAGAAACCCGGCACGCGACCCATAGAACCCATTGCTTGAATCATAAGTCCTTCGTAGCAAGTCGTTACCGAGGCCGCATGGCAAAGGAAATCCTATGAACAGAAAAAGTGTGTGGTGGTTCATCCCCCTGCCGGCCCTGGCGATGTGGGTGGGGTGGGGGGTACGCGGGCAGCTTGGGCACTGGACCGGAGCGATGATTCCGGGCGCCCTTCTGGGCCTGGCCCTCAGCATTCTGCTGAAGGGAAAGCGGTTCTCCCCCGGACTGGTTGTGGGACTCGCCGCCTCGGGCTACGGATTTGGGGCGGCGCAAACGACCCTGCAGACAGCCGGATACCTGATGGCGACGAATCATGACCATGTGGTGAAGCTGGGCATCTCCCTTCCCGGCCTCGCCATAAAGGGAGGTTTGTGGGCCACGTTTGTGGGTTTGGGGCTGGGGCTGGCGTTGGTCGCCTACCTGTACAGCAAGCGCGACATTGTGATCGGCCTCATTTTGCTGGTGGTGGCGTTCTACGCGGGATGGTGGGTGATCGATCGGCCCAAGCTGATCTACTTTTCGGTGGATCGGCCGGAGATTTGGGGTGGGTTGCTGGTTGGAGTGATCCCGCTGCTTGCCTGGGTGACCGTGCGGGGGAGAACGCGCATACCTCTCCGGCTCGCCGGATACGCCGCGCTGGCGGGAGGCATCGGATATCCGTTCGCCGTCAGCCTGGCAGCCGCTGGCATCAATTTCACGCACATCAGGCAGGACTGGTGGAAGTTGGCAGAAACCACCTTCGGAGCCTGCATGGGAGCAGGCATCGCGCTTGGAACCTACCGAATTCAAGACCAGTTGCCGTTCGATGATCCGAGGGAACCGCGGACCGCGCCGCAGGTGCGCCCCTGGGACGCAATCCTGGGCGCCGCACTGGCGGTGGCGGGCACGGAGGCTTTGGCCCGGGACGTGTTGCCCTGGATTATCCTGGGAGCGTTGCTCTGGGGTTTGGCGTTTTACTCCGCCAAGGTCGGCTGGCAAATCGGGGTGACAATGACGTTTTTCGGCACGGTGGCTAACCTGGTCGACTTCTGGTCCCGTGAACAAAAATTGGGACACAGCGTTTTATTGTGGGCGCTGGCGGGGTTCGCAACCTTGGTGGTGGCCTGGAAAGTCGCTCGCTGGAGCGCCGCGCCGCAGGGCGCGGGGGTTCGCAAGGCTTTTCTGTCTCTGCTGTGGGCAATCGTGGGGCTATCCTACATGGTGTCGTTTATCAACCGCGCGGTCCTCCGCCCTCCCGCCGGCGCCGTCGCAGCGGCCGGGGGTCAGTGGCCGTACTTGGTGCAAATATGGCACCGTGTCTTGGTGGTGGAAGGAGGCTTCACCGTAGCGGCCGTGGTGCTCACCTGGTTAGTTTTCCAAATCTCCCACCGGCAACAAGAAAAGTCATAGGTAATCAGTTTTCAGTCATCAGCAAGACTGGCGCGTCCTCAGGCTGCCACTGAGTACTGATAACTGACGACTGGCAACTACTAAAGAAAGTTATCCTCCATCAGCGTTCAGTCGCCAGTCGCCAGAAGGGACGCAAACTGAGCAGGGGGAGCGTAGACCTATGGATTGCATTTTGGAAACTCCGAAGTTCCCCAAACATCCTCACAACTCTCCAAGGTGGGGCGAGGTCCGCAAAAGTCCTCAGGGCGACTGGGGGGAGCGGGTGCGTGAAGCCCGTTCAGACAAATTGCCCGTTCTGGCCCGACCTCTGGAAGGCAACAGTCAAATTGTCTCCTGAACTCGCCCTTGGCAAAGGCCCAGTCGATTTCAGCCAATATGTCCTCCGCGCGGAAAATTGCTTCATCTTCTCACCGCAAACTGTCGATAAGCGATGCGAGGTAGTGTGTCACGGGGGGGGAGTAGCACGCCTGGCAACGCGGAAGGTCAAGCGCCATGCGGGCGGAAGGGTCAATAGGCCTGGGGAAAATTGGGATATATATGGAAATCCTGACCAATTTCTGACACGCCCAACTTCCGGCAGGTTGCCAATCTTCAATCATTGGCACTGCTCCTTGCCTTCGGGGGTTCCTCCGGCAGTTGTGCTCCATGGGATTCATTTTGCAACACTTTCAACCGGTTCTGGGTCAATCGATAGACGGAATCGGGAATGTCGGTCTCCAGTTTCGGCTTGGTGACTTTGGCATAGTCCGCCAGGGCGATTTCCCGCTCCCCATACTGCTCGGCAATCCGCCCAAAGGCATAATAGAAGCTGTCATCCGGCTCATCGAGATCGCGAAGGTCCATCGCCTGAAGCAAAACGTCGTGCGCTTCTTTCGTCTTGCCGACCTCGGCGTAGAGGCAGCCAAGCGTGTGCAAGGTATTGGTATCGTTCTGCCTCATTTGCGAGGATTTCAGGGCCATGTCGATGTCCGGGCCTTCCGGCCGCGCAAAGAAAAGGGTCAGCCAAGCCACGTCGTTCAGACCGCCCGCATTTGATTTCCCACTCTCCACAAACTTGCGACCCACATCATAGGCCGCGCGATAGTCTTCCTGGGCGATGGCATTTCTCATCAATGCCATGATAGCCTGGTCATCATCCGGAATCCGCGCCAGCCGCTGCTGGGCGAGAGCTTGCGCCTCCGCATACCGGCCCAGCGCCCTTAACGCTATTGATTCAATGTAAAAGGCGCTTGCCGATTCCGGATACTGCTTCGCCAATTCCGAGCAAACCGCCCGGAGTTTCTCGTAGTCACTGAGAACCCTATATCCGTTCTGCAATGCGATGTTGAGATTCGTTCTTTCCGTATCGCCGCTCGCGGACTTTTTCGCTTCTTCCAGGATAGACAACCCTTGTCGGGCGGTGGTCTTGCTCTGCACCAGGAGGGCTGCCGCTGCCAGCGTCATCTGATTCGCATCGGCGTCCTTTCCCTTCGCCCAGAGGCGCGGGAATCCGAGCCCCGCAATGGGGTCGTCTCCTCCACTCAGGTGCTGCTCATCCCTCACCCAATCGAGCAGGGCCCGGGCGCCGTCAAGATCCCGGGCAGCGATGCGGTCGAGAATCTCCAGGCCGATGGCACTCGAATGTTCATTGGTATCGAGAACCTTATACTGTCCATCCTCCTTGACCACGAACACGGTCATCTGTTTCCCGTTGGGAGTCTGGAGCTTTTCGCGATAGCCGACGGCATCGTTCCCCTCCCCTTTGGGGTCTGTGCCTTGCAGCCTAAAGTCAATATCGATATCCCAGAGGTATCCGTCGCGCGCCCATTCACGACGCATCCGTGTTGCCTCTTTCAGCATTTTTTCGACTTGGTCGGAATCCGTCTTCTTCAGAACAGCTTGCGCATTCTTGCTAAGGACATCGTTCAACTTGTCGAGGGTGGCGTTGGGGTCCATGGTAAGAAGAAAATATTTCTTTGCTACGTCCTGGGGATCGTTGCGGAACTGAATTTCCTCGTGCCGCCTGGCTTTGCTGAAAATGGCAGCCTGTGCCATGGTGCGGGCCGCGCCGTCGCCTGAGGCTCCGGCCTGCCAGAGATCGGCCACCAGGGAGTACTTGCGAAGCTTATTTAGCATGTCGCCGGCAGCTCGCAAGGTTTGCTTAAGTTCCGCGTCATCGCTGATGCGTTTGCTGGCCTCCTTGATACTGGCCTCGCTCCCATTCAGAGCCGCCTCGCAGGCGACGATGAGGGCTTTGGGTTGGGGGTTGAGGGTTTCCGCATACTGGCGGGCTTCGGCAAACTCGCCGGCATAAAACAAGGCATAGGCCAGGTTGTTCTTCAGACCGAAGTTGGCCAAATCTTCCGGGGTCAGTTTGCGATATTCCGCCACCGCCTCTTGCATCTTTGCGCCCGGACCGTAGCGCAAGCCGTCTTCATTGTATTCCAACAGGATGGCCAGGTTACCGCCAATGGCTTTGTCCTCCGGGTCCAGTTTGGCAGCGGCACGGAAGGCGGCCGCCGCCCCGGCGTAATCACTCCCCGAGCGAAGTTTGCGCCCCACCAGATCGTATTCGAGAATGTCGGCCAGGGTTTTTTCAGCCAACGCCGAGTCCGGTTCCAGCTTCACTGCCAGCCGGGCTTCATTCCGTGCCGCCTCACCCATGCCGGCTTCGAGCAACGCTTGGGCGATTTGCAGGTGATGAACCGCTTCCTTGGGGTGCTGAGCAATCAAATCGCGATAGCTTTGAAACGACTCCCGCATTTTTCCTTGCTTCTGAAGGATTATCCCCAGAGGTTGGAAGTTGATCAAAATCGCTTCACCCGCCTCCCGTTCGGCCACCTTGTTGCGCAATTCCGTGGCTTCGGCAATCGTGAATCGGAGCTTGACGGTATCGAAGCGGATGTCCGCGTGGACCACGCCATCGCTATCCGCGGAGAATTGCTCCGTCAAAAGCGCGGGGCCCAGCGATATTCTCGCATCGTGGGGAAGGGGCCCGGGCCGAAATCCCAAGGGCGGGATGATCTTGTACTGCCACTCTTTGATAAACGCCACGGGCAGTTCATAATCGGCGGTACGCTTTTTCTTGGGTTTGGTTGCGTCTGCGGACTTGTCGTCGGGTTTTTCACGTTCCTGCAATTCCTCGGGCAGCATGTTGAAGATATGGTCCAAACGGATCGCGGCCTGCGCGGAATCCAGAGCGGTGAAGCCGCGCCTGGCTTTGCTGCATTCCAGCACGAGCTCGAAGGGCCGGGAAAGATCCGCGGGATCCGAGCGGTCCCACCGGTCAAGCTTGTCGGCGACATACTGCGATTTTGCATAGTTCGCCAGATTCTCCTGGACTTTCTTATCTTGCCGATCCGTGTAGGTCCTGCGAAACCCCGACTCAAAACCTCCGTGAGGTTGAGTGGTTTCCACCACCCGCGCGGGGCCATTTTCCGCCAAGTGGATTTCGGGAATCTCCAGCAGCACATTCGCCTGCGACGAATCCTCGGGGGTGCGCACCAGCGCCTGGGTGCCGGTCCGCACGATGAGGGCCGATCGCCCCTGATCGTCAATCGGCAGTTGGCCGACGCGCTCGTATTTGTCGGTAGGATCAATCCACCGATCGGGATCACCGGGAACATAAACAATGGCATGATCAAACATGCCCATTCCGGGCAGGTCGGGCAACACTCCCGCAGCCCGCCCGGTATTCAGGAGAGCCATGTATGCGGGGACTTTCGCGGCGCGCAGCAGGGCGACCAGCAACAGGGCCTTATCCTTGCAGTCGCCATACTTGCGGGAAAGGGTCTCGGCGGTGGGATGAGGAATGATGGTGTTCTCTGCAAATTCGATGCCGGTGTAGCGGATCTCCTTATCGAGGAACTCCAGGATGGCCTGCTCCTTGTCTTTCGGCGAGGACTTACCGCGGATCAATTTCTCCGCGAGAGGTTTGACCTGCGCGGCCTGAAGAACGCCTTCCACAATCTGGCCATATCCCTCCGCCATGCGTTGCCAGGTAGTCCCCACGGAGAAGAGGATTGTTGGGTATCCAAACTCGCCCCTCGACAAGTAGTCGTCCGCCTCCTCGAGAGGAGCAGAGGGGCCATATTCGAAGACCACCTTGACCCTTCCATTCGCCTCGCTGCGCTGGGGCTTCAAATCCGGAAGCATCTGCAGGACATATTGCAGGGGAAACGACTGTGGCGCATCGAGAACAAACAGGTGACGCTGCACGGGTACTCCCACGGGCCCGAAAGAGCGCCAACCCGCCGTCCCACTCCCGGGGAATTGGGGGGTGGATACCACCACGAATTCTTCTTCCACCACCGAACCCGGTGCGATGGCGGGAAGAGGCGCCTTGACTACCTTTCGATCGGAATAAAGGTTCGACTCCTCGTCGCCGGCGGGAGCGTCGGTCATGGTTTTCGGGTCGAGCTCATGAACCGCGTAGTCGGGGGATATCACCCGGGCGCGGATGGTCGGCCTCTCCTCGCGCCAAGGCGCCCATTCGACGGACGGGTGGTCCCATCCCTCCACTCCCTTTTGCGTGAGAACCTTGAAAACTGTGTAAGAGGTGTAGACGCAACGCCCGTTCTCATCGAATGAGTAAATATCCTCATCATCCAGGATGCTGATGTCCGCGCCTTCGGGAGGTATCGGCTCCGAGGCGGCCGCATAGAGGGACTTCGGGTCAAGCGAGAAATGCGGGGAATTCCAAGGAACAGGATGATCCGCTGCCCGCGCCGGCAGCGTCGCCAATAGCAAAATCGCGGATGAAATCAGGAATAAACGGAGATGGGTGGGAAGCATCGGAAACCTCACATCAAAGATTGCGCGTAGAAGGTAAACCGAATGCGCGGATTTCGCAAGTAAGGACGCAGGGACAGCAGGCACGCCCAATGGGAATGAAATGCGGTGGTAGCGCTAAAATGGAGGGAGGGGGACAGACACCGGGACTGCACCCCTGAGTTGTGACAGTGCAATTAGGGACAGCCTGGTATTCTATGACCAGTTTGCGGACGGGTGCAAACAGGCCGTAGCCACGGTCAGTGGTTTTCTGACCGTGGTCTTTTCCCACGATGCGGGGTTGGTGCAGAAAAGACAGGTAAAGTGGCCGGAAGAAAAGACCACGGTCAGAAAACCACTGACCGTGGCTACGGGCTCCCCATAAATCACTGTGCTCACCGCGGTAGCGTTCCTTCCGCTGCCAGATCGTTCGGAAATCATGGGGCCCGGGTTTCCCAGAAAATCCCGGGGCGTAGGCATGAGCCCTTACCGCACGGTCGGATCAATTTGCTTCCACCGCACAATCTTTACGGGAATTTGAAAGCGGGGATTGTCACTGCTGGGTACCTTAACGACGATGACCTTCCCCGGATCCGGGTGGGCCTCAATCCACTGGGAGCCACCCAAATACGCCATCACATGGGATCCATCAGGGGTTACGGCAAGATCGCCCGGCAAGAATCGGGCGGGATCGGTTTGATTGATGCTGGCAGTCGTGAAGAGCGGCCGGGTGAAAGACAGATAGCCCTCGCCCAACTGCCGGGCGGAACAATCGTGCCACCAGAGGAAGATGCCTTGCCTCAGCAGGCGGGGGTTGGCGGTGAGCAGGCCTTGCTCCAGGTCGGCCTCGATCAGGCCTCGCCTCACCAGGCCCGAGCAATCAATTCCGAAACGGCTTTCACCGCCCCAGCAGTACCTCGTGCCCTGGTAAGCGATCATGCACCTGGCCGTCGACTGGCGCAGAACATCCCGCGCATAAGGCCGGCCCGGCAGGCACAGAAAGAGCATCGACACGGCCAGCAAACCCAGCAGCAATCCCCGCCCCACCGTGTGCCGCAGGGCCAACAGGAGGCTGGTGAAATAGAGGGCGGCGATGTCGAGGACGAAGAGCGCCCGCGACCAGGTGGTGCTCACGGGGTATAACCACGTGAAAATGAGAACCGCCCACTCAAAAAACCATAAACACCAGGCTGCTGTGCGCTTGGAAGCAATCCATTCGAGAAACATGTCTCACCCGTGGGGCATCGCTGCGAAACGCCGTTCAGTGCGTTTCCGTCTGGGGGAAGTATAGCCGAGGTCCAGCAGGATGGCCCGGAGTTGTCCGCCGGCGGATGGATTACTCCGCGGCTGTCAACACGGCAATCGTCCTTGTGTTTCATAGAATTGACGAATCATAAGCTACGGAATAATTCCGTGCTGCCGGCTGCTTCGCCACGGTACATTCGCCTGAACTCCGAAGTAAGAGCCGCGGACCCCAAATACGGGGGTCCGCGCTACGGTCGCTTGCCGAAAAGCGTCGTCAAGCCTCGCGGGCCGGAGCGCTTGACCAGTAAGAACGCCGCGGTTCCGGCGCCCATTCCCGCTCCCACCGTGGCCAGCGTCCAGCCCAGCCCTTCCGGCTCGAGGAGGGAGAGCATGGTCACGAGAATGAGTAGATAACCGGCCGCCACTCCCACAGCCAGGGTCAGGGTTTTCAGCACATCCCATGGGGAGCCGGCTTCCGGTTCTTGGTGAGGGCCGCTGAGTCGCGTCATTTCCTCAGGCTTGGATAATCGATTGAGACTCCACCACATCACGCCGGCGAGCAAAAGCAGTTCGAGCGGGCGCATGTGCTGCTGGAACGGCGTGTATCTATGGACATTGAGCGAGCCGGGAACTACCGGGTACAAAGCGTGGCCAACAGCGCCGGCCACGCTCTCCGTCAACGGGCTTACGATCAGCGTGTACAAAAGGCCGATTACTCCCGAGGAGAGGAAATCGATGAAGAAAGTGGAGCGGAATTTCTCCCGCCGCTGGTCAAACGGCCTGGTCAGGACACGCGCCATCCAGAAACCCAGCATGGTCCCGGCAAACTCAAACGGCAGGTCGATTTCATCGTTGGAATGGGGATTGTGCAGATAACCCGCTTTTTCCGCCCATGCCTGGATGAAAAACCAGAAGAGTCCGACGTTCATGAGAATTCGCGCGAACCGCAGCGCATGGTCGAGATCCGGCGATGCGTCCGAGACCGGCGCGCGCAGGCTGATGGGGCCCTGATTCCGGAAAGCTCCGTAGATTTTGACGAAAGCCAGGGGAAAAAGCACGCTGACGATCGCCGGACCCATGAGGAAATCGTTCCCGTGCGAATATTCCATCCGGTAGAGAAAATTGCCAAGCGAAGGAATGATTTTGTCCAGTCCGGCGTGAATCCACGTTCCCGGCCCGAAAAAGTGGTGGAGGGTTTTGAAATGAAATTTGCCGTCGTTTCTGAACTCGGCAAAGAAGCCAATGGTGACCGTGGCCAGGAGGGAAAGCGCCAGGCGGATTTTCGGTGAAAGCGGAAAGATGTTTGATGAGAACAGAATTCCCAGAGCCACCGCGGCGCCGGCCATGGCCAGCATTCCGAAATTCCTGGCCCAGGGCAGATAAGGCAGAGCCGCGGGCAAATTGCCGCGCACCCATGCCCAGTAAAGCGCCGTGTACCCCGTCACGAGAAAGATCGGAAAAGAGATGCTCAAGAGCGCCAGGGTAAGAATGACGAGGCGGTTTTTCCAGGGGCTCATGCCATCTTCCGGAGTTTGGGCGTGGGTCTCCGCTGGGGAGGGGGATAGACACCTCGTTACTTGGGTTCCAAGGCGCGACATGGCGCCCATTATAGGCCTCGAGCCCGGGTGCTGTCCTAATTTGAACGTAGCGCCGCCATCTTGGCGGCTCAATGCCGGCTGGAAGCCGGCGCTACATCTGCGCAGAGCAAAGCTCTGCGTTTTGGTTCGCAGAGCTTTGCTCTGCGCAATCCGGCATTTTTCCAACAAGCGCGGGAGCGGATAACATAATTGCTTTGCCAAACCACATGAAGCTTCCGTGAAAAGTCTGTTGACATTCGATGTAATGGTGTCTACATTATTTTCGGCTATTCTGTCCAAAGATCGATGAAGATTTTCGATGCAAGCCTGGGAAAGCAGGGGGACCATGGCGCGCGCCGGAAAAAAGACATCGAAGATATCTACCCACGCTACCCTGGCGCTTTGGGGCGCCCTAACCATTCTGTTGTTCCAACCCTCTCGGGCTCCGGCCCAGGATTTACAGGCGTCGATACACGGCTCGGTTTCCGTCCCCTCAGGAACTCTCGTGCCGGGCGCCAGCGTCCCCATTACCGAATTTGATGAAGACTTCAACTTTTCTATCGTCTCGAATCAAGCGGGACGATTCTCCGTCGGGTCTAACTTACTTTAAGGAGGAAAAGTCGTGAAGAATCCCAAATTTCTACGTCTTCTCGGGTTGGTTGCAGGGTTTATTGTTCTGGCGCTGAGCTTTGCGTCGAACGCCACAGCGCAGACAGCAACGGGAACCATTATGGGACGGGTCACGGACCCTTCGGGGGCGGCCGTGCCCGGCGTGAACGTCACGATCACGGAGCAGAATACCGGAGTGCCGGTGAAGGTGAAGGCAGCAACCGATGGAAACTATTCCGTTCCTTTCCTGAAACCTGGTACGTATTCCGTTGTGGTCGAGGCCTCCGGCTTCCAGCGGGCCGAGCGGACAAACATGATCCTCCAGGTGCAGGCCATCCTGGAAGCGGATTTTCAGCTCCAGATCGGGGTGGTTTCACAAAAAGTGAGTGTGGTGAGCGAAATCGCTCCCGTGTTGCAGACCGCCTCGACGGAGCAGGGCAATGTGATCGACGAGCAAGCCACACAGCAGCTGCCGCTGAACGGCCGGAATTTTTCCTCGCTGGCTGTCCTCGCCCCCGGGACCAATGGCGGTGCCCAGGGCAACACCCAACAGACCGGCGGGGGCAACGAAATGCAGCGGGGTGGCGCCTCCGTGGTCGCCAATGGGGGCCGCGACCAATTCAATGATTATCTCATCGACGGATTGGACGACCGGGACGTGGCGGTCGGGGGGATCAAAGTGCTTCCCAACCTCGAGGGCATCGAAGAGTTTAAAGATGCTACCGGCAATTACAACGCCGAGTTCGCTTCGGGGGGCGCCGTGGTGCAGGTTATCTCGCGCGGGGGGTCCAATGTGATTCACGGATCGGCTTTCGAGTTTTTCCGGAACGCCGGGGTTCTTGACGCGCGCAACGAGTTGCCCTTTGCACCGAACGTGACGCCGTATTACCAGAACCAATGGGGCGGTGCGGTGGGCGGGCCGATCCGCAAGGACAAGACCTTCTTCTTTTTTGATTTTCAGGGTTTTGAGTATAACAAGGGTTCCCTGGTAACTTTGTCGGAGCCCACCGCCGCCGAGGAGCAGGGAAACTTTACGGCCGTCCCGGACGTGATCTACGATCCGACCACTTACAATGCGACCACGAACACGCGCACTTGCTTCGGCGCCCCGAACCCCTGCACCAACATCATCCCCACGGCGCGCCTTAACCAGGAGGCTCAAAACATTCTTCCAGTTTATGCCCCCCCGAACCTCAGTGGAATTGCGAATAACCTTACCTATGATGATGTCAGTGATATGCGACAGACCCAGTTTGACGTTCGCATTGACCATACGGTCTCGCCCCAGGACAGCTTCTTTGCTCGGGTGACCGACGGAACCTCCAAGTTGCTCTGGCCTGGCTCGGCCCCTTATCCGAGCTCCCAGAACGGCGGGATCAACCCGTACACCTATACGGGGACGAATCGCGCCAACTACGCGCCCAGCGGTCAGGGGACAGCGCAGTGGACGCATATTTTCAGTCCGACCTTAATTAATGAGTTCGCGCTCGGTTACACGCGGTTCGGGCTCCGGGTGGTACCTTCCGATCAGGGAGAGGACATCGCCACCAAAGTCGGCATCACGGGCGCCAACACCTGCGGCATCTGCACCTCCATGACGACCCTCGCCGTTTCCAATATCACGGAGGTTTACCCGGCGAATTCCGTACCCGAGGTGGTTCCGCAGAATGCCTACCAGTTGAATGACACGCTTGCCTATGTGCACGGCGCCCACTCCATGAAGTTTGGTTTTCAAGGGATTCACGAGCTCTTTGGATTTGAACAACTCGGGTCGCTCGATGGTTCGTTGAGTTTCACCGGAGTCTACACCAACAATCCTGCCAGTTCGAAGGGGACAGGCTGGGCATTTGCTGATTTCATGCTGGGATTGCCGGTCAGTTGGGGCAAGGGAGTTTATGTCCAAGGCACGGCCGACGTTCATTACACCGAAGCTGGCGTTTTCGTCCAGGACCAATGGAGACTCCGCCCGAATCTGACCTTTAACTGGGGGGTCCGGTACGACATATTTACCCCGCCGGTGGAAAAGTACAACCGCCAGTCCGACTTCGATCCGGTCACGGGGCTGATTGATGTCGCCGGCCAAAATGGTTGGTCGCGCGGGATGCTGGATGAGCACCACGACAATATCAGCCCGCGCGTGGGGTTTGCCTACACGGTCACCCCCAAGACGGTGGTGCGTGCGGCCTACGGCCTGTTTTTCTTCAACGAACAGGGCACCGGGGGCTCGGCACGCCTGTTCATTGCCAATCCCTTTGCCTCGTCGTTTTCGTTCACTTGCAGCGCGACCGTGCCATGTCTTAGTACCACGAATGGGATCCCGTCCTACACCACCGGCTCGGCCTCCGCGACGGCGGTCTACCTTCCCAAGGAAAACCAGAGTTCCAGTGTGAATCAGTGGAACCTGGCGATCCAACGCCAACTGAACTCCACCACCTATGTGGAGGTGGCCTACGTGGGTAACAAGGGGACCCACCTGAACATCGCTTTGAACGGTGACACACCTGTTCCGGGTGCGGGGTCGTTGGCGTCTCGCGAGCCCTATCCGGCCTACTCCTCCATCTCCACCTGGCAACCGATCGGCAATTCCAGTTTCAACGGCATGGAAATAAGCGCCCAACACCGCTGGGCGCAGGGGATTTGGTTTTTCGCCCAATACACCTGGAGCAAATCCCTGGATTACGGAGGGGGGGGCAACTCGAACAACAGCGAGAGCCGTTTAAACGTTCAAAACCAATATGACGTCGATTCGTCCTACAGTTATTCTGATTTCAACTATCCCAGCCGGTTTACGCTGGGCCACATGTTGGATTTGCCGGTGGGCCGAGGCAGAAAGTTCTTAACTAACGCCCATGGAGTCGAAGATGCGATCTTGGGAGGATGGGCGCTGCGAGGAATTGTCACCCTCCAGAGCGGCCCTCCGCTTACCACGACCATGAACACCTCGACGGCAAACACGGGCACGGAGCAGTATCCTAACCGCGTTTGCAACGGAACTCTTCCCGCCTCGCAACGAAGCCTGGCCGAGTGGTTCAATACTGCCTGTTACACTACCCCGGCGAACTATACCTGGGGCAACGCGGCCCGGAACATCATTGTCGGGCCGGGATTGACCGATTGGGACGCTTCCCTGGCCAAGGACTTTAAGCTGACGGAGAAACTGGGGATGACCTTCCGGTGGGAGTGGTTCAACGCCTTCAACACACCCAATTGGGGCGATCCCAATACCTCTATTGGAGCGTCAACCGTAGGAGAAATCACGAGTACCAGCAATGCCAGGATATGCCAGTTCGCCGTACGTTTCCATTGGTAAGCAAATGCCAGGCTGGAGGCGGGGGTAGACCTCCGCTGCTCGTTCGCTGACAGAAGACCGGGAGCCCCTGGTTCCCCATGGGGATCAGGGGCTTTCCCGCCCTACCCAAAAGGGAGTACAGCCCCCCTGTCCTCCTCCCGATCCAGGAGGGGGTCCGCGAAGGTTAATTCCTGAAAAAGAGAAACCCCCAAATGGAGTTTGATGTTCCGCGCGAGGCCACCTCCGGGGGTGACTTGCGACTGAGATGGTATGGCGAGTTGGGATTGGGGGGTAATGGCCGCGGCTGCCAAGTGGCGGAAGTCTGGTTGATGATCAAGGCATGACGCTTCGCAAGGTCATCCGCCCGCCGTCCCGTCATTTGCCGGGCGCGAGCAAGGATTCTTCCCGGAGCGGACTGGGGAAGGTCTCCCGCAGCGAGGCCTCAAGTTCCCACTGGTCGAAATCATCCAGGCGCTCAACCTGGCTGAGCTGAATGTGTTCGGAAACGGCCTGCATGGCGCGGGGGCAATCCTGCTCGGCGATGGCCCGCGCCACATCACAATGCCGGCGGTGAATATCCTCAAGCTCCGGGATCGTGTACCCGCGGCGGCGAATCGCAAAAATTCGGACGAGCACCCGCGTTTCGTTCACCACCTTCAAGAGGCGGGCATTGGCCGCCAGACGCATCAGGAGGGTGTGAAAGGCAAGGTCATAGGTCGCAAACCGGCGCATTTGCTCCGCGTCCAGCCCCACCTTGCCCGCCCCCTCCAATTCGTCGCGCAGAGTGAGAATGGCATCATTCAGGCTCTGCAAATTGTCGAGACTGGCTTGCCGCAACGGTTGGCGCGCCGCCTTGCCCACCGCATACAATTCCAGCGCTTCCCGCAACTCATAAAGCTCAATGATGTCCTGGCGTGAAAGCTTCACCACCACCGCCTTGCGGTTGGGGCTCTGCTCCAGAATGCCTTCCGCGGCCAACTGGGCAAGGGCTTCGCGAATGGGGGTGCGGCTGATCCCCAGATCCTGAGCGAGGGAAAGTTCGGAAATCGCCTGGCCGGCGCCCAATTCTCCGGAGGCAATGATCCGCTGAATATGGTGATAGGCTCTCTCACGAGCTGGAGACCCGCTGACGTGGCGGCGACGCACCTTCCTGGCCATGTGATTAATCTCCCCACTCGCCGGGCGAGTGCCAGGGTAATGGTAAACCCCCTGGTCTGAACACACGCCGAATATATACCATTACAACCCTTCTGCCAATGGAAAAACGCTGTTGACACATTAAAACATTAGGAATACTGTGTGTCGACAATTAGCCTGATTTGGAGGAGTGAGGATCGACATGAATCGTCGCCGCTTTCTGGAAGATGCAACGCTTTACGCAGGTCTGATGCGGGCGTCCACGCTGCGTGGTTCGATGCTCGCGGAGGAACCGCCGCCCAGAGGGGCGCCGGCGAGCAGCGCGCTCGACCTCGCCAATGCCATCGTCGTCTCTCCTCGTGGGTCCTCGCGGCGGGAACAAAAGGCCGTACAAGTCCTGGTGGAGGAGGTCGAGAAGCGGACGGAAATCCGCTGGCAGGTTGTCGACCAGTGGAAGGCAGGCGTGCCCACTGCCGTGGTGGTGGGCTCCCAGGAAATCCTGAAAGGAATTACTTCTGAACTGCCGCGCGAATTTCCGTTGCCCGGTGGGCAGCCGCCGGGGCCGGAGGGCTTTCGACTCCAATCGCGGAAAAGTCCGGCGGGGACCTTCGTAACGTTATGCGGAGCGGACGAACGCGGCGTGCTGTTCGGAGTGGGGGAACTTCTGCGCAAACTTCGCATGACCAAGGAGCGGGTGAGGCTGCCGGACTCCCTGGACATCACGAGCGCGCCGAAATTCCCCTTGCGTGGCCAACAGTTGGGCTATCGTCCCAAAACCAACGCCTATGACGCGTGGACCGTCCCCATGTGGGACCAGTACATTCGAGACCTCACCATCTTCGGCGTTAACACGATCGAAATCGTTCCGCCCCGCACGGACGACGCACCGGATAGCCCTCACTTCCCTCTTCCGCCCATGCGCATGATGATCGAGATGTCGCGGATTGCCGATGAATACGGACTGGACGTGTCGATCTGGTATCCAGCCATGGATGCGAACTACGGCGACCCGAAGACGGTGGAGTTTGCGCTCAAAGAGTGGGGGGAAGTCTTCAAAGCTTTGCCGCGCGTCGATGCCATCTATCTCCCCGCCGGTGATCCCGGCCACACCCGCCCGAACTACATGATGGCGCTCGGTGAAAAGCAGACAGAAAACCTGCACCGCTATCATCCCCACGCGCAGATGTGGGTCTCCATACAGTCATTCCGGGAATCGTGGCTGAATGAATTTTGGGAATACATGGATCGGGAACAACCGCGGTGGCTGACGGGAATAATCTACGCTCCTCAAACGCGAATAGATCTGCCCACCTTGCGCAAGCGGCTTCCGAAACGCTATCCCATCCGGCTCTGTCCGGACATCACCCATAGCCTGCAGTCCCAGTTGCCCGTGCCGGATTGGGACGTCGCCTATGCGCTCACGGAGGGCCGGGAGGTGATTAACCCGCGTCCTCTCGGTTATGCGAATATCTTGCGAGTCCAAATGCCCTATTCGATCGGATTCATTACTTATTCGGAAGGCTGCAACGACGATGTGAATAAGTTCATTTGGAGTGCGCTGGCGTGGAATCCGGAAATGCCGGTGATCGATATTCTGCGCGAGTATAGCGGCTATTTTATTTCCGACCGCCTTGCCGACGACTTTGCCCAGGGCCTGCTGAGCCTGGAAAAAAATTGGCAGGGACCGCTGCTGACCAACCAGAGCGTCTACACCACGCTCGAGCAGTTCCAGAGCATGGAAAGCCGCGCCACGCCCGCGGAGCTGCTCAGTTGGCGATTCCAGATGGGACTGTATCGCGCCTATTACGATGCCTACGTGCGCAGCCGGCTGATCAATGAGACGGGCGCGGAGAATCGGGCGCTCAGCCGCCTGGCGGAAATCCGGCGCATGGGGGTCCTGCCCAACCAGCTCGAGGTGGAGAGCCCGGAAGGTCAATCCACAAGTGAAGTCGATCCCCTCGTGCTGCTGAATCAAGCTGAGGCGCAGTTGGACGAGCCTTTGCAGAACCCCGTGGCGCAGGACTGGCGAACCCGCATCCTCGAGTTGGCCGAAGGCCTGTTCCAGAGCATCCGCATGCAATTGGCCGTGGAACGCTATCAAGCGGAGGCCGTCGAGCGGGCCGCGAATCTCGACACTCTGGATGCCGCCCTCAGCGACGCGCCCTGGCTCAAGGAGCAATTCGCCGCAATCCGCAAGCTGCCTTCCAACCTCGAACGAGTCCGCGCCATTGCGGCCATCCTGGATCGCACCAATCCCGGCCCCGGCGGATTTTACGATGCCCTGGGGAACCTGGCAGGCCATCCGCACCTGGTGCGCGGCCTCGGCCCGACCAAGGATCCCGAATTTAAGGCCTCCTCCCTGATTGGGTTTGGCTACCCGTATTGGGCCACGCAGGCAGCTCCTGTGGCGTGGAAGTGCTGGGCGGAATCGCTGTTTGATGCGCCCCTCGAAATGCATTACGACAATCTCGATCCCCATGCACAGTACAAAGTCCGCGTCATCTATTCAGGAGAAACACCCGAGAGGAAGATTCGTCTGGCAGCCGCGGAAAACACCGAGATTCACCCTTTCATCTTCAAACCTTTCCCGGTTCGTCCGCTCGAGTTCGATATTCCCTGGGACGCGACCCGCAAGGGTGACTTAACCTTGAAATGGTTCCGGGAGCCGGGCCTGGGAGGAGACGGCCGGGGCTGTCAGGTGGCGGAAGTTTGGCTGATCAAAAAGGAGGACACTACACTTCGCCCATGAAAACAAAGATGACGTGGCAATTCCTGTTGTTAGCGGCGCTTTCCCTTTCCATCGGCTGGGGGATTCGCGGCCAGTTTGGTCATGAATACGGTGCGGCCATGGCGGGCTCGCTCGCCTGCCTGGCCATCGCGATTCTTTCCGGGCGTGAGGACTGGCACCGGCGCGCGGCGTATTTCGCCATGCTCGGCGGAATCGGCTGGTCGTTTGGCGGCAGCATGTCGTACATGAAGGTAGTGGCCTTTACTCACTCCCCCGACGCCGCCACCGCGCTCTATGGGTTCGCGAACATGTTTCTCCTCGGCTTCCTGTGGGCGGCGCCCGGCGGCACCGGTTGCGCGCTTCCCGCCTATTTGAGCCGCGAGAAGCTGACGGAATTTTTCTATCCGATTTCGGCGGTGGTCATCGCTTGGCTCATGCGGGATATTCTGTCGGGCTTTTTTCACCACCTGCGAACGGATGGCGCCGGCGTTCTCATCCCGGGAATTGCCCTGTTGGTTCTGGCGGCCATTCGCCGGCGCTTTGACATGGGGACGCGCCTGGGACTCTACATCTGTGGCGGTTGGTGGGCAGGGATGATTCTGCTGGTGCACGTCTGCGGCTTGCATTTGAACCCGCCGCGTGAGGACGGATGGGCCGGGTGCATCGGATTGGTGGTGGGGATTCTTATTTTCTGCGCCACCAATGGGCTGGGCGGAGTCGCCTTTGCCACGGTGTGCACGGGCCTGCTGGGCGGCAGCGGCTTCGCGCTGGCTGCGGTCATCAAGCACGTGGGCATTCATACCGGATTGTCGACCAACTGGCACAGCGTGATGGAGCAGACCGACGGCCTGTTTCACGGATTGGCCCTGGCCGTAGCCATGGGATTGATCATGCGCCGCGCGCCGCGCGTGAGCGACGATCCCCCCGTCCGTCGCTGGACCGACGCCTATGCCGTGATGTTCGTCTTGTGGCTCTTCACTTACCTGAATTTTCGCGAGGCCACCGATGAATGGATCAATGAAATTCCTTCCCTTCCCCCGCGGCTTTACGGAATCGCCGTGGAAGGCTACTTCCGGCTCTCCCATGGGTTCTTAGGCTGGTTCGACTTTGCCTATCTGGCGCTGGGCATCGCCATGGTGTGGCTGCTGCTTCTGCACCTCAAGCGCCGATTGCCGCTGGTCCCCTCCACATGGCTCGGCAAGGCGCAATTGCTTTTCCTGGTCTATCTCTGGGCGCAAGTCATCATCAATTTTGCGAACACTCTGCCGCGGTTCGGTCCCACGCGTCTGGTGACGGAGTGGTTCATCACTATCAATGCGTGTTTCTGCACCATCTTGATGGCGATAGGGACATTTGCCCAACCCGACCGCAACATGGGAAGCGACGTTGTGGATAGTTCATACCTGCCATGGATTCGCAAGACCGTGCTGTTCGGGTTGCTGGGTGCGGTGGTGATTGTCTTTGCTTCCTGGGGCACGAAACTCCTTCTCTACCCCAATTCACCCGTGCCCGGGGCCGCCGTCCATATTCGCTTCGGACCAAACAACACGAACGACAAGCGCTAGGGTGGGGGTTCACAAAGTTGACGAAAATGACGGGTCAACGTAACGGACCAGGAGGTGCTGCGCCCATGAAGAATCGATTTAATCGGCAATTTTTATGGTTAGCGGCGCTTTCGCTTTCCATCGGCTGGGGAGTTCGCGGCCAGTTTGGGCATGAATACGGAGCGGGCATGGCAGGCTCGCTGGGATGCCTGGCCATCGCGGTTCTTTCCGGGCGTGAGGACTGGCATCGGCGCGCGGCCTATTTTGCCATGTTCGGCGGAATCGGTTGGGCTTTTGGCGGCAGCATGTCGTACATGAAGGTGGTGGGTTACACTCACTCACCCGACAGCGCCAGCGTGCTCTACGGTTTCGCGAACATGTTCGTCCTCGGCTTCTTGTGGTCGGCCCCCGGCGGCACCGGTTGCGCCCTTCCCGCGTACCTGAGCCGCGAGAATTTGACGGAGTTCTTCTATCCTATTTCGGCGGTGCTTATCGCCTGGCTCACCCGGGATATGCTCTCTGGCCTCTCTCCCCATTTGCAAACCGAGGGCGCGGGCGTTCTGATCCCGGCGATTGCCCTGCTTATCCTGGCAGCCATCCGCCGGCGCTTCGACATGGGGACGCGCCTGGGACTTTACATCTGCGGAGGTTGGTGGGCGGGAATGATTTTGCTGGTGCACGTGTGCCACTTGCACATGAGCCCCCCGCGCGGTGACGGTTGGGCCGGGTGCGTCGGGTTGGTGGCAGGCATTCTGATTTTCTGCGCCCGCAATGGGCTGGGCGGAGTCGCCTTTGCCACGGTGTGCACGGCCCTGCTGGGCGGTTGTGGCTTCGCGCTGGCCGCGGCCCTCAAGCAGGTGGGCATTCACTCGGGACGAGCCACCAACTGGCACAGCATCATGGAGCAGACCGATGGCTTGTTTTACGGACTGGCCCTGGCCGTGGCCATGGGATTGATCATGCGCCGTGCGCCCCGCGTGAGCGACAATCCACCCGTTCACCGCTGGACCGACGCCTACGCGGTGATGTTCTTGTTGTGGCTCTTCACCTATATTAATTTTCGCAAGAGCCCCGCCGATTGGGTGCGGGAAATCCCTTCTCTTCACCCCAGGCTTTATGGAATCGCCGTGGAAGGCGGCTTCATTCCCTCTCACGGATTTCTCGGCTGGTTCGACTTTGCTTATCTGGCGCTGGGCATCGCCATGGTGTGGCTGCTGGTTCTGCACCTCAAGCGCCGATTGCCACTGGTGCCCTCCACGTGGCTCGGCAAGGCGCAGCTGCTTTTTTTGGTCTACCTCTGGGCGCAAGTCATCATCTGTTTTGCCAACTCGCTGCCGCGCTTCGCTGACCGGCGCCTGGTGACGGAGTGGTTCATGATCCTCAATGCGGCCTTCTGCACCATCCTGATGGCGGTGGGGACGTTTGCCCAACCCGACCGCAACGTGGGAGGCGAGGTCGTGGACGGTTCATATTTGCCGTGGATTCGCAAGACCGTGGTGTTCGGGTTGCTCGGGGCGGTGGTGATGGTGTTCGCTTGCTGGGGCGAGAAACTTCTTCTCTACGGGAATTCCGCTGTTCCTTACGCCGGTGATCTTGATCGTTCCCTGATCTGGGGCGAGAAGTTCCGCCACGTGTCCATACCCTACGGCAGCATCGATATTCGCTTCGGACCGAACAACACGAACGACAAGCCCTAGTGCGCCGCCTCGGCCCGGCAAATCTCGGCGAGAATCACCGTGATATTGTCAGGCCCTCCGTTTTCATTTCCCCGTGCAATCAAGTGGCCGGCCTTTTCCGCAAGGGGCATTTCCCGTTCCAGGATGTCCACTAATTCTTGCGGTGAAACGACCTTATACAACCCGTCGCTGCACAACAGGAGCACATCCTGAGCTTCCAGATCGACGCCCGTCATGACCACGTTAATTTCCGGTTGTGCCCCCACCGCCTGGGTCAGGAGTTCCTTGATATGCCCGCTCACCAAAGAGGGGTCTTCACCCTGGTTGCGCAATCGATTGCCGATGGTCTGATCCTGGGTCAGCAAGACAAGAGCGCCGTCGCGGTACAGATAAGCGCGCGAATCCCCCACCTGGGCCACATCGGCGCGCGCGCCACTCAGCAGCGCCGCGGTGAGGGTGGTACCCATCTTCTCCTTCCCCACGTGTTCCCGGGAGAGGGAGAAGACCGCCTGGTGAGTAGCCACCACCGCTTGTTGCAATGCCGAGGACAAATCCGGGGAGTCTATTCCGGAATCACGGACTCGGGGCACGATTTCCCTGGCCAGGTTTTCCACGCACGCAGCGCTTGCCACCTCACCCCCATGGTGGCCGCCCATTCCATCGGCGACCACGAGAAGCAAGCCGGGCTCTCGGATGGGCAGGGTGCGCTCCTCGCCGCTGGGGGGAACGCCACTGCCGTCCAGGGAAAGGATGAGGTGGCTATCTTCGTTGTGCCGCCGCTTTCGACCTACATCGGTGAAGGGAGCGACCCGGGCGCAGAAGGTTCCGGCTTGAATTGAGACTGGCGATGGTTGCGGGTTGTGGAAAGCCACGAAAAGACCCTCTCCCTTTCTCTTGCCCTAGAGACTTTGATTTCTGTAATTACAGCACCTTTTGTCAGTTTACCCAAAATGTTGAGAATTGCAAGTCAAGGCGTGCCTTGGCGGTTGGTCAGCTTGGTACAGGGGCGCCGGGTCTGTTGTCGCATGGCCACCCTGGCCATGCCTGCGCACGGGGGGGACGCCCGTGCCCCAGCGGGCGAGACGCCCGCGCTACGGCCTCCCCGCTTTGCGGCGGATTGTGGTAGACTTAGTTGATTCATCGTCAACATGGAAAACCGCTTAGTTCTCTCGCTGTGTCGGGTTACTCCGCTCGTCGGCCGTTGCGGCGGATGAACAGCCGTTTCCCGTTTGACTTTGGACGCCAACTCTTGTTAGCTTGAAGCGCTATGAGACAACTTCAGCCGGTCATCTGGGCCAAGGGCACCTTCCTCACGCCGCAGCACTTACAGCTCCAGGACCGGTTTATTGAAAGCGTGTTGGAATTCAAATTAGGCGCCCTGCGGTTCTGCCCGTGGGGCTTCGCGGAAGTGCAAATCGACCGCGAAGCGCTTTCCACGGGGACATTGCTTCTGCCCCGCGCCACCGGAATTTTCCCGGATGGCCTGGCCTTCGAAATTCCGGACTCCGACCCCGCCCCGGAAGCGCGGTCGCTGGAGCAAGCGTTCGGTCCCGACCAGGACACGCTGGATGTTTACTTTGCCATTCCTCAATATCAGGACCGTGGCCTTAACGTCACGATGGGTCAGAGAAGCGGGGATACGCGCTATCAGGCCGAAATTGCCCTGCTCCGCGATGAGAATTCCGGACTGGCCGAAAGGCCGGTGCAGGTTGCCAAGAAGAACTTTCGGTTGCTGGTGGAGGGAGAACCGCGCCAGGGGAGTACTTCCTTGCGCATCGGGCGGATCAAGAAGACCACGGCCGGAACCTATCAGTTGGATCCGCAATTCGTTCCACCCATCATCGATCTTTCCGTCAGCGAATACTTAATGGCAATCTTGCGCCGTCTGGTGGAGATTCTGGCCGCCAAGACGAATGCGCTTTCAGGTACGCGCCGGCAGAAAAATCAGAGCCTGGCGGACTTTACCGCTTCCGACATTGCAAACTTCTGGCTGCTCTACACCGCCAACAGCTATTTCCCCATCCTGCGGCACCTGTTTGAATCAAAGAAGGGGCACCCGGAAAGCTTGTATACGGCCATGCTGGCCCTGGCGGGGTCACTCACCACATTTTCAACCACCGTGCAGGCGCGAGACCTCCCGCTCTATGACCATGATAATCTCGGCGCCTGCTTTACCGATCTCGACGAAAAGCTGCGGGCACTTCTCGAAACCGTGGTTCCCAGCAACGTCGTTTCGCTGCCGCTGAAACTCACCCAGCCTTCCATCTATGCCACGGCTCTTGCCAATGACAAGTATCTGTTTAACACCCGGATGTATCTGGCGGTCAGTGCCGATCTGAGCGAGGCGGATTTACTCAAAAGAGTTCCGCAACTTGTCAAAATCTGCTCCGCCACCCATATTGAAACCCTCATTCGGCAGGCTCTCCCGGGCATACCGATGGTGCACGTCCCTTCCCCTCCCGGCTCCATTCCCATCAAACTGAACTACCAATATTTCAGCTTGAATCAATCCGGGGTCGCATGGGAGGCGGTGCAGCGAGCGCGAAATTTTGCCGCCTACGTCCCCGGCGACATTCCCAATCCCCAACTGGAATTGATTATCCTCCTCCCGCAAGCGGAATAATCCCGCGTCGGCATTAAGCGTGTCTCGGCCTTGAGCCGGGGTTGCCCTTTAGTGCTTGAGGGCAAAGATCAGGACCAACACGACGGCGGAAAAGAACAAGCATCCAAGGACCAGCAGCAGAACCCAGAATATTGTCGGTTTACCCGTCCCCGTAGGAGGCGCGGGCTGCGGTGCGGGCGGAGGAGCCATGGTATAAGCAGGAATCGGTGGTGGCTGATACTGCGGAGGTTGCGGCGCCTGATACTGCGGAGCTTGCGGCATCATGGGTTGTGGGTAAGCCACTTGCGGCGCCATCGGTGGAGGCGGCGCTTGGTAAACCGGCATCTGCGGCATCGCGGGGGGAGGCGGAGGAGCCACCGGAACTGCCGGGTAGCCATAGCCCGGGGGTGGAGCCGCCTGGGGAGCGGGTTGTGGTGGAGTGTTGGGCAATCGAGAAATCTCAAAGATACTTGTGTATTCGCCCGGCTGGCGAGCCTGGGGCGGGGGTGGCGCGGGCGGAGCCGGGGGTGGGGGCGCAGCGGCGGGCGGCACGGGAACGGTGGGCTGGGCCGGCCGCCGGAACATCATGGTAAATTCCCCGGGCCCTTTCTTGTCAGGCGCCGCGGCGGGCGGAGGGGTGGCGGGTGGGGGCGGTTCAAGCCCCGGGGCGACCGGTGTTGTCGACGGCGGCTTATAGCCCTGCATCATCTGGGTGAATTCGCCAGGTCCCTGCTTGGGCGCGCCCGGCAAAGGCGCCGGGTGCTTGCTGGCCCCAAAGGACGGAGGCGGGGCCGCCGACTGCGTCGGGGCATGGGAGGTGCTGAACATTTGGGTAAATTCCCCTGGACGGGCTTTCTCCGCCGGGGGGGGCGCGGGTGCAATGGAGGGCTGATCGACTTTGCCTTTGCCCGCGGTGGAGAACATTTGCGTGAACTCGCCCGGCCCTGATTTATCAGCGCTGGGAGGAGGAGCCAAACTCGGCGCCCGCGAGGATGCGGGCGGTGGCGTGGAAATGGGCGGTGCGGCCTTGCCTTTGCCCAGAGAAGAGAACATTTGCGTGAATTCGCCCGGGCCCGATTTCTCAGGGGGTGGAGAAGGGGCTGCCGCCGCCGGCGCGCGGGGTGCGGGCAACGATGATGAGGGGGGCGGTGCGGCTTTGCTCTTGCCCGCGGCAGAAAACATCTGGGTGAACTCACCCGGAGTCTTTTTCTTCTCATCCGGTGGAGGAGTGATTACCGTCGGCGCCGTGCTTAATGCCGACGGCGATTGTGCAGGCGGCGGCCCTACGTCGCCTTTGCTGACATCGGAAAACAGTTCCGCGAATCCATCGGGGCCCGCAGCCGCCGCCGGTTCTGGCGCAGGAACCACAACCGTGGGCGCGGGGGGCTCCACGGCCGGGGGCACATTCGTTTGTCGTTTGCGGCTCTGGAAAACCACCTCAAAACCCGCCGGAGCCTGACCGCGCGCGCGCTTCTCCGCAGGCTTTGCTGCCGGCTCGGGTTTTATTTTCGGACTTGTCGGGGGGACCGGAGGGTTTGCCTGACTACCAGGAGCGCCGAACATGTGCGCGAACTCATCAAGTTCATGCTTGCCTTCCGGCCGGCTCGGCGCCTGCGGTGCATCCACGGAAGCGGCGATCATCTGAAACCACCTCCGCAGGTCCAGGCACTCCGGCACGTCCGCGGTCACGACGAAGATGCGGCCTCCGTCTTGTCCCATTTCCACAAAGTGTTCGGTTCCTGGGGTGCCTTTGCCGGGGAGATACTTGAATACCATGGTCGACAAATCAGGCTGCTGCGGAGGTGTCTGTCCGTGCAGAAGTTGGTGGAGCAAGACAGACCGGCCACTCGAAGTGTCTTGCGCCCGGAAAGACATCGTTTCCCCCTCTCCTAGCTTGGAATCGATTCGATATTTTTCCAGGAAACTCATATTCAGGCCCCCGCCTCTCGGCATCTTATATCATCAGGAGTAATGTTCGCAAGCATTGTTCCCTGCGCTCTTGTGTAGAGGCCCTGTCATGTAGCCAATACTCGGACCAATTCACACCCCACGCGGGACTTTTTGTCGCTTGCAAAACCTGATATGAGGGAAAGTCTGTTGCTTACCGCCAAGATGTTGTAATATTTACCGGGTAGACTTCATGAAGCAACTTTCCAAGGTTGTGTGGTCAGAGGGGATGCACCTCGGGCCGCATCACTTTCAAGTACAAAGCCGGTTCTTTGAAGAGATCACGCACTTCGGGATCTCGAAACTGTGGTTCGAGCCCTATGGAATCGTGGGGCTGGAACTTGACGCCGAGGCATTGCGTAACGGCACGGTGGTGGTCGTCCATGCGCGCGGGATCTTTCCGGATGGGTTGCCGTTCAACATGCCGGAGAGCGACCCGCTGCCTGCTCCGCGCGGAATTGCTGATTTATTTCCGCCGACCCGGCAAAGCCTCACCGTGCTCGTCGCCATCCCTCCCCTCCGGCTGGGTGCGCCGAACTGTGCGCTAACCGATCAGGACAAGAACGGGCAAACACGTTTAATCGCCGAAGCCGACATGTTTCCGGATGAGAATACCGGCCTCGATGAAAAGCCTCTGAAAGTTGGGCGGAAGAATATCCAAATCCTCCTCGACACGGAAGACCCCGGGGACTTGCAGACTCTGCCCATCGCCCGTATCCGCCGGGATGGGTCGGGCAATTACGTCTACGATGAAACCTTTATTCCTCCCTGCACGCAGATCAGCGCCAGCCCCACGCTGATGTTGATGACCCGCCGGTTGATCGAAGTTCTTCAGGAGAAGAGTGCGACGATGTCTCTCGATACCCGGGGGAAGGGGAAATTTCAAACCGGCTTTTCGGCACAGGAGATCGGACAATTCTGGTTCTTGCACGCCATCAACTCCAGCCTCGGACCCCTTCGCCACCTTTTCGCCACCAAACGGGGACATCCGGAAGAACTCTTTCTTGAACTCCTCCGCCTGGGGGGAGCACTTTGTACTTTTGCATTGGATTCTCAGCCCCGCAATCTTCCCCTCTATAATCACATGGCTCTCGATGCGTGCTTCGCGGAGATCGAGAGGCACATTCACGAACACCTTGAGCTTCTGGCCCCTTCGAATTGCCTTTCCATTCCGCTTACGCCGGTCGCCAACTATTTCTGGGAAGGCGCCATCGCCGATCAGCGTTGTTTGGACCGCGCGCGGTGGATGATTTCCGTTCACTCAACGGGGCTGGGCGATGTGGATGTCATTAACCGGACGCTCCAACTGGTAAAGGTTTGCTCCGCGCAATTTGTTCCCCAATTGGTTAAGCGGGCGCTGCCCGGCATGGAATTGACGCACGTGGCGGTTCCTCCCTCGGCCGTGGCACGGAGGGTGGAAAGCCAGTACTTTGCGGTTAGCCGCGCCGGGCCATGCTGGGATCACATCGTTCAAACTCGCCGCGTAGGCATCTACATTCCGGGTGACATCCCCAACCCGGAAATTGAATTGCTCGTTATCCTGGAATCCTGAGAGGTCCGGCATGGGTGGACAACCGGCTGGTGTTTCACCAACACAGAGCGCCCGAGGCACGAATCTGGCAATCATTTACCAGGAAATTCTAACTGCCATCACGCGTTTTCGCTCGAACCGGCAGGCGGTCTCGAACGCCCTGTCATTTCGAAATCAGATCAAGGGTGGGATTGCTTCGGCGGAAGCGGAAGCCACGCGATACGGCTACGCCTCTGACGATGTCCGACTGGCCACCTTCGCGGTCGTCGCTCTTCTCGATGAATCGATTCTCAACTCCAACAATCCCCTCTTCGCCGATTGGCCGCGCATGCCCCTGCAGGAAGAACTCTTCGGCGTGCACACGGCGGGAGAAATGTTCTTCCAATGCATCGACCGGCTGATGGCGAAAAGCGATTCCGGGCAAAGCGCCGATGTGCTGGAGATCTATGCCCTCTGCCTGCTGCTCGGTTATCGGGGGCGTTACAGTCTCAGCGGTCAGGAGAGCGTACGGGCCATCGCGTCCACGGTGGCGGAAAAGCTGCAACGTCTGCGCGGCGGACCGCGCCCGCTGGCTCCGCACTGGGCGCCTCCCAAAGATGCGGTCCGGCAGCAAGCCTTCGATCCCTGGGTCCGTGCTCTCCTCATGAGCACGATGGGGGCGTTGCTTTTTGCCATTCTGTTTTTCGTGGGATTCAAATTTGTGCTCATTTCCGGGGCATCCGTATTACATCGATAGCTCCGCTTACGTCCCATTAGGGAGTCCCTGTGAACACCAAATTAAAATATTGGATTGCGGCATTCATTCTAGTCGGGTGGTTGGTCCTGTCCTGGTTCATGGGTTCCTGGTTGCATCTGCAAGGGAGCAGCCTTTGGATACTGCGGATTGCCCTGGCCCTCATCGGCGTAACAGCCTTCATCATCGTGATCTGGTTGTTCCGAGTCAGGGACAAAGAGCGCGCCGGGGGAGCGGCGGGAGGCGATGAAATTGACATCCTGGTTCGGGAAGCGGAAATGCGGCTCCAGGGCTCGCAATTGGGCCATAGTGCCCGGCTGGGCAGCTTGCCTCTCTTCCTCGTCATGGGTGAACCCGGCTCCGCCAAAACCAGTGTTGTCCTGCATTCCGGACTCGAGCCGGAATTGCTGACGGGGCAGACCGTTCAGGACAAAGTCCCCATCCCCACGCGTACGGCGAACCTCTGGTATACCCGGCATTCCATCTTTGCGGAAGCCGGTGGCCCGATGCTGCAAGACCGTCCAAGATGGGCCAAATTTGTGAAGAAGTTAGCGCCCAGCCACCTTCATTCGGTATTTGGAAAGGGCACGCCCTCCCCCCGCGCCGCCCTGGTCTGCATAGACAGCGAGAGCTTTACCAAAGCGGGCGCCACCGAAGCCTTGGCAGCCAGCATCCAGCGGATTCAAACACGTCTTCGCGAAGTCTCGCAATTGCTGGGCATCAGCCTCCCCGTCTATGTGCTTTTCACGCGGGCCGATCGCCTCCAGTTCTTTCAGGATTACGTCCGTAACCTCACCAATGATCAGGCCTCGGTGGTTTTTGGCGCGACTTTACCGATGGTCACCTATTCCACCGGCGTGTATGCCGAGCAGGAAACCGCCCGAGTTTCATGGGAGTTCGACAACCTTTTTCAGTCTCTGGCCGATCGCCGCGTTGATATGCTTGCGCAGGAGTTTGATGCCACCAAACTGCCCACGATTTACGAGTTCCCCAGGGAATTCAGAAAACTACGGACTCTCTTGGTGCAATTGCTCGTCGATGTGTGCCGGCCCAGCCAGCTGCGCAAGGGCCCATTCCTTCGCGGCTTCTATTTCTCCGGCGTAAGACCGATTACCATCACGACGGCGGGACCCTCGCTTGCACACGAGGAACAAATCGCCCAACCCACCGCCTCGGAGGGCGATGGGCAAGCCACCGGATTCTTCGATTACAACAAGCTGATGGCCCGCAAAGCCCAGCAAGCCCCGGTTCCAGTAGCGGGTGAGACCCGCAGAGTCCCCCAATGGGTCTTTCTCCCCCATGTTTTTAGTGACGTGCTTCTCCAGGACTCCTCTGCCCTTGCGACGAGCGCCTCCAGCACAAAAACCAGCCTCTGGAGACGAATCCTGCTGGCTACGGCGGCGGTGTTTCTCCTCATCTTCATCATAGGCTTCATCGTCTCTTTCGTCCGGAACAAGGACCTGGAAAACCAGGTGGTCACTGCCGCCCAGGGGATTTCGGATATGCAGTTGACCGGTCAACAACTGCCATCCCTCGACATGCTGAACAAACTGGAAACACTTCGGCAGTCCGTCGAGACCTTGTCGGACTACCAGCAGAATGGCCCGCCCTTAAGTATGCGGTGGGGATTGTACGTGGGAGATTCCCTTTATCCCGACGTCCGGAGGACCTACTTCCAGCATTTCCAGCACGTGCTGTTTGGACAGTCGCAGGGGAGTTTAGTGCAGACTCTTTCCGCGCTTCCGGGCGCACCCGGACCCAACGATCAATATGGGCCCGCCTACGACACTTTGAAGGCTTACCTCATCACGACCTCCAATCATGACAAGAGCACCACCTTATTCCTTTCCCCGATTCTCATGAAAGCCTGGGTCGGCGTCCGGGACATCGATCAAGACCGTTTGCAACTGGCGCAAAAGCAGTTCGACTTCTACAGCGAGCAGTTGAAAATTCAAAACCCTTACTCCTCGGAGTACGACACGTTGGTTGTTTCCCGAGCGCGCAATTTCCTCTCCCAGTTCTCGGGCGGGGAGCGCGTGTACCGTTTCGTGCTGGCAGAGGCGGATAAAGCCAATCCGTCGATCAACTTCAACAAGAAATTTCCGGGCTCCGCGGACGTGGTTGTTGACCGAACCGAAGTAAGCGGCGCCTTTACCAAAAGCGGCTGGGCCTTCATGCAAAACGCCCTGCAGAATCTGCCCAAGTATTTCAGTGGAGAGCAGTGGGTTCTGGGGCAGGAAAGTTCTTCCAACATCGACTTGGCAAAGCTCGCCACGGATCTGCGCAGCAAATATCAGCAGGACTTCATCGAGCAGTGGCGTTCCTTCCTGAGAAACGGGAACGTGGTCCGCTACGGCGGCCTTGCGGACGCGTCGCAAAAGCTCTTGAAGCTTTCCGGCAATCAGTCCCCGCTCCTGGCGCTCTTCTGCGTCGCGGCTCAGAACACGGCGATTGATCAACCCGATGTAGTCAAAGCGTTCCAGGCTGTCCAGGCGGTGGTTTCACCGAACTGCCAGGACCAATATATTGGTGGCTCCAACCAGCCTTACGTCGCCGGCCTCAGTGGCCTCCAGGCCTGCCTAGACCGGGCCAACAATGCCCCGGGCGATAAGGATGCCGCCAAGGCCCAGTGCCTCAATGATGCTTCCAACGCCCAACAGGCGGCGCGGCAAATCGCCCAGGGATTTAAAATTGATCAGGACGGCCACCTCGACCAAACGGTCCAGAACCTGCTCTTAGCCCCCATCACCTCGATTACGCCCGTGCTGAAGCCTGGGCCGGTGAGTGGTGCGGGATTATGCGCGCAAATGGGCCCGCTCGAATCCAAGTTTCCTTTCAGCCCCCTAGCTACTTTGGAAGCCACTCCCCAGGATCTGGCGACGGTTTATGACCCCACCAATGGCGCGTTGGCGCAGTTCTATAATTCGTCGCTCAAGAACCTTCTCCTTCCCCAGGGAACAGGTTACATTGCCAATCCTGCGGCGACGCAAGCGGTAAGTCCAGCCTTCCTCACCTTTTTCAATCGCGCCATGGGAGCGCAGCGAGCCCTTTACACGGGCGCACCGGGACAACTTCAATTCAAGTACGCGCTCCGTCCGCATCCGACCGAAAGCGTCAGTGGCGGCTCCATGAATATTGACGGGCAGTCCTTGAATTTTTCCGGCGGCAATTCCTCGTTCCAGCAATTCACGTGGCCGGGAACAGGACAGGGCGTCTCACTCACCGTGAAGATTCAAGGTGGGTCCGAATTGGGCTTCCCCAGCTACAGCGGAACCTGGGGAGTTTTCCATTTCTTTGCCGATGCCGACAAGACTCAGCAGAGTGGGTCGGTGTACAACGTGGAGTGGGTCTTGCGCGTCGCGGGCGGGCGTCCGGTGACGGCTCCGAATGGGAAGCCCGTAACCGTGCAGTTCGACCTCGACACGCTCGGCTCCCCTCCCATTTTGCAGAAGGGTTACTTTTCTTCGTTGCGGTGTGTTTCGAATGTGGCGCGTTAAGAAAAACTGCATCGGCCGGCAGTGGAGTATTCCGCGGACCGAAAGTGGATAAAGGGCAAATAACCGCAATTGCCCGCAACTCGACAATTGCAGTTGATTCTTTTCCAGAAATGGACAATTATACCGAAGGCAAGAAGCGTAGCACAGGATCCGATGAGAACCATCAAAACCGCATAGCAAGTCCTTTGGAATCCGCTCATTGCAGTGTGGAGCGCACATGTTACTTGAGGAGGCGGAATGACTGACGATGAACTTCTCGAGCGTATGGAAGACGCTCTCCAACAAATTAGGGAAGCAATTGAAGCTGGGGGGGCGCTCCTCGAGCTTGACAAAAAGCCCGATTTCCGCTGGGCCGGCCTCGCTCGCACACCCTCCGGCAAGTTGTTGATTCATACGCAGAAGACGGGAAAACAAGCCGTCCCGGAGAGCACCAAGCCCGTGGCGGAGGCTATTGCCGACCTGACCCTGGAGGGGCGGTTCCTCGCGCGCCTTCTCTTCTACTCGGCCAACACCGAGATCGAACTCCCGGGTGGGGCCCACAGACCCTTGGATCACGCAGGCGTTGCCAAGATTTTCAGTTCCATCTAACTGGCCTGCGCCGAATCCCTCGCTTCGTCCAACCAGGAAGGAATTTCTCGCTTAGGCAAGAGCCGTGTGCGCTCAGGGGCGCACGTGTCGAAGTGCACGAAGGGTTGCCAAGCCCTGCGGCGGCCCTTGCAATTACCTATTGACTCGCTCTTTTTCTACACGCTGTGAATCTGCCGGTGCACCCCGAAGAGGTTTTCGGGATTTGTCCTGTGAACGGTCAGCCGTCGCAGGTCACCCGAAACGCCGTCACGGAGGATCCAATGTCGTTCGAGGGTTATGTGTCAATTAAAGGCTCCAAGCAGGGCGTCATCAAGGGTGGTTCGACCAAAAAGGGAGAGGGGGATACAAGTAGATTCCCGATCCTCGATGTTGAGCTGGGATTGGGCGGATCGTACGCCGTGGGGTTAGGCAAACGATCGGGAAAGCACCACCACAATCCCATCAAGATCGTGAGGGAAATCGACTCGGCATCGCATCAAATCTCTCGGGCGGGGGCATCGCATGAAATCCTTGAGAACGTCACGATCCAATTCCGCCGCGGGGACAAGCTGACGTATCTCATCAAGCTGACCAAGGCCCTCATCACGAGCATCAAGCGCATTTCGTTTCCCGGCGTGACTGCCCCTTGCGAGCAAATGGAGTTCTCCTACGAGGAGATGCAAATAACGATGGACCATCCGAGATGATGGGACAGTATCAGCCAAATGGAATCTTTGGTTCACCTTCTCACTGGAAACTGTCGATAAGCGGTGCGGGGGAGTATGTCACGCGGGTTTGGGGTCGCAAGTGCGCCCGTTCCGCCGTCGTTGAAAACTTGGTTCACCTTCTCACTGGAAACCGTCGATAAGCGATGTGGGGGAGTACGTCACGCGGGGATTATGTCACAAGTGCGCCCCTTCCCGCCGTCGTTGAAAACTCGGTTCATCCTCTCACCCGAAACTGTCGATAGACAATATGGGGGAGTGTGTCACGCGGGGGTTGGGCCGCAAGTGCGGCACTGCCGCCGTGGTCGTAGGAACCTCGGGCGCGCGTCGTGCAGGGGTCGCCGCCGCAACGCCTCGGCCTTTGGGCGAGCGACCGCTCGCCCCACGCGACGATAGGGGTAGGGAGAATCGATTGAATTCGAGTCCCCCTCCCTCCGAACCGGACGGGCGGATCTCCCGCATCCGGCTCTCCAGTCGGTGGTTTTACCTGCGAGAGGACTGACAAGCGGTG
>Ga0326728_10004818_pt1 | contig 39229 bp, 45 predicted proteins | sample MB3enrmetagenome_FD_207602 | JGI IMG/M metagenome (GOLD analysis project Ga0326728, IMG submission 207602) | Lab enriched peat soil microbial communities from McLean, Ithaca, NY, United States - MB31MN | ecosystem: Environmental > Terrestrial > Soil > Wetlands > Peat | place: USA: New York... | reverse complement strand
AGTATTTCTTCACCTGGGACAGCCTGATTTACATCCCCTACGGCATGATCATCGGTGTTGTGGTATGTGTAGCATCCGGGATGTATCCTGCATGGGCCGCCTCGAACATGGACCCGATCGATGCCCTCAGAGCCGATTAATTACTCTCTATTTTTCCCAAAATTTTGCTCTGTATCGGGCTATCGAATCATTATCCGGTGATACTTTAATGAATCCAATCGTTCAAGGATTTCATGTGAATGATACATGAAACCCCCCATGAACGTTGGTTTTATCGGCCTTGGACATCTCGGCCATTCAATAGTACAGCATCTGGTCGAACAGGGAATTTCACTTACCGTATGGAACCGGACCCCTGCAAAGGCAGACGATCTCGGTCTGCCGGTAGCCCGGTCTCCCGGAGATCTGATAGGGCGTGTCGATGTTGTTGTTCTCAACCTTTTTGACAGCGATGCTGTAGCATCTGTCCTTGCCGGAAAAGACGGGATTTTCTCTGGTCCCTGCAAAGGAAAGATCATCATCGATACTACAACGAACCATTTCGGGCGGGTCGCTGAATTCCATTCCCAGGTACGCGAACGTGGAGCTACCTATCTTGAATGCCCGGTGCTTGGGAGCGTTGTTCCTGCATCCCAGGGAAAACTTACTGTTCTTGTGAGTGGGGATGAGCAAGCCTACGCATCGGTTAAACCACTCCTTTCCCAGATTGGCTCTTCCCTGTTTTACCTCAAGGAATCTGGCCTTGCTACAAAGATGAAACTGGTCAACAACCTTGTTCTTGGTTCATTTATGGCCACCTGTGCAGAAGCAGTAGCGCTGGGGGAAGCGGTAGGTATCAGCAGGGATGAAGTAATCGATATCCTGCTTTCCGGTGCAGGTAATTCCATGATCCTTGCAGCAAAAAAAGATAAACTCAAAAATGCGGAGTTTTCCCCGCATTTTTCGTCTGCACTCATCTACAAGGATCTGCATTATCTTCAGGATCTCTGCCGAACCCTGAATAAACCCCTGTTTACCGGCTGCACTGTCAAAGAGCTGTATGGCATTACACGGTCAAAAGGCGTCGATAACCTCGATTTCTCTGCGATCTATGAGATTTTTAAAGAGTTTTAATTGATCGCCCCATTTTTATCTTATAGATGTTTAAGGGACCTGTAGATCGAAGACCCACCGGCTCACGGCAGGGGCAACGTTGCCGCACCGGCGCCGGATGAGTACACGATATCTCCTTTTTACAAATTCATTCTTCAGTATTTCGCTCTGTGCCCGGTTTTTGAAAGTATAGAAATGAATTATCCCGCCACTTTTAACCCGGGGTGCTATCACGTCAAGTATGTGGTCCCACCCATACGGTGTTGGGATAATCGCCCGGTCAAACAGACCGGCGGGAAGAATCTCCGGATTGAATGCATCTCCCCGGATAGCTGCAATTTTACCGACAACCTCGTTTTCGCGTATATTCTCCTTAAGCCAGTGGAATGCATCCGGGTTTTGCTCAATTGCTACGACCGATGCATCCCGGGCAGCAGCAGGTATCGCGAATGGTCCCACGCCACAAAAGGGAACAATCACGTTTTCCCCGGACTGTACCTGACCGGTCACCCTCATGCGTTCCTGTGCCAGTCGGGGATTAAAGAAACTTGTAGTCAGGTCAAGGTGATACGAAAACCCGAATTCGCGGTGGGTGGTTACCATATCATTTCCGACTATGACCTTGTAATGGGCGGTACGAAAATCCCCTGTTATATGCGAGCTCTTGTTCACAACTGTCCGGATGCCATGCCGGTGTTTGAGGATCGCATCTGCTATGACGTGATCGTATTTTTGAAGGGCGGGTGGAATAGTGAGTATAGCAATATCGCCAACCACATCGAAACGGCCGGAAAAACCCCTGAGTTCATCGTGGGGCATCGAACCGGCGAGAGCATCCTGAATCTTCATAGCCTGATCACAGTACGTCTATTTTCTCTGAAATCCCTTTTGCAGGAGGTATATGTGAATTTCTTCGTTTTCTTTTTATCTGGAATTGTTTTATTTTAAAGCGGGTTACGTCTTCAATACGGTAAAGAACATTGGTATTTTCATAGGATCATAACAGGTAGGTTTAGTGTGATTATGTCTGGATCCGGTTTTTTCAAGGGTTATCCTTCACCCCAAAACATCGTCACTCACGATCAGGTCCACTTCCGCGTGCATCCCGTACCATACCGGCAAATCTTTGAAGTACCCGAATATCATTTTGATGATATTCTCAGAGAAGATCACCTCATCGATATCGGGGCAAATGTCGGTGCATTCTGTATCAGGGCAGCCCGTGTTGCCGATCGTATTGTCGCAGTGGAGCCAATAACTTTCGACATTCTCGAAGAAAATATTGCCCTTAACGACGCGAAGGTCTTGGTCATCAAAGGAGCACTTGGTACAGGACATCCAGCAGAAATAGTATGGGATGATTGTAAGGTTATAACGGCCACGTTAACTCTTAAAGACCTTATCAAAATCGCCGGAGGGTGCGATTTCCTGAAGTGTGACGCAGAAGGTGCGGAGTGGTTGATCCGTCCGCAGGATCTTGCCGGGATAAGAAGAATAGAAATGGAATTACATTTCCCTCCGATCGGCCCGCCTCCAAATCCGGCTTTGCTGGAATTTATCGCAGATAATTATCTCTTCTCCCTCGACCGCTTACCGGTACATGACACGTTAGGCGTGATGGGTATTTTGCATGCGGTATTGAAATAGATGACAACAGTTTCGTAAAATAAGATATCCTTATTCTTCAATCTGGATGGTAGTGAGTTTCACCGATTCGACTCCTTTCTGGGACATGAGTCTCTCGGCGAGTGCCTTAAGCTGAGCACCGTCGCCGTGAACAAGGATCACTTCCAGGCACCGGTTATGCGTTACATGCGAATGGAGAGATGCCTTGATGATCTCATGGAATTCGTGCTGCACATCCGTGATGGTAGTAAGTAGTCCGCGTTGGTCGTGATCATAGACCATCGTGATTACCCCTTCACGTTCCCCTTTAACGTCGGCCATCCACCGGTAATAGGTAATATATGTGCGTATTGCATCGCGAATGCCTTCGGACCGGGAGGAATACCCTCTGGCATTGATGATTTCATCGAACCTGTCGAGCAGATTTTTAGGGAGGGATATCCCAATACGGGAGAGATCATTTTCAAAGGTCATAAGATCAGGTATGTGAATATCATAGCTGCTTGTTTTTTAAGGTTTTGAAAAATAGGTGCATCCGGTAATACTTTGTAAGATATATTACGGTGAAATCCCGCACGTTTTTCATGCTGTGGCTAGATTCTCTAATGAAAAACAGGGCTAAAGGTGCTGATTGAATTTTAAAATTGCCGGTTATATCACTCACAGCAGATTTTGACACCGGCCTTAAGAGACGATGGTATGCTTCTGCTCAAAATATGGTGAGGCCGGTGTCACGAATTATTTAATCTGCTATCTTCGAGCAATGCTCGGATATTTCCTTGTTCCTGTGTGTCTGTGTGCATGTGTGCCCTTTGGGTGCGTGCTTTTTCCAAAGAGACAGTTTCTCTATTGGTCAGTTAGTATTATAATATTTTCCTTTTAACTTTAAAATTGAGTTAAATAAGTATGATTACCTTCAAAATCAGAAATGAGTCAAACTTTAATAACAAAACGAAGTTTCTCCCTTGTTTTTTTGGCTCCGTGAAATAGAGTGAAATAAGGTCGGGTTTAATTATCGGATACATAATGATCAATTTATGTACTTTTTTCGCTACCATTTTTTATATCGATCAAACAGAATCGCAAATACCAATGCTTTTTAACTACTAGGTATCACACTATGTCATAATCGTAGCAACATCTTTCCGGATTCTTCCCATTCCTAATTTGAATGGAATCCGGGGATTACAGGAATGAAAATCCAATGATACCGGAATGGATGCAAAAGATTGAAATCGGCCCCTGCGCCTGCTGTACCGTCGGTATCGGCAAAAAGAAAGGGTTTGTCCAGAAAGCCATCTCCGATATCTTTACTTTTTTTGAGGAATGCCTGGTAAATGACAATATGGCGCAGAGGAAAGGCCTGCTGCAGAGTCTGGATCCCCGCGTAAAACTAGTATCGATTATCGTCCTTATATTCGCTGTGGCAATGACCCATTCTATTATCCTTCTTGCAGTTGTATATCTGCTTACGCTCATTTTTGCCTGGTCGAGCAGAATAGAACTCGGGTTTTTCATCAAACGTGTCTGGGTTTTTATTCCGATTTTTGCGGGCATCATTATGATCCCGATTCTCTTTAACGTGTTTATGCCCGGTGACGCATTGTTTACTCTTGCAACCTTCGGCCCGAATGCACACTTTGGCCCATTTGCACTTCCTTCTGTCTTGACGATCACCCGGCAGGGTGTGATGGTAGCGGCACTCTTTGTGTTAAGGGTGGCTACCTGTGTGTCAGCAGCAGTATTGCTTTTCCTTACCACACCCCGGGCCCTGCTTTTTAAATCTCTGCGATCGCTCAAAGTACCTAAGGTTTATGTCCTTACCCTGGACATGTGCTACCGGTATATCTTCCTCTTTACCAGCATGGTCAGGGATTTTTATACGGCAAAGAAAAGCCGAACCCTCAAAACCCTGCCCATGATTGAGGAACAAAAATGGGTAGGAAGCCGAATTGGCTATACGCTCATTAAAGCACTGAACATGAGCGAGAAAGTGCACGGTGCAATGGTTTCGCGAGGGTTCAACGGTGATATCAAAATTATGTACCGGTATGCATTACACAAGCGTGACTATGTTGCATGCGTGAGCGTATTCGCACTCAGTTTTTTCCTGATGCTGGTCTCCCAGAACCTGATACGAATTTAACGAGGAGATACGAAATAAACCATGGACCCGATCTTTGACCTGCGTAACGTTTCTTACACGTACCTGAGACGGTTTGAAGCACTCAGAGGTGTGACTGCATCGTTTTACACTGGTGAACAGGTTGCAATTCTCGGCGCGAACGGGAGTGGTAAATCGACGCTTCTTGCGATTTTAAATGCCCTGAATTACCCGACCTCAGGAGAATTTTATGCATTTGGCACCCTGATAAAAGAAGAAGTATTCGATACTCTCGAAGATAATAAATTCAATCGTTTCTTCCGGACAAAAGTTGGTTTTTTATTCCAGAACCCTGATATCCAGCTCTTCTCCTCGACGGTCTTTGACGAGATTGCCTTTGGTCCGCTCCAGCTTGATTTACCTCCTGATGAAGTCCAGAAACGGACAGAAGATGTTATCGCCATGCTTGGGATCGAAAACCTGCAGGGCCGGGCACCTCATATGCTGAGCGGCGGTGAAAAGAAAAAAGTCTGTATCGCGTCGATCCTGTCAACAAATCCTGATGTCCTGCTTCTTGATGAACCTACCGGGGGTCTTGACCCCCGCAGCCAGATGTGGCTGATTGAGCTTATCCAGAATCTTGCAAAGTGCGGTAAGACCATTATTACAGCGACGCACGACCTCGACATCGTTGAACAGATTAGCACCCGTGCCATTGTGGTCGGGGAAGACCATACGATAAAAGTGGATGCTGATTGTGCGAGTGTCATGAACAACATGGATCTGTTGATATCTGCCAACCTTGTCCACCGGCACAAGCACCGCCATGGTAAACTTCAGCATGAGCACCTTCATGTTCACTCACAGGAACATGATCATGTGCATGGTCCGGGCGTGGCGTAGTTTATTTCCAGCCTAATATTCAGTTTTTCAATGGCCTTCCGGGTTTTGTTAACTTAACGAGGGATCGGGTTTTTATCAAGCTCTGGAGAGTTGAGAATCTTCTAACAACTTTATCGAGCCTCATTAGTCTTCGGGTATGATCAAATCGTGGATCTTGTGTTCAAGTGGGGTGTTCTCCAGTCTCTTGACAAAATTCGGGGACTCTTCGTCAACGATAACAATTGCACAGGTGATCCCATGGTATGCGGCATCGATGACACCTTCGGCCGATCCAAAAAAGAGATCGGGAGTCCTGCCAATGGATTTCAGTGCGACCGATGCTTCGATCCCGACAGCAGCGGTCAATCCGGCCATTGCAACGATCTTTTTGAGTTTATCCTTTCTGACGCTGTTTGAACCCCCACGCTGGATCCTGGGTACTATGCAGACATGGATAACCCCCTCTTGATGCTCGATTATCCCGTTCACATCGAAAATTCCCACGTCATCGTTCTTCTTTGCATCTGCATAGACCGTTGCCGTCGCCGACGTTGGGTTCTTCCCCGCATAGAGATACCCGTCCTTCATATAAAGACCGGCGATGTCGCCCTTTTTCAAGTCGTCAGCAGCAATTGCAGTCCATACCGAGACATGCTTGATGATGTCACGGCGGATATGCCGGACATATAATTCCAGGGTAGCTGCATTCTCCATGACCCATGCCATCCCGGTCTTAGTCACTGCATAATTGCTCCGGCCGCTCACAGCTACCATACCCTCGTCAACCAGCTCGCGGATATATTCGGAGACTGCCTGCGGTGTCATGCCAATCTTGTCGGCAATCTCCAGCTGGCGTACAGCCGGCTGGCGTTCGGCAATCTCTACGAGGATCTGGAAGCGCGAGACATCTCCCTTGCTCCGCATGAGGAATGGTATGGATCCCTTTGTATCCTGGGTCAGTCTGCATCAGCTCCGGCGTCTTATGTACCAGGAAAAAGAGTGACGACCGGGAGCTGATTATTCTTTCGGAGTATCCTCATATCGATATATTTCCGTCTATTGCCGGTAATTTGAGGTTTTTCTCCCTGGAGACGGTTCACTGCTTTGCTGCATTGACGGAACTAAAATAAAGAAAAGATTCGGGAATTTTCGACATGAAGAATGATTTACACTACTAAAGAAAGGCAAGTTTTATTTATCATTATCAAGTAAACCTGATCCAGTGGTTTCGTGACGGATCAGAATCAGGGCTACATGAAAGCGATCATCAGCCTCTCCAGGAATGAGAAGATTACAATCGTTTCGATTTATGTCATTCTTGCAGTAGCCAGCATTTTCGCGTTTCTCTTAACTTCATGGATGGGACAAATGTACCTCGTCCTTGGCGGCCTAGGGGTTATGGCCTTTGTGTTGGGTCTCCGCCATGGGGTGGATGCCGATCATATTGCTGCTATAGACAACACCACCCGTAAGCTGCTCCAGGAAGGAAAAAAGCCAATCACGGTTGGCATGTGGTTCTCCATCGGTCATGCGGTTGTCGTAGGTGTCATGGTACTCTCACTAGTATTTGCGGCCAAGTCCATCCTCGGCACGTATCTTGAAAGCGGTACCGATAATCTCAGTACCCTCATTTCGGGTGCATTCCTCTTCGTTATTGGTATCATCAATGTGATCATCGTCCTCGATACCTACCGGATCTTCAAAGGCCTCAAGGACGGCACTATCAAACAGGCCGAACTTGACTGTGAACTCAACAAGAACGGGTTCATGAACACGCATTTCGGCTGGCTGTTTAAGATCGTGCAAAAACCTTACCAAATGTTCGTGGTCGGTTTCCTCTTCGGTCTTGGCTTCGATACCGCGACTGAAATGGTACTCATTGGCGTCAGCGTGGGTGCCGGGGTCTCATCCAACGTGCCGCTGTGGGCCATCTTGACACTGCCGTTTGCTTTTGCCTGCGGTATGATCATTACCGATACGACGGATGGAATCTCCATGCGCCTCGCGTACGGCTGGGCTTTTCAGCATCCGATCCGCAAGGTGTACTACAACCTAACAATCACTATAATGTCGGTTTTAGTGGCGTTTGTTATCGGCGGAATTGAGCTTCTCCAGGTGTTCTCCACGGAACTTTCTTGGGGGGGACCGTTCTGGGATGGTTTAAATGCCCTTGACTTTGAGACGCTCGGGTTTGGGATTATTGCCATCTTTCTCCTCTCATGGCTGACGTCTATAGTCTATTACCGGTACAAGGGATACGAGAAAGACTTCGACAAGACCATTGAGGGGGAATGTATCCCTTCCCAAGGATTCTGGGAATAATTATATCTCGATAAGAATTTTTTTTAACCGCTTCTCTTTCATTTTTCGGATTTTTCCGGCAGTCCTGATAATAAAGCAATTGCCCGGTTGCATCAATATATGCTTGTATAAATACTAGCACATCGATTAGACCTTTCTGAAGAAAGGGAGCGCACGTAGTTATGGTCTGTAAGAGCCAAGTAGCAATCGTCGTGGGTCTGGCGTTACTGTGTATAGGATGGGCAATTTTCCAGGCACCGGAAAATTTTGTGATGAATCTTTTTTTTACCATTTCAGGGGTAGTGGTGCTGATTACCGGTGTTGTCACATATTTTATCCCGGATATCGGAAAGATACTTGGACGGACCGGCTGACATTGTTTTGTTAACTTGTTAGGAAATTATCTACTTTCCCACGCTTGATAAAATATCCGATCTCTCTCCAATTTAACAGAACTTCTATCGATTATTCTTCATTTTTATCGGGCAGCCGGGAAGATCCTGAGCTCCGCGCTCAGATACCCATACAAGCAGCGGGATAAGATGCTCCCTCAGCTCATGACCGTCATCCGTCAGGGAATACTGAGTAGTCGGCGGAGAGGTTGTCAAAATTTTGCGGTTCACAAGCCCGATCCGCTCCAGATTTTTCAGCGTATCAGAGAGTGTCTTAGGACTGATGTAGTCGAGTTCCTTTTTTAATTCATTGAATCCTTTCTGGCCTTCATTTCCCAGAATAGCAATAATGAGGAGTGCCCATTTCTTAGCCACGACATCAAGCAGCCCAAAAAGCGGGCAGAGGCAGATCTCATTCTCCACTAATGCAGGTTTCTTCATGGATACTACCTACTCCCCTTGCAACTTTTCGCCTTATTACCTAAAAAATAGATACTACCTTTAAAATGGATACTTTCAATCGCCGGCATGTCTGCTGGTAGAGGATTTTCATGCACGACCACCATACCGGAAACCATGACCATTGCGGAGATCATGACCATACCGAAAATCACAATCATGCCAGAACGAAACCACTGAAACTTGCCATTATTCTTACAGCGCTTATTTTTGTGGCTGAAGTAATCGGCGGCCTGCTCTCCGGATCCCTTTCACTCATGGGTGACGCTGCCCATATGCTCCAGGATGTTATTGCACTCATGCTATCGCTTGGAGCGATGATCATTGCTGAGCGCCTACCGACACCGACCTGCACATTTGGGTACCACCGGCTCGAAATTGCCGCAGCAGTCACGAACGGTATACTCCTGATCGGGATCAGTGGAGTTATTATCTGGGAAGCATTGGCGCGATTTTCTCATCCCCAGCCGGTGAACAGCATAATAATGCTGGCCGTCGCAATTGTTGCACTTGTGGCAAATCTTGTGGCTGCATTTGTGCTACATGGCAGCCATGATCTCAATTCGCGCAGTGCCTTTCTGCATGTGCTGGGGGACGCGCTCTCATCATTGGCAGTTATAGTGGCAGCGGTCTGGATTGCCCTTACCGGCCAAACCATTGTCGATCCCCTGCTTGGACTGGTGATTGCTGTGGTAATCCTCTTCTCGTCTCTTTCGATACTGAACGAAGCATTCCGGATACTTCTTCAGTTCGCTCCCATGGATGTGGCAGTCGAGGATGTGATAGCGGCGATGGAATCCGTGAAGGGTGTCTCGGGTGTACACAATGTCCATTTATGGACGTTGTGCTCGAACATCAACGTCCTTGATGCCCATGTATACTGCTGCGAGACCGACCGTGAAATCCTGGAACAGATTAAGGCTGAAATCAAGCACAGGCTCGAAGCGTTCAGGATCGGGCATTCGACGCTGGAGTTCGAATGTCAGGAGTGTAGTGACTGCCGAGTGCTCCGGGAACTTCATGATTAATCGGCGAAAGTTGGGCCGGATAACGCACCTTTCAGATAATCCCCAATCATATTAAAATTAAAAATTTACATATTTTTTGCTACGAAAATAAATAAACATATTAACTGGGGCGTTCCATACTCCATACGGAGATGTCCCTTTATATAAGAACGTCTCCTCACACTTCGACAAGATAGCGCCAGGGTTGTGCTGTTTTTCAGCCCACAAAACCGTGATCATTGGGGAATGATCCCGGAAAACAGCAGCTGGGTGATTACCTTGAAACAAACACTGTATGATGGGAGCCGGAAAACGACAGTTAATACACGGTATGATGAATGTCTCTATTTTGCACCCCGGCCTGTTTCTGACCAGCCGGATGTAAAAATAACGGGAAAAGATCTCTACATGCATATAGCGGCCAATCAGGACAAGAGCATCATGTACTATCTTCATCTCTGGTCTAACAACCGTACTATTAAGGAAAAGATTCTGCCACTGTCACCTTCTATGGCTGATCGTTTCCTGAAAACCAAAGGCCTTGTCTGTAATCTCTTCCCGAAGAACGATCCGGTAGTGAATCTGTATGCATGGGGATACGGGATCGCAGAAGAGTTCTGACAATCAATATCTGTATATTTTCCCTCACTTTTTTCGAGTTTTAACTCGTAAAAGGGAGGATAATTTACTGTCTGGTAATCCATTGTTTTATGCGTACCGTATTTTTATTGAAAGAGCTTGTAGAGGATTGTTACTGAGAGGCAGAATCCGATGATGGCAATGTAAAACCAGTTCTGGTTCTCATGTATCCACTCGTTGATCAATTTTATCCGGGCCAAAATAATCCCGGAATCCTTTACTGTGGTCTGCTTTTTCTTTGACGTGGCACTCACCGAGACTGGGTTAATTTCCGGTATTTGACTTCCTCAGGTTTTCTGTAAGAGAATCCCGTGACATACATGAAATTGTTCCGGTTTTAGTCTTATGCTAATAATACAAAAAAGAAGGATAATTTTCTGCGAATCAGTCATTCCGTTTGATTATGACTTTACCGATTCCATATGCAATCGCCGCGGCAACGAGAACCCCGACAATTGCCGAAACATAATAGCCCGGTGTCTGGGTGGGGATGTCGGGATGGTTTCCTGGTAAATCATAACCATCTAACGGCGCACTCCAGAGGCCTGTTAATTGTTGAAACCCGGTGGGAACATAACCTACCGCCTGCTGTAGTTCGTCCGGACCCCATTCTCCAAAGGCTGTCCCGCTTGCAATTAATCCAACCGGTACACACACCATGAGGACGATCAGGGCAATAACAAGAACTTTAAATGTCTTATCCAGTTTGTTGAATTTACCCATAATATCCATCTTGCTCGCCTCACGCTGGAGCCACTCCCCGGTTGGCATCTGTTTTTGAGTATTGTTCAATCTCTGATTTATAATTAAAGATGACATCCGGACTGTTTCGTGCGATGTAGGCAAATGCCAGACCGGTGACGATCAATTCTACCCAGCAGAAGAAACCAAAATGATCAATCAGCATTGCCGGCACCGTAACATTGAGTCCGTACGGCATGTAGAGGGGAACGCCGGCGGCTGTGTGTTCAAGGATCGGCTGGATGCCCATCTCAAACCCGGCAACCCCTGCGGCAATACCTAACCCGAAATAGCCCCCAATCGCTGCGGCTGCAATTCTCCGGTAAGAGTCAATTGACGATTTCCCGGCGATGAGTTTATAGAGAAAATATCCAACGAATGGTATGACGGTGCCCATGTTGAAACAATTTGCTCCAAAAGCAGTAATCCCCCCATCGCCGAATATGAGACATTGGATAAGCAGAGCACAGGAAGTGGTCACCACTGCCGCCCAGGGGCCAAGGATAATTGCCACCAGTGCGCTACCGACTGCGTGCCCTGAACTGCCACCGGGAACCGGCACGTTAAACATCATGATTACAAATGAAAACGCTGCTGCCAGTGCAAGGTAGGGCACCTGCCGGGTCCGAAGATTTTTCTGTACCCAGTACCCGGCGTAAAGCCAGATGGGAATCATGATCAGGTACATGGTGATAAAAGTCGTCGGACCTAAGTATCCATCAGGAATGTGCATTGTTCATAACACCTAAAAAGAATACAACCACATAGTTATAAAAAACTGCCGATTTGTGTTACTGACTACTACAAAAACAGATAAAATTATGAATTGGTTCTTACATCAGCCAAAAACCTGTGTTATATATTCCTACATTGTTGGCGTTAAAAAAATCCTCAATTTCATTCGAAGACCAGCATTGTTATAGAGCCAAAAGATGCCCTTTTGAAACACTGACAAAAATCACCTATGTGGAATTGAACTGCAATTGGTGTATATCCTTATATCTCTCGCCGAACGTAAATGTCCACGAAGGCCCCCATGGGGACAGACAAAAATCGGGCTTTTGCAGAAAACCTCTCTAAAAAGGCTGTACCAATGAAAGAGCTAAGGAACGGCGTCTTTGACCCTTTTATGCAAAACAAATGGTGAGAAGACACGATACTGTTGACAAACCGGTATATCGGGCTTGTTGAATTATCGTCCGGCTTGATCAAGGATGCAATCTTCATCCCGATTTGTCATAGAGGAATTTTACACTCTTGTTTTATCTCTCTAAAAAAATGGCGTTCTATCAGCAGTTTTTTACGTCTGTTTTTCAACCGTAGGTTTTATTGGTCGCAGAACCAATAGTAATTGTGCTAATTATAAGGAATTTTTTTATTGACTTTTTCGAGGGAGGTTAATCCTTGACTGATTCGTACGATGCATCCCATATTACGGTACTTGAAGGGCTCCAGCCAGTACGTGAACGCCCTGCAATGTATATCGGGAGTACCGATACCCGTGGGCTCCACCATCTCGTGTATGAAGTTGTGGACAATTCCATCGATGAGGCCTTGGCCGGTTTCTGTACGTTGATCTCTGTTGTCATCAACGGCGATGGATCAATGTCGGTCGAGGACAACGGCCGGGGCATCCCGGTCGACACGATGGAAAAGAACCACAAGAGTGCCCTTGAAGTTGTGCTCACCGTCCTGCATGCTGGTGGCAAATTTGACAAAGCAACCTACCAGGTTTCCGGTGGTCTTCATGGTGTTGGGGTTTCGGTAGTAAACGCATTATCCGTTACACTTTCTGCCCGGGTTTTCCGGGATGGCAATATCTACGAGATGCATTTTGCACGGGGCATCCCGACCGGCGCCCTTGTTCAACGGGAAGAAACGCTCAACGAGGGACTCATCCGGTACCAGCAGTGGTATGGCGAAGCGCCGCCATTCACTAGGACCTCCGGGCAGAGCACACTTTCGGCCAGTTCTGACATAGAGGATCGTGCACAGTTTTTTGCTGAATTCGGTAACAAACTTACGGGCACAAAGATAACCTTCCTGCCCGATCCGACTATCTTTGAGACGGTCACGTTTGATTACGATATTCTTGCCACGCGGCTCCGCGAGCTGGCTTTCTTAAACGCCGGTCTTACTATACGTATAACCGATGAACGCACCGGAACCCGTGCATCCTATTGTACGGGTGGGCTCTCGGAATTTGTTAAATACCTCAACGAAGGAGCAGAATGTCTTCACCCTGTTCCCATTGATATCACCCAGAAAGACGCCGAAAACAAAGTCGAAGTTGAGGTTGCCCTCCAGTACACGACCGGTTACGATGAGAAGACCTATTCCTATGTCAACAGTGTCAATACCCGTGAAGGCGGTACCCATCTCGAAGGATTCCGGAGTGCTATCACCCGGGCCATAAACACGGTGGCTAAAAGGAATAACCTGATAAAAGAGAATGCGACGATCACTCTTCGTGGCGAGGATGTCCGTGAAGGCTCGACCTCTGTAATATCGGTCAAGATGGCAAACCCCCAGTTCGAGGGACAGACCAAGATGCGTCTGGGGAACAGCAATATACGGGGTATCGTGGATTCCCTTGTCTATGCAGCCTTAAGCCAGTATTTTGACGAGAACCCCAAGGTACTCGCCATTATTATCGAAAAAGCCCTTTCGGCTGCAAAAGCTCGTGAAGCAGCACGCAATGCACGGGACCTGGCCCGGCGAAAGAGCTCGCTTGAGAGTTCCGGTCTTCCCGGCAAGCTCGCGGACTGTTCGGAACGCGACCCGATGAAAAGCGAGATCTATATTGTAGAGGGAGATTCGGCAGGGGGCAGTGCGAAGCAGGGCCGTGACCGCAAGTTCCAGGCAATCCTTCCTCTCCGGGGAAAGATCCTCAATGTTGAAAAAGCCGGCGAACACCAGATCTTAAAAAATGCTGAAATCCAGACCCTCATATCAGCGATAGGGACCGGTATCGGCGACAAGTTCGATGTCGAACGTGCACGGTATCATCGCATCGTTATCATGACCGATGCCGATGTGGACGGGGCGCATATCAGGACGCTCCTTCTGACGTTTTTTTACCGGTACATGCTCAGGGTAATTGAGGCCGGTTATGTGTATATTGCCCAGCCTCCCCTTTTCCGGATTGCCCGGGGAAAGGAAGAAAAATACGTCTTTACCGAAGAGGAGATGAAGAAAGTCTCCGGGGAGATGGGGGACAAAGGTGTCTCTGTCCAGCGGTACAAGGGTCTTGGTGAAATGAACGCCACGCAGCTCTGGGAGACGACCATGAACCCGGCCAACCGTGTTTTCCGTCTGGTAACCATTGAAGACGCGATGGAGGCAAATGAGATCTTCAAGACGCTGATGGGAAAAGATGTGGATATACGTAAAGAGTTTATCATCCGTCATGCAAAGGAGGTGACCAACCTTGACATCTGAGAATAACCGGCTTCAGGAATCCGGTGAGATTACGCACCGGGTGGAACCGGTCAGTATTGAACAGGAGATGAAAGTCTCCTACATCAACTACGCGATGAGTGTGATCATCGGGCGTGCGATTCCCGATGTCCGGGACGGCCTCAAACCCGTCCACCGCAGGTCACTCTTTGCCATGTGGGAGATGGGCAATACTTCTGACAAACCCACAAAAAAGAGCGCAAGGGTGGTCGGTGACGTGATGGGTAAATTCCACCCGCACGGTGACGCGTCCATCTACGACACTATCGTCAAGATGGCCCAGCCTTTCTCCTACCGGTACATGCTTGTCCAGGGACAGGGTAACTTCGGATCTATCGACGGCGACTCTGCTGCGGCAAGCAGGTACACCGAAGTCAGGCTTACCCCTCTTGCCGAAGAGATGCTCAAAGATATCGAAAAAGAGACGGTAAACTTCGTCCCCAACTATGATGAGTCTCTCGAAGAGCCACTCGTTCTTCCGGCAAAAATACCTGCACTGCTAGTGAATGGTACCGATGGTATTGCGGTCGGTATGGCCACAAAGATGCCTCCCCACAACCTCCGCGAAGTCTGTGCTGCGGTGACCCTGTACCTTGAGAACCCGGAGGTTACGGTCGAAGAGCTCATGAAGGTTATGCCGGCCCCGGACTTCCCCACTGGTGGCATTATCATGGGCACTGACGGGGCAAAAAATGCCTATATGACCGGCCAGGGAAGGTTTGTCGTCCGCGGTGTGGCAACCATCGAAGATGGCGAGAGCGGCAACCGGGGCGACCGTATTCTCGTCACCGAGCTCCCGTACCAGGTCAACAAAGCCCAGTGGATTGAAGGCATTGCTGATATGGTCAAGGAAAAGCGGCTTGACGGTATCTCCGATATACGGGATGAATCCGACAAGGACGGGATCCGGGTTGTCTTCGAGCTCAGGAAAGGCACGATGGCGCCGGTCATTTTAAACAATCTCTACCGGCACACAGCGCTTGAATCCGGCTTCTCAGTTATCAATCTTGCAATTGTTGACGGCCAGCCCCGTGTACTCACCCTGCCCGGTCTTCTTTCCGCCTTTGTCCAGCACCGGATCGAAGTGATCCGGCGTCGTTCTGAGTTTGACCTCAAAAAAGCGCGGGAAAAGGTGCATATCCTCGAGGGACTACTCCTCGCACTTGCTCGGATAGACGAGATTATAGCTGCCATCCGTGCATCTGACACCGTTGAAAATGCCCGGCTTACCCTCGTTTCCCGTTTCGGGCTTGACGAACCCCAGGCAAATGCCATCCTCCAGATGCAGCTGCGCAGGCTCGCGGCACTTGAGCAGCAGAAGATAACGGATGAGAGGACCGGTCTTTTGGTAGAGATTGCCCGGCTTACTTCTATTCTTTCCAGTGAAAGTACTATCAAGGATGAGATCCGGCGGGAGGTTACTGAAATTGCCAACAAGTTTGGCGATGCCCGGAGAACGCAGATCGCCCTTGCGGTAGGCGATATTTCGACCGAGGACCTTATCGAAGACAAGACGGTCCTTGTTTCCATAACGACAGCAAATTACATCAAGCGTATGGACCTCGACACTTATCGTAAACAGCGCCGGGGTGGCAGAGGTATCACCGGGATGACCACTAAAGAAGAAGACTTTGTGGATTCAGTCTTTGTCGCCGGCATGAAAGATTACCTGTTGTGTTTTACCAATCTTGGCCGGGTCTACTGGCTCAAGGTCTACGAGATACCCGAAAGTTCCCGGATAGCCAAAGGAAAACCGATTGTCAACCTCCTTAATTTAAAAGAGGAGATCGTTACAACCGTTATCCCGATCCGCGAGTTCAGGGAAGACCGGTTCCTCTTGTTTGCAACAAAGAAAGGCCAGGTTATCAAGATCCCCCAGACAGAGTTTTCCAACCCGCGTTCTGTCGGTACAAACGCCATCAAGCTCCGGGAGAACGACCAGCTGGTTGAAGTCATCTCGACAAACGGAACAAACGAACTCGTACTCACGTCACGTTTCGGCCAGAGCCTGCGGTTCCATGAGAATACCGTGAGGACTGTCGGAAGAGGCGCCCAGGGTGTCAGAGGCATGAATCTGCGGGGAGAAGATACGGTCGTTGCGGTAACCCTTCTGGAAAAAGATCACCTGCTCACCATATCCGATGTCGGGTTTGGTAAGAGAACCGAGTTCGACGAATTCCGCGGACACGGGAGGGGCACGATGGGCGTCCGGAACATCTCGCTCGAACGCGACGCAGTTGTTATCATGTCCCGGGCAGTTTCAGAGACTGACGAGATCGTTGTTATGACGGCCGGCGGCGTCGTTATACGAACCCCGGTAAGTGAAGTCAGAATCATCGGCCGGGGAACAAAGGGTGTGCGCATTATGCGTCTTGACGAGAACGACAAAGTCGTTGGCGTCGCCATCGTAAATCCTGAGACTGAAGTCGTTGAAGAGCCCGGGCCTGATACAGATGCCCCGGCACCGGAATAATCTTCCTTTTTTGATCCGGCGGATAGTTGATCAGAATCTTTTTTGAGTGTCTCTCCCAAAAGAGTGATACGGACTTGAGCTCTTGACTATTGTACGATCTGATCGGGCACTTACCGAATTCTACGGAATACTGCTCTTGATCGTGCTTACCGGGATTGGTGTTGTCCTGATTTTTAGTGTTTCAACAGGTTTTGTGGCCTCTCTGCTCGAGAAACCCCCCTCTTTTGCCGTCCAGGCTAAGGTCACTATGTTGTACTCTGACAAAAGCGTCATTAGCCTTGTCCACATGGCAGGTGATCCGGTTCAAATTGTCGGCCCTTTCTCATCCGGGGTCTTTTTTAGTCTAGAAGCCCCAGACGGCGAAAAAATTGCAGTGTCGCCCTCTCCGGTCATGACCGGGAATCCCTGGGCCCGCGCTGGCATAATAACCATTTATTTCGACGGTTCACATTTCTGGGCAACCGACGATATTTCCACGGTTATCGCAAGGAACGGGCAGGGGGCACTGACAGACATGCCCCATGGTCTCTGGATTATTTATATTACCGATCAGGCAACGAAGGTTGTGGTGAATTCGCTTGCGGTAACGGTTTGAACACTATCCCTTTATAGGTGGAACAGGTTAACAAAGGGATTATGCCTCTTTTTCGGAAGATCATCACGGTATCCACCCGGCACGAAGGGGAAGTTATCAACCTGACGCTTCAGGTTGCAGCAGTGATCCGCGAAAGCAAAATACAGGAAGGTCTAGTTCATCTTTTTGTCAAGCACTCGACTGCTGCACTGACAACGATAGAGTACGAACCGGGCGTGCTTGCGGATCTTTCCCGGGCATTATCTATCCTGGCACCCGATGATGCCGTGTATGCCCACGATAAAAAATGGGGGGATGGTAACGGACGTTCACATGTTAAGGCAGCACTTGTCGGCCCGTCCCTGACTGTACCTGTTGTTGGCGGAGAACTCAGCTGCGGGACATGGCAGCAGGTTGTCCTCCTTGAACTGGATGTAAATGCGGGACGGGAACGGGAAGTTATCTGTACCGTGACAGGCGAATAACTCCCGGGCTGTTTTCATTTTTCGGACAAATACTCTTATTATTCCCGGTGCAATCATTGATCCATGAGTGCGATCCTCCGGCGTCAGATCCTCAGGAAATGCAGTGGCATGGATGTCCCCCTTGTGGGGTTCGCCCCGGCGAGTCGTTGGGATGATCCACCTTTTGAACCATGGGTGCCGGAGGCATTCCGGCCTGCCTCCCTCTTTCCCGGGACAAAGACCGTGATTGTAATCGGGTTTCCGGTAAGTCTCCCTATCGTAGATACTGCACCGTCAATCTGGTACCACGAGCTCTACCGGACCGTCAATACGTTGCTTGATTCCTGTGGATATCGCCTGGCTACCTTCTTAACTGATAAAGGATATCCATCGGTCTGGGTGCCCCGGGACGGCTATGGGTCTATCGAAGTCTTACAGGAGAAACCGATTGCGTTTTTCTCGCACCGGCACGCTGCTTTCTGTGCAGGTCTCGGGAATTTCGGGGAAAACAACATGCTCCTGACACCTCAGTACGGTCCCCGGGTCAGGTTTGCATCCATCCTTTCCACCGCTGAGATCCCCGGGGAGCCGGTGATTGACGATCCCCTCTGCATACGGTGCAAGCGGTGTGTTTCTGTCTGCCCGGTCTCTGCGGTGGCGAGCGAAGGGTACCCGCAGGGGCTCACCGACAAACATGCCTGTGCCAAACGATCGGGACAACTTAAAGACCGGTACATTTCTCCATGCGGGTGCTGTATCAAGGTCTGCCCTGTCGGTAAGGACCGGGATCAGTATAACCGTACTGACATGAGAATGTACTCCAAAGAAAGCCCTTCATCCGGGCCATATGACCGCATTCAGGATCATGTCCGGTCTTATGGATCGCGGCAATGAGTACTACAGCACATGAGATCTCATACGGTACCTGCAGGAGGCATTTCATGGATCGACCTGAACAGGAAGTAACCCACAATACCAAACGTAATGACCGGTGAAACAAAAGTCGGGATCCCAAAACCAAAACTGTCGAGGATCATGATAATGCCCAGACAGAAAATCGAATACATCGCCCCGTTCTTGAGGAACCGGTACTTCCTGATCGTCTCCACATTCCTGACCGTAATTTCCCGCACGATCAACGCCCCGATGCCGTTTCCGATGATGATGAACGGGACTGCCATGGTAAAGGCAAATGCCCCCATAACACCGTCAATGGAAAAGGTGGCGTCTATTATTTCCAGATAAAAGATCTTGCTGACGTCAGAAAGATCGCCCGCGATCATTGTTCGCTCCTTCTCCTCGGCATTCTGCCGGAACCCGTTGACAATGAAAAACGCGGTTGACCCAATCACTGCGCCAAATGCCATCAGCGGGTTTTTCCCGACCGCGAACCAGACAATGGCCGCAAGTAGGATTGAAATGACAGCAAAGAACCAGACCCCTTTTGTTGCGATGTAACGTTCGCCCCGGATCCCGAATTCTTTCTCCTCAAGAAAAAGCCAATGACAAAAGAGGAAGATAAGGAATGTACCGCCGCCAATCAGGAGCACCGGCGCTGATTGGGCAATGGCAGCGGCCACTACGGGATCGTTCGAGAATGCCGCGGTAAATGCCCCGACCGGTCCTAGTGACGGAGCACTGGTCCAAACGATAAGCCATGGCAACCCTCCCCGGATTACAAAGACGGCAAAGAGGAGACCCCAGACCAGAAACCAGCGGCATGCTTTCTGTGACATTGTCGAGAGGACATCGGCATTGATAATGGCATTGTCGATACTTGTTATCGTCTCGAACAGGCAGAGCCCGGCAATGGTCAGGAGGATGGAGAAAATATCCATGGATCTATGTTCCTGTAGGTGCCAGACCGGTATTAATTTTGGCTCAGGGGGTTACTATTGAATGCTGAGCTGATGGGAAATTCTGGAACGGTGGCTTTAAACCACCGGCAGATATATTCCAAAGTACAAACGTGTCGGGAACATAATGGTATTTAACTGCCAGCAATGCGGGGAATGCTGCAGCCATCTGGGGCTGGTACATAGCATTACCGAAGATCATGGGAACTATGAGTTTGTGGTTTTCAACCGGTACACCAACGAATCTGATGTGGTTACAGTTGACGCTGACAAATATGCCCTCTACGAAGACATGAGCATCTTTGAAAAACTTCCTGAGGCCTGTCCCTTCTTCCGACACCGGCCAGGATCTGAAAAAGCCTTCTGTACTATCCACCTGACAAGGCCTGAGATCTGCCGGGACTATGGCTGCTGGCGAATGCTCATTGTCAACCGGAACGGACTACGGGCGGGTAGGATCATGTTTTCACGGTACCTCTGCTCGGAAGACCCACTCCTGACTCGGATATTTGAGGAATGTATCGATCCCATACGGGAACCTGATGACAACAGGTGGGATAATCTGGTTATAACGGAACTAACCGCCCGGGGGTATGCCGTTAGAAAATAGGAAGGCAATAATTTCTCATCATCCTGCATCTAATGGTGCCTGCGCGGCATGCCTCGATCGTACGTCTCAATCCGCGTATAACCTGAATAACGGTCACGAACCGTAAGAATCACCGCAACCTTCATGTAAAGCCTGACACGTATAGAAGAAATTGAAGTAATCCAGACACTGTTTGGATTAGTGTTGAATATGACCGTCAGTGTCAGCAACGAAGACGATGATGAAGAGGATAAACGGTTTGCGTTTTCTCCTTCTTTTGTAAAGATACGCTGCGACTACCGCATGTCTGCAGCGGGTAATGTTATGGATCTTTCTTTTCACTGGTGTATGCCGCCTGCACTGGGAACCGGTTCACCATGGACTAAGTCCATTCTGGTGAAAAACGAGCTGATCTGCCGATGAACGATAGGTATAAGGTTCCCGGGCGGACCGGTGACTGGTTTGGGGTAGATCAGCCTGCCCGACCCTCTATAAGAAAACAGACAGCGGTGCGTGAAGCAGCCGTGAGTAATCCGGCTCTCTCCCTGCATCTCCTGCAAAAAAAAGAACCGGCGATGGTCCGGGATGCGCCAACAGTAGTCAGACGTGATCATGCATACCATGTGGTCGCTGAGGATTACTCATACAAATCCGAGGCCTATTACACCATCCTTGCACATGAGCTGGCCGGGGATGACGTCCGCCCGTGCAGCAGGGCAGTCCTTGACGCATTTGTTGTCCCGGTATGCCTTGAACGTGCATCACATGCCGGTATTCCAGTCGTTCCGTGGGGAATTTCGCAAGGGTACGTCCCTCTCCCGGCAATACTGTATGGTCTCAATTACTTCGCCACAACTTCAGACTATACTGTAGTGCAGGATACCACGCATGCAAAAGAGGTTATCAAACATATTACCAACATGGGCAAGTACCCCTTCTGCTACCAGAAAATCGGTGACTCTACAGCCATCCATACCTGCACGGCAATTTTTGGCCGGACTACAGGAAACGATTATGAGATCATTGCCTATGCAAAGAAGATTTACGATCTGTTTGCTATCCCGCTTTTCAGTATGGTCTTTGTGCAGACAGGGAACAACTATGCGCTCTCGTCCCTCACGCCAACGCGATACACCCATCTCTCCGATGAGGAGCGGGCGTCCCTTTCCGCATACCGGGATCATCAGGTGTTCTTATGAGCCGCTTGGGCATTTTTGTGGATAGAAAGACGCTGTCAAATGCCGAACAGCTCAATGCCCTGATCCATTGCAGGGATGTGGCCGAGAAACTCGGACATAATGCCGAATTTCTCTTTCCTGTAGATATCAACAAGATCCCCCGGATGGACGCCCTTTTTATCCGGGCCCGGACCGATCCTATGAACATCACCTATGTCGCCGCCCGGATGGCAGAGTTCCATGGCATACCGGTAATTGACGATGCGAATTCGATCCAGATCTGCGGGGATAAGATCAACATGTATTCCCGCCTGATTCAAAAGAATATTGCCCTTCCAAAGACGGTATTCCTTTCAAAAAACGATCTTAATGTTGAAAAGGTTACGGAGCTCTTCGATACGCTCGGAACCCCGCTGATCGTCAAGGAACCTTCCACATCGTTCTCGCTCCGGGTTGAAAAAGTCGAAGATATTGCAGGTTTTTTCCGGGTAGCCCGGCGGTTCATAAAGATGTCCGACTGGATTGTTATCCAGCAGTTTGTGGAAAGTACCTATGACTGGCGGGTAGGGATCCTTGGGGGAAAACTCCTGTATGCTTGTAAATATACTATTCCCTCGGTAACGTTCAAGATCCAGGCATCGGTCAACGGTCATGTAGTGTACTGCGGCGTGGAAAGCATGCCCGAGGAAGCCGTCCCACCATCGGTCATCCGGCTGGGTATTGATGCAGCAAACGCCATCGGGAACGGGTTGTATGGCGTGGATGTAAAAAACAGTAACGGCGATGCCTGTGTTATTGAGGTAAATGATAATCCCTCCTTGGAAAGCGGCGAAGATGCCTGTTACCCGCAGATCTATGAACAGATTGTCGAATACCTTTTTGCTACGTGATTACCTTTGACAAAAAACTGGGAGCTTCGTGCTGAATCTGTCTGTATGGCGTGCGGGGGACACTGCTGTGACGATGCGCATCCTCCGATCACTAAAAACCGCTTCGATCAGCTGATCGCCGCGGGAGTTCCGGAATCGTCATTCGAACGAGACGGCTACCTGAGGCTTCGGACACGACCGGATAGCAGCTGTATACTCATGGTGGACAACAAGTGCACCTGTCATGAAATCAAACCAGAAACATGCAGGGCAGGCCCGTTTACGTTCGATATAAATGGCGATAAAATCAGGATTTTTCTCAAACACGCCGCTATCTGCCCGATTGTTCCGCTTCTCAAGGAAGAACCCGAAATGTACCGCCAGCAGTATGAAAAAGCGGCAGAAAATATTCTTGGTCTTGTTGCCCATCTCACTGATACAGAGATCGCAGCAATTAACCGGATTGACGAACCGGACACGGATCTTGTCGCTGAAATCCTCCGGGATTACGCATGACCGTCGGCACAGAACACGAATACTCGATCAATGATGCACACTTTACAGCGCTTCCTGTCTCTGACCAGATTATAAAATCGATCTGCGGGAGTTTTTCTGATGAGATCCTCTTTGGGGACGTGAAACTGGGAAAGGAACTCCAGAAGACCGTGCTCGAATTTGTCCCCCGTGTCCCGGCATCAGGCCCTGCAGCGCTTGAAAAGATGCTCGTGCGGGGTATCAGGAAATTTTATCAGGTTTTTCCCGGAGGATATCACCTGCTTGGTCTTGGTATGCACCCTACCCTCACGCTTGACAGGATTACTGTCTGGGATCACGATGAAAAGGAATACTACGATGCTTACCACCGGCTCTTTAATATCCGGCAGCACGGGTGGCTCAATATCCAGGCACTCCAGATCAATCTTTCGTATTCCGGAGAAAAAGATGTGATTGTGCAGTACAACCGCATACGCACTCTTCTCCCGTATCTTATCGCACTTTCGGCTTCTTCTCCCGTTGTGGAAGGAAGGCTTACCGGGGTTATGGATAACCGGCTTGTCTATTACCGGGAGAACCAGAAGGAGATTCCCGGGATCTGCAACGGCATTATCCCGTCCCGTCTCATGTCTCTTGGTGAGTACTGGAAATTCCAGGAATCTATCTATGACGAACTTCGGTCACGAGACGCGGGGATCCTTTGCGAGGAATGGCTCAATTCGAGCGGGCTTATCATCCGGTTCTCCCGGAACTGTCTTGAGATCAAGGCTCTTGACGAACAGGAATGTATTCGTTCCGACATGGCAATCCTGGCCCTGGTTCTGGCACTCCTGCGCTGCCCGGCGCTACCGGTTGAGACTGATCAGGACGAGCTGCTTTCACTTACGAAAACGGCAATCCGAAACGGCACTGCTGGATTGCGGCCTGAACTTGAAACCCTGTTTCGCCATGCATGGCAGCAGGCCACTCCTGAAGAGCGGCAGTACCTTCCCGTCGTTGAACAACGGATAAATCATGGCAGTCTCGCCGAGCAGATCGCGGAAAGGTACCGGAAAGAAAAGAAAATCGAACCTATCCTTGCCGATATAGCAGCCTGCCTGCGGATAAACACGCCTTATGGGATTGAATGAATTTTTATATGTTTTTTTCATGCGAGTCTTTAGGGTAACCTTTCTTTTTTCGGAGAATCAATCGCAAACGAAATAATAAGATTCTGTAGATCTAAGAAGGGCTCCGGCGAAAAAGAGACAGATCCCGTGACTGAAGATACATCCGTCAGGGATGCTACTTATCAATTCGCTCGCCGGAGATCATGAAACGGACGTTTTCTGCAATAGTGCAGGCATGGTCTCCGGATCGTTCCAGGTACCTGGCAACCATGATGTAATAGGTACCCCGTTCAACCGTTGTGGGGTTTTCTTTCATATACGGAACCATTTCCTGGAAGAACGAATGCCACAACGTATCTACAACATCATCCCGTGAAGAAAAATCCCTGATGAGCGTAATATCCTCGTTTTTATACGCGGAAATGGCGTTATCGATCATGCCGATAACCTGATCGGCCATCTGCGGTATCACCATTGATTGGGAAACGGCGGGCTGATTATGTACATGTTTTGTCATATTTGCGATTACTTTCCCGTATCTCCCGATGCGCTCAGCGGCAGCTATTATCTTAAGTGTGCAGACGATAGTTCGCATATCCTTTGCCATTGGCTGGTTCATGGCAATCATCTGGTAAGCCCTCTGTTCAAGACCCGGGGACAACTCACGAAGGTAATTTTTCTTTTGTTTAAATTCAGCCGCCTTGGGGATATCCTCATTCATCAGAACAACAATCGATTCTTTGAGCATATACTGCGCAAAACGTGCCATTTCAATGGTGTCATGTTTCAACAGGGCTAATTCTGTTCGAAATTTTTCTGTCATTATTCATCACGGCAAGAAATTTTCTAGTTTAATTATTATTACAATGAATTATGAAGGTTTGTACATAAAAAGGGCGGTTTTATTCGTTTTGATTTGGTAAAAACAGCACTATTTGGAATGCAGGGAAAACATCAAGGCATGTCCACAAGATGCTTATTTTAACATTTTTCTTAATTATCTTATTAAGATTGGTTTAAATACGGATAATTCATGATTAATTTCTCTTTTTTATAACTAAACTGCGTGTACTTTTCATTATGCTGATGCGTCAGTAATTTGTATACTGTCTTAATATTACTAACATTTTATTTTAGATAAACAGTTTAAGGAAAGACACAATAATTGCAAAATATTTTATATTATTATAGCCTTTTTCAGTGCATGTATCTAATCTCCCCACGCGATTTTTCCCAGTTGAATGCCGATATCAGTAATGAGATTGAGAAAGTTTTATTAAAATTTGTCGTCGACGGAAAAATTAAAGTAATTACCGATGCGAAACAATTGAAATCCGCTACCGGGGGCAAGAAACGAAAAAGAGGCCGGCCGCGAAAAGTAATAAATGTCGAGAAAATCGGACAAATAGAGAAGAGGCCCCGGGGCAGACCGCGCAAAATTAAAACTCCTGACACAAAAGCTGCCGACGGTCCCAAACGGAAACGCGGAAGACCAAGGAAAAATGTAATCCTTGAATCTGAAAAATCTGATTGAAGGGACTGCGCATTTCGCATACCCTCACTCTTTATTACGGCTTCACTCCTTTTCTGGCAATGGCGGTTACTCCACAAAAACAACGAGGTAAAGAATTGACAATCAAGCGAAAAGGAACAAAGTGGATAAATGTATATCCGGGTTATAAGGACAGTTCCGGCAGGCCTTTGCCCCTCAATGCAGCATTAAACTCATACCGTAATTGCTCGGCACGTTTTTCGTTGTTTCTGGTTTTAATGGTAATATAATCGACGACTAACAGATCATCGAGTATGTTCAGATTTGCCTGCTCTGGTACTACCTGAGATATGGAAAGCATATTGAGAATCTTCTTATTGAATGATATCTGCTGGGTAAGTGTCGCAAATTCACAGAACTTCTCCTTCTCGATACCTACTTTCCTTGTTAAGGCTAAAGTCTCCTTCAATTTCGCTCTCCTCAGGAGAATACTATCGATAGATGCATAAACCTCTTCGAGCCTGAAAGGTTTTGTGATATAGTCCTCCAGACAGATATTATACTGTTTTGCCATCTTGGTGGTGAGCGTATCAGCGGTTAGCATTAAAACCGGAATTGATTTGAAATTGGGATTATTCTTGATCTGTTCAAGGGTACGCCATCCATCCATGGGGGTCATATTCACATCAAGTAATATGAGGTCCGGGATCTGTTTTTTCAGGATATCGAGACATGCAGTCCCGCTATTGGCCTTAAGGGTCGCATAGCCCTTTTTACCGAGGAATATGTCTATAATGTTGACAATTTCCGGTTCATCATCGACGATAAGAACAACCTTTTTTATTGTGCTGTAGAAAGTCCGGACTGCTATCCATGTCGTAATAAACACGCAGGCCGCGATAAGGATGGCAAGGAACAGGGCTTGGATCATATCCCATGCCGTAAATACTGATGATACTGCGACCGCCAGAATAAGCGCAACAGTCAGGATAACGGCGATAGTCAATTGGGTCTTTCTGGTTTGGAGCAGTTGGTTCATAATGTCAGGTAAATATTAGTGAGTCCGCTGCTCGTTTAATTTTTACCTCGTTTTTATAATTGCCGTAAAGATGGATCCATTTGCACGAAAATAAATTCTGTATGAAAATCCTGTAATACGTGAACCTAAACAATCCGGGGGAGCGGCTAAATACCAATCTTTCCTATATTTTTGGAAAGGAAGCTGACATTATGCCCGTTGTTATTCTTAAAATGCGCAAAGGCTGGACCACAGAACAGAAACGCAGGATTGTCAAAGAATTCACCAATACCCTTGTCGCCACGTTAAAAATCGATCCGGATCTGGTCACGATCATGATCGATGAGCACAGTCTCGAGGACATTGGGCATGGTGGTGTGCTCAGGTGCGACGAGCACTGAACCTTTTTTTTATAAAAAATTTGTAGACGGTTTTTCCGTATATTTCATTGCTACTGCTGTCGTTTACCGGTCCTGCGCTCTTCATACGATATCTGGGTGCTTCTCCCCGGGGTAAGTTCTTCTTTTTTATTTTCAACATTTTGGAATCGTTCATCAAGGGGAATGCTTGCACTCCTTCCTGCAGTCAGTGTCCTGTCCTGTTCCCGCACACTGCGGAACCTTTCCTCAAGCGGGATCCGGCTGCTTTCCCCTTTCTTTAACTTATCTTCGTCATCGTTTCCGCGCTGCCACCGCTCCTCAAAGGGAATCGCATTGCTCCGGTCGTGTATTGAAGGGCTTCCCTTGGCTGTCGACGATGATGCTCCATCGGGAATAAAATCGATAATATCGTCATTACCGGCCATGGTTCTCTCTTCATGAGATCTGCCTAAAGTCGGACGCGATTGCGGACCGGGTTGGGAACGCACAGCAGGCACACGGTCATTGGAAGAATGTTGCGGGCCGTTGTACGCAAACCGGCTTTTGCCGGGAGCTTGTGCACGGATTTTTGCTACCTGCTCATCTATTTCTGCTTCTGCTTCACCTGCACTCTTTTCCGTAAACATCAGGAACTGGAGAAAAGCTTCCGGTTCACAGAAAACCGACACATCCAGACGCTCAAAAACAAGCCTTCTTTCAATGTCTCCGTACCATCCTCCTGACCGGATCGTAATTGTTTCATTCTTGGGATCAAAGGAATAAACCCTTTCAATGTTCCCGTCACGGCCGAATGCCGTTTCGGTGACACCGCTCCCTTCAAAGGTAAAGGTCTTTCCTACGGCCCCGTACTCTCCGCCTTCCCGCATGACGATTTGCCGGCCTCCGGGCTCGTAATTGAATGTGCGGGGAGGACGACCGAAAGAGAAAGTTTCCTCAAGCATCCCGTAGTTGTCAAAGACGAACCGGCGCAGTATCTTTCCTGGCTGCCGGGGATCGTTTTCCGTCATCGTGTTCGATGACGGGTCGAACCGGTAAAGCCGCTGGACGGCATTGTGGCTGTCCAGCACCGTAACACCCGCTGTACCGTAACGATATAGCCTGCCGACAGTCTCCCGTTGGTTCCCGGTAAATTCGGTGATAACAGATTCGGTCATGATCCTCTTTCCTTCCGGCCACTCCTGATTTTTATATTGCTCTCCCGGTAAATAGGGTTTTTCTCCCATACGATCTTCCCGGAAAATGTCATACTCTCTTATTTTGAAAGATGACCTTATCTCAAAGCAAAGATTACACTTGCTGTTCCTCAAGGGATGTCCGGCTGCAATTCTGGAGAAATTTAATAGGTTCGCAGAATTTATCGGTTCAGCCGCAGAACAAAACCACTATGCCATTAGCATCAGATCCTGTGCCAAGCATTGAATCGATGTACCGGAGAAAGGATGGCCGGGTCCTGATCGAGATCAAGCTGACGTCCGTAAACCAGCTCTTCAACTCCTTTGATCCTGCCCCTTTCTATGAAAAAGAGCTTGACAATGATGCGGAAGATTATATCGTGGATACGGTCCAGGATTTTCCAGCTAAGACAAAATTCATGATCCACCTCTACCTTCCTCCACCGCTTGTGGCGAGCGATGAGGCAAAAAAGATCATTCCTGCCATCCATAATCATTTCCGTTACCGAATGCTGGTGACGGAACGCAAATACCGGCTTAAAGTCCGGTTCGGCCGGTTCAGCCTTCTTGTCGGACTCTCCTTTTTGGCGATAGCCCTTATCGCAAGCCAGCTCGTAGCAGCCATGAACATGTATATCATTGCTCAGCTGCTGTCATATTCACTTTTGATCATCGGCTGGGTAGCGATGTGGCAGCCAATCACCGTCTTTTTGTACGAGCTCTGGCCGATTATCCGTCTCAAGAGGATCTACGAAAAGATCAGTACGATTGAAATCGAGGTCCTGCCCCTGCCGGGTTGAATTTTTATACGTTATTGGTCCTCGATGCCGGTGAGCCGGCTTAAATCTGATCGATCTGGGGCAGTAGCCGTTCCTCGAGCTGCTTTTTACAGGTAGTGCAGAAACTTTTCTTTTTACCGTTCAGTTCATCGAGTGTGTCCGGGCAGAACATAATGCATTCACGATCGGTACAATGATCAAGGCCAAGTAAGTGACCCACCTCGTGGGCCCCTTCGGTGACAATACGGTCCATGAGATCGGAATCGCATGCGTCAAGTCCGTAATATTCGTTTGATAGACGGGCAGTAGATACAACGGCTACACCCGCTGCCTCCCGGGCAAGCCCAAAAAGCGCTGAATGGCCATGATTAAAAAGATCCTGGCTTACCACAAGGAGAATGGGATCGGCCAGATGGTGATGATGTTTGAATGTTGCCAGGTGGTCGAGCTGTACCTGGGCATCGATCTGTTTTCGTTCATTAACAAAACCCATGATGCGGACCGGGTTTTCAAAAACTTCTGCAGACAACCCGGTGACTGCTTCAATCATCCGGCAGACCGGCAGCTGAAGACCTTTGGGGGAGAGCTGATCCCAAAAAATATCGAGCCGCATTGCGTAATGGTATTGGATGGACGGCTATAAACATATTGAGCACTGCTGCGGCGTATTCATCGCATCTCACTATAAAAATCCCGTCGAGATTGGAGTTGGAAATAACCCTGATGCAGCGCGTTATATTTACGAAGCCGGCTGTCCGATTCGTACCATCGATATTCATGACTACAGGCTCCCTCCCTGGCTGTCTTTTTCCCGGGACGATATTTTCTCTCCTGACCTCTCATTGTATGCTGGGGCAGATGTCCTGTATGCCATAAGGCCGGCTGAAGAGATGATCCCGCCGCTCATTTCCCTTGCTCAGGCTCTTAACTGCGATCTTGTCGTCTACCATCTTGGGTTTGAATCTTATGGCGACGGAGGAAGTATTGTTGACTGCGGGGTTCCGCTCCATTATTATTACCTGAGTAAATCAGGACCCGTTAAAAAAGTGTTGACTGATTAGATTTCAGCTTTTTATCGGGTGATTCCGGTACCGGTGCAGGATTGACTTCCGGTTTTTCCTCCGGCACCGTGGTTTTCGTGGAAAACGTTCGTTCCTCACCAGACTCATCAGTCTTTAATTTTTTGGGTTTTTTCTTCTGCTCTGTTTCCTTCTCACGTTCTGTTTTGGTCACGTTTTTTACAATTTCCTGTGCCCGGGCTTTATCATTTAAGAAAAATGTAAGCCCTTCAGCATCCAGCGCCATTTCCCGGGCAAATGTTTCAGGATCGAGCTCCACAAGGAGCGTGATGATATCAAGGTACTTTTCACGGAGGGTCATCTGGGGAAGCTGCATTGAGGAAGCAAAGCGTGAAAGCACTGCATTACGGATTGCTTTTTGTTTTTTTGCCGTCGACATTTTCTGCCAGCGTTCCGGGGGCAGGATACGGGTATGGATGCCTTTACCTCCTGACGCATCTGCCACTCCTAGGAGCATTAATGCCGTAGCGTAGCGCCAGAGCGTGTGGTACTGGCGCCGGTAGGTATTGCCAATGTACTCATCGGCACGTGCAAGCGAGCTATAGGCCCGTCCCATTGCCCTTGGATCAGCAAGGGTATGCACGCTTCCTTCCACCCACTGTTCTACGACTTCGGGTATCTCATCGACATCCCGCGCGATATTCATCAGTTTCTCATCAGGTGCGTTACTAAAAACGGCTGTAACAAGCGAGAAGATCGAGATTCGTTCATCCTTTTGGGAAGTATGCACCTGCTCACCGGCAAGTGACGTCCTGCCGAGCGCCGACGCGTACAACATATTCACTGCCGATCGCATGTCTCCTCCGGCACTTTCCGCTATCTCGTGGACAGCTTCCTCGGAACAAGCGATTTTCTCACTTGCACAGATGAATTTGAGACGAGGTGCAATTGACCGTGCCGGGAGCGCTTTAAACTGTACCGGCTCACATCTCAGGCGAAGCTCCGGGGCGATCCCGTAGAGATCGTTTGCAATCAGGAGTATGGGTTGACGAGCGTTTTTTATACATTCGATGATTGCCTTTGCCCCGCCCCGGTCGGCAGTTCCCTGCAGGTTGTCTGCTTCATCCATCACAATAAGTTTGCGTAATGAACCGGTCAGGCTCGCTGTTGCGCTTCCTTCACCAGCGACGCGCTCAATGACTGCGGCCGTTCGCTGGTCGCTCGCATTGAGCTCGATAATATCCCACTTCATGTCATAGCCAAGCGCATACGCACTTGACGTCTTGCCAATACCGGGTTTACCATACAGGAGGAGAGGTTTTGACCGGGTGTTCCAGGTACGGGCCCATTCGGCCATCTGGCGGACGGAACTGGTGTTGCCGACGATATCCGCAAGGTGTTCCGGCCGGTATTTCTCTGCCCATTCCATGCTACATGAGTCGACCCCGTATCAAATAAATTATCTCTGATGAGGCCACACATAGCCTATAGCAATTTATCCAGTGGTGCATACCCGGGTGACATCGTGGTTTCTGACTGTTCTTCTACAAAGATCGCTCACGTAGTCAGGGAATATGAAGGCGTAAAGCGCAAGCATGCCATCGGAGAGATGGTAAATGCTCTCCGGATCGATGCACCTGACGTGGTAGCCTCTTTCGGCGAAGATGCAGCGGTTATAGAGCATAACGGTGAAGCTCTTCTCCTTGCCGCCGATGGTATCTGGAGCCGGCTTATGGAGGCCGACCCGTACTGGGCTGGGTACTGCTCGGTCCTGGTCAATATCCATGATATTGCGGCCATGGGTGGAAAACCGATCGCGATGGTGGATGTCTTTTCCATGCCAAAGGACACCCACACCCACATGCAGGTTGTTCGTGGCATGCATGATGCATCGGCGCAGTTCGGTGTCCCGATCGTAGGTGGACATCTCCACCCGGATGCACCGTATAGTGTGATCGACGTCTCTATCCTCGGTTCTGCCCGGCTTGATTCAATCATTTACTCAAATACTGCCCGGGAAGGCGACTGTATTATCGCGGCTATTGATCTAACCGGCCGAGTCCACCCTTCCTGTGCGCTCAACTGGGATTCGGTGACCATGAAATCGGCGGCTGAAGTTCGTGCCCAGATTGCGCTTCTTGAGGAGATCGGTCGGGATCACTTGGTTACTGCCGGGAAAGATATCAGTAATCCCGGTATTATCGGGACAATTGGGATGCTCCTTGAGGTGAGTGGAAAGGGTGCTGAGCTCGATCTTGGCCGTATTCCAAAACCGGATCTTGCAGCAAACAATATGACGTTCGATCAGTGGGTGAAGATGTACCCGGGTATGGGTTTTGTCCTGACTTCACGCGAAGAAAATATAAATGAGCTCATCCGGCGCTTTGCAACCGTCGGCATGACTGCACACGTCATCGGCATGGTAGATACCACCCGGCAGCTCCGAATCCGTTATGACGGTGACGAAGCGCAGGTCTTTGATTTTATTGAAAACGGGATTACCTGCCTTTTGCCCGGTGAAGGTCCATGCCGGCAGCAGTAAAGAAGATCGGAATCGGGGCTGGTTTGGATGCAGGGAAGGTTATCGATAGTGCATGCCGCGTCAGCGTCCCCTGCGAAATAATCTGCTATCTGCACCCGGGTGCCGGGAAGGTGCCTGCCGGCCACAGAAATGTACGGATTCTAGAAAGTAATGAGCCGGAAACGGCACTTGTCGCTGATGTAATGTGTGGTGCGATTGATGCAGCGGTCCGGGGGACCCTTCCGGCAAATGCCACATTACAGGCTCTTAAAGCAGCCGCTGGTGTCACGCACCTTGAACGAGTTGCACTCCTTGAAACTGCTGCCGGGAAGAAATTCTTCTTAGCCCCCGTGGGGATCGATGAGGGATGGACGGTTGCCGAGAAACTTTCACTGATTAAGAAAGGCCGGCTCATAGCCCGGCGGTTCGGCCTGCCGGATAAAGTAGGCATTCTTTCCGGTGGCCGGCTGGGGGATGTCGGCCGTCATGCCGTTGTGGACCGGAGTATGGCTGATGCCGAGCTTATTGCACGATTGGGGGATGGCGTTCACTGCGAGATCCTCATTGAAGATGCAGTGTCATCCTGTGGTCTTGTCATTGCACCGGAAGGTATTTCGGGTAACCTGATTTTCAGAACACTGACGTTTCTTGGTGCCGGTTATGCCCATGGAGCGCCGGTAGTAAATATCGACAAAATTTTCGTGGATACCTCGCGCGCCTCACCAGATTACACGAATGCGCTATTGCTCGCAGCATCATTGTTGGAATAAATTTTAGCCTTTTAATGTGTCTTGTTTTTTAAAATAGACTATTCCATGTCAGTAAAAAATATTCTGCGAAAGTATGGGGCGCGTTTTGCCTGAACGGTTCTACATGCCTTCCAATAGCGTTTTTCTAACCAAAATGGAGGATTTTCCCCAAAAGTTTTTATACGTACCAATATACTTTCTTTTTGAGGTAAGAAAAATGGCAGATTTACCAATTGCTGCAGTTGTACGTATTGCAAAGAAGAACGGAGCCGAAAGAGTAGGCAGTGACGCCGCAGAAGCACTTGTCGTGAAGGCGGAGAAATACATTGCCCAGCTCACCAAGGAAGCAAACAAGCTCGCAGAACACGCGGGAAGAAAGACGATCAAGAAAGAAGACGTTGATCTCGCTTCAAAATCCAACTGATCAACTCTTTTTTCTTAAAATCCTGAAATCATTAAGCGCACTTTTATTATCCGGTTTGTTATCTCCCCTTTTGTCAGTTTGAGCCACAGCGGTGTCAGGAAAAAAGTGCTGGCAGGATTCCTAAAATTCGTTGCATTCCTACCATATTGGCAAGTCTTTTTACCCAACTGCAACAATCTCCATGAAGAGCACCTGTATGCCCCAGATCTGTCCCCACTGCGGTAAAGTATCCAATGAGCAGGATCCGCGGTTCTGCAGCGGTTGCGGTGCCCGTATGGATGGGAAGAGCCCTGTTGGTTATCCCTGCCTGCCGGTGCCGATGCGGGAGCAAAAGAGCCAGATGATTGCCGGGATCTGTTCGACATTTCTTCCCGGGCTGGGCCAGGTTTATAACGGGGAAGCCGCAAAAGGATTTGCCCTTTTTATTCTGACCTGTGTGGGATTAACATTAGGCCTCATTTTATTAGGCATCCCTGGTGCTATCGTGTGGTTGTATGCGATGTATGATGCATACACAACAGCCAGAAAGATGAATACCGGTGAGACTCCGTTTCACGAGACCCGGATGCTTCATATGATCCTGTTTATCGTGTTTGCGATTGCGGTTATTGTGATCACGCTAGTCATTATCTATGTGATGTTTATCAGTCCTCTCATGTCACAGTTCGGCTCGCTTGATATGGGTAATATAGGTAATATTGGTAATACGGGCAATAGCGAAGACATTAACCGGCTGATCAACAATGCTGGTATCTGATCCCAGGGATCAGCTGCCAGAAAAAAAGCGGGGATTACGATTCCTGTATTTCCCGGCCGCTTACAAACGACCGGCTGCCATCTTCTTTGTTAGCATGTTCATCGATGCGGCGCCTGACCTCATCCATCACTTTTTCCTTGTCCTTATGTCCGGTAAAGAGGACTCTTGTGCCATCAATATCATCCTTGAGGTACACTGCCTCATCATAGATGATAACCATGATCTGGTTGTCCGGCCCGAAAAAGTGCTCCTCATAGTCCCCTTTCATATACCGCTCACGCTGCTCCCGTGTCGGCGCCGCGTATTTTGTATCATACCGGAAAACACCCGTAGTCGTCACCAGACCGTTTAGTACTGAAATGTTTTTTCCTGAAGTATTGATAAAGAATTACTTTATCAGCGAGGTTCAGAACGTCCCCTTGGTGCTGGGGATATCTTTTATTTTTTCATTTTTTGAGAGAGCTTTACCAAGGGCAATACCGAAAGCCTTGAACGCCGCTTCACACTGGTGGTGATCGTTCCGGCCGGTAAAGCTGATGTGTGCTGTAATGCCTGCATGGATGCAGAGGGTATAGAAGAAATGCTCGAAGAGATCGGGCGGGATGTTTCCAAGAGTCCTACTGCCAAACATGCCGGAATAGACCAGGTACCCTCGTCCCCCGCAGTCAAGCGCTACCTGGGCAAGGGCCTCGTCCATCGGTATGATCGCGTGTGCAAACCTTCGGATCCCCCGGCCGTCGCTGATAGTCTGTTTAATAGCGTCACCAAGGACAATACCCACATCTTCGATAGTATGGTGGTAATCGACATCAAGGTCTCCGGTCGCTGTGCAGGTAAGATCAAATCCCCCATGCTTTGCCATGCCGATAAGCATATGATCAAAGAAGGGGATTCCTGTTTCAATCGATACGTTCCCGGTACCATTCGGGTTGATCGAAAGCTCGATTTTTGTTTCTTTTGTTTCCCGTGCAAGCGTTACCGTGCTCATCGAGATTCCTCTAGTGCCTCTGAAAGGTTAATCTTTCCGCTGTAAAGTGCGGATCCCAGCACTGCGCCGTATGCCCCGGCTTCCCGGAGGAGTGCGACATCAGCCCTACCTGAGACCCCTCCGGCAACTACTACCGGCACATGGACATGGGCAATAAGATCCTTGACCGGCGTGATTGCGATGCCTTTCTGGAGTCCTTCGACATCCACATTTGTATAAAGCAGGGAACCGGCGCCAAGTTGTTCGAATGTTTCTGCCCAGGAAATATAATTTCCGGCCGTTTCCTGCCAGCCGTGAATCGCGACGTTGCCTCCTCGTGCATCTACACCGGCCATTACCCGGTCGCTGCCAAATTCCTTGGCTATCTGGCTGATGTAGAGGGGGTTCTGGATTGCAAGTGTTGAAAGAATAATCCGGGAAACGCCGGTCCCGAGCCACTGTTGCGCATCTTCTATGGATCGAATCCCGCCACCAAGTTCAATCTCAATGCCGGTATCTTTCACCAGTGTCCGGATCAGGTCGGCATTCTTTGCCGCATCGCCAAAAGCACCATCGAGATTTATCACATGCAGGGCATCAGCCCCTGCATCAATCCACCGGTGGGCACAGGCAAGGGGATCACCGTACGCGGTTGCACTTTCGCGTTTTCCCTGCACGAGCTGGACGCACTTGCCACCCAGAATATCAACGGCGGGAAAGACTCTCATACCAGATCAGCGGATCATCCGTTCGATGGCCATCACTAAAATATCCCGTGCGCCTGCCCGTTTCAGCGCATTGATCAGCGTGTAGACCCGTTCCTCGTTCACTACCGCATGGACGGCAACCATATCCTCGGTCGATGCCACGTCCATCACCGTAGGTCCAGAGAGCCCGGGAAGCACGCTTTTGACTTTTTCAAGTGATGCCCGTTTTACGTTCATCATGAGGTAGCACTGTCCGCGGGCCCGTATGACACTTTCAAGGGCAAGATGAATCTCATCGATTTTTTCCCTTTTTGTCACAAGTGAGGAATGGTTTGCGATAAGGAGGGTAGAAGTCGTCAACACTTCGTCGAGTACCCGCAGTCTGTTTGTTTTCAGGGTATTTCCCGAACTCGAAAGATCCACAATGGCGTCTGCTATACCAAGGTACGGTGTTGCCTCACACGCCCCGCCAACGAGCACAATCGTGACCGGTACATGGTGTTTTGCAAAATACTGTTTTGAGATTACAGGAAATTCAGTCGCGATCTTTGCCCCTTTGAGATCAGTGACAGAAGTGATGTCTGCCTCTTCACGAACAGCGAGTACAAGCTTTGCTTTACCGATCTGGAGATCGAGGAGTTCCTCGACATCAGCTTCGCGCTCGATGACCATATCATAGCCGGTAATCCCGAGATCCGCTGCCCCGGTTGCCACATATTCCGGGATATCGATAGGCCGGGCAAACAGCACCTCTACATGGGGATCAAGTGTGCGAGCTATCAACCGGCGTTCTGCGCCATCGGTAAGGTGGAGCCCGCTTTTCTCCATCAGGTCCATGATAGGCGCTGCAATCCTTCCTTTATTGGGAATTGCAATCCTTATCATTTCGGAAAAAGGGGGAAGTCCGGCCCCTTCCGGGCCGGCTCTCTTTTTTTCGGTGTGCTTCTTAGAAGGTTTTGAGTTCGCCACGGATTACCTTCTCCGTGATGCTGGTAACGTTCGCGAGTTTATCATCAACGATTGCCTGGATTTCACTATTGATCTCAGGCAAAGAGACGCCCTTAATGGGCAGTACCTGGACACTTGCCACCAGAGGCTGGTCGATGGGTTTTCCGATCTGGGAGAGCAGCCGGACATACATTTCCTCAATCCCGTCGACCTTTTTAATGGTGTCAGAAGCGATCTGGGTGGAAAGGAGATTATAGATCTTACCTATATGGTTAATCGGGTTCTTACCGCTCGTCGCTTCCATGCTCATGGGTCTGTTGGGAGTTATAAGACCGTTGCACCGGTTGCCGCGGCCAACGGAGCCGTCGTCGCCCATCTCTGCAGATGTTCCCGTGACCGTCAGGAAAACACTCTCGTTCTTGATGTCGTCCGCAGTATTGACATTGACCAAGACCTTGCGCTGCGTGCTCTTTTTTGCGACTTTTCCTATTTCTTCGGTCAGAAGTGCCATATATTCCTGGTATTCCTTTATATCAGCACAATATTTGTCGACGATAGCGCAGGCAATGGTAAGGGTGATCGTGTTCCCGTCCCGCAGGCCCATGATCTTGATGTCCTGACCGATAGCCGGATATTTTTTGCGGAGTTTGGTATCGATATAGTCCGACGTGTTCCGGATAATGGTCTCTACATCAGAGAACGGGGCGTGACCTACCCCAAATGAGGTATCGTTCGAACGCGGGACTTTGCCTTGACGGGGTTTGAAAACATCCCGTAGGTCAGTTGAACCGGTCCCGAGACGGCTGTCAATGGTAACATCCCTGGTCAGGTTGAGCTCAGGAAGGATCTTGTGAAGGTATCCGTGTGCCGCCTCGACTGCCACTGCATCGGTAGCGATGGTAACCCCGTTGAACTGTTTTGTAGCGCGGCCGTCGATTAACACATAAATCGGGCGGATCATCTTTCCGCCGCCGAAAGTCGGGCAGGATTCTCCAGCGACAACTTCACCTTGATCGGTATTGTGGTGCAGGACCGCCCCAAACTCTTCAAGATACACTTTGCAGAGTGCCTGGGAGATGGACTCAGCAATGCCGTCGGCAATGCTGTCAGGGTGACCTAGGCATTTACGTTCAACAAGTTCAATCCGCTGTTTTTCAAGAGGGATCTGGTTCAAGGCTTCAATCTGGATATTTCTTTTCATTAAATTTCCTCGTTTTCTCCGTAATCGTACTAATACAAGAGACTGGATTTCATATAACCGTTTCTTTTTAGGAAAAAATGCTATATAATGTGTATTCTTTGCCGGATTAAAAATCTGACGAGAAAATGAAGGTAGTTGGTGTCAGCGCCTGAGGAATTTCTGCAGGATGGTCATATCACTACCTTTCGGGGTCTTTTTCACCGGTGGACGCTTGGGTAGTTCATCGTCATCGTCATCTTCATGAACCTCTTCAATTTTTGGGATCTTACGAGGGGAAGCTGGCGGGGTAGCCACCGGGACTGCAGGCCGGGGAAGGGTTTTTGACATTTGCGTCGTCGGGTCTGTCCGCGAACGCCCGAGCCGGGTCCCGCATCCCGGGCAGAAGTTAGCTTCACCCGGGAGCTTCTTTCCGCAGTTATGACAGAATTGCGGACCGTCTGCCGGCTCTTCCGGTATAATTGCTCTGCGCACAACCGGTTTTTCCTCAGGCATAATCTCACGGGCCGGTTCTGGCAGGGGGCGCCGGACAGGTTCGGCAATTACACTTCTTACCGGCTGGACCTGCGTATACCGCACTGGCTGGACCGGGTTATTCATTGCCGTTCGCACCGCAGTTTGCACTTCGGGTTTCCTGACCGGTTGCGATTCACCCCTTACCGGTGTAGGAATGCCACGGGTAACCGGCACCCTGCGCTGTTGCGGTTCTTCCACGGTCCTGACCTGCACCCGTCTCGGTGGCAGGATCACCGGTTCAGGTTCCGGTTCTGGCTCCGGCTCGGGGGCCAG
>Ga0326728_10004817_pt1 | contig 39239 bp, 38 predicted proteins | sample MB3enrmetagenome_FD_207602 | JGI IMG/M metagenome (GOLD analysis project Ga0326728, IMG submission 207602) | Lab enriched peat soil microbial communities from McLean, Ithaca, NY, United States - MB31MN | ecosystem: Environmental > Terrestrial > Soil > Wetlands > Peat | place: USA: New York... | reverse complement strand
TTCGAGAGCTATGTGGGCACCAGCGCGGGCTCGCTGGCCGGGGCGCTGCTGGCGGCCGGGGTGCCGCCCAGCGCCATCTATCGCTCGGTCATCAAGCACCGCGACACCTACATCAGCTTCAACCGCGAGGATTTCTACGGCGTGTGCTGGTCCAGCGTCTGGCATTGGGTCGCGGGCATCCCGGGCCGGGTGCTCGCGGGCCTGGGCGCCTTCTTGCGCCACCCCTTGCGCTCCAGCTTGAGCGATGTGGCGGTCAGCCTCTTTGAGAGCGTGCCGCCCGGCATCTTCACCAACAAGAACCTTGAGCGCTATGTGGAGCAGGTCTTCGCCCGCAACCGCCTGCCCAATGCCTTCTCGGGCCTGACCCGCCACTTCACGGCCACGGCCACCGACCTGGACAGCGGCGAGCGGGTGCTCTTGGGCTCCAGCGACAACGCGGAGGTGCCCCTGGCCACAGCCCTGGCGGCCTCGGCCTCGGTGCCGGTCTTCTTCACGCCCATGCGCGTGAAGGGCCGCGACCTGGTGGACGGGGGCATAGGCCGGGTGGCCCACTTGGACGTGGCCACGGCGCGCGGCGCGCAGTTCGCGGTCATCATCAACCCCATGATCCCCCTGCTCAACACGGGCGATGCCCGCTGCCTGGGCCGCCGGGTGGCCGAGGCCGGGCCCGCGGCCATCGTCAACCAGACCTACAAGATCGACTGCATGATCAAGCTGCGCGAGAGCCTCGAGGGCGAGGCGGCCGCGCATCCGGGCCTGCGCTTCGTGCTGCTGGAGCCCTCGCGCCAGGGCCTGCTGCTGTGGCAGACCAACCTGATGAGCCTGCAATGGCGCCTGGAGCTGATGAGCCAGGGCTACCATGACGCGGCCGCCCAGCTGGAAGCCGGGCATGCCCAGGACGGCCCGGCCTTCGTGGCGGCGGGCTTCCGCCCTGACCCGGCGCGGATGGACCGCGAGCGCATCCGCCGCGAGGCGGCCCGGAGGATGGCGTGATCGAGCCTTACATGGACAAGCGGCCCCGCTTCGGCGCCGGCGCCCGCGCCCACGCCTCGGCGGTGATTATCGGCGACGTTGAATTGGGCGCCGAGGCCAGCGTGTGGCCCTGCGCCGTGCTGCGCGGCGACTACAACCGCATCGTGGTGGGCCGGGGCAGCAACGTGCAGGACGGCGCGGTGCTGCACAACGACCATGACCAGCCCTGCCTGGTGGGCGAGGATGTCATCATCGGCCATTCTGCCGTGGTGCATGGCTGCGTGGTGGGCGACCGCTGCCTGATCGGCATGAATGCCACCATCCTGAACGGCGCCGTGCTGGGCGAGGGCTGCATCATCGGCGCCGGCGCTTTGGTGGGCGAGGGCAAGGCCATCCCCCCGCGCTCGCTGGTGGTGGGCGTGCCGGGCCGGGTGGTGCGGCCGGTGAGCGGCGAGGAATACGAGCGCATCAAGGCCTCGGCCGCGGCCTACCGGGGCTATGCCAGCCGGCAGCTGCCGCTGGCCCAGGCGGATTGAGGGGGGCGCATGGCAGGGCTGCAGGAGATCGAGGGCCTGGTAAAGGAGATCAAGGCGGGCAAGGCCGCGCCCATCTACCTCTTCTTTGGCGACCAGGACTACCTGGTGAAGCAGGCCTATGACCGGGTGCTCGAGGCCCTGGTGCCTGAGGAGCTGCGCGCCTTCAACTTGGAGCAGATGGACGGCCAGCGCTGCGAGCCGGCCCAGCTGCTGGAGGCGGTCAACACCCTTCCCATGATGCCCGGCCCCAAGGCCGTGGGCGTGCCGGAATGCCGCTTCTTCCTCTCGCGCAGCTCCTCGGCCGACCTGCTGGCCAAGGCCCGCGAGCGCTGGGAGCAGAAGGACCCGGCCGCTGCGCTGCGCCAGCTGGGCAAGGTGCTGGCCTTGGCTGAGCTGGACTTCGCCGGCGCGGCCGGATTTGACCTTGAGCGCCTGGGGCTGGCCCTGGGCAGCGAGCTGGACGATGCGAAGCTAGGCGGCGACTGGCTGGCCCAGGCCCTGGCCCAGGGCCTGGCCAGCGACTTTCCCATGCCCAAGGGCGCGGACGACAGCCAGGACCTGCTGGATGGCCTGGAGGCCGGGGCCCCGCCCGCGGGCGTGCACCTGGTGCTGGCCGCGCCCTCGGCCGACAGCCGCAAGCGGCTCTTCAAGCTGGTGGAGTCCCGCGGCAAGGTGCTGGATTTCAAGGGCGCCGAGCGCAACAAGGGCGGCGATGCCGCGGCTGGCGTCTTCATCAAGAGCCTGCTGGCCCAGCGCGGCCTGACCATGGACGTGGAGACCGGGCGCCGGGCCCTGGCGGCCTATGGCCACGACCTGGGCTTGCTGGCCCGCGAGATCGACAAGCTGGCCGCCTACGCACACCCCCGCATTGCGCTGAGCCAGGACGACCTGGAGGCCGTGGGCAGCCCGCGGCCTGAGGAGGAGGTGTGGGCATTGCTCCGCGCCCTGGGCGACGGCGAGCGCAAGGCCGCCGAGGCCCTGGCCGTGCTGGCCCGCCAGCTGGAGCGCCAGCCCCCGGAGAAGCTCTTCGGGCTCATGAGCAGCGAGCTGCGCAGCCTCTACCAGTGCCGCTGCATGGCCGAGGAGGGGCTGGTGAGCCTGAAGAGCCTGGGCAACTACGGAGACTTCAAGGCCCGCACCCTGCCGGCGCTGCTCAAAGCCCTGCCGCCCGGCCTGGCCGAGGGGGTCAAGCGCAAGAACCCCTATGCCTTCTACCAGGGCCTGCTGCGCTGCCGCGAATTCAGCTTGGAGCGGCTGAGCGGCTGCCTGGCCTTCCTCTTTGAGGCTGAGAAGGCCATGAAGACCGGCAGCCGGGAATGCGCCGGCCTGCTCGAGGAGCTGGTGCTCAAGGCCTGCGGGGTGCGCGGCGAGGCCCTGATCTGATCCCATTCAACCCACCCAAACTGAGGAGGTAACAAGATGGACAAGCGGATCCTGACAGCGGCCCTGGCCCTGGCTTTTGCCGGCGGGCTGATGGCCGATGAGGCGGCAGCCCCTGCGTCCCCCACGGCCAAGCCCGAGGCCAAAGCCCAGGCAGTCTCAGCCACGGCCGAGGCCAAGCCTGACATGAAGTCGGCCAAGAAGCTGCTGGACGAGGGAAAGTTCGAGGAGGCGGCCCAGGCCTACCAGGCCATCGGCAAGCTGAGCACCAAGAAGGCCGAGGGCTGGCGCCTCAACAACCTGGGCCTGTCCTTCATCAAGATGGACAAGCCGGCGGACGCGGTGAAGCCGCTGGAGGATGCGGTGGCGGCTGACCCCAAGAACGCCACGGCCTGGAACAACCTGGGCGTGGCCTATGAGAACACCCAGCAGGCGGACAAGGCCCTGGAGGCCTACCGCAAGGCCCTGGAGGCCGCCAAGCAGGGCGACCAGCCCTCGGAGAAGGTGAGCATGAACCTGCGCAAGCTCGAGATCAAGCAGGGCGTCACGCCCTCGGCTGAGGCAGAGAGCGGCACGGCCCAGGACGCCAGCGGCACTGCCAAGCCCTAGTGGCCTCAGCTCCCCCCTGGCACTCGCAAAGCCCCGCGCCGCCTCCTGGCGGCGCGGGCTTTTTGCGCCCTCCCATTCCCCCCGCATGATAAACTCTGCGCCATGACCCCTGCTCTCTTCTCCCTCATCCTAGCCCTGCTCATGCCCCAGGCGCTGCCTGCCCGGGCGGCCGCGGGCATCACCCTGCAGAGCGACCAGTGCGAATACTGGCGCTATGACGAGGTGCTGCTCTCGGCCAGCGGATCCACGCCGCGCATCAAGCCCGAGCGCCAGGCCGTGCTGGATGCCCAGGTGCTCTTTGGCGGCCAGCAGGTGCCGGGCGCGGGCGGGCGGGTGCGCGTGCTGCTGCGCTGGCAGCCCGAGCGCGGGGCCTGGGTGGGGCATTGGCCCATCCCCTTTGGCCCCCGCCTGGGCGAGTACACCGCGGAGCTGCTCATGCCCCCCAGCCAGGGCGTGGCGGACCCCGCTTACAGCGGCCCCAAGAGCCTCTGGCCCCTGACCCTCCCGAGCGGCCGGCATCCCATCGCCAGCTGCCGCTTTGTGGTGAAGGGAAGGGACCCCATGGCCCTGCCGGCCGGCTTCTCGGCCATGACCCTGGAGCCGGGCCGGGCCGGCTACTCCACCTTCAGCGATGTCAGCGGCACCAGCGTGGGCTGGCGCTCCATCTTGGACTGGGCCCATTTCATGCAGGCCGATGCCTTCTGGCACTGCGCGGGCGAGAGCCAGGTGTGGCATGAGTTCAAGACCAGCGACTATCCCTTTGCCCAGGATGGGCTGGAGATGGTGCCCCGGCTCTCCGCGCGCGCCCATCGCCTGGGGCTGGCCTACGGCGCCTACATCCTGGCCTACGTGGTGCTGGGCCCCAACTACCTCAAGGCGCCCTGCACCTTCAGCACCGCCTATTCCCCTGCCACCGGCCAGCTCAAGCCCTGCCGCTTCATCAGCCTGGGCGATGAGCGCCGCCAGGACGACCTGGTGGGCCTCATCCAGCGCCTGGATGGCATGCCGCATGTGGACGCGGTGGGCCTGGACTACCTGCGCACCGACTTTGGCGGCCTGGAGTTCACCGACCAGTTCATCCAGGACATGGACCTCAAGCTGGGCCAGGAGGGCAGCAGCCTGGAGGCCCGCCAGGCCTGGCTGGGCCGCATCATCACCCTGCACCAGGACCCCGTCATCGAGGAGCTCTGGCAGTGGTGGCGCGCGCAGAAGGTGGCCCATGTGGTGCAGGCCATCCTCGAGCGGGCCAAGCCCTGCAAGCCGGTGTGGGTCTTCTCGCTGGGCTGGATGCAGGGGCACCAGCATGGCCAGGACCCCTACATGCTCTATGATGCCGGCATCAGCTTCAGCGCCCCCATGTTCTATGAGGTGGCCGAGCGCTCCTATCCCTTCATGCTCAAGGATTGGAGCGACTACCTGGACCATGCGGCCAGCCCGGCCAGCCTGGTGGTGGGCCAGCCCGTGGACGGCCGCCTGCTGGGCGAGGATGCCGGCCGGCTGGGGCCCATGCTGCAGGACCAGCGCCAGCGCATGGCCCTGCAGGCCCTGGGCCAGCGCGCCAGCCTGGGCATGTTCTGGCATGACCTCAACCGCGCCCTGTGGGGCGGCCGCAGCCAGGCCACGGCCCGCGAATGGGCCCTGGCCGGGGCCTGCAGCTTTGCCGCGCTGCGCGAGGCCAGCGGCGCCATCCCCAGCGCCCTGGGCTTGAGCCTCAGCGCCGCGGCCGGCGGGGGGCTGCAGATGGAGGTGCGGGTGGAGAACCGCGGAGCCCAGCCCCTGCGCGGCCTGGCCCTGGAGGCGCAGATGGCGCCCGGCGTGGAGGCCTTCTCGCCCGCGTCCTGGGCCCTGCCGGACCTGGCCGCCGGCGCCAGCGCCACCTTCTCAGCCCAGGTGAAGCTCTCTGCGGTGCTGCCCGCAGAGCGGCCGGTGATGGTCTGCCTGCGGCTGCACAGCCCGGACATGGCGCGCGATGACCTGGCCATGGCCTGGTGGCCCGCCACCCAGGCCATGGCTGCCACGGCCCTCAAGCCGGGGCCGCGATGAGGCGGGGCCTGCTGCTGGCGGCGCTCTCGCTCTGCTGGGCGCCCGGCCTGCTTGCCCAGCGCGGCGTGCTGGCTGAGTTCTCCTGCTCGCGGCCCGCCCAGGTGGATGAGGGCACGGCCTTCAATGTGGCGCTGGCCTGCCGGCTGCTGGACGGCCTGGTCATCGCCCCGGGCGAGACCTTCTCATTCCTCAAGGCGCTGGAGCCGGGCCAGGGCATGTTCAAGCCCGGCCTCACCATCGAGGGCGGCCGCTTCACCACCAGCGTGGGCGGCGGCTACTGCCAGGTGACCACCAGCCTCTACAACGCCGTGCTCCAGCTGGACCTGCCGGTGGTGGAGCGCTACAACCACAGCCTCTATGACCCCGCCGAGGCCTATGTGGCGCCGGGCCTGGATGCGGCGGTCAGCCGCGAGAGCCATGCGGACTTCAAGTTCATCAATGCCACGCCCGCCCCGCTCACCTTGTCCGTGCGCTGCCAGGGCACGCGCGTGGACCTGCGGCTGCTGGGCGCTTCCCGCCGCAAGAAGCACTGGGTCAGCAGCGCGGTGGTGGCGAGGAAGCCCTTTTCAGTGCAGAAGCGCTCCAGCGCCGGGCTGGCCAGCGGCCAGCAGGCAAGGGTCCAGCAGGGCTATGACGGCCTTGATGTCGAGAGCTATGTCAGCTGCCTGGATAGCCAAGGGGACACGATCTCCCGCCGGATCGCCCGCGATCGCTATCTCATGGTGCCTGAGATTGTAAAAATAGGCACTAGTTCCACCGAATGATCCGAAAATAAAAGGGTATTTCGGGTAAAACTTTGTCCGCCCGTTGAAACAGCGTATCTTGACATTTTACCGTTTCTCTGCTAACCTCCAACGAGTTTAAGGTTTAAATCCACCCACGATCAGGGGGCTTTGAGCATGAAAAAGTGGCTGACAGCGATCGCGCTCATCGGTGCCGCCTCAACTCTCTTGGCAGCGGACTATGCCAATGAGGTGATGGCCATCGGAGTGGGAGCAAGGGCCTTGGGCATGGGCGGCGCCTTCGTCGCCTTGGCAGATGACTCTTCAGCGACTTACTGGAATGCGGCCGGCCTGCCCGGCATCAATCACTTTGACTTCGACTTCGTGCAGCAGGGGTCTGGCTCGCTCTCCAGCGGCCTCAACATGGACCAGGTGGACAGCGAGTACATGTTCCTCTCCGGCGGCATGAACTTAGGGAATGACCTGGGCGCCATTGGCGCTGGCTTCCTTCGTTATGGGGTCAAGGACATCCCTTACGTGCCGGTGCAGACGGTGAACGCTGGCGATGCCCCGGTCACCCAGGGGACCTTTGACACCCAGGACCTGGGCTTGATGATCTCCTATGGCCGCAAGATCACCACGGGCTTGAACTTAGGCCTGGGCTTCAAGTACCTGCACGGCGGCACCGTGAACCTGCCGGGCGGGGATGCCACCTACACCGACTACGGCCTGGACCTGGGCGTGCTGGTCAAGTTCGGCGAGTGGACCAGCAATCTGAAGGGCCTCAACTTGGGCCTCAACATCCAGGACCTCTACAACAGCGGCGTGACTTGGGAGAATACCCCCACGGACCCCACGGATGCGGTCAGCCCTAATGTGAAGCTGGGAATCGCCTACACCCCGGATTTCGACTTCTTGAAGCTCAGCAAGAGCAAGTGGAACCTGCTGGTGGTGGACGTGGACACCAAGTACTCGCCCGTGCTGCTGCTCCACTACGGCACGGAGTTCTGGTACAAGGAGACCATCGGTCTGCGCGCCGGCGCCCGCAGCTTCTTGGGCAGCAACGACAACGGCGGCGCCAGCTACCAGCAGGGCACCGAGGTCTCCATGGGCCTCTCGGCCCACGTGCTCTTCCTGACCGTGGATTACAGCTACGTCAACTACGAGCTGACCCCCATGCAGTACCTGAACATGGGCATCACCTTCTAAGCAGGGCTTCAAGTCTTCAAGAGCCCTCCCTGGCAACGGGGAGGGCTCTTGCTTTTTCACGGGCCCTTGACGCGACCTGCGGCAAGGGCTAATATCCCTCATTTCCTGCATATTCCCCGTTTTTCTCAGGTGCCGCTTGCCCGCTCCCAAAGCCCATTCTTTGCGCCTCCCCACCGGCAATGATGCCGTGGCCCTCCCCAGCGTGGATTCCGCCAGCGCGGCTGTGCATGGCATCAGCGTGCTGATGCGCAAGTTCCGCGGCCAGGTGGAGCTCTCCGGCGGCGATGAGGCCCTGGCCGAGCCCTGGGTCAGCATAGGCGGCAAGGCCGTGGACCTGGCCAAGGCCAAGGGCCTGGCCCTGAGCCGGGAAGAGAACTGGGTGCCCTGCTACGCGCTTGGCGACCCCAAGGCCTACAGCCTGGCTCTGCGCGTGCTGGCCCCGGCCGGCGAGCGGGGCTTTGTCCTCGATTTCCATCTCAAGAACCTGGGCAAGAAGAAGCTGGCCGCGGTGCTGGGCGGCCGGGGCTGCTTCAGCGCCTGCGGACTGCGCTTCGCCGAGGCCCACAGCCTGGAGCTGCAGAGGAGCGGCCTGCACCATCAGTCCGGCCACGGCCAGCACCTGGTGCTCACGCTCTCCTCGGCCATGCCCGAGCTGGCCCTGGCCATCGGCGCCAGCGAGGCCCTGGATGTGGCAGAGCTGGGCACCGCGGCCCTCAAGGGCCTGGGGGCCTTCAGCGCCGGCAAGCGCGTGGAGGCCGGGGACAAGCCCTTGCGCTGGTCGGCCGCCCGCAAGCTGAGCCTGGAGCCGGGCGCTGAGGCCCGCTTCACCCTGTCCTTCGGCCTGGGCCTGGACGCCGCCGGCGCCGCGGCCGCCTCGTCTGAGATGCTGCGCCAGGGCGGCGAGCGCCTGGTGGAGCGCACCATGGTCTTCTTGGCGCAGCGCCGCCGCACCACGGGCGACGCGGCCTTGGACGCGCTGCTCAACAGCAACCTGCTCTTCAACTACTTCTACGGCATGGGCACGCCGCTGGACGGCGAGGACCTGGTCTGCCTGGCCTCGCGCGACCCTGAGGCCCCGGAGGCTGGCGTGTACCGCGACCGCGATGCCATGCTGCGCAGCTTCCCCTCGGTGCTGCTGGTGGACCAGCGCCGCGCGCGCCAGATGCTGGAATACGCCCTGCTGGCCCAGGGCCGCAACCAGGGCGTGCGCAGCTCCTACCTGGACGGCTCCACGCTGGAGCCCACCTTTGAGCTGGACCAGCTCTGCGCGCCCATCATCGCCCTGGCCAGCTACACCCGCCACACCGGCGACACCACCCTGGCCAATGACCACCAGGTGCGCAAGCTCTTGCGCAACCTGGAGCGCCTGCTGCAGGCCCGCAAGCACCCCTCGGCCTTCCTCTATGAGACGGCCTTTGGCCCGGGCGGCGAGCCCGAGGCCCTGCCGGTGCTCACCTACGACAACGTGCTGGTCTGGCGCATGCTCTGCGACCTGGCGGAGGTGAAGGACAAGAGCGGCCGCGAGCAGGAGGCCCGCACCCACCGCGAGCATTCCGAGAAGGTGCGCGCCGCCATCTGGCAGCACCTGGTGGCCGAGGGCAGCCGCGGCCGCACCTTTGTGTGGGCCAGCGACCTGCGCGGCAACAGCCGGCCCGGCACCGACCCGGCTGGCTGCCTGCAGCTGCTGCCCTACTGGGGATTCTGCCAGAGCGAAGACCCGGTGTGGCGCGCCACGGCCGCCTTTGTGCGCAGCCGCGACTACCAGCACAGCCACGCGGGCGCGGCTTTTGAGGAGATCGGCTCAGCCCGCCTGGGCCAGCCCAGCCTGCTGGGGCTGTGCAACAGCCTGCTCTCAGGCCATCGCGAGGCCGCGGTGGCGGTGCTCAAGCGCCTGCCCCTGCGCCAGGGCCTGGCGGGCGAGGGCTTCAGCGCCAAGGATGGCCAGCCCCTGGGCGGCCCGGCCCTGGCCGGCAGCGCCGGCTTCTTGGCCTGGTCGCTGTGGCGCGCCTGCGGCAAGGCTGCGGTATGACCTCACCCCACACCCCTATCGTGTGAGCCTTCAAGCACATGCCCCCTCCCCCTCTCCACTGTGGAGAGGGGGAGGGGGTTCTTGTTTATCCGAAAGCGCGGAAGGGGAGAGGGTGAGGTCAGGCGCTCACCTGCTTTGGGTTTTGTGAGCTCATTAAGTCGTCTGCATCCGATCCTGAAGGAGGCATCCATGCGCTACGGCCATTTTGATGTGAAGAACCGCGAATACGTCATCACCCGGCCCGACACGCCCCTGCCCTGGATCAACTACCTGGGCACAGGCGACTATTGCGCCATGATCAGCAACACGGCCGGCGGCTACAGCTTTTACAAGGACGCCAGCCAGCGCCGCCTCACCCGCTACCGCTACAACAACATCCCGCTGGACAGCAACGGCCGCTACCTCTACGTGCGCGACAATGAGAGCGGCAAGTTCTGGTCCAGCACCTGGCAGCCCATCCGCCATGACCTGGACAAGTACAAGTATGAGTGCCGGCATGGCATGAGCTACACCGTCATCAGCAGTCAGATGCACAAGATCGCCACCCGCAACACCTACTTCGTGCCCGAGGGCGAGAGCCTGGAGGTCTGGCGCATGGAGCTCACCAACCAGGGCCAGAAGCCCCGCAAGCTGACAGTGGCCAGCTTTGTGGAATGGTGCCTGTGGGACGCGCTCAATGACATGACGGACTTCCAGTACAACCTGAACATCGCCGACACCAGCTTCGACAAGAGGACCGGCACCATCATCCACAAGACCGGCTACCGGGCGCGCAAGCAAGGCTATGCCTTCTTCAGCGCCAGCGGCAAGGTGTCGAGCTTTGACACCGAGCGCTTTGAGTTCCTGGGCTCGCCCTATGGCGGGCTGGATGCGCCCCGCAACGTGGCGCGCGGCCGGGGCAGCAACACCCTGGCCTGCGACTGGGCACCGGTGGCCAGCCATTTCATCCCCGTCTCCCTCAAGCCCGGCGAGACCAAGACCCTGCTCTTTGTGCTGGGCTACGGCGAAACCCTGGGCGACCAGGATGAGGCCGTCGCCCGCTACAAGGATCCGGCCCGGGTGCAGCAGGCGCTGGACCAGCTGAAGGCCAGCTGGGAGGGGCACTTGGGCCGCTTCCAGGCCAGCACCCCGGACCCGGAGGTGGACCTGATGGTCAACACCTGGAGCCAGTACCAGGTGCGCACCACCTTCAATTGGAGCCGCTCGGCCAGCTACTACGAGAGCGGCATCGGCCGCGGCATGGGCTTTCGCGACAGCAACCAGGACACCCTGGGCTTCGCCTACCAGGACCCGGCCAAGGTGCGCCAGCGCCTGCTCGACCTGGCCAGCACCCAGTTTGCTGACGGCTCGGCGCGGCACCAGTACTCCCCCCTCACCAAGAAGGGAAGGGGTTTGGGCTTCAGCGATGACCACCTCTGGCTGGTGCTGGCCGTGGCCGGCTACCTGCGCGAGAGCGGGGACATGGGCTTCTTGAATGCCAAGGCGCCCTATGACGACGGCTCGGCTGGCAGCATGCACGAGCATCTTGAGAGGGCCCTGGCTTACACATGGGAGCAGCGCGGGCCCCATGGCCTGCCCAAGATATTGCGGGCCGACTGGAACGACTGCATGAACCTGGACCTGGGCAAGGTGGCTGCCGGCAGGCTGGAGGAATGCCAGAGCGAGTCGGTGATGGTGGCCCAGATGTTCGTGCTGGCCTGCAAGGAGAGCGCGGCCATGGCCCGGCGCAGCGGCAAGACCATGCTGGCGGACAGCCACCTGGAGCAGGCCGAGGCCATGGCCAAGGCCATCGAGAAGGCGGCCTGGGACGGCAGCTGGTATGTGCGGGCCTTCTGCGAGGATGGCACGCCCATCGGCAGCAGCGCGGCCGCCAAGGGCGAGAGCATCATCCACCTCAACTCGCAGAGCTGGGCGGTGCTTTCCGGCGCGGCCCAGGGCGGCCACGGCCGCCAGGCCATGGACGCGGTCAAGCGGCTGCTCTTCACTCGCTACGGCATCATGCTCAACGCCCCCGGCTACAAGGAGTATGACGAGCGCTACGGCGCCATCACCCTCTTTCCCCCGGGCATGAAGGAGAACGGGGCCATCTTCTGCCACCCCAACCCCTGGGCCATGATCGCCGAGGCCATGCTCGGCCGGGGGGACCAGGCCATGCAGTATTACAAGGCCATCTTGCCGGCGGCCAAGAACCGCATCGCCGACACCCACCGCATGGAGCCCTACATCTACTGCCAGATGATCGCCGGCAAGGACAGCCCCAAGTTCGGCCAGGCCAAGAACGGCTGGCTCACCGGCACCGCGGCCTGGAACTGGGTGGCCATCTCCCAGCACATCCTGGGCGTGCGGCCCGAGTTCGAGGGGCTGAAGGTGGATCCCTGCATCCCCAGAAAGTGGAAGGGGTTCTCGGTCAAGCGCCATTTCCGCGGCGCGGACTACCACATCCACGTCACCAACCCCAAGAAGGTCAGCAAGGGGGTGGCCTCCATCACGGTGGACGGCAAGCCCATCCAGGGCCAGGTGCTGCCCCTCTTCAAGCAGGGGGCGCACCAGGTGGAGGTGGTGATGGGCTGAGCCAGCCCTGGCAGGCCCTGAAAGGCGGGTGTTGATTCACCCGCCTTTTTTCTTTATCATTGTCAGATGCCATAGTGCGAACCGACCTTGGAGGCCCTGCCGCTTGCCCCTTTTGCGCCTGCTCCTGCGCTTTCTCCTGGCCCTGCTGCTGTGGCCGGTGGCCGGCTGCCTGGCCTTCGCCCTGGCGGCCATGCTGGTGCACCTGCCCTGGCAGGATATGCGGCTCTTGGCCTTCGCTGGCGGGGTGCTGGCTTACTTGGGCGTGCAGGTCTTCCTGAGCAAGCCGCTCTTCCTCTATGTGCTGGGGCACGAGCTGACCCACGCCCTGGCGGCCTGGCTGCAGGGAGGCAAGGCGGACGACCTGCAGGTGAGCGGCTCCAAGGGCGGCTCGGTCAAGGTCAACCGCAGCAACGCGCTGGTGAGCCTGGCGCCCTACGTCTTCCCGCTCTATACCTTCATGGTGCTGGGCGTGGTGCTGGTGTTCGACCCCAACCCCAACCGGCTGCCGCTCATCCTCTTCCTCTACGGCTTCACGCTGGCCTTCCACGCCTCGCTCACGGTGCACTCGCTCTCGGAGCACCAGAGCGACCTGGAGGAGCTGGGCTGGTTCCTGGCCCTGCCGGTGATCGTGGCGGTCAATGCGCTGGTGGTGGCGCTGATCGCCGGCTTGAGCCTGCCGGAGGCCCCCAGCTTCTGGGCCTTTCTTGCGCAGAGCGGCTCTGTCATGCTGCGCCTCGCCCTCTGGGCGCGCGGCCTTTTCTGAACCCCTAGGAGACCCATGATCAAGACCTTCGTGCTCGACACCAACGTGCTGGTGCACAACCCCCAGGCGCTCTTCGACTTTGAGGACAACCGGGTGGTCATCCCCATCTCGGTGATCGAGGAGCTGGACAACCTGAAGAAGCTGCAGGACGAGCGGGGCCGCAGCGCCCGCCAGGTGAGCCGCATCCTGGACGACCTGAGCAGCCTGGGCCGCCTGGAGCAGGGCGTGCCGCTGGAGGACGGGGGCAGCATCAAGGTGGAGCTCTCGGCCGCCGGCGTGCTGCCCGAGGGCATGGCCGGGCACAAGGTCGACAACCACATCCTGCGCATGGCGCTGGGCCTGCAGCAGCAGGGCGCCGAGGTGCGCTTCATCAGCAAGGACATCAACGCCCGCATCAAGGCCAACGCCCTGGGCCTGGAGGCCGAGGACTACGACACCAACAAGGTCAACATCGATGAGCTCTACCGGGGCTGGGACGAGGCCAGCCTGCCCGCCGCCTCCATCAACGCCTTCTACCGCGACCGCCGCTCCAAGCCCGAGGCGCTGGGCCTGCGCGGCACCCCGCTGGTCAACTCCTTCATCCTCATGCGCAGCCAGGACAACCCCAACCAGAGCGCGCTGGGACGGGTCAGCAAGAGCGGCGAGGTGATGGCCCTCAACTACCAGGACGCCGATGCCTGGGGCTTGAGGGCCCTCAACATGGAGCAGAAGTTCGCCATGGAGCTGCTGCTGGACGACAGCATCAACCTGGTGACCCTGGTGGGCCCGGCGGGCACCGGCAAGACCCTGCTGGCCCTGGCCGCCGCCCTGCAGCGAACGGTGGAGGACAAGGTCTACCGCAAGATCCTGGTCTCGCGCCCGGTCATCCCCCTGGGCAAGGACATCGGCTACCTGCCGGGCAGCAAGGACGACAAGATGAAGAACTGGATGCAGCCCATCTTCGACAACCTGGACTACCTGACCGACAACGGCGACGACGAGGAGGAGAGCGAGGGCGGCCAGCTGCAGTACCTGATGGACAGCAACAAGCTGGCCCTGGAGGCGGTCACCTACATCCGCGGCCGCAGCATCCCCCGCCAGTTCATCATCGTGGACGAGGCCCAGAACCTGACCCCCCACGAGGTCAAGACCATCGTCAGCCGCGCGGGGCAGGGGACCAAGATGGTGCTCACCGGCGACCCCTACCAGATCGACAACCCCTACCTGGATTCCGAGTCCAACGGGCTGGCCTACCTGGTGGAGAAGTTCAAGGGCCAGGAGATGTTCGGCCACGTCACCCTTCACAAGTCCGAGCGGTCGCGCCTGGCGGCCCTCGCCGCGGAGCTGCTCTGAGCATGGGCAACAGCGTCCAGCGCATCCTGGTCTTGCGCTTCGGCTCCCTGGGGGATGTGGTGCTGGCCACCGCCACCTTCAGGCGCCTGCGCGCGCTCTACCCGCAGGCCAAGATCCACGCGGCGGTGAAGCAGGACTTCGCGCCCCTGCTGCTGGCGCACCCCTGCGTGGATGAGGTGCTGCCCTTTGACAGCCGCCATCAGCACCATGGCCTGGCCGGCTTCTTCCATTACGGCCGGCTGGTGCGTGGCCTGCGCTTCGACCTGGTGGTGGACCTGCACGGCAACCTGCGCAGCCGGGTCTTCGCCGCCGTCTCGGGGGCCAGGGTGCTGCGCGCCGGCAAGCAATGGCTGCCCCGCCGCATGCTGGTGTGGTTCAAGCGCCGCCCCAGCCCCGGCCTGCCCCATGTGGCCCAGCGCTACCTGGCCGCCCTGGCGCCGCTCGAGCGGCCCTGCCCGGCCGACCCGCTGGGCGCCCGGCCCGACCTTCATGTCAGCGCCGCGGACAGGGCCTGGGCCGATAGCTTCCTCTCGCGGCGCGGCGTCAAGGCCGGCGACACGCTGGTGGGCGTCAGCCCGGGCGCGGCTTGGCCCACCAAGCGCTGGCCCGCCCGCCATTTCGCGGCCGCCCTGGACGCCCTGCGCCTGCCCGCGCGCAGCCACCTGCTCTTCTTGGGCGGGCCCGCGGACCTCTTCGCCTGCGAGGAGGTGGTGGCCCGCATGCGGCGCAACGCGCCCCTGGCCCTGGTCTCAGCCGGGGAGACCAGCGTGGGGCAGCTGATGGCCCTGATGGCCCGCTGCCGCGCCCTGCTGGCCAATGACAGCGGCCCCATGCATGTGGCCGTGGGCCTGGGCGTGCCGGTGGCGGCGCTCTTCGGCCCCACGGTGCGCGACTTCGGCTTCGCCCCCTTGGGCCCGCGCGACCAGGTCTTTGAGCGCGAGCTGCCCTGCCGGCCTTGCACCCTGCACGGCGCGGAGCGCTGCCCGCTGGTGAACCACGCCTGCCTGGAGGGCGTGGAGCCCGCGCCGGTGGCCGAGGCCCTGCAAGGCCTGCTCAAGCCTGCCCGCGGGGGGAGGCCTTGAAGCCCGCGCTCTCGGTGCTGGTGATCACCAAAAATGAGGCCCAGCGCCTGCCGCGCTTCTTTGAGGCCCTGCGCCTGCTCGAGCCGCTGGCCTATGAGGTGGTGCTGCTGGATTCGGCCAGCGCGGATGGCACCCTGGCGCTGGCCCGCGAGGCCAAGGCCCGCGTCTTCCAGGTGGCCTGGCAGGGCTACGCCGCCACCAAGAACGCCGGCTTCGCCCGCTGCCGCGCGCCCTGGGTCTTGAGCCTGGATGCCGATGAGTTCTTGAGCCCCGAGCTGGCCGCCTCCATCCGCCGGGCCGTGTCCGGGCGCTCGCCCCGGGCCTGGCGCCTGTGCCGGCTCAACCACTTCTTGGGGCATCCGGTGCGCCATGGCGGCTGGTACCCGGACTGGCACCTGCGCCTGTTCATGCCCGGCGCGGCCCGCTTCAACGGCCGCAAGGTGCACGAGGGCATGGAGCTCGCGAGCCCCGGCGAGCCCTGCGGCCGCCTGCAGGGCGACCTGCTGCATGACAGCTACCCGGACCTGCACGGCTACTTTGAGCGCCTGAACCGCTACACCACGCTGCAAGCGGAAGAGCTCTTCGAGCGCCGGGGCGCCCGGCCCCGCCTGGCCTTGCTGCGCGCCTGCCTGGACCCCTGGTGGGTGCTGGTGAAGATGCTGATCTTCAAGCGCGGCTTCCTGGACGGCGGGCTCGGCCTCAAGCTGGCCGCGCTCTCGGCCTCCTCCACCTTCTGGAAGTACGCCAAGTGGTGGCACCGCTCCTGGGTCGCCCAGGGCGGCAAGGCCGGGGTGCCCTGGGTGGAAAAGGAGTAGCCGGCATGGCCCAGGACCAGACCCTGCTCATCGCACCCAGCTGGGTGGGCGACAGCATCCATTTTCTGCCCGCGGTGGCGGCGCTCAAGCGCGGCCGCCCCGGCAGCCAGCTCTGCCTGGCCGCCCGGCCGGGCCTCTGCGCCCTGCACGCGGCCAACCCGCTCTTTGACCGCCTGCTGCCCCTGCCCGCCGCGGCCACCCGCGGCCAGCGCCTGGCCTTCTTCTTCGGCCTGCGGCGCGAGCGCTTCAGCCTGGCGCTGGTCTTCCCCAACAGCTTCTCCGCCGCGCTGGCGGGCTTCTTGAGCGGGGCGCGCCAGCGCCTGGGCCGCCCCGGCCAGGGCCGGCGCTGGCTCTTGACGCAATGGGCGCCTCTCAAGGCCGATGACCGCAGCCGGCCGGTGGCCGAGGAGTACCTGGACCTGGCCTTGCTGGCCGGCGGGGATCCGCATCCTGAGGACCGCCTGCCCCGCCTGCCGCTCACCCAGGCCGGCGTGGAAGAGCAGAACCGCATCTTCCGCGAGGCCGGCCTGAGCCAGGACGCGGCCCTGGTGGCCCTCTGCCCCACCAGCGCCTATGGCCTGGCCAAGTGCTGGCCCCTGGAGCATTGGGCCTGCCTGGCCCGCCTGCTCAAGGAGCGGCGCTACCAGCCCCTGCTCTTGGGCGCCCCCTCTGAGATGGAGAGCCTGCGGGCCGTGGCCGCCGCGGCCGGGGGCGGCATCGCCTGCCTCTGCCCCAGCCTGCCTGGGCTGGCCGCCTGCGCCGCCAGGGTGCAGGCCGTGGTGGCCAATGACAGCGGCCCCCTGCACGTGGCCGCGGCCGCGGGCGCGCGCTGCGTGGGGCTCTTCGGCCCCATCAGCCCGGCCTGGAGCGCGCCGGCCTCGCCCAAGGCCAGCGCCCTCTACCACGGCCTCTCCTGCAGCCCCTGCTATGCCCGCACCTGCCCGCTGGGCCACCAGGACTGCCTGCGCAAGATGGAGCCCGCCGAGGTCCTGGAGGAGGTTCTCAAGGTGATGCGCCGATGATCCCCGCCCCCCGCAGCATCCTGCTCATCAAGCTGCGCGGCATCGGCGATGCCGTGCTGGCCACCCCTTGCCTGGAAGCCCTGCACCGCGCCTGGCCCCAGGCGCGGATCTCGCTGATGGTCTCGGCCCCGGCCGCCCCCCTCTTCCGCGCCGACCCGCGCGTGGCCGAGGTCATCCCCTACCAGGCCTCGTGGGTCAGGGGCCTCAGGCATCAGGCCGCCACCTTTGCCGGCCTGCAGCGCCGCGGCTTTGACCTGGCCATCTGCCTGCACGCCAGCTTCCGCACCGCCCTGATGGGCTGGATGAGCGGGGCGCCTTTGCGCAGCGTGCGCAACCACAGCGGCCGCGACTGGTTCTGCAACCTGCCGGCCCGCGAGCGCAAGGAGCCCAAGAGCATCATCCAGCGCGACTTTGACGCCCTGCGGGCGCTGGGCCTGGCGCCCTCGGGCGAGGCCACCCGGCTCTATCTGGAGCCCTGGGCCAAGGCCGAGGCCGCTAGCCTCTGGCGCGGCCTGGGCCTGCCGCGGCGGGGCGCGGTGCTGCTCTCGCCCTCGGCCAGCAAGCCCGAGCGGCGCTGGCCCAGCGAGCGCTGGCAGGCCTTGGCGCGCGCCCTGCGCGCCGCTGGCAGGCGCCTGGCCTGGCTGGCGCCCTACGAGCCCTTGAGCCTGCCCGCGGACCTGGCCAAGGGCGCAGCAATCATCGGGCCCCTGCCCCTGCCGGTGCAGGCGGCCTGCCTGGCCCAAGCCGGCGCGGTGGTGGCCAATGACAGCGGGCCGCGGCACCTGGCCGCTGCCTGCGGCACGCCCACCTTCACGCTCTTTGGCGGGCCCGAGACCCTGCGCGAATGGCAGCCCTACGGCCCCCCGCATCAGGCCCTGCAGGCGCAGAGCCTGCGCATAGAAGACCTGGCAGCCGAGCAGGCGATCCCTGCGGTGCTGGCCTGGCTCAAGACCCAGAGGTAGCGGCATGGCGAAGAGGATGAAGAAGGCCCCGCTCTCGGTCATCGTGCTGACCAAGGATGAGGAGGCCAACCTGCCGGGCTGCCTGGCCTCGCTGGATTTCGCCGCCGAGGTGGTGGTGGTGGATTCAAAGAGCCAGGACCGCACCCGCGCCCTGGCCAGGGCGGCCGGGGCCAAAGTCTTCAACCGGCCCTGGCCCGGCTTCACGGCCCAGCGCAACTTCGCCGTGGCCCAATGCAAAGAGCCCTGGGTGCTGTCGGTGGACGCGGATGAGCGCATCAGCCGGCCGCTGGCCCGCGAGATCAGCGAGCTCTTGGCCGGCCAGCCCGCCTGCGATGGCTACCGCATCGCCGAGGTCAACGACTTCTATGGCCGCTGGCTGCGCCATGGCGGCATCTACCCCGGCACCCACCTCATCCTCTACCGCCGTGAGCTGGGCGCCTACCGCGCCGGGGGCGGGGATGTGCACGAGGGCGTGAGCGTGCCCAAGCAGGGCGTGCTCAAGGGCCACCTCATCCATCACGCCTATCCCAGCCTGGAGCTGGCCCTGGACAAGCTCAACCGCTACACCGACCTGGAGGCCGCGGGCAAGGCCAAGGCCGGCAAGGGCCGCGGCGCCTATTACCTGTGGGTCAAGCCGCTGCGCACCTTCTTGGACAATTACCTGCGCAAGCGCGGGTTCTTGGACGGGCCGCAGGGCCTGCTGTACGCATTCCAGACCGGGTATTATTCGTTTGCCACGGCCATCAAAATCTGGGAAAGTCAAGAAAAGGGCATCCGCTGAAGGGAAACGCATGAACGCGCGCCAGAGCATTAAGCAAGAGAACGACATCAACATCGCCAGCATCGAAGTCCTCATCACGCCTGAGCAGGTCAAGGCCCAGGTGCCGCTGCCCGAGGCGGTGCAGGCCACGGTGCTCAAGGGCCGGCAGACGGTGCGCGACATCCTGGATGGCAAGGACCCCCGGCTGATGGTGGTGGTGGGCCCCTGCTCCATCCATGACCCCAAGGGCGCCGAGGACTATGCCCGGCGCCTGAAGGCCCTGGCTGCTGAGGTGGCCGACACTCTCTTCGTGGTGATGCGGGTCTATTTTGAGAAGCCGCGCACCACCATCGGCTGGAAGGGCCTCATCAACGACCCTTACATGGACGACAGCTTCTGCATCGAGGACGGCCTGGTGATGGGCCGCCGCCTGCTGCGCGACTTCAACGCCCTGGGGCTCCCCTGCGCCACCGAGGCCCTGGACCCCATCACCCCGCAGTACCACAGCGACCTCATCTCCTGGTCGGCCATCGGCGCCCGCACCACCGAGAGCCAGACCCACCGCGAGATGGCCTCCGGCCTCTCCATGCCCGTGGGCTTCAAGAACGGCACGGATGGCGGGGTGCAGGTGGCGCTGGACGCCATGAAGAGCGCCGGCGTCGGCCACCATTTCCTGGGCATCAACCAGCAGGGCCAGACCGCGGTGGTGCACACCCTGGGCAACCGCTACTCGCACCTGGTGCTGCGCGGCGGCGGCGGCAAGGGCAACTACCACGCCCCCGCGGTGGCCCAGGCGGAGCAGGGCCTCAAGGCCGCCGGGCTCAGGCAGGCCATCGTGGTGGACTGCAGCCACGCCAACAGCAGCAAGGACCACCGCTTCCAGCCGAAGGTGATGGAAGAGGTGGTGCGCCAGGTGGCGGGCGGCAACCGGAGCATCGTGGGCGTGATGATCGAGAGCTACCTGGAGGCCGGCAGCCAGGCCATCCCCGAGGACCTGGAGCAGCTCAAGTACGGGGTGAGCGTGACCGACAAGTGCGTGGACTGGCCCACCACCGAAACCATGCTGCGCTCCGCCCGCGAGCAGCTCAAGGCCCTGGTGGCGGCGCGGCGGGGCGGCGCGTGATCCTCTCGGTGCATCAGCCCCAGTACCTGCCCTGGCTGGGCTACTTTGACAAGGTGGCCGCCTCGGAGCTCTTCGTGTTCCTGGACTTGCCGCAGTACAAGAAGCGCGAGTTCCAGAACCGCAACCGCATCAAGGGCAGCAACGGCGAGGTCTGGCTGACCGTGCCGGTGGTGAGCAAGGGCAAGTTCGAGCAGCCCATCAAGGATGTGGAGATCGACAACAGCCAGGACTGGCAGAAGAGCCATTGGCAGGGCATCGAGCTCAACTACAAGAAGGCGCCCTTCTGGGCCCCGCTGGCCCCCAAGCTGAAGCCCTTTTACGAGAAGCGCTGGGACAGGCTCTGCGAGCTCAACCTGGAGATGGATGTGTTCTTCTTCAAGGAGCTGGGCATCGCCACGCCTTGGAAGCTGGAGTCTAGCATCGGCACCAGCACGGCGAGCACCGAGCGCCTGATCGAGCTGTGCCAGAAGACCGGCGGCACCCATTACCTGTCCGGCAGCGGCGGCAAGGATTACATGGATGAGGCGCTCTTCGCCCGGCAGGGCCTGGGCCTCAGCTACCAGCACTATCAGCACCCAGAGTACCGCCAGCAGTGGCCCAAGCTGGGCTTTCTGCCCTACATGAGCGTGCTGGACCTGCTCTTCAACGAGGGGCCGCAGAGCCTGGCCGTGCTGCGCGGCGCGCAGGCGCCCGCGGGCGCAGAGGGAGGGAGAGCCTGATGCAGAGGATCGCCAAGGGCAAGATGCGGGTGGTGGCCATCGCCCCCCATCCGGACGACCTGGAGATAGGCTGCGGCGGCACGCTGGCCAAGCTGGCGCGCGCCGGGCACGAGATCCATCTGGTGCTGATGACCGGCGGCGAGGCCGGCGGCCATGCCGGCCTGCGCCGGAGGGAGCAGGAGGCGGCCGCCAAGGTCTACAAGGCCAAGAGCCTCAGCTGGCTGGGCTTTGCCGACACCCAGGTGCCGGTGGACCGCGCCAGCATCGACAGCCTGGACAAGGTGCTGAAGTCCGTGAAGCCAGACCTGGTCTTCGCGAACCACAGCGATGACACGCATCAGGACCACCGCGCCACGGCCAGCATCGTGCTCTCGGCCACCCGCTACACCCACAACGTGCTCTTCTACGAGGTGCCCACCAGCGTCAACTTCAGCCCGGATGTCTTCGTGGACATCACCGGCCCGGCGCTGGAGGCCAAGTTCCGCGCGCTCAAGGCCCACAAGAGCCAGGTGCACCAGCTGCGCGTGGGCAAGCTCTCCATCATCGACGTGGCGCGCAGCATGGCCCACTTCCGCGGCTACCAGGGCCGGGTCGAGTCTGCCGAGGGCTTCAAGGCCCTGCGCCTGCTGCTCAAGGCGTGAGCATGGCCAGCCGCCCCCTTGACCCCGGCCAAGACCCGGAAGCCCCCGAGGAAGAGCAGGTGATCCAGAGCCTGCGGCCCAAGGGCCTGGGCGAGTATGTGGGCCAGGAGGAGAGCCTGGCGCAGCTGCGCATAGGGCTGGAGGCGGCCAAGGCGCGCAAGGAGCCGCTGGACCACCTGTTGCTCTACGGGCCCCCGGGATTGGGCAAGACCACTTTGGCGCAGATCATCAGCCATGAGATGGGCGTGGGGCTCAAGGCCACCAGCGGCCCCATCCTTGAGAGGGCAGGGGACCTGGCCAGCATCCTCACCAGCCTGGCCGAGGGAGACGTGCTCTTCATCGATGAGATCCACCGGGTCAACCGGGTGGTGGAGGAGGTGCTCTACCCGGCGCTGGAGGATTACAAGATCGACATCATGCTGGGCAAGGGCCCGGCCGCCCAGAGCATCCAGCTGAGCCTGCCGCGCTTCACCCTGGTGGGCGCCACCACCCGCGCCGGCATGCTCACCGCGCCCTTGCGCGACCGCTTCGGCCTCACCCTGCGCCTCGATTTCTACGCCCCTGAGCAGCTGGCGCGCATCCTGGCCCGCTCGGCGGCCATCCTCAAGGTGCCGCTGGATGGCCAGGGCAGCCTGGAGATAGCCGGCCGCAGCCGCGGCACGCCCCGCATCGCCAACCGCCTGCTCAAGCGCGTGCGCGACTTCGCTCAGGTGCGCGCCCAGGGCCGCATCGACCTGGCCGTGGCCCGCGATGCGCTGGCCCTGCTGGAGGTGGACGGCCTGGGCCTGGACCGCAACGACCGGCGCTACCTGGAGACCCTCATCGCCAAGTTCCAGGGCGGCCCGGTGGGCCTGGAGAACCTGGCTGTCTCGCTCAACGAGGAGGCCGACACCTTGGAAGACGTCTACGAGCCCTACCTGATCCAGATCGGCTTCTTGGTGCGCACCCCGCAGGGCCGCAAGGCCACGCCCAACGCCTACCAGCACCTGGGCCTGGGCCCAGGGCCGGCGGGCCTGCAGCCGGGGCTGTTGTGAGCGCGGCCAGGCCTGAGCGCCCCATCCGCATCCGCGTGGGCGGGGTCTTCATCCAGGGCCAGAGCATCCTATTGGTGCGGCACCAGAAGGGCGGCCGCAGCTACTGGCTCTTGCCCGGCGGCGGCGTGGAGTATGGCGAAGGGCTGGCTGAGGCCCTTGAGCGCGAGATGCAGGAGGAGTGCGGGCTTGCGGTGCGGGTGAAGGGCCTGCTCTTTGTCAACGAGAGCCTGCCGCCTGACCGCCACCGCCACATCGTCAACCTCACCTTTTTGGGCGAGGTGCTCTCCGGCGAGGCCCACCTCAACGAGGACGACGGCGTGCTGGCCGAGGTGGCCTGGGTGCCGCGGTCAGAGCTCCCGGGGCTGACCTTCTTCCCCAACTTCAAGCAGCGGCTGCTGGAGGCCTGGGATTCGGGCTTCACCCTGCCGGCGGCCGACCTGGGGAACTTGTGGGAATCCTGATCCGCTCCATCCTGGTCATCCGCCTGCGCGCCTTCGGCGACACCCTGCTCAGCACCCCGCTCTTGCGCAGCCTCAAGCTGGCTTACCCGGAGGCGCGCCTGGATGTGCTGGTGGAGCCGGGCATGGCCCCGCTCTTGAGCGGGCTCCCTTACGTGGACGGCCTGGTGCTCTTTGACCGCCCGGCACTCAAGGCGCGCGGCTGGTGGCCGGAGCTAAAGGCCAGCCTGGCGCTCTACGCCCGGCTGCGGCAGAGCCATTATGACCTGGTGCTGGACCCCCTGGGCACCCCGCGCACGGCCTGGATGTGCCTGGCCACGGGCGCGGCGGTGCGGGTGGGCTTCGACTTCCGCGGCCGGCGCTGGGCCTACACAAAGCGCGTGCCCATCCCCCAAGAGCGGCAGTACATGGCCCTGGTGACAGCCGAGCTCTTGAAGCCCCTGGGCCTGGGGCTGGACGGCCTGGCGCTCGACTTTCCGCTCAGCCCTGAGGCCCGCGATTGGGCGCGCCAGGCCCTGGCCGGCCTGGGCTTTGGGCCGCAAGAGAAGCCGGTGCTGGCCAGCCCGGCCGGCGGCTGGGGGCTCAAGCGCTATGCGCCCGAGAAGCTGGGGCAGGCCCTGGCCCTGCTCGGCCGCCAGAGCCTGGTGCTGTGGGGCCCGGGCGAGCAGGAGCTGGCCCAGGCCGTGGCCGGCGCCGCGCAAGGATCCGCCCAGCTGGCGCCCAAGACCAGCTTTCAGCAGCTGGCCGGCCTGATCGCCGAGGCCGGGCTGGTGCTCTCCTGCGATGGCGCCAACAAGCACCTGGCCGTGGCCCTGGGCACGCCCAGCCTCACGCTCTTTGGCCCCACCAGCTGGGTGGCCTGGCACCCGCCCGCGGACCCCCGGCATCAGGCCCTGCACCTGGGCCTGGATTGCATGCCCTGCGAGGCGCTGGAATGCAGGCTGCCCCGCCGGGCCTGCCTGGACGACTTGGAGCCCGCGCAAGTGGCTGAGGCCGCCCGCGGCATGCTCGCAACCTTGGAGGCTTGATGAAAGTGTCCGGATTCACCATCGCGCGCGGCGCGGTCCATTTTGGCTACCAGCTGGAGGAGTCCATCCGCTCGCTGCTGCCCATCGTGGATGAGTACATCGTGGGCGTGGGCGACATGGATGACGGCACGCTGGAGCTGGTGGAGGGCATCAAGGACCCCAAGCTCAAGATCTTCCACAGCACCTGGGACATGAGCCAGCGCGAGGACGGCCTGGTGCTGTCGGTGGAGACCAACAAGGCCCTGGACCGCTGCACGGGCGACTGGGCGGTCTACCTGCAGGCCGACGAGGTGCTGCACGAGGACGACCTGCCCAAGCTGCGCGCCGCCATGGAAGAGCACCTGCATGACTCCTCCGAGGCCCTGGAGTTCAATTACCTGCACTTCTACGGCAGCTTCCACACCGTGCAGGACCACCGCCGCAAGTGGTACCGCCACGCCGAGCGGGCGGTGAAGACCGGCATCGGCATCCGCTCGCAGGGCGATGCCTTCGGCTTTAGGCGAGTCGTGGACGGCAAGGAGCGCAGCTGCAAGCGCGCCAACTGCGGGGTGCGCGTGTTCCACTACGGCTGGTCGCGCCCGCCGGAGGTGATGATGGAGAAGCAGATGAACCTGGACCGCATGTACCATGACGAGGCCTGGATCGCGGAGACCTATGCCAAGGAGAACGCCAAGGTGCGCGAGTTCTACCGCGACCGCGGCCACTTGAAGCTCTTCACCGGCAGCCACCCCGCCACCATGCAGGCCCGCGTGGCGGCCCAGGACTGGACCTTTGACCATGGCATCGAGCGCCAGGCGCCGGACTGGCTGCGGCACCTGTATGTGGCGCTCTTCTACTCGCTGGAGAAGCGCTGGCGCCGCTGGTTCCCCCGGCGCTAGCCCGGGGCGCGGCTATGGACAGGCCGCGGATGGCCTGATACACTTCGCCCTCGCTGGGGCTGGGCAGGAGGCCCATGGACAAGGCGCTCAACCTCATCATCGACCTGGCGGTGCTGCTCTTCTCCGTGGCCTGGCACGAATCGGCCCACGGCCTGGTGGCCTCATGGCTGGGCGACCCCACGGCCCGCGAGCAGGGCCGCATCAGCCTGAGCCCCTTCAGGCACATCGACCTGTGGAGCACGCTGGTGGCCCCGGTGGTGCTGTGGATGGCCGGCATGCCCGTGCTGGCCGCGGCCAAGCCCACCCCGGTGGATGTGGACCGCCTGCAGCAGCCCAAGGCCGGCTTCAGCACCGTGGCCCTGGCCGGCCCGCTCTCGAACCTGGCCCTGGCCCTGCTCTTCACCTTGGCCGGCCTGCTCTTGGGCGCGGTGCTGGGCCTGCGCGGGGTGGGCATCTTGGCCAGCCATGGCATCAAGATCAACCTGCTGCTGGCCTGCTTCAACCTGCTGCCCTTGCCCACCTTGGACGGGCTCAAGGCGCTCTACGTGCTGATGCCGGACCGGCTCTGCTGGTGGCTCAACCGCTTTGAGCCCTTTGGCTTCGTCATCCTCTACCTGGCCCTGGTGGGGCTCTATTCGCAGCCCTTCTTGAGCGGGATCTTCTGGGGGGGCCAGGAGCGGGCTTACCAAGCCCTGATGGCCCTGGCCCATCTCTCTTTGCCGGTGAACTGACATGGCGGACAAGCCGCGCATCCTCTCTGGCATGCGGCCCACGGGGCCCCTGCACGTGGGCCACCTGGAAGGGGCCCTGGAGAACTACCTGCGCCTGCAGGATGAGTGTGACTGCTTTTTCATGGTGGCCGACTGGCACGCCCTGACCACCGGCTGGGTGGATGTGTCGGGCATGCGCCAGAACGTGCTGGGCATGGTGGCCGACTGGCTGGCCGTGGGCCTGGACCCGGCCAAGGCCGTGATCTTCCGCCAGAGCAAGGTGCTGCAGCATGCCGAGCTCTCCACCCTGCTCGGCATGCTGACCCCGGTGCCCTGGCTGGAGCGCTGCCCCACCTACAAGGAGCAGCAGCAGGAGATGCCCGACAAGGACTTGAGCGGCCTGGGCTTCCTGGCCTATCCGGTGCTGATGGCGGCTGACATCCTGCTCTACCGGGCCCAGGTGGTGCCGGTGGGCCAGGACCAGCTGCCGCACATAGAGCTGGCGCGCGAGATGCTGCGGCGCTTCAACTTCCAGTACTGCTCGCGGGAGGAGGGGGACGGACGTCCGGCCCCGGTGTTCCCCGAGCCCCAGGCCAGGCTGACCCGCTTCCCCAAGATCCCTGGCACCGACGGCCGCAAGATGAGCAAGAGCTACGGCAACTCCATCGAGCTCACCTGCCAGGGCAAGGAGCTGGAGGAGAAGGTGCGGGCCATGTTCACCGACCCGGCCAAGGCGCGCAAGAACGACCCCGGGCATCCCGAGGGCTGCGTGGTCTTCGCCTTCCACGGCGTCTACAGCCAGGCTGAGCTGCCCGAGCTGGAGGCCGACTGCCGGGCCGGCCGGCTGGGCTGCGTGGACTGCAAGCGCCGGCTCAAGGAGCGGCTGGCCGCCCGGCTGGCGCCCATCCAGGAGCGGCGCGCCAAGGTCAGCGAGGCGCAATGCCAGGATGTGCTGAAGGAGGGGAGCCGCAAGGCCGCGCTGGCGGCCGAGGCCACCATGACGGATGTGCGCCAAGCCATGAACCTGAGCTGAGGCCCTATGTACCGCGTCAACCTGGACATCTTTGAGGGGCCCTTCGACCTGCTGCTCTACCTCATCCGCAAGAATGAGGTGGACATCAACGACATCCCCATCGCCACCATCACCAACGAGTACGTGGCCATGCTGGACGCGATGCGCGAGGTGGACATCAGCGTGGCTGGCGAGTTCCTGGTGATGGCGGCCCAGCTGCTGCTCATCAAGAGCCGCATGCTGCTGCCCCCCGACCCCGCCGCCCCGGGCGAGGCGCCCGAGGAGGACCCGCGGGCCGAGCTGGTGCGCCAGCTGCTGGAATACCAGCGCTTCAAGCAGGCCGCCTATGAGCTGCAGCGCCGCGAGTTCGAGCAGCGCGATGTCTTCAGCCGCTACGAGGCCTCCGAGGCCGGCTGGGACGGCGACAACCCCGCCGACCTGGCCGAGGCCCCGCTGGAGGTGAACCTCTTCGACCTGCTCAAGGCCTTTGAGAAGGTGCTGGCATCCCTGCCCAAGGAGGTGGTGGCCACCCTGGAGCGCGAGGAGGTCCCCACCGTCCAGAAGATGAACGAGATCTTGGACCTGCTGGAGAGCCAGGAGAGCCTCAGCTTCTTCGAGCTGTTCGCCGGCGCCAGCACGCGGGTGGTGGCGGTATCCATCTTCCTGGCCATGCTCGAGCTGACCCGCCTCAAATCCATCCGCCTCATCCAGATGCAGGGCTTCGGCGAGATCCGCATCACCAAGCGGCGCGATGAGGCCCCGGCTGCCCCCTCGCAGGATGGCGGCGCCGCCTCGCAGACTGAACCCGACCCCTCTGAGGTGCCTGTTGGAGATCGCTGACATCAAGCCGGTTTTGGAAGCCCTGCTGCTGGCCTCGGACAAGCCCGTGCCCCTGGCCCAGCTGGCCAAGGCCATGGACGGCGTGGAGCGCAAGGCGGTCAGCCAGACCCTGGAGGAGCTGGCCGCGGAGTACGACAGCCAGGCCCGCGGCTTCCGCCTGGTGGAGATCGCCGAGGGCTGGCAGCTCGTCACCCGGCCCCAGTTCGCCGGCGCCATCCGCAAGATGAACCGCACCAAGGCCGCCAACCGCCTCACCCGGCCCTCCCTGGAGAGCCTGGCCATCGTGGCCTACAAGCAGCCCATCACCAAGGCCGAGGTGGAGTCCGTGCGCGGCGTCAACAGCGAGGGGGTCATCAACTCGCTCTTGGAGCGCCGCCTGGTGCGCACGGTGGGCCGCAAGGACGTGGTGGGCCGGCCCCTGCTCTACGGCACCACCCGCGAGTTCCTGCAGGCCTTCGGCCTGAAGGACCTGGGCGAGCTGCCCCAGCTGGCGGATTTGAAGGACCTGCTCAAGAACGACGAGGCCGGCGAGCTCTGGGAGATGGACGAGAACGGCGACCTGGTGGAGAAGCGGCCAGAGGATCTTTTGAAGAGCGCGGAGCCTGCGGCTCCTGCGGAAGACGCCCCGGGGGAAGAACCGGCTGACGAGGAGGGGCCCGCCTCTTGACGGGGCGCCCCTGAGCTTATGGAGATGAGGCTTCAGAAATTCCTGGCCCAGGCCGGGGTGGCATCCCGGCGCCATGCCGAGGAGATGATGGCGCAAGGGCTGATCCGCGTGAACGGCCAGCCGGCCACCCAGATGGGCCAGCGCATCGACACTGAGCGCGACTTCGTCAAGGTGGCTGGCAAGACCGTGCGCGCCGAGAAGCCGGTGGCGGTGCTGCTGCACAAGCCCAAGGGCTACATGTGCACGGCGGACGACCCGGAGGGCCGGCCCCTGGTGACCGACCTCATCCGCGGCGTGCGCGGCCGCCTCTTCCCGGTGGGGCGCCTCGACTTCGACACCAGCGGGGCCCTGCTCTTGACCAACGATGGCGACCTGGCCCAGGCGCTCATCCACCCCCGCCATGGCGTGCCCCGCACCTACATCGCCAAGGTCAAGGGCCAGCCCACCGTGGAGCAGGTGGAGAAGCTGCGCCGGGGCGTGTACGTGGACGGCCGCAAGACCCTGCCCGCCCGCGTGAGCGTGGCCGGCACCATGGAGAAGAACAGCCTGCTCAAGTTCGTGCTGAGCGAGGGCCGCAACCGCCAGGTGAAGAAGATGGCCGAGGCCATCGGCCACCCGGTGCTCAAGCTCACCCGCGTGGCCTTCGGCACCCTGACGGTGGCCGACCTGCCCGTCGGCCGATGGCGCTTCGTGACCCTGGACGAGCTGGAGAGCCTGCGCAGCCTGGCCGCCAAGTCGGCCCGCCACGCCGAGGAGCTGCGGGCCGAGAAGCCCAAGCCCGCCAGCTTCAAGCCGCGCAACGGCGCCAAGCCGGCGCCGGGCCCGGCCCGCCGGCCGCGCAAGGGGGGGCGCCCATGAGCCTGGACCAGGTGCGCCGCGAGATAGACAAGGTGGATGCCAAGCTGGTGGCCCTGCTCAACCAGCGGGCCGGCCTGGTGCTGAAGGTGCGCGACCTGAAGCACAGCTCCTCGGCCCCGGCCTACGCGCCGCACCGCGAGCGCCAGGTCTATGCCAAGGTGGCGGCCCTCAACCAGGGCCCCTTCCCGCCCGAGGCCCTCAAGGCGGTCTACCGCGAGATCATGTCCGCGGCCCTGGCCCTGGAGGGCAAGCCGCGCATCGCCTACATGGGCCCCAGCTTCACCTTCACCCACTTGGCGGCCATGGAGCGCTTCGGCAGCCTGTGCGAGTACGTGGCGGTGGAGGGCGTGCCCGGCACCTTCGACGAGGTGGAGCAGCGCCGCGCCGACTATGGCGTGGTGCCGGTCGAGAACAGCACCGAGGGCGTCATCCGCCACACCCTGGACCATTTCATCGACAGCGACCTCAAGATCTGCAGCGAGTTCTCCATGGCCATCCGGCAGAACCTGCTCACCAAGTCCGGCAGGCTCGAGAAGGGATCCATCCGCCTGGTGGTCTCGCACCCCCAGCCCCTGGCCCAGGCGCGCCAGTGGCTGGCCACCCACCTGCCCGGCGTGCCCCTGCGCGAGATGGCCAGCACGGCGCTGGCCGCCCAGTCCGCGGCCAAGGACAAGGGCGTGGCCGCCGTGGGCAACACCGCCGCGGCCCGCGCCTACGGCCTCAAGGTGGCCGCCAGCAACATCCAGGACCAGAGCGACAACACCACCCGCTTTCTGGTCATCGGCCGCACCGTGGCCCAGCCCACCGGGCACGACAAGACCAGCGTGATGGTCTCGCTGCATGACCGGGTGGGCGCCCTGGCCGCCATGCTCAAGCCCTTTGAGGATGGCAAGATCAACCTCACGGCCATCGAGAGCCGGCCTTCCCATCATCGCAAGTGGGAATACTACTTCTTCATCGATTTCCTGGGCCACCAGGAAGATCCCAAGATCCAGCGCGTGCTGGAAGCCCTGCGCCGCGAGGTGCATGAGCTGAAGGTGCTGGGATCCTACCCCACGGAGTGAGCCGGCCTTGACCCCTCCCTTCAAAAAGGTGGCCATCCTGGGCGTGGGCCTGCTGGGCGGCTCGCTGGGCCTGGCCCTCAAAGAGCGCGGCCTGGCCCGCGAGGTCTGCGGCTGGGGCCGGCGCGAGGCGCGGCTGCGCAAGGCCCTGCGGCTGGGCGCGCTGGACACCGCCACCCTGGACCTGGAGAATGCCGTGGGCGGCGCCGACCTGGTGCTGCTGGCCAGCCCGGTGGAGAGCTTCATCCCCCTGCTCAAGGCGGTGGCCAAGGCCGCGCCGCGCCATTGCCTGGTGGCCGATGTGGGCAGCGTCAAGGGCCAGTCCGCAGCCTGGGCGCGCGCCGCCTCCCCGCTGGCCTTTGTGCCCAGCCACCCCATGGCCGGCAGCGAGAAGACCGGGGTGGAGGCCGCCCAAGCCGGCCTCTTTGAGCGCAGCGCCTGCATCCTCACCCCCCTGCCCAGCACCCCGCGCGCGGCCCTGGCCCGCGTGGAGAAGATGTGGAAGGCCCTGGGCTGCCGCACCTGCCGCATGGACCCCCGGCGCCACGATGCCCTGGCCGCCTCGCTCTCCCACCTGCCGCACGCGGCGGCCTTCAGCCTGGTGCGCGCCGTGGCCCGCAAAGCCAAGCTGGCGGACTACGCCCTGGCCGGCAAGGGCTACCGCGACACCACCCGCGTGGGCGGCTCGGACGCGGACCTGTGGGCCGGCATCTTCATGGCCAATCGCCAGAACCTTGTGAGGGCCTTGGACAGCTACCTGCTGGAGCTGAAGGCCCTGCGCGGCCTGCTGGCCCAAGGCTCAGCCAAGGCCCTGGCCGCCCGCTTGGGCCAGGCTTCCCGCCTGCGCAGGAGCCTATGACCCGCCCGCCCCTGCCAGACCCCTATCCGGTGCAGCCCCTGGCCGGGCCCTTGCAGGCCAAGCGCGTGCGCGTGCCGGGCAGCAAGAGCATCACCAACCGCGCCCTCATCCTGGCCGGCTTGGCCCAGGGAGAGAGCGCCCTGCGCGGCGCGCTCTTCAGCGACGACACCCGTTATATGTCCGCCTGCCTGGGCCAGCTGGGCATCCCGGTGCGGCAGGATCCGGCCAGCGGCATCATGCGGGTGCAGGGCTGCGGCGGCCGCATCCCCCAGGCCCCGGCTGAGCCGCTCTTCGTGGGCAACGCCGGCACTGCCGCCCGCTTCTTGCCGCCCATGGTGGCGGCCGCGGGCCGCGGCAGCTTCCGCTTCAGCGGCGATGCCCGGATGCAGCAGCGGCCCATGGGCGACCTGCTCAAGGCCCTGGAGGCCTTGGGCTCGCCCTGCCTGGCCGACGATGGCTCCCCGGCCCAAGCCTACCCCTTCACCCTGCAAGCCCGCGGCCTTTTAGGCGGCGCGGCGCAGGTGGACATCAGCGCCAGCAGCCAGTTTGCCAGCGGGCTGTTGATGGCCGGCCCCTGCATGCCCAAGCGCCTGGACCTGTGGGCCAGCGGCAGCCGCAGCGAGCTGCCCTATGTGGCCATGACCGTGGAGATGATGAAGCAGTTCGGGGCCCAGGTGGCCACCCACGGCCAGGGCGGGTCCTTCTCGGCCCTGCCGGGCGCCTATCAGGGCCGCGATTACGCCATTGAGCCCGACCTCTCCGCCGCCGGCTACTTCTTCGCCGCCGCCGCGCTCTGCGGCGGCAAGGTGACCGTGCTGGGGAGCTCCAAGGCCAGCCTGCAGCAGGACGTGCGCCTGCTGGCGCTGCTGCAGCACATGGGCTGCCTGTTCTACGAGTATGAGGAGGGCCTGACCCTGGAGCGCGAGGAGGGGGCGGCCCTCAAGGGCGTGGAGGTGGACATGAACGCCTTCAGCGACCAGGCCCTCACCGTGGCCGCGCTGGCGCCCTTCTGCTCCGCGCCGGTGGCCATCCGCAACGTGGCCCACATCCGGCACCAGGAATGCGACCGCATCCAGGCCATCTGCCAGAACCTGCGGGCGCTGGGCGCCGAGGCGGAGGAGCTGGAGGACGGGGTGCGCATCAAGCCCTGCGCCAACCTGCACGGGGCCCGGCTCAAGACCTGGGGCGACCACCGGGTGGCCATGGCCTTCAGCCTGGTGGGCCTCAAGGTGCCGGGCGTCAGCATCGAGGGCCCGGCCTGCACCGCCAAGACATTCGAGGGCTTCTGGCAGGCCCTGGAGGAGCTGCATGCCTGAGCGCATCACCGTGGCCATCGACGGCCCGGCCGGCAGCGGCAAGAGCACCATCGCCCGATTGCTGGCCCGCCGCCTGGGCTATGTCTATGTGGACACCGGGGCCATGTACCGCACCGTCACCCTGGCCGCCCTGCGCCGCGGCCTGGACCCGGCCGCGGCCGGCCCGGAGGCCCTGGCCCAGGTGGCCCGCGAGGCCGACATCCGGCTGGAGGCCACCCCGGACGGCCTGCGCGTGTCGCTGGATGGACAGGGGGTGGGCGAGAGCATCCGCACGCCCGAGGTCTCGTCCCTGACCTCGCGCTATACGGCCAACAGCCCGGGCGTGCGCGAGGAGCTGGTGCGGCGCCAGCGCGAGATGGGGAGCCAGGGCGGGGTGGTCATGGAGGGCCGCGACATCACCACCGTGGTCTTCCCGGGCGCTGAGCTCAAGGTCTTTCTGGACTGCTCGGTGGAGGAGCGGGTGCGGCGCCGCAGCCTGCAGTTCAAGCAGCAGGGGATCGCCTTCGATGCCGAAGGGCTCAAGCGCGAGATCGAGCGGCGGGATGACGAGGACCGGAGCCGCCCCATCGGGGCCCTCAAGCTGGCCCCGGGCGCGGTGAAGGTGCTCTCGGACGGCAAGCAGCCCGAGGCAATCGTGGAGGAGATCGTGGGGCATCTGCCTCAGGCGGCGCGGCCGGCCTGAGCCCTGCGATTGCCCTTGGACAAAGGGGTCGGCTGTGCTCTATAATGTGTCCCGCTTTTTGGTGAGGGCCTTTTTGCGCCTGGCTTTCCGCTACCAGGGCCAGGGCCTGGGGAACGTGCCCAAGCAAGGCAGCCTGATCGTCTGCCCCAACCACGTCAGCTACCTGGACCCCATGGTGGTGGGGGCGCTGATGGAGCGCCAGCTCTGGTACATGGCGCGCGACACGCTCTTCAAGAACTGGCTCTTTGGCCGCATGATCCGCAGCGTGCATGCCTTCCCCATCAAGCGGGGCTCGGTGGACCGCGGCGCCATGCAGGAGTTCGAGGCCCACGTGGCCCAGGGCCATGCCACGCTGGTCTTCCCCGAGGGCACCCGCAGCCCGGACGGCCAGCTGCAGAGGGCCAAGCCCGGCGTGGGCATGCTCATCTACCGCTGCCCGGGGGCCCTGGTGCTGCCGGTGCGGGGCTTCGGCGCCGAGAAGGCCCTGCCCAAGGGCGGCGGCATCCATTTCGCCCGCATCCGCGTGGTGTATGGCGAGCCGATCGACTTCAGCGCCGAGCGGCAGCTGCCCGCCCAGCGCGAGACCTACGAATTGATCGCCCAGAAGGTCATGGACGCCATCGCGGCGCTCAAGGACCCCCTGGAGCGCGAACAGGCTTGATCCCCGCCCCTTGGGCGGGCCAAGAGCAGGGGCCAGCCCCCTGTATTCCCTGAAGGAGGTAACAGAAACATGGCAGTCATCAACCGGTTCATCCAGCAGGAGTCCGAGGAAGACCCCGAGCTGATGGACGAAGCCGCCGTCGTTGACGGCGAAGACTTCCGCAGCATCTACGCGGAATCCCTGAAGAACATCGAGGAAGGCGAGGTCATCTTCGGCCGCATCGTGGGCCTGGACAAGGACGGCGTCCTGGTCGACATCGGCTACAAGAGCGAGGGTATCATCCCCCTGGCGGAGTTCGGCGGGCGCACCCCCGCGGACATCGTGCCCGGCGAGGAGATCGAGGTCTACCTGGAGCAGAAGGAGGACGCCGAAGGCCGCGTGGTCCTCTCCAAGCAGAAGGTGGACAAGCAGAAGATCTGGAGCCGCCTCTACAAGGCCTTTGAGACCAAGGAGACCCTGGAGGGCGTAATCACCCGCCGCATCAAGGGCGGCCTGGTCATCGACATCAACGGCGTGGATTGCTTCTTGCCCGCCAGCCAGGTGGCCCTGCGCCCCACTTCTGACTTGGACCAGTTCATCAACCAGAAGGCCCAGGTCCGCATCATCAAGTTCAACCGCGGGCGCGGCAATGTGGTGGCCTCCCGCCGCATCCTGCTGGAAGAGGAGCGCGAGAAGAAGCGCCACGAGACCCTGAGCACGCTGGAAGCGGGCCAGGTGCGCGCGGGCGTGGTCAAGAACATCGTCCAGTATGGCGCCTTCATCGACTTGGGCGGCATCGACGGCCTGCTGCACATCACCGACATGGCCTGGGGCCGCGTCAGCCATCCCAGCGAGGTGGTGCAGATCGGCCAGACCATCGACGTCAAGGTGCTCTCCATCGACAAGGAGAACGGCAAGATCAGCCTGGGCCTCAAGCAGAAGTCTGCCGACCCCTGGAACGAGATCGACGGCAAGTACCCCCTGTCCAGCCAGCACAAGGGCAAGGTGGTCAACCTCACCGAGTACGGCGCCTTCGTCAAGCTGGAAGAGGGCGTGGAGGGCCTGGTGCACGTCAGCGAGATGAGCTGGTTCAGGCGCATCAAGCACCCCTCGGCCGTGGTCAGCATCGGCCAAGAGGTGGACGTCATCATCCTCAACCTGGACAAGGTCAACAAGAAGATCAGCCTGGGCATGAAGCAGGTCGAGCCCGATCCCTGGCAGACCCTGGACCAGAAGCTGCCCATCGGCAGCAAGGTGAAGGGCGTGGTCAAGAGCCTCACCGACTACGGCGCCTTTGTCGAGCTGGAAGAGGGCATTGAGGGCCTGCTGCACATCAGCGACATGAGCTGGACCAGCACGGTCAAGCATCCCAGCGAGGTCTGCAAGAAGGGCCAAGAGCTGGAGGTGATGATCCTCAACATCGACAAGGAGAAGCGCAAGATCAGCCTGGGCCTCAAGCAGTTCCAGCCCGATCCCTGGGATGGCATCGCTGAGCGCTACCCCATCGGCCAGCAGGTGCCCTGCAAGGTGCTGCGGCTGACCAACTTCGGCGCCTTTGTGGAGCTGGAGCCCGGGGTGGAGGGCCTGATCCACATCTCGCAGCTCTCCGAGAACCCTCCGGCCAAGGTGGAGGACGTGGTGAAGGTGGGGGATGACCTGAACGCCAAGGTCATCAAGCTCTCGCTGGATGAGCGCAAGATCGGGCTCTCCATGCGCGAGAACAGCGGGGAAGGGGCCGAATAAGCCCATCCCCGGCAGCATCGGGCGCCCCCTTGCCGCTTGGCAAGGGGGCGCTTTTTTTTGCCCTCAGCCCGGCCGCGAAATCGCTTGTCCTAGCCCAGGCCAAAAGATACAATAAAAGCTAGAAACGGGAGTTTGCGCCCATTTATCGCGCTGTTAGAGGGGTCATGTCCAACGAGCAGGATGTTTTCTCCAAATATGGCCGCACCTACGGCCCGGGCGAGGCGATCTTCAGCGAGGGCGAGATCGGGGCTGAGATGTTCATCATCCAGTCCGGCAAGGTCCGCATCTCCAAGCGCACCAATGACAGCGAGAAGACCCTGGTGATCCTGGAGGGCGGGGATTTCTTCGGCGAGATGGCGGTCATCGACAAGGGGCCAAGATCCGCCAGCGCCACGGCCCTGGAAGAGACCCGCTGCATCGTGCTGAACGAGGAGATCTTCGAGCAGCAGATGCAGAACAACGCCCGCATCGTGAAGAAGATCCTCAAGAACATGAGCGCTCGCATCCGCGACGCCAACAAGCAGATAGAGAACCTGCTCATCAAGGACACCAACCGCCGGGTGGCCAACGCCATCATGCAGCTGGCGCTCAAGCACGGCCGCACCCGCGAGGGCATCAACCTGGGCAGCGAGCTCTCGGTGGAGGAGCTGGCCAAGATGGTGGGCCTGGGCGGCGAGCCTGAGAAGGTGCGCGAGGTGGTGGACAAGCTGGTGCATGCGCACATCCTGGGCAGGGAGGCGGACGGCTCGCTGGTGGTGGTGACCCTGGACAACCTCGAGAAGTTCATCCATTACCTTGAGATGAAGGAAGAGCTGGGGATGTGAAGGTGCCTGGCCGAGGCGCGAGGATCTTGGCGGCCGGCTCTCTGGCCATGGCTGGAGCGGCCCTGCTGGGCGCTTGGATGATGCAGCCCCTGCCCCAATTGCGGGGCCCGGAGCCGGGGGATGGGGCTCTGCGTGGCCGCTTTGCCTTCCTGCAGGAGGGCTTGCGGGTGGCGGGACCGGAGCAGGGAAAACCGGATGCCGCCTTACGGCGCAGGCAGCTGCTGGCTTGGCTCACGGCCCTGGAGGCCATGCGGCCCAAGGCCGTGGTGCTCGAGGATTGGATGGAGGGCGCCAGCCAGGAGGAGGCCCGCGCCCTGCTCGGGCCGCTGGAGGAGTCGCTGCTGCCGCTGGCAGAGCCCAAGGCCAGGCCGGGCCTGCAGGCCCGCTTTGACGGCTTGCGCCAGCAGCTGCAGCTGGACCACGACTTGGAAGTGCTCTTCATCGAGAACCAGGACCTGGTGCTGCCCCTGGGCCTGGGCCCGGCCTCCCCGGGCTTTGAGCCTGGCCCGGCATTGGAGCGCGCCGGCTTTCATGTGGCCCTGCGCGGCGGGGAGCCGGCGCACCTGGCCAGCGCGGCCAGCCTGTGGCGCTGGCCGCACCCGGCCTTTCAGGAATCTTCGACGCTGGGGGCCGTGAGCCTGGGCCTGCCCGGGCCGGGCCTGCCAGCGGTCTTTGAATGCCAGGGCCGCTGGGTCCCTTCGCTGGGCCTGGCTGCCGCGCTGCTGCAGGCGGACCTGGGGCGCCAGGACCTCCATTTCCAGTGGCGCGGCAGGCGCTTGAGCAGCGTGGAGCTGGGCGGCCGGGTGCTGCCCTTGGATGCGGCGGGCCTGTGCTATGAGGACCCGCGCCAGCCCGCCCTGCCCATGGAGAGCCTGGCCTTGGAGCCCCTGCTCGCTGGCGCCCTGGGCCCGGCGAGGGTGGCGGGCAAGGTGGTGTTCCTCAGGCCCTGGCCGCTGCAGGATGGCGCGCCGGGCATGGATGCGCAAGAGCGCCTCTTTGCCGGCTTCTTCAGCGGCTGCCTGAAGGGCGAGCGCCCCGGCCAGTGGCCGCGGCGGTACTGGCTGGCCCTGGCAGCCTTGGCGGCGCTGGGCGCCGGCCTGCTCAGCCTGCCCTGGTCGCTGCTGCCCCCTCTGGCCCTGGCGGCCCTGGCGCTGGCGGCCCCGCCGCTGGCTGGCTCCCTGGCCTTTGCCGCCCAAGGGGCCGTGGCCGCCGCGCTCTGCGGGTGGGGCCTGCGGGCCCTGGCCCGGCTGGGCTTTGCCGAGAGTTAAGAAAGCCGCCCCATCACCCTTGCTCACAGGTCCCCATGCGATTCAGAGTGTTGGGCGCTTACGGCGGCGACATGCCGGGCTGCAACATGACCGCCTTCCTGCTGGACGAGCAGCTGCTGCTGGACGCGGGGACCATCGGCCAGGCCCTGGACCTCAAGGAGCAGTCGCGCGTCCGCGACGTGCTGCTGACCCACAGCCATCTCGACCACTGCTGCGCGCTGCCCTTCTTCGCGGTCAACATCTTCGGCACGGATGGGCCGCCGGTGGCCGTGCACGGGCTGCCCGAGGCGCTGGACGCCCTGGGCCGGCATCTCTTCAACAACCAGCTCTGGCCCGACTTCACCAAGATCAAGAAGGCGAATGGCGAGCCGGTGCTGGCCTTCAAGCCCCTGGCGGAGCGGGAGCCGGTGCGGGTGGGCGGCTACCAGGCCACCCCGGTGCGGGTCAACCATCCCGTGCCCACCTGCGGCTATGTGCTGAGCGAGGCGGCCAGCGGCAAGAGCCTGGTCTTCACCGGCGACACCGGGGTGACCGATGAGATCTGGGATGCGGTGAGCGAGGCCAGCAACCTGCGCGCGCTGGTGGTGGAGGTGAGCTTCCCCAACCGCATGCAGAAGCTCTCCGAGGTCTCCGGGCACCTGACCCCCCAGGACCTCAAGAAGGAGCTGGCCAAGGTGCGCCGCAAGCTGGGCATCCCCATCCTGGCCTTTCACATGAAGCCCGAATTCGATGCCGAGATCCGCCAAGAGCTCAAGGAGCTGCGGCTGGGGGGCTTGGAGGCGCTGAAGCCCGGCAAGACCTACGACATCTGAGCCCGGCTGGGGCATCCTGCACTGGAGGCATCATGGCAGAAGAGCAAGGGGTCATTGAGCGCCGGCAGTTCGAGCGCATCACCGCCCAGTTCACCGTGGCATTCCATGTGGTCGAATCCGGGGAGGCCGAGCGCCTGTCCCGCCCGGGCGGCGACTACAAGGACATCACCGTGTCCCACGCCGGCACCCAGATGGTCAAGGACGTGATGACCGTGGTGACCGAGAACATCTCGCTGGGCGGCCTCAAGATCATCACCCCCAAGCCCATCAAGGAGGGGGCCACCCTGGCCCTGGAGCTGCAGCTGCCCGGCCTGCCCCTGCCCATCAAGGCCCTGGCCGTGGTGGTGCGCAGCGAGATAGCCCCCAATGCCACCGGCAAGCACACCGCCGGCGTGCGCTTCATCGCCATCAACAAGGACGATGTGGCCAAGGTGGAGCGCTACATCGCGCTGGTGAAGAGGGCCGACATCGAGAAGCGCAATTCCAAACCCTGAGGAGGGCTCCATGGGCATCATCGAAGCTGAGGAGCCGAGCTGGGTCGAGCACCGCCGCCATGCGCGGGTGGACGCCCGGCTCAAGGCCACCTTCCGCGTCCTCAAAGAGGAGGCCACCCACTGCCTGAGCGTGGGGCCGGAGCCGGCCCAAAGCCTGGCGGAGGGCCTGGCCACCCGCGACATCTCCGAGGGCGGGGTGGGCCTGGCCGGCGAGATCAGCCTGCTGGGCGGCCGGCCGCTGGAGCCGGGCCTGCTGCTGCAGGTGGAGATCTGGCCGCCGGAGGAGCCGGAGCCCCTGCTGCTGCGGGGGCGGGTGGCCTGGTGCCGCCCGGACGGCACGGCCTTCAGCGCGGGCATCTGCTTTGAGGACCAGGGCCCGGAGGCCAAAGAGAAGCTCTCCCAGCTCATGCGCCGCTACGGCCTGGGAGCCTGAGCCGCGGGTGGTTAGCTCAGCTGGTCAGAGCGCCTGCCTTACAAGCAGGAGGTCAGCGGTTCGATCCCGTTACCACCCACCATCTGCAACGCCAACATCAAGGAGCCAAGAGCGTGATCAGCACAGACAAGAGGAAGCAAGTGGAAGCCCTGGTCGAGAGGGCGCTGGGATATCGGAGGTTCCTTTGACGTGGATGCCAAGGAGACCCTGGTCCGGCGCATCCAGCACGACTCCCTGCAGGAGGGCTATTGGAGCGACAACAAGAAGGCCCGCGAGGAGCAGTCGCGCCTGAGCGCGGCCGAGGCTGACCTGGGGACATGGAAGAAGCTGCA
>Ga0326728_10004816_pt1 | contig 39239 bp, 35 predicted proteins | sample MB3enrmetagenome_FD_207602 | JGI IMG/M metagenome (GOLD analysis project Ga0326728, IMG submission 207602) | Lab enriched peat soil microbial communities from McLean, Ithaca, NY, United States - MB31MN | ecosystem: Environmental > Terrestrial > Soil > Wetlands > Peat | place: USA: New York... | reverse complement strand
TTCCAACGGCGCCAGATCTCGGATCTCTGGGTGAGAGAAAGTCTCGATCGTTTCCCTTCGCTCATAAACACCATCCTTAAACAGCAGGTCCATTAGATGGTGTTGCATCGATCTATAGAATCCACCGAACTTACCAGGCATTAGTACCAAAAAATTGCGATGCGATCGAAGGAATGGGATTATTTTGAAAAGCCCAAACGGCACCCTTTGTATGCTCCTTGGAATTGACAATACGGGGGCGATACCTTCGACCACCGTCACGTGCGCGGCGGTGCCGTAACCCGGGAGTGCACACCATTCAGTCCTAGAGAACCGGCCGGCGCCGCAGACAGCGGGGCTCGCCAACTCAATTTGCTCAGGGAAACATCCGTGCCACTTTAATCAGTGAATACGTTGAAAGGTGTTCGCCACCAACGCAAATGGGGGAATGTGGCGGCAGAGTTGCTCGGGGATCACTCTGGGGAGGGATGGAACGACGGTTCCTCTGCAGCAACCGCGAACACTTTTTCGACCGCCTGACAGGTATCGAGCATGTCCTTTTCGGAGAGCGTAGGGTGGACGAGGAACATGAGACTTGTTTCCCCGAGTTTGCGTGCGACGTCCAGCCTCTGGGGGGGACGCATTTCTGGGGGGAAGGCCTTTTCTAAATAGATCTCGCTGCAGCTGCCACTGGTGCACGGAATCCCCTCTGCTGAGATGGCCGCCATGATCCCATCCCTATTCCATCCGTTGGCCAGAATTTCAGACCTCACAAATACGTAATACTTGTAGTAAGAGTGATGGATCTCCGCGGGAGGCACGGTCACGCGCAGACCGCGGATCTTTGATAAGCCCTCCGTGAGGATAGCAGCATTCCTCCTTCGCGCTTCGACAAACCTTGGTAGCTTTTGCAAGACTATCCGGCCCATTGCCGACTGCATCTCCGTGAGGCGCCAATTAGTACCAAAGGATTCGTGAAGCCAGCGAAATCCTGCAGGATGCTGATGATTGTAAACAGCATCGTAACTCTTGCCATGGTCTTTGAAGCTCCAGGAGCATCGCCAAATCGTTTCGTCGTTAGTGGTGAGCATGCCGCCTTCACCGCCCGTCGTCATGATTTTGTCTTGACAAAAGGAAAACGCCGCTACATCTCCGAGGCAGCCTACCGGGCGGCCTTTATAAATCGCGCCGTGAGCCTGCGCACAATCTTCTATTACTTTGAGTCCGCGCTCTCGCGCGATCTCCAAAATGGGATCCATATCACACGGCCACCCTGCCAGATGGACGGCTACAATGGCCTTCGTCCGGCGGGAGAGAAGGGGCCGAATTGTGTCTGCTGTTATGTTCTGGCTCTCGTCGTCGACGTCGGCGATGATTGGAGTGGCACCACAAATTACTGCACAACTCGCCGAGGCGATGAAGGTCCGGCTTGTGACGATTACCTCGTCGCCCGCCCTAATCCCTAACGCACGAAGTGCGAGTTCCAACGCCACTGTGCCATTAGCAACCGCAACGGCATGTTTGCAGCCTGCCTGTGCGGCGAATTCCAACTCAAATTGGCGGCCTTCGTCGCCGGTCCAATAGTTAACATTTCCGGATTGGAGAACACGGATAGCGGCTTCGATTTCGTCAGCTTCGAACTGCGGCCAGGATGCAAACGGATTCGTTCGGAGGGGCTGGCCCCCATCGATCGCAAGTTGTCGTGGAGAAGTTCCGATGCGCATCAGAGAATTCCCTGGTTGTCGGTGAGATCGCTATCGTGACACTTGAAGTGCTCGACGGATATGAGCGGGCACGCCGAACGCGACTACGCCATCCGGAATATCACGAACCACCACAGAACCTGCCCCCACAATGGTGTTTGCTCCAATGCTCACACATGGAATGGCCAACGCACCTATGCAAAGATGTGAGAGAGTTCCGAGGCGGGAAGCTCCACCCATGACGGCATTGGGGGAGACATTCGCGAAATCACCGATTTCCACGTCGTGTTCTACCACAGCAGAGGTGTTCACGATCGCTCCGGTACCGATTTTCGCTTCAGCATTTATGGTAGCTTGTGCCATCACGACAGTTCCACGACCGAGCTGAGCCGACTTAGAAACCGAAGCCGTCGGATGCACGAGAGTAACCAACTCTGCCCCCCATGAAAAACATTTCTCGGCCAGCTTTCGACGCACAAAATTATCTCCAACGCCCAAGGCGACCCCAACTCTTGTAGCTCTGACTTGCTCCTGCAACCATTGTCCATCGCCGAAAACCGGCAAGCCGAGGACCCTTGTATCTCGAAGATCAGCCCGGTCATCTATGAAGCCGACAAAAGTCGGACTCCTACGGGCCAACAAAATATCACCGACAACTTTCCCATGTCCGCTAGCTCCATAGACGAATATTTTTTGTACATTCATAGACCTGACCGATCGTTCCCAGTGAACTCCGGCATCGTCACGTGACCACGCTGGGATATGCCTTCCTGCTTGAATACGTTTTGCATCGTCTTCCAGATGATTTTAACGTCGAGTCCAAGGCTCCAGTTGTCCACATACCAGACGTCGAGCCGGAATCTTTGTTCCCAGTTGAGGGCGTTTCGGCCGTTCACTTGGGCCCAACCGGTGATTCCGGGTTTCACTTCGTGGCGGCGAGCCTGTTCTGGGCTATACCGCTCTAAGTAATCTATGAGGAGAGGCCGGGGACCAACAAGACTCATGTCGCCTCTTAAGACATTCCAAAGTTGAGGTACTTCGTCCAGGCTCAACCGCCGCAGCCATTTCCCCAGCGGAGTTAACCTCTCCGCATCCGCCAGCAGGCGCCCCTGTCCATCGCGCAGATAGCTCATCGTTCGGAATTTGAGCAGCATGAACGGTTTCGCCTTATAACCCGGTCGAACGTGGCAGAACAGCACGGGCCTCCCCATGGTCAGCAAAATGACAAGGGCGATCACAGCCATCAGCGGGGATACGAAAAACAGTGCTGCTCCGGCAATACAGACATCAAGGAGTCGCTTCAGGAGACGATTCATGATTGAACGACTGAGGGGCCTTCCGTCGCAGCCGAGGCAACCCTCTTTGTTTCCACTTTCGGCGGCGGCAATCCCCGCGCCCTGAGTAGTTGAGAATACTCCTGGGCGAGTGCTCCCCAGATTTTTTCTTGTTGAAATTCGCGCTGCACCCGTTCGCGGCCGGCTCCGCCCATGGCCGCAGCGGAACCCTTGTTTCCTAACAGCGATTCTAAACCCTTGGCCAGTGCCGCTACATCACCGACGGGGACCATGATACCAGTCACTCCATCGACCATTGCGTCTACGACGCCTGTCGCTCGAGTCGCGATAACTGGTTTTCCAGCTGCATGCGCCTCAAGAACGACATTAGGGAATCCCTCACGGTATGTCGGCAGGGCAAGAACATCCATCAGGTGATAGTAGAGCGTGGCTTCCGGAACCCATCCTGTCCGAATGATCTTAGGGTTGGTTTCTATCGCCCGTCGAATGTCTGGCGGTAGTGGGTCGCCATCCTCAAAGTCCCCCACGAGCAACAACCACACGACCGACGATGTTTCACACAGCTGAGAAAAAGCCTTGACGAGTTCTACTATCCCCTTGTCACGAGTGAAGCGTCCCACAAAACCAACGACCGGGGCCTCCTCCGGAATTCCAAGTTTCCTGCGGAGCTCGTATACTCGGGGATATCCCTCCTGATCGAGCTCGAATCGCGAAACATCAACGCCATTGCAACTGCCGGAGCCGAAAATCGCTGTTTGTTCACACTTAACCAAGCCTAGGGCAACTGCCTTCTGACGGAGACTGTCACTGACGCAAATGACGCGATGTGCGCACAAACAAGAAAGTCGTTCCGCAAATAGTAGCAGTCTACGTTGCATCCCGGATGAAGTTTCCAGGCGTAGGCCATAAAGAGTATAAAGCCGGCAGGGAACACCAGCAAGGAAAGCGGCTAAGCCGCCCAATAGACCGGCCTTAGGGGTGCCTACGTTTGTTAGGGAGGGCCGCAAACGGCGCATGATAACCCACAAATGACATAGGGAGATCAAATCTCTTAAAGGAGAAATCTCACGCCTCATCGCGAGTGGGATGACTTGCACTCCTTCCGACTTGCCAATGCAGGTGAGCTCCTCACCCGGCGAAGAGATGACAATTACGTCAAAGCCAACCTTACGTAGATAGCCAAGCTGTCCTCGTAAGAATCTTACTCCCAGCGAAGATGTAACAACATAAATCACCCTTGGCTGAACAAAGCTTTCGGCTATGTTTCTACTTTGCGCTGTTTTCATACTTGATTGTCAGGATTCACACGTTGCGGAAATGCCGGCATGATACGTTTCTCATTCTGCGCGGCCCAGTGCTTCGAGCACTCGGATGCTGGAGCGTTCCGAGCCCACGCTTTTGGCATAGACACGGACCATGGCACAATTGTTGAACATCTCAGTGGAAAAGTCCTCGCTGGGAAATGCCCGGACCAAGTCGGCCATTTCTCGAATGCCCTGTTCCAGGGTCCGTTCGCATACGAAGCCCAATCTAGTGTGAATTTTGTCGAAGGAAACGCGGTAGTTACGGCGGTCCTCGTTTTCCACGCGCGCGACCTGGACGGCCGGGATAATCTCGGAGATTTTCTCGGCGACTTCGGACAATTGGTAATTCAGTCCGTACGAGCCGGCGTTAAAGATTTCTCCGGAGACTACGTCAAGATTATTGGCTTCAAGACAAGCGAGAAAGGCACGCGCAGCGTCGTAAACGTGCATGAACGGCCGCCACTGCTCGCCGTTGAAAATCGTGATTTTGCCACTACGAATCGCTCGCACCGTAAGAAGATTCACCACTAGGTCGAACCGAGGGCGCGGCGAGACACCGAAAAGCGTAGCCAGCCTAAGAATGGTCGGGTGAAAATTTGCAGACTTTGACTCAAGCAGAAGATTTTCGGAGTCTACTTTGGTCCGGGCGTACAGGGAAATGGGTGCGACTTGAGCACGTTCGTCCATCAGGAATTCGGAGGCCCCGTAGACGCTGCACGTGGAAGCAAGGAGGAACCGCCGGATACCGTATCCTCGACCAACATCGATTAACATGCGGGTTGCCGCCCTGTTGATTTCCGCTGCCAACTGCGGGTTCTCCTGGCAGGCGGGGTCGCCAACGATAGCCGCAAGGTGGATTACAGAATCGCATCCTTTCACCGTTTGAACCACGGCCTGTATATCGCGCACGTCGCCCGCGATGAGCTCGAAATTGGGATCGTTTTCTACGGATTTCAGGGATTCCTTACCGAACAGCAGGGAGTCCAGCACCCTTACGCGATATCCGCGCTCGAGAAGCATGCGCACCAGCGCGGATCCAAGATATCCTGCGCCGCCAACCACTAAGACCTGCTCCGGGTTGGCAGGCCCGCATTTGGGCTCCACGTGATAACGTTTGAGGAACGAATGTTTCGCAAGGCGGCTGCCTCCAACTGTCGCAAGCAGCAGCACCCAGCCCAAGAACGCTACGCCGCGGGGAAAAAGGTCTCCACGATAAAGGAAATAATCGACAAAGACGAAGGTAATCACAAAGAGAGTGACCGCGCGGAATACCACCAGGGCCTTGTATCGTCGCGCATAGCCACGGGTCCGCGAATAGAACCCGTGCACCTGAAAGATCAGCAGAGCGAGCAACGACCAGACCAGCGCGTAACCCGTTACAAAGTGTCTGAATCGTTGCGCCAGCCACTCGGCTTGACTCACTTTGAGGACTTCGACGTAGAACCAGTACCACAGCACGAAGGCAAAGGTCAGCGAGAAGATGACAGAGATCTGGTCTACAGTCATGCGCAACAATGTGTCTTTCCATGGATACCTGCGTCCTTCCTCCTTGAGTCCTCTTCTTAGTCGCGCGAACCAGTTTGATTTCACAGGTAGTCCCCTCTCTTACTTGGATTGTGTGTAAGTGTGCAGAGCTCCAAAAACCTCTATTCAAGTAGCTGGACCTCCGAGTCCGCCCCTAGAGACTCTTTCCAGGGAACCTGTGGAACTGCCTCTTCCATAGATCCGCTGAAAGGCTTGCTGAGGCCATCCTTAGCGGCCATGAGCAGAGACCAATAAGGTATCGGCCTGCCAGACTGGGGATTGTTGCTCCTGAGTGTGATAAAAGTTGCGGCAGGCAGCTTAAAAACCCCTTTGTAAATGCACTAAGGGGCCGGGACGCAGTTGTGACGGAGGTAGAGTGCAAGGGCATTGCGATCGATCTCCTCTCGAAACGAAGGATGGGCTCGCAGTGCCTTGAGTTCAGAGCCGAACAAGAAGGTGTCACCCATCCAGGCGTAATACAATGGTTTCTCGCCGAACCGGTCGCGCCCGAGATGAAGGGCTCGGTTTTCCTTGTCCCACACTGCGAAAGCGAACAAGCGATTCCAGCGCTTGAGTGAATCCTCCAATCCCCATTGTTCCAGACAGGCGAGCATCACCTCCGTGTCGGAATGGCCGCGGAATTGCGCTCTGCTAGCCGAGTGTTCCAGTTCGTGCCGCAATTCCTGAAAGTTGTAAATTTCACCATTGTAAACGACGACGTACCACCCGTTAGCTGAGAACATCGGTTGATGGCCGGCCGGAGACAAGTCGATAATGGATAGTCGGCGATGAGCTAGAGCGACCCCAGACGCAGCGTCACACCAAACTCCCTCATCGTCCGGGCCGCGATGCCGGAGGTTTAAGGCCATCCCCAGCGCTGTCGCTCGTAGGGTCTCCTCCGAAGTTCTCCCGTCGAGGTCAATGAATCCCGCTATCCCGCACATGGCTCAACGAACTCCCACGGACGCTTTTCGAAGAACCGTCTGGACGACTTTTTGACGTATTTTCTCATTGGGTTCTCATCCGTCCCGTTTCCCAGCCAAGCGGCAACACTGGATTTGGTTTTCGACTAGAGCGAAAAGTCTGTGCTTAAATAAAAGGGTTAACCGAGCGAACTGATTAAGTCTGTTGGAGCTAGCGGCGCCAGTTCTCGAACGCGCAGACGGCTCTAGCCTGAGAAGCTACCTGAACGGATAGGCTACAGTGGTGTCCTGTGCGACGTTTGTATTTCGATCTTCAGTGTTGGTTCCCCTTCAGAATATCCTGCCATTTGGAGAAGCCGTGTTCGAGCGTATAGCCTGCAGCGACTTTCGCTCGACCAGCTTTCCCAAGATTCATTCGCAGTTCCGGGTCCCGGATAAGTTTGTCGAGCTTCTCGAACCACTCGGCATCTGAGGAAGCGAGGTATCCATTCTTGCCCTCTTCCACGATTTCCCGATTGACTCCCACCGGTGAGGCCACAACAGGCAGACTGCAGGCCATGTACTGAATTAGTTTTAGCCCGCATTTGCCGCGAGTAAATTCGGTGTCAGGCAGTGGCATGATTCCGATGTCGCATCCTAGCAGCAACTCGGTTTCCGTTCGCCGGGACCACGCCTGAACCTCGGCCCTGAGGCCGTTGCAGGGAAAGGTGTTCCCTGCTCCAATGAAACGGAAGCTCAGATTGGTATGCTCAGCCTGCAATCTTTCCATCACAGGAATCGATGCTCCTAAATGTCTTGCAGTAATCGGCGTACCGATCCATGCCACACGAACGGTATCAGAAGCGCCAGCGCGCCCCTGATTCGGGTAACAAGAGAGATCAACTACCGTAGGGATTACGCATACCCGGCAAGCGAACTGTTGCGCGTAATCAGACAAGTGATTATTACCCACGACAACGGTTTCTGCGGCTGCCATGACCCGTGGGATTTTTCGTCGAAAGAATGGGCAACCAGAGTATTTAGCGTAAGCGGCGTCGTCGTAGTCCACAAAGAATCGCGTGTTGCGGTGCTGGAAGGAAAGTTCGATGAAAGCCGGAAGGAATGGCAGCATTTCTTGTTCGCAAATAATGGCATCGAAACGGCCCCACCGGAAAGCGCTGAGCAACCGCCGTCCGTAACCTGAGGCGAGCCACCGCCATCCCCGATGCCCTGTTTCGTAGAGCTCTCCCACATAACCGTCGTCCAGCAACGGCTGAACTTCAACATTGTGGCCTGCGCGCTCGAACAAGGGCACATACTGCCACATCCGATAGCGGCTACTGGCGCCCTGAGGGCCGTACCGGGGAAGAAATAGGATTCGCATGCGTACGGTTTAATCGGGAAATTGTGGCCGATGACAAACTGGCTTCAGTGCTGCCAGACGTCCATTCGGACGTTAGCCGCCGGAGGAGCAGGCACCGTCTGATTGGTCGCGTTGCATCCGCGAACGCTCACTATACCGGGAGCGCTCACCCAACCGAACCAGGTAATCCCATTGATCGAAGCGAGCGCGTTTGGAACGCCCAGCGCCACGGAATCCCCGTCCGCCGCACCAGTGACCGTAACAGAAACTACATTGCAGGAGCCCTGTGAGAACTGCGGGAAGGCCAGCGAAGTGGACACGGAAATGTGCCGTGTGATGGCGGTCCCCCCGCCGATCGTGGTGGCCCCGGCCGAGGAAACCTGGAACTGCGCTGCCGTCCCAACCGCCAGCGGTGCCACGTCCGAACTGTTGCCGATAGAGAAATTTCCACTTGGAAACAACGTGACCTGCGCAGTCCCATTGTTCGTAAACAGACTTAAAGCGTCATTCGAAGTCGACCCCAGCTCGACACCGGTGGGAGAACCGCTCTGCGCTCGGACAGTCGCTTGCACGGTTCCGGAATACAAATCCAGGCTTGAGGCGGAAGCGGTGCCAGAAATCTGGCCTTTTCTTATTTCGGACCCAAAAGGCCCGACATCGAACTTAAATGCGTCCGTCGTGTTTCGCACCAAGAAATTCAACGAACCGTGACTCGCATGTGTAAAACGATCCGCCGCGAGGGTCACGTTGCTGCTGCTTCCACCGCTGTTGTTCATCGCTGTCACGAACAGCCCTCCGGAATCAATCTCGTCGCCAACCCAGAACCAGGCGCCCCTGCCCGGAAGCGAGGGGTGCGTGTGCACAGAGAAGTCCTGGTTCCAGAACTCAATGACACCAGGGTATTCAATCGCCGTGCCGTAGGTGTATGGCGTGATGAGGAAGTGAAGAGCGCCCCGATCGTCCGGGGTTGCTCGCGACAGGCGGAAATGATCTTGCGTTCCGGCCTCCATGATGACGGAGTGCACGTGTCTAAGTTGTTCTGCGCAAACACGGCCTCTCCGTACTTCGCGGCCTGCGCGCTGCCGATGTTCACGCTGCCCGTGCTCCCAATTCGCATCCACTCGTTCAAGCTGCCGCTGTTTGTGAGGAATCGCAGAGATGAACCGCTCGTGTCGCTCGCCATAAAGGTTCCGTTAGCATCCTGCCCAATTCTCCAGCTCGAAGCTGCTCCGCTAACCTGCGTCTGCGCGGTCGTTCCGCTCTTCACCAGCAGCGTGTTCCCGTTCACATGCAGGGCCGCCGTCGGGCTGATCGTGCCAATAGCCACATTGGTGCCGTTGTCGAAGATGCTCGAATTGCCGAATGTGCCGGCGCTGTCCAGCCACTTAGGCACAACGTTTGCGCTGCCGCTGCCACTGACCGCCAGCGGGGTGGGGCTCGAAGCCGTCTTTGCCGTCGTTGGCCCAGTCGAGGTGGCCGCCGTTGTCTTGGTCGTCGCTGAAGAGCCGGAACTGCCGGTGGCTTGAGCTGTATTCAGCACGAACGAAGACAGTGGCTGGCCGCCCAGAGTCTCCGCATCGGCAGCCTTCAGGGCAAAAGGAACGCTAACGAGCAGCACTCGCGGAACTTCTTCGATATCTTGGGCCTCGACCCCTAGCCAGCGAGCCTGGCCAGTGCTGAACAAATCGAGGGGCACTCCTTCGCTACGGCTGGCACCTAGCAGAACCGTGTAGTGCCCTCCTTCATCCATTTGCACGTTTTGCGTCTCCATCCACAGCGGAGCCCCGCCCTCCTGCTCCGCGTAGATCGCGAACGTCACTCCCACAGTCCCGCTCTTCGCGTCACCTTTGCCGTCTTTCATCGCCCCGCTGAACTTGATGAGCCGCGGCACCATCACGCTAGAGTTCGGAACCACTGGTCCGGCACTGTGAAAACTTTCCGGCGGAGTGTCAATGGCCGTTTGTGATGCCGCCGTGGATCGCTGCGCCAGCGCTTGCGCTCCAACGCCGCAAGCAAAGCCAAGAAGACAGACGAACAAGCATAGTTGAAGAAATATTCTAGCCATTCGAGTCGACCTTCTCTGTTTTGCCTAGAGCATAATGCTACGCATACCAGCCTGCAGCGTTAGCTATTCGAGCGCAAGTTTTTTGTCGAGAGGCCGCCTTGGAGGAAACTTCCTGTCCCTTGCGACCATTTTCGGCAAATGCCGCCAAAGCATAACATAGGCACGGAACGTATCTTGGATTTCAAGGAGCGAACCGTGGGCAGCACCGAGCGCAAGACGCGAAAAAGGCTCGACCACAAGCGTTCCAATCAGGACGCCCGTAGCGGCTGCCCGCCCAAAATGCTTATAGGAATAGAGAATTCTGCTTTGCAGTGAGTAACACAATCGCGCTGCTTTCGCTTGTTCTGAGCAGCCACCCCCTTTGTGGTAGGCCCTCGTCGTGGTGAGGTAGTGGCATTGCCAGTTCGCTTGGGCTGCCCTATAAAGGAGGTCCACATCCTCGAGATAAATAAAGAATCGCTCATCAAAGCCGCCTAAGGCTTCGAATATCCCGCGACGCACTAAAAGGAACGCGCCGGTGACCACGTCGACGGTCCTGGTATCGGCATGATCCCAGTTGCTCATGAAGTTGTCAGGAAAACGCAGGGGAGAGACTCGATTTAAGCCCAAGATATGCGCATAGGAGTGGCCCGGTTTTGGAAAGCGGGAGCAACTACGAACAACCTGGCCATCTTGATCAACCAACTGAATGCCACACGCGCCGACCCCGGAATTTTCCTTCATTTCCATGTACTCGACCGCGGCGGCCAATGACTTCCGAGCCAAAGCCGTATCAGGATTCAGAAACAGCAAATAATCTGCCTGCGTACTCTTCGCGCCTTGATTGCACGCTGCCGCGAATCCAACGTTCCCAGAGTTGCGTAAGAAAACCAGCGGCAAGTTCGGGTAACACAAATCGTCTGCTGAGCCGTCTGTGGAAGCGTTGTCCACGACGACTACGCGACCGAGGTCGAATCCTTCACGGCTGGCGTGTCGTATGGAATCGAGGCAGCGCTGGAGCTGCACTTTCGAATTCCAATTGACGATGATGATGTCAAGCGATACAGACATTGAGTTTGCCAGCTAAGCCGCTAAAAGGTGCAGAGCGTAGACGACTGCCTCTTTTGGTTGCCAAGAAGCCAAAAATTGATCACCGCCACAGGCAGGAAGATGACCCAAATACCATCGAACCGCGCCACGATTGGGTTTGTACCCGTGGCTATCAGCAGACCCGACATCCCAACGAGGATCGGAATGAGCAACTGGCAGGCGGGTCCGCCCCGTCTAATGATTTTGATTCCCGTCCAGTAGATCCACACGATACCTGCCGTGTACGCGAGGAAACCGAAGATGCCCGTCTGAAACAGTAGAGCCAAATAAAATAGCTCATAAGACCACGGCATGGTTTCTGACCGGATTGAGCCATAGGCTGATGCTCCGAACCCCGCCCCGATCAGAGGGTGCTCGTGCCAGCCTTTCATTAGTGCGAAGAATTGCTCCCGCCGCGCACCGGGGCTGTCATCAAAGCTGGTGGGACTGAAATCAAAACCCGACGAGAACCTATCAGCTATTCCCGGAAAGTCGATCGAATAAACAAGGCTAAGCAACGGAACGGAAATGACCAACCCTAAGACGATTACAACCAACACCGGTCGAAGCGACCTTCTTAGAAGCAACCTTTCCCCCGCTGGCTGAAAAGATACCAAAACTAGCGTTAGGATTGGAGCAAGCATGGTTACCAGCTGAAGCGCGCGCCGGCCGGAGATCAAAACTACAGCCAAGTTCAACAGCAAGGCCATTGACATCCAGAGTTTTGAAACCCACTTCTGACCCTGTTGCGGCCAACGGACCACAAGAGCTGCCATGAGAAAGGGAACAACAAACGGCAATGAATTGATTCCTGGAAAAGAGAGTCGCGTGTATCCATCGAACGTTCCGAAGCCTAAATCATCTGTGGAAAGAAGCGCCTCAAGATGAGGGATCTCGGGAAGAAAATTCAACAAAGACAAAGAATAAAACACACCGAACAGGGCGATAAAGACGCCGGAAAAAATGAGTGTTTTTTCGAGTCCCTTTAGAGTGCGGGTGCTATCAACGCCACCCAGCAGCAGCAGATAGACGAGGGGCCAGAAAACATAAACCTGGGTACACTGCACAGCCCCCGGTGTGCCCAGAAACATACCTCTCAAGCAGAAGAAGAAGCTCACGCATGCAAGTGCGAGAGTCCATGCAATAGTCTTCAGATGCAAATGCAGGCAAAGCCGCGTGACCCCTCGAACCGCCACGAACAGGAGAAGAAGTGCGATCAGAAATGCTTCCACATAGAGCAGGCTCAACACCATGGGAAAAGCCAGCATCAGGAAGAATAAGAAATAGGCTGGCCACGCCCAGAACCCGGCCGAGACGTAGCATTTTGCTTCAACAGAGCCGAGCGACTGCTCGGAAAACCCATTCGCGTTGGCCTCCGTCAAAAACACAGGTCCTCGACGATGCTCTGCCGCGAATTTGAGAAACGCGCGTACCTACCCGTCTGCACTTCAAGGAAACCTGTGCTCATTCTTGCTGTTCCGCCGCATCGAACCGGCTGTATTGAAATGATCCCACGCTGTAGTATTCGCTCAACTCAGTTTGCGCCCAAAGTGTCCGAACAATCCGTCGATAATACCCATCGCCGTATACTTGACTTTGCGCAGCCTATCCTTTTCGAACAAGACCATCAAGATTGTGCATTTCACGAACGAAAAAAACGTCGCGAGCACCCAGATAGGCGCTCTCAGGACGCGCTCCCGCATAAGTACCAATTGATTCCGAGACATATAGTACCTGCGAAATGCCAAATGATTTGAAGTTCCCGTCTTCTTCCACGGCAAACGATGCTCCGTAAGATGCCCAATGGAGTGTTCCATGAGGGGCCTGCAGCTTATGACCACGTGGAAGCCGCGATCGCGGGCTCGGAGGCAATATTCTAGATCCACGCAGTCGATGAAGAATTCGTCTCGAAACCTACCGATCTCATGAAACTTCTCGAGAGAAACCAAGCTGCCCGACGTAACAACGGCTCCTACTTCCTTCGCCAACGAACCGTCCGCGCCATCGAAGTGATGTGCCGGCTTTCCATTTACTGAATTCGTGTAGTTTGACCCGATGACTGCCAGTTTGCTCTGTTCGGGATAGGTGCGATAGACCGCGCAGAGCGATTCCACCATGTCTGGTGCAACCACTGTGTCCTGATCCAGCGCTAGAACCCAACTGTACGCTCGTGCAATGGCCCAACTTGCGCCTTGATTCAAGGCAGAAGCTACCCCGAGGTTCTCCTCATTGCGTATCAGGTGCAGACCGGACATGGAAGCGATACGCTGGAGCAAGTTAGAGCAATCGTGACGAGAATTGTTATCTATAATGAGCACTTCCTGCACCTGAGTGCGAACAGCGGCGATGCAGTCACTCAGACCATTATCGGGATTATAGGAAATTATTACGGCACAAGCGTTACTCTTATTTGGTTCGCAGGAGCGAGACGAGGGAAGTGCCCCTGCGGGGCGAAGCTGAGGCTGCACAGGCGGTTCCTCCCGAAGCGTTGACGTCATTGCTTGGAGTTCCTCGAGATTTTGTTGAATTCGGCCGTTCCGCTGACGCGCACCACCATCCCGCGCGCCGGATCAAACCGCGAAACCAGGTTTCGCTCGATAGTGTTTCCTTTTCCTGTGGATGAGAAGTCCACCCCGTAAAGCAGCGTTGGAGTCTCCTGGGTGTCCTTTATGGTGTTTCCGGTCACCGTGTTCCCGTTTGACATGGCCGTGCCGTAGCTGTGCAAGCTGTCTATCAGGCGAATTCCAACCCCCGAAGCCGGCCTGCTGCAGTTGCCCGTCGTGTGGCAGCGGCCGGAATCAGTGGTGACGTTGCTCGTAACCTGAACACCCGACGACCCCTCCACCAAAATGCCTTCTGTTGCCGGTCTTTCAATGGTGTTGCCGGAGACCGTCGCTCCTGCATGTTGCAACAAAACATAAACTCCCCACCCATACAGCATCCCGTTAATGCTGTTTCCGGTGACAGTCTCTCCTCTGAAGTTCTCGGACTCAGGTCCGCTGAATTGGAGAGATAAGCTTATTCCGCGATAACATCTGTATGCGAAGTTGTCGCGAATGGCGATTCTATTTCCATGTTGCTCGGGATGGTTGGGCTCAACATCCACTGGCGCACCTGGGTCCCCGGTGATCTCGAGAAACTCGTTGTTGGCAATCGTCACTTCTTCGGCGTCAATCACGGAAATCCCGTTGCGGTGGCAGCCAGTGAATTTGGATTTTTGGATGTTGATGTTCTGGCAGTACGTGTGCTGCTGGTTTGCGTCTATTGTGCTCGTCAGGTAAATGCCATCCATGTTAGCGTTTTCAATCGCCATGTCCTGGAGCGTCATGATTCCGAGCATGCAAATCGAGCACGCGCTCTTCCTTTTCTCCCCTCAGAAGTTTTGGTGACCGATAACTGCTGCCAGTTCATGGTTCAAGCTTTCCGTGGTGTTGCTTGCTACGCCTTTTCCCGCCCTTCCCTACAGTCCGTTCAAACGGTATCAATAAAGTAATTGACATGCGGGATATCCTATGCTATTCTGTTTTGTGTATATCGAGCCACAGCCTCGCTGGCCTTCAGCCGCTCTCCTTACCCCATTCTCCGCTTGTCCCGAACTCCCAGGAAGCATCCCCCATTCCCCATCCCCTAACTTCCTTAGAATCAACACTTGTAAAACTGTATCAAAACAAATGACTTTAACTTCTTTTAGAATGAACATTTACAAAAAACATAGGGGGAGGGGGGCATTGTTAACCAGACCCTATCCCCCATCTTCGAAAGCTCAGCGGACGGGCTCCTTTGGAGTCGATGCGCCCAATAAATAAGAAGCAGAACATCGACTATTGCCCAGAGTATCCACGCCGCCCGGCCACGTCAGGGCTCTGTTCCCTGCGAACTATCGGCTCCTGACAGAAGCAAAAAAAACTATGGGTGTTATGGAGCCACGTAGTATCAATACCGTTAAGCGTGCTGACTCCGATGCGACCTTCCTCCCTCCGTCTCTTGCGCATCGCTTGCCCTTCCTTGGTATGTGGCTCTGTCATGTTTTCCAAAATACTGACCTTTTGAAAATCATCCAGAAAAAGCTTCATCAATTCGTCAAAGGAATTCTCCTTTGTGTGATACGGATTGTGACTGTCAGTAAACATCTCTGGATTCGGCGTGGCCACAAAGCATAACCCGTCCGGACGCAGAATGCGCGCCAGTTCCTTCACGTGGCCCTCTTGATCGGCAAGGTGCTCAAAGTTTTCCGTAGAAACAATCAAGTCGAAAGAACGGTCTGGAAATTGCAATCGCTGCGCGTCCATACGCACGTACCGCACGCCAGGATAGCGCTTTCTAGCCCACTTGATGGCGGGTCCAGAAATGTCTATGCCGACGATACTCTTCGCAACCTCGGCGAGATGCGCGGTTCCGTATCCCATCCCGCAACCAACATCGATTACGTCTTTGCGAACAGCAAACTGTCGCATAAAGCGATAAACCTTAAAATGATTCTGGAAGTTATCGTCCGGCACGTCTGGATTAACCCGCTCTCCCGTAGAGTAATAGCCCGTGCGCAGAAAGCAGGCAATGCGCCAACCTTTGTTTCGGAATTTGTCCACGAGAATCCTGGTCCTCATCGGTAACCCCCTATCAATTAACGCTGTGCCAGGCCCACCTACTCCATCGACAGTCTTTGGAGGCGTTCTAAGAACGTCTTTGGACCTAGTCCGCTCTGGAGCTAGGATCAGTGGTCGGTAGAAACTGCGGAAGCAATCTGCACCCTCGAAAAGCCGGCGGACGGGTCTCTTTCGAGCCGATACGCGAAATAAATAAGCAGCAGGGCGTCGACTGCTCCCCTTAACGCCCAAGCCGCCGCGGCTCCCGTCGCGCCATATTTTTGGATTAGCCAATAAAGGCCTGCGACATAAAAAGGAAGCTCTAACAGATTTATCTTGGCGGGAATGTCCGGCCTGCCCAGACCCTGGATGAGGACAAACGGCAGGGCTTCCATTGCCATCACTGAAGTCCCGGCCACCAAGAGCTGCGCAACACGATAGCTATGAGATGCAAAATCAGTCCCAAGCCAAAGAGAGAGGCCCGGCTTAGCCCCCATCAGAAGAACGGCGGTAACAGGAAGCAGACCAGCAAACATATACCACATGGCGCGCCGGTAGAGCATCAATGACCGGTGACGATCCACAGCGCCGGCCAAGCTGAAGGCGGGGAACATGACAGCTGAAATTGCACCCGTGATGACAAAAAGCTTGGTAACGACTTCGAATGGCGTGGCGTAGTACGCGACAGCCGCCGCGGAGACCAGCACCCCGATGACGAAGCGGTCCATGTAAAGCATTAGCGGGCCGACGATATTGCTGACCGTCATCCAGCCGCCAAACCGGAGCAAGGGTTCCGCGAAAGGACCATGCCAGGCCACGCGTCGCCGCAATTCCGGTACCACGCGCAAACAAAGCCATGCGTGGGCTAGGCAGCCAAGGAACCGCCCTGCCACGAGAATTCCCACCACCGGCACGAGGCTCCGGGAAAAGGGCAGAACCAATAGCGGCCCGGCAAACGTGAACACGCCCATCGGAATTCGCAATGCATTGATCAGCCCAAAGCGCTGGTGGGCCTCCAGCAAGCCGCGCAGGCCGGCGGTGGTGATCACGAAAGGAATGGAAAGCCCTAGCAGCCGGAACGATTGCAGCGTTTCCTCCTGCAGCGTGGCCGGGACATTCAATCCGCGCCCGGCGAGCCAAGGCGAAATCAGCAATACGAACGAAGTTCCGACGAATCCCAGCAGCAGCATCAAGAGAAGAGACGTCCAGGCCAGGGAAGGAACTTCTCGGTTTTCGCCCGCCCCCAATTTCTGCGACACGAGCAGCGTGAGCGCGCGGCCCAGGCCAAGATCAAACAGGCTGGCATACCCAATCAGCGCCCAGGCCAGCGTCAGCACGCCGAAGCGGTCCTTGCCCAGTCCCCGGATCAAGACGGGAATGCACACAACCGCCACGATCATCGGCGCGCCGTTGCCGATCAGGTTCCAAATGACATTACGGGTCAGGAGACGGCCCCCGGTCAAGTGCGCCGCATGATTTGTCGTTTGTTGAGTCATACAAAGAAACTTGGAATAAGCTCAGAATCCCTAGCCGACCGGCATGAGTTCCGCCTCGCTGATGTCCACCGAAACCGAGCGCCTGATCAGATGGAGTGAGATAACAAAACGGAAGCGCTTCCTCTTCCGCACGACAATGCCTTCCATCCCTTCGAATGGTCCACAGCGGACGCGGACTCGCCGACCCGCCTTCAAGTACGGATGTGGCTCGGCGCGGAACCCCTTATTCAGGAAGTCGCGAATCCTCGCGAATTCTTCTTCCGGCACCGCCACCGGCCTTCCAGAAAAACTTACCAGCCACGCCACGCCCGGGACCTGCAGCACTTGGAGTCGGCTTTGCAACGCAAGATGGACAAAAACATATCCCGGAAAGAGCGGTAGTTGCAGACGCACCTTGCGGTCTTTCCACTTGCGCACCGATTCGTATTGCGGCAGGAAATTTTCCACGCCGCGCGCCGCAAGTTGGTCCGCAACGCGCCGTTCGTGGTTCGCGCGAGTATACGCTGCATACCACCGAGGCTGAACGTACGCTTTCAGGTCATCACCGGCGAACGTTTCCGTCACCACTACACGCCCTGGCAAGGCCTTTTCTATCGAGGTGTTTAGCATTGCCTGCTCACAGCTTCGCCCCGTCACTTACAGGGCGATATGCGACCGAACCCTTTTACTATCTTTTACTTACAGACAGCTTTACGGCCTCTCAGACTCGCCATTTGGCGGCTGGAGATCGTCGAGCCGGTCCAAATCCTTGTCTTTTTCTGCGCCGGCCCCAGTGCCATTCCGCGAGAACCAATGCGCCCGCGCCTTCACCGCCGCCACAACTTCCTGCGCGAGAATTTTGCGCGGATCGTCCGGGTTCGCGGAGCGCCACTGCTCCGCTCCCAGCATCCAGACGACGGACACCGAAAAAACCAGAAATGTTCCGAGGAACACGATCAGCAGCCGAGGAGGGAACGATTTCCTCTCCGGAACTTGCGCCGGATCCAGCACTTTGACGCTAGGAATCTCCTTGGCCTCTTCCACCTTGGCGAGTTCGTACCGTTCGGTCAGCATCTCAAACACAGTTTCTTGGATTTTCGCCCGGCGGTAGTAGTCTGAGTACTTTGCGCCGAGCAACGGCAAACTGCGAATCGTCGGATACGGCATGCCGTTTGGAACCTCCGACGGCGAACTGGCGGCTTTCGCGGCATCCCCGACTGTGCCGCCGAGTTTGTCGAGCTGTTTGCGAAGTCCTACGACGCGCGCATTCAGAGCGCGGACCCGCGGATTATTTTCGGTATAGATCTGTCTGAGTCCCTCGAGCTCCGATTGCGCAGCGATCATCTGTCCCGCGAGCGTTCCCGTCACTTCGAGCATGGCTTTGCCTTCGGTCTCGATGTCCAGCGTATTGTTCTTGCTGGAAAACTGCGCTAGCTGGTTCGCGGCGTCATCGAGATCGCTTTTTGCGACTTTCAGGCGTTCTTCGAGAAACACGCGCTCGCGGTGCGCTGCGGATGTGGAAAGCTCCGTCACCAGGAAATTCAACTGGTTCACGTAGCCATTGGCGAGTGCAGCGGCGCGCTTCGGATCGTGGTCGGTGACGCTAATGGAGATGATGCCACTCTTGCGGTCCTCCGAAATCACAGTGTTTTGATCCAGTTTCTTCCGTGCGTCCATTATCAACTTTGTTCCATAAACCTTTTGCAACCCAAAATCCCGGATGAGGCGTTCCTCCGCGGTCTGGCTCCTGAGCACGCCGATGAAAAGAGCGCCGGAACTTTTCACTCCAAGCAAATCACCCGCCATGCCGGCCGGGTTGACTCCGGCCTTAGTCAACGCTCCCATCAGTGCCATGCCCGATGCGGACTGCGTGTCCGGCGGCATGAGGTGCGTTTCGGAAGTGTAAGATTTGGGAATCAGGAATGCGACCAGGGTTGATGCAAGTAGGCCGGTAGCCCCAGCTCGGAAGAGCAGTCGCCGATGATTCCATAGCAAACGCAGCCTTTCCGCTTGCCACTCACGTTGTTCCTCAAGCGGTGTTTCCAGTGGCTGGATTTCCCCCGTCATCTGCTGAAGTGTGAGCTCCGGTTGCCGCTTTGTTGCCGTCTGGGTCATTATTCAAGTTCCCTGATATCTTACCTTTCGCGTGGAATCCGTTCTATGTGTTTTCCGACTTCTCCCCTACAGGTGGCCTCCTACCGGAGCAAAAGTGATGCCCACCGAAGTTGTCACGTCCTGCTGCTGCCCAGGAGCCAGGATTGGGTAGTTCCACTTCTCATACTGGACTAATCCGCCGAGAGAAATATTTGGCCGCAACTGGAAATTCATTTGAACGCCGCCATCATTTATCGTGCCGCCACCTGTCAGGGCGGGGGAATCCACTTTCTGATGACGGTAGCTGAACTGGATCTTGCTCCGGGTGCTGAACCAGTAGGTGCTCCACACTTGTTCACCTTGCGAGCCGCGTCCCAACGAACTTCCCATCAAATTGCCGGAGTTCGTATATCCGTCCGGATAGTGAATGCTCATGTAAAAACACCCGTTACAACCCGGAAAGTCCACGGGTGCGGTGGAGCCTCCTTCCATGCGAAGGTCGAGTTTGGGAATACCGGGGATGCGGGGCATATACAGCCCGCCTTGAAACGCCGACTTGCGGGGATAGCCCAACGGAGAAAGCTCATCTTCCGTGAAGGCATCTCCATAAAATGTTAGCCAATTCCGAAGACCAGGAATCTTGTAAACAAAATTGACGCCGGAGTGCCCGGAGCTTGGAGTAGTGTTGTAGCCTGGTCGCTGAGCGATATTGATGGAGTAACTCCTGAGCAAATAATGAAGCGTAAGGGGTGTGGATCCACCTGCGAACACCACGATGGCTGACACACTGAATTCAAAATTCCGCGTAGGCCTAAAACTCAACTTTTCTCCCTGAATGAAAGGTTGGCGGGCGAGTGGCTGACCGAACTGACCTACGGCTCCGATATTCGCTTGGTAAACGAATTCATGCCCCGATAGTTGTCCGAGGAGCCACTCAAAGCTCATTGGGCCAAGCCAACCCAAAACGCTGGGGAGCTTAAAGGGGGAGACCCTGCTGATGCGGAACATGTTCACCGGCGCAGCATTGTCACTGAACAGTAAGGGGCCACCCTGGCTTGGTCCCCACCACAGGCTCTGTTTGCCATAAGAGAGCTCCCAATTCTCGAACGTGAGCCCGACATAGGTATCCAGGAGCTGAACGCGATTTGCCTCTGCATAAGGAGTAGCTGGTGGAACCGACGGTAGGGTGCCGGCCTGCTTATACATGAATTCTCGGGCAGACAAAGGTAGCGCAGGAGCCGAGGGAGCCTCTTCGTATTCCGCGCGGGCATAGGCAACCAAAGGACCTGAGGTTAGCCATCCGGAGGTTCCTACGACGCTATTGAAGCCCTCCTCGTACGGCCGGCCATAATCGTTTGTGATCGTTTGACCAAAATAAAATCCATCCGTGAGCGGCGTACCGGAGATGCCCGTCACACGCGTATAGGCAGACTCCAACCGTGCGCTGCGATTCTCATGGCTTGCAACCAGTTCCCTGTCCTCCGAAAACTCCTTGGTTAGGGCTTCGAACAGTTTCGTTGCTTCCGAATCATCTTCGCCGGAAAGGCTGAGGCGATCACCGGCTTCGTCGAGCAGCCGCACGCATTCCAAACGCGTCCAGGGGCGCATCCCTAGAAGTGCAGTGCGCAAATAGCCTTCGGCGGCCAGGCGATCCAACGCCGGATAGATCCAGCTATCCAGAGGGACATAGGGAGATCCCATGTTCGCACTGGACCGGGCAGTGGAATCTCCGAGGAACTTGCCGAAGGGCTCCCAAGGGGCGCCACCGAGTTCTTGGTCGTGGTGTCGATTGTAGATATTCTCAGCAACCATGTTGCCGAGGATGCTACCAACAAGGATGTCCGAGGGAAAGTGTTGCCGCGCCCGATAGCGCGAGTAATCCACCAAGGATGCTAAGCTATAGACGAGAATTTTTGTCAGCGGTCCCGGATACTCGTGCGCCACGACGCCTGCTACCGCCCAGGCGGCCGTAGCATGTTCCGACGGGAAGGAAGTGCCTCCCTTGAAAAAATCTCCTGTGCCATCTCCCTGGAAAGGCCTCTGACGTCCAAGCGGGTATTTCATCGCTTCGACAACAACGAGACTGTTTAATGCAGCTTCTCCGGCCAGAAAGCCGGTTTCGCGCCAGTGCTGTTCGTGTTTCGGATAACTGAACAGCCACATAGCCCCCGCACCGCCAATAAGGGAGGCAACCGCCACATTGGAGGCAGTATTGTAGTGGCTGAGCGTCGCTGGATTGTGTGAGATATGTCGACTCATATCGGCGTCGGTCACAAATAAGCCCGCAGCGATACCGCTGAGAGGTACCAACCAATTCGCATCGGACCAACGAAGTTGAGCCGGGCTGGTCCAGATTTGCTTCTGGTCAAGCAAGAACCGCTCTCCTAATTCCCCGGCGTTTTGAGGCAATGTCACTGAGCTACCCCTGTCCTCATCTTTGGTGCTGGCCTCTACCCTGGGCTTTTGTTCCGGCTGTGTTTCCACGCTCTTCTTGGCTTCGGCCGTCTTCTCCTGCTCTTCGGTCTCCTGTGGCAAAGCCACGGCCTTTCCCGCTACAAGCAAACTGAGCGCCAGCCATGCGACCTCATGTGCGATTCTCCGCATCAGCACTCTTCCCCACTACGGATGGATATAGGCCACGGCGAGAGCAACCGAGGAAGCGACCTGCGCCGTCTGCATGATCGCTGTCCAGTTCATGCCTCCAATCTTTGGTGTTTTTTCAGGAACAACGACCATGTCTCCGGGACGCAGCGCGGCACTCATGGGATCCCCCGAAAACCAACCAGCGCCGTTATTTTTCGAGGAGATGACGGAGCCATCCGCCCGGATTACGAACACGGCCTTCTTGTCCGCAATGGGTGTCAATCCGCCGGCTTGACTCAAGTACCACTTCGCGGATCGTCCGTGCTCGGCGCTAATCGCGGTCGGATTGAACACCTGCCCGTTGACCATCACGACGTTTGCTTTCTTTGGAATCACCAGGACGTCCCCATCGCGCAAAGCCACATCCGCTGGCGTGTTCTTCCACTGTTTGACATCAGAGGCGATGTGAATTACGACCCGACCGATCGGAGGAGTCTTGGCAAGTTGAACCATGGCCGAATCCGTCTGCGCCAGCGCGTTGAGCTTCACGTTTTTCTGATTGGCATCTCCCTCAGGCAGCGCAACAAGTTGCGCTCTCTCCGCATTCATTCGAGCGATGAGCTCCATCTGAGCTTGCGTCTCCATCTCCTTAACTTCCCGCCGCATCAATACGGCGCCGTAGGGATACGCCTGGTCCGTGTATCCGCCCGCTCGTTCAAGAACTGAACTCAGTCGCTCTCCCGGTTGAATGCCAAACGTGGAGGGATGCTTGACCTCCCCGCTCACTTTCACGGCTGCGCCAATATCGCTCCATCCCGGAACCTGCCGAATGGCCAGCACATCGCCGCTGCGCAGTGGTACGTCTTCGCTGGCGTTGCCGTTTCGCAAAGATGCGAGCGATATCTGCAACTGCTCTGCGGCCCCTCCAGAGGCGGTATAGCGCGTCAAGTCCGCCGTGTTGGTATCCGCGCTGCGCTTCAGGCCGCCCGCAACCCGGATCAAATCCTCGACGTGCATGTTCGTGGTAAGGGGATAGCGGCCGGGCTTGGCAACCTCGCCGGTCACATCCACGGTGGCAGGATCCACTTTGGCAAAATTGCGGTGCACCAGGATCCGATCCCGCGGTTGGAGCAGCACATTGTCGAGCGGATTTCCCGCCAGCGCCTCGCCCAGATTCACGCTCAAAATCCTCATGTTTCCATCGGGTTGGGTGCGGAAGAGCTGGGCCGAATCAAGCGACGCGTCCGGCGACACTCCACCAGCCAGGTAGATTGCATCGCGAAAATGCGCCTGTCCCGAAGTTCGGTACTGCCCCGGCTGGCGCACCTCGCCGCCAACCCAGGCCGTTGGAGCGGGTTCGAAGTCATAGCGGCTGAACACGCGGACTGTATCAAGCGGCTGCAGTTGCGGCGCCGTGGCCGGATTGTCCAGCGCTGCGGCCAGGTCAAAACTCTTCACGCTCGGCCTGAAGTCCGGCGGATTGAGGCGCACGATTTCTGCGTAGTGCCCGGCCGGTTCGGGCAGGACGTCTTTGTAAGAAGCGATTATGTCGGTTAGCTTCATTCCATCGCGGTAGGAATAACGCCCCGGTCGCAGCACATGGCCCTGCAAATAAATTACTTTTTCGTTGTACGACGCGATTGGGAAAATGTGGATTTGATCGCCATCTTGAATCTTGAACCCGTTCAGTTCTTTCGCGACCGCGTCGGGATCACTGTTTGCAGCGATGTCCAGGCTAAGCATGGTGCGTTTTTCGTGGGCTTCCAGGCGCTGGACTTCGATGTGCTGAAGCGCCGCGGCCGGCAGGATTCCCCCCGCCAATTCGAGGGCATCCTCCAGCGTTTTCTCTTCATGCAGTTCATAGACTGCGGGCCGCCGTACCATGCCGTCGATGGTCACCTGCGGACCCATCGGCGGAACCAGGAGGGTGTCGCCATTCTCCAGACGGCCCAGATTTCCCCGCACGCCGTGCAAGAGAAGGTCGTAGGCGTCCACTTCCTCGACGAGTTGCTTGCCGCGGAAATGCCTGAGGGCGCGCAAGGAGCCTCGCGATGTTACCCCGCCCGCCACGAACAGCGCATTGAGCGGTGTGGACAGCGAACTAATGTCATACGCACCAGGTTCGGCAACATCTCCGACGACATACACGCGGACCGTCCTCAATCTGGACAGCGAGATATCCGCTGACACGTCGCGAAACTGCGTCCGAAGAATTTGCTGCACCGACTGTTGCACCTCGGCCAGCGTATGACCGCTTACCAGAACCGGGCCTGCCTCGGGAAGCGAAACGCGGCCCTCCCGATCCACGGTTCGCAGCATCCGTTGCGAGATGCCACCCCACAGGTCAATCGCGAGCCCGTCGCCCGGGCCCAGCACGTAGTCCGGACCTACGGGCAGGTCCATAGGGATGGCATTCGAATCGCGAGTTCCATTCCGGAAGACTTCCAGCCCGAAGCGCTCCGGCTCACGTTCGCGCGAAGAGGCCTGCACGTACATATCGTAAAGTGAGGGAATGTCCGAGTACGGATTCCGCTTGCGAATCATTGCCACAGAAGGGACTTCCCGTTCCATTTCAATAGAATAGGCGCCCCGGTTCGGTGACGGTCGAGCGCTTGAGTTTATTCCAGTTCTCGTGGCTGTAGCGACTTCGTTTCGACCATCAACGGGAAGCGAAGAAAGGTTGCTCGCGTTGCCACTCCCAAGCGAATTTCCTGATCCCCGCGTGGAGCCAGTCGGTGCTCCTGGCGTCAGGCCATCCTGAGCCCCTTTGGATGGGTCGCTAGCCATCGTCAAGCCCGACTCTGTGTTCGGATATCCTTGAAGGCCCGATTCGTCGCGGCCGATGTTCGCTTGCATTAGTCGGGGGTCGATTGACGAAGGCGCGCGTTCCGGCACGGAAGGCTGATTTGGTTCGGCTCCCGGTATTTCATCAGGACGAACACTTTCCGGACGCGCCGGAAGTGCTGTCGGTTCACTACAATTCGCCTGCCGTCGCGGGTCGCAAGCCGTGCGCTCGCTGTTCGCTTCTTGGCTTTCTTCATTTCTCCTGGGTCGCATCGATTCCGAGTCCTCTTGCGCTTCGATCTGCACAAGGCGTCGGGCACGCTCTTTCAAAACAAAGTCCTGCTGTTTGCCGATTTCCGAGTCCGGATTGACACTTGGCAGCAGGTAGCCATACCGCTGCGCCAAGCGGGTCGCCACCGACCGGAACGCCACATCGCGATCGAGCCTCTCGAAAATCGCATCATCCGTCAGCGCGGAGTCTTCCACGACCTGTCCGTTATCGGCGGCTTCCTTCGCCACCCAGCGCTTCAGTTCCACAAGAATTCCTGGATCCTTCACCAGTACTCCCCGGATCAGCAACGCCGAGGCAGCTACGTGATCGAAGTTTTCCTTGACTAGATCAGAGGGTTCCGGCAAACGATGCGTGGAGGCCGCATCTCGCGGCGCGGGCGGCCTATCACCGCTCTGGGTCTGCGCCAGCAGGCTGCCGGTAAAAGTGAAACCGCAGGCTAAGCTCAGGAGTAACCGTCTCAATCGATGCATGCCATTTTCCCCCTTGGTTTCAGTGCCACTCAAGAAGCTGGACTGACTGCCGCCGTTATGCTCCGCACGGCCGAGAGAAAGCCTTCTTCCGAATTGTCTATATCGTTGGAATGGATGTCGAAGGATGCCCAGTAACATACGCTGCGATTTTGTTCGGAAGCAACCGCAATAATGCGCAGTTCCGGATGCTCTCGAAGCACCATATCGCAGACTCGCGGCCGCTGACCGGGCACTTCCAGGGCGATCACCAGCAAATCCGGCGAGGTTTGCACCACCCGCTCCCGAATCTCATTCTCATCCGAGACTTCGCCGACGATTTCGACACCCGGCTGATCCGCAAGTGTCTCGATTATGAGTTCTCGCATGAGCTTCGGCCGGTTGGCCACGAGGACTCGAACCTGCTTTTCCATGGACTCCTCCAGCTCCAATGAGTATGAGCAAGTGTCGCGGATTCTAACCTTTTTAGAAGGCTCAACAGGGAATGATTTAGGATCCAATGTAAAAAATTCAGGCGTACATGCAAATCGTGCTTTCAGCCTAGGCCCAGAAGGACTAATCGAAGATTCATCGAGGACTAGTCACGGACTAATGAAGGACTAAAAAACGGACTACTGGTAATCACTGGCGCGCAGCCAGATGGAATACAGAAGGGATAGGGATTGGGGAACTATCAGAAGCTTAGTCTAGGCTGAACATGGTCGCAATACGTGCAGTGGGGCGCTTTCCCTTGGTTTTGACTTTAAGACCGTTCAAAATCGGGGCTGGGGGGCTGTTTCTTGAGGAAAACTGCCCGGGAGCTGCTTCGACCGGCGACCACAGTTAACATAATATGAATTATATTCTGGCCCGGAAGTATTGACATCCCTATAACTATCCTATAGCATCCGCTTCACTGTCTCGAGCAAGACTTTCGGACTCGCGAGAGCGTTGTGTGGCTACTTGCCAAGTTGGGGGTTTGGCTCAAATTCTATATGGGGGAAGCAGATTCCGCGGGCATCATAAACGTCTATCTGGTGGCTGAACATCGGCTCTTTCGACAGATGCTGGTGCGGCGCTTTGAAAAGCGCACGGATCTCCGCGTTGTCGGCGAAGGCAGCCGCTCCGAATCGACCGGTGAAAAAATCTCCGCCTCCCAATGCAATGTCCTGCTTCTCGACTCGTTAGAAACATCCTTTAACACTAATCTCTGCACGGATATCCTAAGAAACTCTCCCCAGGTCAAAGTGCTCTTCTTCGGAATGGAAGATGATCCCCAGGATTTCCTGGCCGCGGTGCGTTCCAGCGCAAGCGGCTATGTTCTGAAGGACGCCTCGGCCGGAGAGCTCATCGCCGCTATCCGGGATGTCGCGGAGGGAAAAGCAGTATGCCCTTCGAAGCTGTGCATGACGCTCTTCAAGGTCATCGCCAGTGAGGCGCGAGAGAAACGGAATGGTGTCGGCCAAACGGTGGCCGGCAGGTCCCGATTGACCCACCGGCAACGACAGCTCGTGGGCCTCGTCGCAACGGGTCTAACGAATAAGGAGATCGCGGCCAAATTGAACCTCTCTGAATTCACCATCAAGAGCCATTTACGGCGGCTCATGCGCCAGGTGGATGCCGGAAGCCGTCACGACATCGTTAGCCTGATTCGTGCAACTGGACAACTCACTACGCCCTAGGCCGCAACCCTTCGACGGTTCATCGCCCAATGTTGGGGTAATTGAGTGCCACGTTGAAAAGGGGCGCGAAGAGTTGGAGCAACCTCGGATGGCTCGGTGCAAGAAGACTCCGGAAGCCGGGCCAAAGCCGTCAAAACAATTCTGCCGCACGGACACTCGCATACGACCTCATCTCGGGCATCATATTGGAGTCTTTGCTCGCGTCGCATCCACTTTTGACAATGCCTGATGCAGTGAACAGCCCACGGATCGAATTCTCTTTCCCCCTTCCGCCGGCGCCAATCCGTCCGCCAATTTGGGTTTCCGGAACTGACGTCGTTTCTGTGGGAACAATCTGGGAACAACAAAAGTTCCCTGCCCTTCTAACCCACTACTTCCTGTATCTTACTGTTCCGCCGAGTACTTGAAATTCCATATCCAACTGCCCTGACGATACAAAAGGCGGCGACGAAATTTGACACATCACCCGATGCGCTAATACAGCTCAAGTCGATCGGTGTGTCCGATGCCGTGCTAGACGCGATCCCCTTCCATGCTGAACACGCCTTCGGAGACCACCAGGATCTTCTCTTCGGAAGCACAGTTGTTTAGGCACCGCTCGAAATGATCCAGATCGTTATGCCGGAAGCGCATCACCCGCGCTACCGACCGCAACGCTCCTTCCACCAAGCTGGCGTGCAGGCCGTGATCGCAGATCATCACGTCGCCCTTTTCGGTTAGCGCCGAAAGCGCAGCGTAGTTGGCCTGAAACCCGGTGCCGAAGATCATCGCGGCTTCCTTGCGCACGAAGGCGGCCAGCTCCGCCTCCAGCTTCACGTGCAGATCCAGGGTCCCGTTCAGCAGGCGCGAACCGCTGCATCCGCTGCCGTACTTCCGGATCGCCTGCACGGCGGCTTCTTTGACCTGCGGGTGCGTGATCAGGCCCAGGTAATCGTTGGACCCAAACATCAGCACCTTCGACGAGCCCAGCCGCACCTCTCCCGGCTGGCAGCCGTCCCGGTCTCCGAAGGTCTCGAAGTACATGTACAGACCGGCTTTCTGAAGCTCGCCCGGGCGGGTGAACGCGCGGCATTTCTCGAAAATCTCGTTTGCTCCAGCGCTCTTCTTTTTCGCGGTGGCCGTCAAGTTGGTGTTCAGGGCCATTCGTAGATTCGATAGGTCTTGTAGTGTCTTGCGCCCATTACTTCCAGGGAGCGTGTCATCAGAACGTTATCTTCCAGGATCCACGACATTTCACAGTCGCCGCTGTATCCCAACTTCCTGGCAGTCCGCACGAGCGTGGCATAGAAGGCAGCCGCTACACCGGAGTTTCTATGCTCCTCCACCACCCCAAGAGCAATAACACGCAGACTCTTAATCGAACGTTGATAATACAGAATTTTGAGCAGGCCCGTCGGGAAGAGGCTGCCGCCAGCCCGCTTGAGCGCGAAATTGATATCGGGCAAGGCCAGTGCGAACCCAATCGGCTTTCCGCCCGCTTCCCCCACCAGCGCCAGCTCAGGCTCGAGAATCTGCTTCATCTCTTTGCCCATCAGGAAGAACTCTTCGCGAGTCATGGGTACAAATCCCCAGTTGCGCTTCCACGCCGAGTTGTACACATTCCAGATCCGCCCCACTTCGCCGTCGAAATCCTTCATATTGACGGGCCGGACCGTGACCCCGCTCTTGGCGAGCTTGCGGTCCGCCACCCGCGCGATCTTCTCCAGCTTGACTGCCGCCGCGGTGCTGACGTAAGCGTTGAGATCCTTTGCCTTGCGCAGCCCTATGTTTTCCAGCAACGCCGGGTAATAGCGCGGGTTGTAGGTCATCATGACCATCGGACTGGAATCGAAGCCGTCGACCAACATGCCGCATTCGTAGTTGGTGGAGGGGTTCACCGGCCCCCGAAGCAGCACTGCGCCGCGGCCGAATACCCACTTTCGTGCGGCGCCGAGCAGAGCCGCCGCCACTTCTGGAGCGTTCGTCGATTCGAAGAATCCGAAGAACCCGGCGTTCTCCTCGTGAAACTTGTTGTGATTGTGGTCTAGGAAAGCGGCGATCCGGCCCACCACGCGGCCGTCGCGCCGCGCTAGGAAAAACTCGGCCTCCGCGTTGGTGTAGAAGGGATGCTTGGCCCGGTCCAGCAGTTTCTTGACCGCGATCCGCAATGGAGGCACCCAAAAAGGGTCGCCGCGGTACAGCAAATAGGGAAATTCGATAAACTCTTTCAATGCCTGCTTGCTATCTGTCGTTACGACCTCAAGCGGCAATCGAATCCTCTCTTCCTGACAGCTTCCGGTACATCATGGGCCCCGCCGCAATCAAGACCGCGGCAAGCAGCGCGCCCGCCATCAAGTCAACCGTGTAGTGATATCGAAGGTAAACTGTAGCAAAAATTATGCATAGCGTGTACGCGAAATACGCCCGGGAGAGCCGCTTCGAGATTTGCCGGGTGCTCCACCAGGCGATGATCGTGAGCTCGCCGTGGCCGCTCGGAAAGCAATCGTAATGGGCTGACTCGAGGCGATCAAGCGTCATCCGCATCACGTGCACCGCCCATCCTCCTTGCAAAGGCGAATGCTGTAAGTGATCGAGCAAGAAGCGGGGCCCGCGCGCAGGCACTAGGATGTACCCGATATAAGACGCCAGAAAGCCCAGCGAGATCAGGAAAGCGCAATACCGAAAGTCCGCGAAGCGCCGTTTCCGCCACAATAGCCAGGGGACTAACAGGACCGCGGGGACAAACAGAGTGTAGACAAGTTGCAGAAAGGCCGTGAACGCCGGCGTTTGGACGCGCTCCAGCCAGACAGTCGGATTCGCATGCCAAATCGAAAAGTCGAGATCGGCGAGCCATTGGTCGGTGGCCGCGCCTCGCACCGCTGGAATCAGGAGCGCCATCTCCTTATAGCAGGAAGCCACCAGCGGAAGCGGATACCAATGGCGGAAGTACCAGACCGCGTGACCGCCGCGCGTCGAGGCCAACACGATGGCGATGGCAGCCCCAACGTGCAAGGCCAGCAATTCCGGGGCTTCGGGAAGCCGATTCCAGTACACTGCGACCAACGCACCTGTGCCCGCAAGGTAAGCCAGGATCAGTTTGTCAGCGGCCCAAAGGCGCCTATCCGAGTTCAATACTTCAGCCAACCCGCCTCCTTGTACCAGGCAAGCGTTTCGGCGAGTCCAAGCTCCAGAGGTGTCTGCGCTTCGAAGCCGAGCTCTTGCGCCGCGCGGCGCGTGTCGCAGGTCCAGTGGCGGCATTGCGCTTCCTTCACTTTCTCGCGCGAGATGATCACCGGCTTCCCCGTAAGTCGCGAGCAAACTTCCGCTAGGCCGCCTACGGCGTACGCAAGCGGCGAAGGAATCCGTAGGACTCGCGTTCGTTTCCGCATGACGCGCGCCGCCGCGGAACTCAGCTCGCTCCAGGAGACCGCCTTCGCGTGGGCAAGAAAGTACGCGCGGCCACCGGCTTGAGGGGTGCATGCCGCTGCCAGCAACCCGTCGGCCAGATCCTTTACATAGATCGCCTGAAACCAGCGTTCGCCGCCCGAGATCTCCAGCACAAAGCCCCTACTGATCGACCTGAACATTTCCAGCACGTCCGTGTCGCGCGGACCGTAGACCACGGCCGGCCGCACGATCACCGCGTCAGGAACCAGCGCCCGCGCAATCCGCTCCCCTTCCAGCTTGGATGTTCCATAGTGCGTGACGGGATGCGGTTCGGCGTCATCGGAGACCGGCGTGCCATCGGTGCTGGGACCGATCGCAGCGAGAGAGCTGACGTGCACAAGCCGAACCCCGCGCCCGGCGACCGCCCGCGCGAGATTCTCCGTTGCTCGCGCGTTGCCCGAGTAGAACTCGCTCGTCGAAAGCGCCTTCGTCACACCCGCAAGGTGGATCACGGTGCCGGCGCCTGCGAGGGCATCCCTCAGACCCTCGCCGGAAACGAGGTCACCGAACACAAGCTCAGCTTCGGCAGGCAACGCGAAAGGATGTCGCTTGAAACTGTCGCGGCGGATCAGGCAGCGCAGCGGCTCGCCACGGGCGCAGACGGCCTCCACCAGATGGCTTCCGATGAAGCCGGTTCCGCCGGTGATCAGAATCATTATTGCTCTATATTACGGAAAACCATGCCCGCGAAGTAACTTCCCGCAGCCGAGCCAGTGTGCTGCGAATTGATCTGGAGCCTTAGCCCTTTCACGCGGGGGGCCGGTTTTCCGAAGGCCCTGACATAATCCGCGGCGACGATCCAACGGTTCGGCTCGGCCATCCCTGAGCGGCAGACGATGGCGCAAACGTGGACCAGGGGCGGTGAACTCGCGTTCTCCGTGGTCCCTTGGGGCGCGGTCGTGTCCCAAATGTAGGGGAGCACACGGCGGTCATCGAACGCCACCAACGCCTGGGTGGCTTGGTCGTCGCTCCAGAAATGGCGGGAATCGCCTCCTTTCGTCACTTGGGTCACCTTCCAGTGCCAAGCCAGGTAAGGCATCTTAGCAGCGTCCACTTCCACGCCCTTTTCCAGCGAAAAGCATGATTTTACACTCTTGAAATGTAGGACCACAGCATCGCCGTCCTTGTGGAATAGCCCTGTCACATCGCATGCGGCGGTGTCACAACGTAGTAGCGCATAAGCAAGTGGCCGCCGGGGTGACCCCGGATGCCGGGGGACCGCCCCCTGTTAGATTGTCACGTCAAACGCCGAAAAAAGAGGCTCGCTGCCACGCTCACATCCAGGCGAGCAAATCTGACGCCGGGGGCAGGTACGACCGGTGGACTTCCCTGGGTCGACTTTTTCGAAAACTGTTCCGGAAATTTATTGCCCAAGAAACAAAATCTCTTCGGCGCTCGCTCCTCCGGATAAACCGGGGCGTCTCTGTTGCTTGCGCTGCTTGGCTCCCAATTGTCGATTGCGTTTTGTTGCAAGGAATGCTCCCGCTTGCGTCGCTTGAGAAATCTTTCGGCTGGCTTCGCTTTCCTCTTGACAATGCAACATTACTTATGTATAGTGTCCTTATGGAGGCAGCAATGACGCCATCAATCGTAAAGAACGTCGTTCGGATGCCGAAGCAACGGGCGAAGCAGGTCAGAAGTCGCATCTCCTATCTGTCCAACGAACAACTGGAGCGTTTCCTTCAGGCTGCCAAGGAATGCGGCCCACGCGAGCACGCGATGTTTCTCTTCGCTGTTGCCCACGGGGCCAGAGCGCAAGAGATTGCAAATCTGCGGCTTACCGACATCAACTTTCACAACGAGCAAATCCACATCGCTCGCTTAAAAGGATCGCTCGACTCGACGCAGAACCTGTTGAAGGTGAAGGGCAACTCCCTCTTCGATGAGAAGGCTGCGTTCAAGGCATGGTTGGCGGTTCGTGAGCCTGATGCCGACAACTTCGTCTTCAACTCCCAGAAGTCCACACAATTGAACCGGGTCACCGTCTACAAGCTCTTCAAAGCCATTGCCAAGAAAGCCGGCCTCGGCGAGAGCCTCCAGCATCCGCACGTCCTGAAGCACACCGCTGCGATGCTGATGGTTCAACAGGGCGCGAACGCCTTCTTGATCCGGCAGCATCTTGGGCACCGCTCTTTCGACTCCACGTTGGCCTATGTGAATCCCAGCGACCAAGATGCCTCTGCGGCTGCCGCCAAGGCGTTTAGTCAGGTCTTCTAGTTAGCTACAAAGGTCACATAGTGTTGCATTCTGGCGTTTTTGCCACTTCTAAGGTGGTGAGAACGCCAGAGTTATTTTCAGCCGAAAATATGCAACATTTCTTTCGAGGGTAATTTCTGGCTGCTTGCCCGTCAAAGCCACCCTATCCCTGCCTACTTTTCCGGTTCTCCCTGCGCTCCACCCATCGGCTCAGTTTGGCGCTAGGGCTGCCATGCTAGCCCCGGAAATCCGTCCCACATTGGCTCGGAACCTTCGAAATCGCGGGATCTAGTGCGGTTTCAGTGGCCACCAAACGTAACGGAAGGCGTAACACACTCGGACACGGTTGTGACGCAGCTTTGGACAAGACTAAGACACTGATAATAAACAGGTTAGCTGATATTTGACACGAAAATCGAAAATTCACGCACGAAAGAGCATTTCCTAGAAAATGCGTGGTTCACACGGTCGCTCGCCCGGGCGCTTTTTCCACCATTTTTGAGGTGAATGTGTCAGACCGTGGGACGAACCGTGAGCATACCGTGAACGGTCCTTTCACGTCTCACCTCACGCCAAGACAGACCGTGAGACGATGTCCCCCCTATCTAGAAGGGGGGACTCGCTCCACGGTATTGGCCCACCCTGTTTTCACATCACGGTCACCTCCACCGTTTCCGCGATGCCCGGCTTGGGGGGCTTGGAAACCTTCTTCGGCATCACCCGCTTTTCCTTGGCGAACGGGCACGGCATATCGTTGTCCTGATGCCACGGTGAAGCCCCACCCTGTCCACCTTGGACACGATGCCATCCCAGCGTGGCGAGTCTGTGCTTCACTGCGTACTCGGTCAGCCTGGTCTGCTGGGCCAATTCCTTGGCTGGGATGTTTCGGTCGTTTTCGATCAATCGAACGAGATTCTCCAGTTCACGTTTATAGGTTTCGGCATTGTTGACGACCTTGAAGTTCCCTGTCTCGTTGATATAAGAAACCGGGAAATCCATGCCTTCCTTTTTGTAACTCGCTGCCAGCCGAATGGAGGTCAACCCGCCAATCTGTTCCCGGTCCTTCAGGTTCACCATATCGATTTCCATGGGCCCGGAACCGTGCTGGTATAGCAACATGTCCTTGCGGATGCCGTAGGCTTGGTCGCACATAGCGCCAAGGTCGCTGGAACCTCGAAGCATGTTCTCCAAGGTCATTACTTCCTGCTTTTGCTTGGACGCCTTGGTTGCGTGGTGGAGCAGCACGACGCAGACTGCACCAGCCGCCAATAATGCAATGACATCGTTCACCAACTGGCGGTTCTGTGCCGCTGCGTTCTCATCCGTTCCCTTCATGAATCGAGAAGCGGTGTCGAGGAAGACCACCGCTTTCGTCTGCCGGACGGCCTCCAGCAGGTAAGGGTCACCTAATTCCAATGAAGCACCCGCTGATATTGTCCGTGCCATGAACTTCATTTTGTCTGTCGGCATCCTGAACGCCTCACAACGCTTTCGGAATGCACGGTCCCGGGACTCGGGAATCAAGTAGATCACCGTGCGTGCTTCCTTGACCGGGTATTCCGGAAGACCAAACAACGCTGTTCCGATCGAGATAGCCTTGGCGAACGCCAAACCGATCAACGTCTTGCCGTCGCCCGGATTGGCACCGATGAAGCACGTTCCTTCCTGCAAGACACCTTCAATCACCATGACAATTGGCCCGTCTTCCATTTCCTCGACGGAGCGGAACATACTGAGCCAGTTGGAGACATCGGGTTTATTCGGCATTTGCTGAGTTTGCGACTGCACGGTCGGCTGCTGTGTGAGGGCTAGGTCTGTGTTCACGACCGGATAGCGGCAGATCGAATGGGCGATCTTGCGGGTCATATCCTTGTAGTCCGCGCCGTACCCTTCACAACGCTTCTCGCAGACCTCGGTGATCGCGTCATAAATGGACTCTTCCTCCATTCCGAACTGACGCAACTTCCCGCCGATTCGAGTCAGTTCGATATCGTGCTGGCCGTAGGGGATTTTCGGGCCTTCGAGCGTTGGCGAAGACTTACGCTCAGGGCGAAGACGTTCGAGCAAGCCGTCAGGGACCGGCGTGATTTCATTCTTCACTGTGATTGTGTAGACGGGACCATCTGGGTGCCGGCTGAAAGGCGCAAGGACGTAACCTCCATCGGACTTGACTTCGCCGATGTGCTGGCCGTTGAGGTACATATCAACCTGCTTTGACACACCATCAAAGTAGACGTGTGTCCCGCGACTCGTACTGACTTGGAATCTATCCTGTAGACCTAGTTCAGCCGGGGGAAGTCCGTTGTCGAAATCGAGGACAGTCAAATTACTTCGGCCAAGATCAATACCGATATTGCTATCCGGGCTAGCAGTCCACCATGTTCTAATCTGTTCGGGGTCGTTCGATGCGGACTTGAATCCGTGCGGTGCCAGATTGGCATCAGGCAACTTGGATTTGACGCCTAGCGGGAAGATATACCAGCCGACGCTGACACAACGCAGCGCGATTTCCATCATTGTGGCACTCATCGCGACACCTCCATCGAGGAGGTTTCGATCGGCGTCGGTTCAATAGGACGAACATTCACCGCGCAAGGTAACTGTCCGGGTTTTCTGGGTGGGGCAACATCAAAACTGACTTTCTCACCGACAATCGGGAGGTGGTCGGAATTGAAGTCGCTAATGTGCATGAAATACCGCTGCTGTGGGGTAACAAAGATGAGGGCGTAGCCGCGCTCATTCCATGAATAAAAACTTCCAACTAGACGTTCCATAACTATCCTTCGATGAACACGTTCATCATTTGCGGCGTGCCACTTTCGTGGTTCAGGCCGTTGCAGCTTTCCTTTCTTTTTCTTGGCTTTTCCCTATTCGGCAGGAGACTTCCAACGCCATTTACAGGTATAACGCCATACTTCTGCTACTTGTTGCTTATTTCGATTTCGCCGTTCGAGTCAAAGCCCAATCTGACTTCCCCGGCGTAAACGAGATTCAACAGACCCTGGTCGACCTCCATCTGGCTGACGATCTGGGCCGCTGCGATCAGCGTGTTTTTCTCAACCTGACGAATGCCACGCTTCTCAAACTCTTTCATCACTTTGAGCATCGCTTGTTCGCAACGCTCTTTTTGCCCTAATTCAGTCATCTTCATTACCGTCCTGGCCTTCGCCGGTGCCGCCAGACCGATCGACTGGCGGTGCGCTTCAGGTGTCTACTCCTTACCTTTCTTTGTCAGGTTTTTGTGAAGAGCGGCGACATCTTTCGCGGCCTGGGTGGTTGTCTCGTCGCGAAGATAGAGTCGAACATCCTTGTTGTCCTTGGTCGCTGCAGTGATACCGCAAACGAAGCGACCGTCGACGATGTCGATGATCTTGACTAGCTCCGAGAGCCGTTCGGCGTTGGCCATGTCGACAAACAAGAACTTGCCTCGAATTTTTCCTTTTGCGGCACGCATGACGATCGAGGCTCTCTCGATGTCGAAGCCTTGACCTTTGACACGGGCCAAGAGACCTTCGATCTCTTTAACGATCGCTTTTGCCTGTTCAACTTTTTCGGAGAGTTTCTTTGCACGGGCTGACACGGGAACCGACTCGAGTCCCGGCGAAGGCGATGTCTCGGCGAGAACGTTGATCATTGATTTTCGGGATAGGAGCCTGTATGGAACGCGGGCCACAGTCCACTTGGCAAATTCGAAGGCACACTGTTCACAAGCTTTTACAACGAGCGTGTCGTCAGCGTGCACCAGTTTGATCATGTAACCATCGATATCCGAGTCAGGGTCTTTCCGATTTTCGGCGATGTGATTACAATCAGCGGTAGGAAGCCCCTTTGTCTCTTCATTACAAAACTGCCCGACGTTGATGGGCGGCAATCGCTTTGTCGCCACCTCTACTGCTTGTTCGCTTGTCATAGGTTTCTCCTCCTTCGCCGCGGCGCTTAGATCGTGCTGCGCCTTGGCGCACTTCTGCTACCGACGCGCACACTAGTGCGCCAGTCGGTACGGGCACCAATGAAGACCGTGCCCGAAATTCAAGATTTGCTAAGTCGATCAGGAAGGAAAACTGGCGGGAGGGTTCTCACCCGTGCCCGTCGGTGAGCTTCCTGATTTTGTGAAATACGTCACAGCGTCTCCTTTCGATTTCCTGCACTCATCTCCACTTGGCCGATTGGGGGCGGGTGTTGTCTCTGCCCCTCTACTTAATATTCGAAAAGATGACATCGGCAGGAGTCACATAATCCAACTCGTTGAAAGTAATGCCTCTATGGGCCATTATCAGGACCCCGTCATAAGCCTTGTCGATTCGCTTGACGCGCTCGGCAATAAACGCCTTGGCGGCTTTTTTGCCGAGGCCTTTGGCCTTGGCGTCTTGCTTGGCATTGTCTATGGCCTTGCGTCGTGCCTGCTGCCGCTCATTGTTGAACGCTGCGACCGCATCTGCGATAGGGGCATCAAGCGGAGCCAAAACCTTCAACATGGCACGATTGTTCAATACGATGGTACAGACATAATGTCCGATTGCCCTTTGCCGTTCGGATTCCGGGATGCGGTCCAGAGGATTTCTAATTTCTTTGGCCCTAGCGAGCCACTTCGCTGCGGTATTCGGATCTTTGTCGATACCCAATTCGTCGATGGACCTGCCGCTGAATAGAACTTGATACAGTGCGACAAGTTCAGGAAACCTCGGATGATTCCGAATCTCGGCTTCGTGTTCCGGCGTCCTTCCTCCAACAGCGGTAAATCCCTCCGGGCCCCATTCGTATTCGACGGCGGTCCAGCCCTCTTCGTTCAAGATGGCGCGGAAAAACGGGAACCAATGCTTGCGCTCCTGATGATCATTAGGGCGATCCCCTCGAGTCTCGCGCATGCCATCATTGGTGATATGGTCTCCGGCACGGTCGAAACCTGAGTCACCGCTTTCGTCGTCGCTCCACACAGCGTCATCGTAGTCAGTGCGCTGGTTTCTATCCGCGGAGTCCTCTGAAGTGGCTGATTGGTATGCGTATTTCTCTTCTTCCAGCCGGCGGCGTTCCGCCAAGTCTTCCTCGTGCTCGATGGCGCGTGCGTACGCTTCGTCGGACTCCCACTTCTTGACGGCAAAGCCTTTGGTGACTACATACACAGGCTCTTCCGGCATGCCGAGCACCTTCAGGTCCTCGTTCCACCTCTCCTGCAATTCGAACGTCCACACCGGTTCGGCACCGGCTTGCTGGTTCACTGTTTTACTCTGCTCATAATCGTTGCGGAGGCGTTCGACGTAATTGCGGCTCAATTCAATATTGGCTCGAACATCAGCTCTGGTACTTCCAAAGCTCAATCGTTGTGGTTCCTTTGGAACAGGAGGGGGGATTTCCATGTGCCATAAATCAGCGGTCTCGGACGCCGGAAGGAGAGTGGATTCTGAGTGAGCGGGATGGCTCCAGTCGTCTCCGTCTCGGACAACATCACGAGGGCCGTTGTTGTTCATCAGTTCGTCGAAACGCCACACCCGTTCAAAGTCGGCTGCGGCCCACTTAAGATGTACAGGATGGCGGAATTGAATCCCTTGCGGACGCGGTGAGAGATCTGCAAAGTGTAGATGGGTCGGCGCGCTCGTGACCGGTTCAGGCTCTTCGCGCACGGCCTCCACAAGAGGCCTGCGGATGTAGGGCATCTGCCCCTGAAGGGGTGTGTGCCGCGCCGGGATAGGTTGCTGCAGACAGACATTCCGGAAACTGTGAGCGACCGCCACTGTTTTGGGCATTTCCACTTCGTTGACGGATTTTTCTGTTTTGACTTTCATAGACACCTCCCAAATGAATGTCCGCTGACGCGCACACCAATAGGCCGCGTCGGTTTTACTGCTCGAAACTTTTCTGAAAGGAATTGCCGCGTCAGGACGACGCAAAGGAAGGAAAAACTGGATGGAATTGTGGGGGAATTTCCAGAGAAAGAGAAACCTGAGCCAATACCGGGGCTTCCGCCAGAGAAGGCAAAGCCGTTTCCGACGTTGCCGGGACTGCTGCCGCTCTTGCTGAAGTGTGTCTCAGCGTCGTTGTCGCGGCGATTTACATCCGCAGTAACATCTGGTGACATTTGACACTGAGTGTCGGATGAAACCTGCTGTGGGATTTGGTGCTGCGGGGATTGGGGTTTTTGCGAGTGCATTGACACTCCTTTCGAGTGTCGTTGGCTACCAACATTTCCGTTGTTGGCACCTGCACTCATTTGCGTCACGGCCCTTGCGGGCGACGGTTTATGAAATTAGTTTGCCAGCAGACTGGCTTGTTAACGAGTCTCCTAGTACTGGCAGTCCGATACTCCACCACTAACATATCATATTTTCAGGCATTTGTCAAGCACAAAATGAAGAAAATACCGTCAAGCATTTTGTGTAAATTCAAAGAAGGGTTTTCTTTCCCAGGAACTGTTTAGGTGCGAGATGACCCCATAGATGATGCGGTCGCAGCTTGCGGTATTGCAGAAGCTGGACATGGG
>Ga0326728_10004815_pt1 | contig 39247 bp, 33 predicted proteins | sample MB3enrmetagenome_FD_207602 | JGI IMG/M metagenome (GOLD analysis project Ga0326728, IMG submission 207602) | Lab enriched peat soil microbial communities from McLean, Ithaca, NY, United States - MB31MN | ecosystem: Environmental > Terrestrial > Soil > Wetlands > Peat | place: USA: New York... | reverse complement strand
GCATTTTCAAACTGCTTAGACCAAATCGCAAGCCGGAGGTTGGCTTTAGCAATTAAATCTGGCCCATCTTCAGTCTTGATGAACGCAGCGATATTCGCATTCCAATCTACTTTACATAATGCCTCTTCTAGTTTCTTACGCGGCATGATACTTTCCTACCTGTTTTCCATTATCCCTTGTAGGTATTTGTCCCTGTACCATGTAGGTATCATTGACTCAATAAGTGTATTAAAATCCGCTAGGCCTTTTGACGCAAGAAACTCACTTAGCATTTCTTTAAGTGTAATTTGATCTTTCCGCTCAAGAAAATAATTGTATAAGTTCGGATCGGTATTCATAATTTTGTGAAGGATGAAGTCCTTGGAAAGGCGTTTCCTTTTTAAAATGTCCATCGCTTCATTTATAATAGCGATGTTAGTGTCTAAATCGGAATCATATGTATATTGCCCCTTAGTTATAGATCTATTTCGCATAAATGATATAAGTTCTTTTGCTGCCCTTCCAAGTTCCGAGACAATCTCTTCTCGCGCTATAAACGCATCTGCAACCTCTTCCAGTTGGTTGACTGTAAAATCTGACCTAAGAAGAGAAGAGAGTAACAGTCGTATAGTTCGTTCACGCATCTTATCTTTCATCACAATTACCTCATTATTTGAACTTAGCTAACTCAGTAGCTACTTGATAAATGTTCGAAAAGGCTTGGTTGCTGTATGGCTTGGTACTTGTCCACACGAATCCTTTGCCATCCATGGGCTCAGAAAAGACTTTATATTTTTTTAGAGTGTTGGTCATGCATCTTCGACCAAATCTAGGGTTTTGACGGATCTCTGTCTCCTCAGGCGATATCCCAGAGCGTCTAACATAATTGAATAGTATGTGAGGTTCAGGCCCTGAAATACCTAATTTCTTGGCTTTGATGAATTGTAGCATTAGGCCAATCCCGCGAACCGCATACCGTTGAGGAATTACCGGGATCAACACATGGTCTGAGTTCCTCAATGATGTTTTAGTGAAAACCGACCCAGCAGGGTGACAGTCTATAAATATAAAATCATAGATGCCGCGACACTCCGTAATGAATTTGCCGAATCGTACTTCAATTGGCTTGAGTTGCTTTTCCGTGTAACCCATTGCCAAATACATCAAATTAAGTGTCGATGCAATTATGTGGAGTTGACGGCCATCTCTTCCGCGAAATAGAGAGTAGGTTAATGTCTTAACACTAGGAGGTGACTCACTGTCAGGTGTTTGCAGGCTATATGGATTTAGGTCAGATTGATCATCCAATAATACCGAAAGTACAGTTTTATGTTGGGCTTCCAGTTCATAGTATTTATCTGGAGGGATAAAAGCTTGTGAAAGGTTGAATTGAGGATCATAGTCGATCAAAAGTACTTTTTTCTCTCCATTGGCGACTCGAGGATAGCGCGCCAACATCCCACCGAGATGCATTGCCACCGTAGTTTTGCCCACACCACCCTTCATATTCATTACAGTTATGACTGTGCCCATATATTGTTCTCCGTTGGGCTATAACCGATATTTAAAAAACGTCTCTGAAATGGAACCCGTCACACTTCAGTTCAGTTTACCGAACAATCCTCGATGAAGCCAATGAAAAAACATCTAACTCCCCAAAAAAGACTCCCGCAGGATTGACGTTGCCTCCCCGAGCCCCTCGAGCGCCCACCGATTTCAGTGCGAATAAGGTGCAGGTTAGAAAGGGTTCTTAGTCCGTAAACATTTACGGGCAAGGTCGGAGGTTCAAGTCCTCTCGCGCCTGTTTCTTATTCGGTGCCTTGCGGATCATGTAACTATAAGGAAGGTGGCGCAACACCACTTCTGCGCCGCCTCTGAATTTTCGGGAAAAATAAAGCCTGGCCCACCGTAATCTGATATCCTTCACGGTGTCCGTTTCCAGCAGAAAGGCTAAGAGTTACACTTTCTCGTTCGTAATCCAGTCTGTAGTTCCACCAGATCGCACTTTCTCTGCCTGCCGGTAGTTATCAGGGGAAAGCCCTTCCCCGAGGTCACGACATACAACTCTCGTGTTTTGCAGCCGACTTCGCTCAGGGAATTGGATTTCGTGGCAAGTTCGCCTGAATAAGACAAAGAGGACAAACCAGGGTTGACGTCAACGTTCTATGTTGTACACTAGTGCCTAGGTATTTTGGACCTGAACGACCTTATAGACCACCTCCTCAACTGCGGGCCTTCAGGCGTCCGCAGTCCGGTTGACGGGCTTTGCGACGAGGAGGAAGATTACTATGCCGATCCGCATAAGACACCATGATAAGCAGTGAGATAGGATCGAAAACAGCGAAAAACAGGGGCTTAGTGCGTTATTGGCTGCCGGTACGATCACATGTTATACGGGCAGAAATCCGAAAATTTGCATCATAATGCGGATCAGTCTAATTAATGTTCGGTGAATGCTGGAAACTGGAGGGACAATGCCGAGATACGCTGATACCGTCGTTACCTCGAAATTGGGAGTCAATTTCGTTAAGACAGCCGTTGATGCTGCCGGTTGCATTTTTCATCGGATAGATCAAGAGAACGATCTCGGTATAGATGCGATAATTGAGCTGATAAAGGATGGCGTGCCATTAAACAAGCAGTTTGCTGTGCAAATCAAATCAGGCCCATCCTTTCATAATTCCCCATCGAATCAGTGCCTGATTCCAGTAGGTAACCACTTTAGTTACTGGCTAAACTATCCTTTGCCAGTATACGGCATAGTTTACATTCCGTCCCTGAATACCGCAAACTGGGTCAACATCAAGAACTACTTAAAGGGGACTGGTCAGTGCAACACGATACGATTCGATAGAACGAAGGCAAATGTGTTCGACAGTCAGAATTTCGGTAGGGTTTTTCTCCCTGGAATTCTTAACGAAACGCCTAAGCTATCCTTCGGGGAAGCCAAGTCACTTTTACAGTCCGCTCATGCATCCGAGACGTACCTCGGATTGGTGGTTCTTTTTGGTACCGCCCCAAATATTCTGGAAACCTGGGATCTATTTGTTGATTTCTTTAAAACGAGAGAGCCACCTGAAATCCCATTACGGCTCATTTACTACCTCGCGCATATTCCTTGGCACCCAGACATTTGGTATCATGGTGAAACGATCAATGCCGACACCGAGGCGCACGTTCGTAAGCGGTTTGATGAGTTTGACAGGTACGACATAGCCAAGCTACTGAGCTTTATCGGCGAGGAAACTGGGATTTCCCGTGGTTCCATTGGTCAATCAGTTGAGGCCATAATCTCATCTCTTTCAAACCGGGATCGCCTATTACTCGAAGTCATCGAAAATGTAGATCTGCCCATGCCCTCTAGAGAATATGCGGCTTTGATTTACGCTTACCACAATCGGCAAGCTGCGCTGCCATTGCTAAGCCATCTGTCTGAGCAGGGGTCGTGGTACGCAGGGGAACTGCATTCTTACCTAAAGGATAACGGATGGGTAGACCCATACATGTAACTCACCGAACGAGGCGCTCCAGCCAATCTGCGCAAGCAGGGGCCGCTTTCGCCTCTGGCTGAGCTCTGAGTTAGCTGATGCGAGAGGAGGCAGTCACATATGGAAGATTCTCATGAACTGCTGCTGGATACGTGGGCAAACATGCCTCGGCACATTGGCAAGTGCTTTATTCGTGATGGCATTATTGATCCCAGCCGGTGGTTCCGGGCTCCGCGAAAAATCCTTTTCATTCTGCGCGAAGCTTATGGCGAACCGGACGATACCGAAGGGTGGGATCTTCGGGAAGTCATCCGTGCAGAGTGGCAAGGGCCAAAGTACAAAGTCTGGTGGACCGTATCGTATTGGGCTTATGGAATTCTTACGGCCACGCCTCATCAGCTTCCCCCTTTTCCAAATGACGATGTCGCATATAACGCGGCTAAAGAGGCTCTTCTCTCCACTGCTGCCATTAACATCAAGAAGAGCGGCGGAAAGTCATCCAGTGATTGGGACGATCTGGTTTCGTACGTGAATGAAGATGGAGAGTTTATTCGTCAGCAGGTCGAACTCATCAACCCACAAATAGCGGTTTGTGGTAACGTGTGGTCATTGATTCAACACCTCTGGCAAGATGCTCAGCAGCTGTACGATGGGGTATGGATTGCGAATGGACGGGTTTTTATCGACTTCTGGCATCCAGCAAATTATCAGCTTCCCAATCAGCTCTGCTATTATGCGCTTTCAGCTCTACTGCAAAACTCTGGAGCACTCAATCGCACCCCACTGGATATCAGCTAACCCGTCACTAAGCGGACGCGCAAAAAGCCGCGTTCCTCTTAGCTCTTTGTTGGCTGAAAAGGGGAAGCTCGACTTTCCTCCTATAGCTTGAGTCGCTGGTACTCTCGCACACTTGTTAGGTTGTGTCAGTAAATGCCTGTATTCCGCAGCTGATTTTAGTTACATTTGCCTGATTGTTACATCCCGCAGCGAAACTCTGCCGCCCTTAATTGAATGTCGAGCGATAGAACGGTAAGCACGTCTGTTAACCCGGCCGGGTAGCAGCAGAGTACCGTGCAGACGGAGACGCCCCCCAGAATCTCAGTCCGACTGCGAAATGGTAAGACAGTGTCAAACGGCAGCGCCGTAAACTGAGTCCGCTCGTTTAGTTGCAGTACATAATGGCGCGAGAGCAAGGTGGACAATTTTTATCCTTTCTGGAAACACGACCTGTTTATATATGACGGAAGCGACCGCAAACTGATGCCGAGCTTGGGTTGGTTGGAGTTTAACGTTTAGGAAGGTGAGCGTGATCCATCGACTGTTTATTGATCGCGGGCTCAGGACCTAACCCAGGGGGAATCATCCAGGAAAACATCCTCATCGCTTGCTTGCTGGTCCGCATCTTCCCTCTCAATCTTTAGGAGATAAGCAAGCAAACCTGTAATTTTGAAGGGCTCACCTTTGATCCCCAGCTCTGCTTCCTTCAAAATCTTGAATGCCTTAGCCAAATCCAGGAGGGAGGCATCCGCTATTTTCTCAGGGGTTATCGCTTCCAGGACTCGGAGTTGTAGCTCGGTGAGTTGGAGGGTTTGGATGGAGCTGGCCTTTCCCCCGATGGTCCTGTGTTTGGATGGGAGTAGATTTAACCACTTTAACAAAATCGACGGAGTTTTTACTAATTCCTTTGCAGCGGAAGTTCTGACCGGCGCTTTGCGCCTCCGGGGCGGGCTTGCGCGGATTCCGCGCTAAAGGAGTAGCCGGGAGATAACACCGAGCGTCTGCGGGCGCCTGACAGACAGCTTGCCATAACGCCTCCTATTGAAGCAGAATTAAACAATCGACAGAATAGCATCATGGAACATGTCCTTGAAAATGGTAGTGTTACAAGCGGCTGGTGCTTGAAGGAATTCGGGGTGGTTTATAATACTGCCTTTCGTGATCTGGGCGCACTTGTGCGTCTGGGGGTGCTGAAAAAGGAAGGGGCCGACCGTGGAACAAGGTACACGCTTCACTCGGTCGGCCCATAATCTATCGACATTCTATCGACAGGATACTGGTAATTATCGACCTTCATTTTGGAAATTAAGCAATGGCGGAATCTATCGACAAATTATCGACAGGTCCATTGAATCTATCGATCAATGACCTTGGGGGATTCGGGGCCTACACCATGAAAGCCGCTTCCTGACCGAGGAGGCATAAATTGAGTTCCGGTAGTTTCTCAGAGGACTTTGCCAAAGTGGATAAAAGCGTTTTGATAAAACGGGAAGATTTCCTGGCAATGCTGAAGCCCCTGAAGCGATACTTCTGAGTCGATTCGACCGGTTAGGCAGACACAAGCAGCTAATTGTCCACGTATTCATGCCGTCTGACATTTCAGATGGTTTAACAGCAGCGAATATTGCCATTCTACGCGATCTTATCGCATGGCAAGCCGCGCCCCCTAACTAAACCGGGGTGAATCATGAACGACATCGGCCATCCTGCCTTCGACCGCTATATCGGTATTGACTATTCCGGTGCAAAAACGCCGACGTCGAGTCTGCCTGGGCTGCGGATCTACGTTGCAGATCGGAGGTTGCCGCCCACTGAGGTCCTACCACCACCGAGCCCTCGCAAATACTGGACGCGGCGCGGAATTGCCGAATGGCTGGCCGAGCGGCTTTTTGAAGACCGGCCCACACTGGTTGGGATTGACCATGGCTTTTCATTTCCGCTCCGGTATTTTCAGAAGCATGGCCTACCACTCGATTGGCCATCATTCCTCGACGACTTTCAGCGCCATTGGCCAACAGATGGGGACAACACCTACGTTGATTTCGTGCGTGACGGTCTTGTGGGTAAATGTGAGGCACGTTCAGGAAACCCGCGCTGGAGACGATTAACTGAAGTACGAGCCAAAGCGAAGTCGGTATTCCACTTCGATGTGCAGGGTTCGGTTGCGAAGTCCACCCATGCAGGGCTACCTTGGCTGCGCTATATTCGCCGAGAGTTGGGCGAAAAAATCCATTTCTGGCCATTTGACGGCTGGGTTATCCCTGCCGGACTATCAGCGATTGCGGAGGTCTATCCATCTCTGTGGAGCAAAGGATTCGCGCGCGATGAGCGAACAGATCACCAGCACGATGCTTACTCGGCCGCCGAATGGATGCGCCTTGCGGATATCAATGGCAGCCTTTCAGGGTTCCTCGATCCACCGCTGGCCACAGCCGACCGCGCGGTGGCTCAGATCGAGGGGTGGATTCTGGGGATCAAGTGAGCCCGACTGCCCGGGACTTGTTCTAGACGGATTTCTTGTTCTTCGGTAAATGGCGGGAGCGTCCGTCCACTTGCAGACCGACCTCTTCCATATCCTCCAAAAGCGATTCGTACTCTGAGGGTGTCAAGTTTCGCAATTCAACCGCAGGCGGCGGCTTTTTCGATTTCCGGGAAGGCTTCTCCAAAGGGGCTGGATTGTATGGGACCTGCAGATCCGTGTCCAATTCGGGTAAATACTCCTCCGGCGAAAGCGTTTTGCTGCCCTTGCTTTTCAAGCTGTCTTCTGACTCTTTTCGATTCTTCGACATAGGAGCTCTCCGGTGCATAGAGTATAGTAGCGTTGTTCCCGTTGAATGTACCACGATTGAAAATTGATTTGATCTGAGTCGGCAAAAAACTGCGTGCGAGAACTAATTCATAACCGCTCCCGGGCCTTTCTTTTCAAGCTGGATGAATAAAGCGTGGAAACCCTCGACTTCATATCTCAAGGATGGATGGTCATCTTCGGGTGTGCCGCGATCTGGCTACTCGGCCGGCGCGAGAGCTGGCGCAGATGGGATGACCGGCGCTTTGCGCCTCCGGGGCGTGCTCGCGCGGATTCCGCGCGAAAGGAATAGCCGGGAGACCCCCTGGGCCCATTGCCCTCGGGGCCTCCCCATTCGAGCGAAGATGGTCAATCGGCTGGTTCGACTTCTACTTCGGCTGAATGCCCATAGAGACCTTGGGGGACACAAACGTTTTGACGTTGACGCTCTTTGGAATAAAGGCAAAAACCAGGAACCCGCCCAGGAAAAGTACAACGGCAATAATATACAATGAGGCGGAAGGATCGCTGGAGAAAAACTTTGCCCAAACAGGAACATTGGGACCCACATAGCCGCCTAAATTTCCAATCGAATTTACAATTCCAATTCCCGCTGCGGCAGCCGTTCCAGTCAAAAATGCAGATGGAATGGGCCAGAACAGGGGCATCGATCCCAGCACGCCGAGGGTGCCTATCGACAGGAAGATTACAGACAAAACAGGATTGGAGGCAAACACGCCGCTAAGTATCAGGCCGATACCTCCCGCAACGACATTAAAAACATAGTGCATTCGCCTTTCGCCGGTTCTGTCGGAACTCCGGCTCAGCAGGATCATTCCCACAGTCGCAACGCCATACGGAATAGCCGTTATGAGTCCAACTCCCAGGTATGATTTAATCCCGAACCCTTTGATGATTGTTGGCAGCCAGAAGGCAATTCCGTACAGCCCTATCATCAAGGTAAAGTAAATCGCGCTCAAAACCCATACTTTTCCGCTTTTAAATGCATCACTCAGTTTTACTTCGTGCTTGTTTTTGTCTTCTTCTTCGATATTTTTGATAAGCAGAGCTTTTTCATCTTCAGCCAGCCATTTTGCATCTTTGATGCTGCTGTCGAGATAATAAATTACCCATATACCTACAATTATCGAGGGTATTCCTTCCATCAGGAACAGCCATTGCCACCCGGCCCAACCCAATGCTCCTGAAAACGTGTCCATAATCCAGCCTGAAATAGGATTTCCTATTACACCGGAAACCGCGATGGCGGAAACGAACAGCGCGGTCCTGGAAGAACGAAGTCTGGATGGGTACCATAATGTCAGATAGAAAATAATGCCCGGAAAGAAACCGGCCTCGGCAAGGCCAAGCAGAAAGCGCATCCCGTAAAATGCCCACTCGCTTTTTATAAACATCATAAGCGCAGAAACGATGCCCCAGGTTACCATGATTCTGGCAATCCACTTGCGGGCTCCGAATTTATTTAGCAAAACATTACTTGGAACTTCGAAAAAGAAATATCCAATAAAGAAAATGCCGGCGCCTGTCGCAAATGCTGCATCGCTCAGTGACAAGTCCTTGAGCATCTGTAGTTTCGCAAATCCAAGGTTTACTCTATCAAGATAGGCTAGAATGTAACATAGGAAAAGAAATGGTATTAAACGCCAATCCACTTTTCGATAGGTTCTTTCCTCAAAGTTTTTGCCGACTTCCATAATTGAATCCTTCCTTCAAGTTGTAAAAATTGCAACCAAATTGGAATGGAAACAGTCAAGACCGACTTGAGGCCACCGTTGTATAGTCTGTAAAGGATATAGGTTCGAGGGAGTAAAGAAAACCGCGCGCAGACTAAAGGACAGGATTCTTATCATGTGGTTTGGGCCACTTTTTGCGGAAAGTTTGTACGCTGATTGTACGCGGCTCAAAACGGTTGTCAAGTTTAAGGTATTACATATTCTCCTTTTATTCTTTCGATCGTGGACTCGATCAATTCCCTGATCTCATCCAGCCGCTCAGGGGTTTCGGCTTCATAGCGCAAGACGAGAACGGGCTGCGTATTGGACGCCCGCACAAGGCCCCATCCGTCCGGGAAAGTGATCCGCGCGCCGTCGATATCGATTATCTTCAGGTTTTTTTCTTTGAATTCCCGTTTGGCCCTTTCAACTACCTCGAACTTGATCTCATCCGGGCACTCGACCCGTATTTCGGGCGTCGTAACTGTTTGGGGCACATCATCAAGCAGTTCGGGTATCCTTTTTTTTGTTCTTGAGAGAACTTCGAGCAGCCTGCAAGATGAATATATCCCATCGTCAAAACCAAAATAACGGTCTTTGAAAAAAATGTGGCCGCTCATCTCGCCGGCAAGCTGAGCGCCGGCTTCCTTCATCTTGGCCTTTATCAGCGAATGTCCGGTTTTCCACATGATGGCAACACCCCCATGCCGCTCGATATCGTCATAGAGGGTCTTCGAGCACTTGACCTCGGAGATGAAAACCGATCCGGGCCGCCTGGATAAAATCTCCCTTGCGAATATTATCATGAGCTTGTCGCCGAAGACGATCTCGCCGCGATGATCGATCACCCCCAGCCTGTCGCTGTCTCCGTCGTAGGCGACCCCGACATCGAGTCCTTCGCGGAGGACCAGATCGCGCAGGTCCGCCATGTTTTCCATGACGGTCGGGTCCGGCTCGTGATTAGGAAAAGTGCCGTCCATATCGCAGTAGATCGGATATATTTCGCACCCGAGCTTCTTTAGAATGGCCATGGCAACAGGACCGCCTGTAGCGTTGCCGCCGTCGATGCCGACCCTCAGGCTGCTTTCGAGCCGGATATTCTCGGTAACGAAATCAATGTATGGAGTGACGATGTCGAAATGATCCAGGCTTCCTTCCGCGGAGGTAAAGTCCCCTGATTCCACAATGCGGGCGAGTTTCTTGATTTCCTCGCCGGCAATGGTGTCGAATCCGTTGCAGACTTTGAAACCGTTATACTCAGGTGGATTGTGGCTGGCGGTGATCATCATTCCGCCTTCACGGTCGAGGTGCCTGATTGCGAAGTAGAAGACCGGTGTCGGGCAGACCCCTATATCCACCACGTCCATGCCGGACTGAAGCATTCCGCCAACGAGCAGGTCGCGGTACCGGTCCGAACTAAGACGGCAGTCTCTGCCCACCACGACCCGCCTTTTTCCCTCCCTGGCCATGTATGTTCCGAATGCCCTGCCCAGCGCCGATACATCCGGGTCGGTAATTTCGGTCCCCACAATTCCGCGTATGTCGTATTCTCTAAAGACCTTTGAAAGCATGATTCTTTTCTCGTTTAAGTCGAATTGAAGGGTCTTCCGGCAAATGAGTACCTGTGGTTCGGATTTTTGCCCCGAGGGGGCTGCATATAATAGCCCAGGGTCAGAGAAGCGCCACCCTGGGGCTGCGACGCCAACAAGAACCAGTTCTTACCCTGTATGGGTTGCATAGCCGATCCCTTGCTGTTTGAGTACCCCGTGATTTAATCCTGAATACTCGTTTTATGTAACCCTTTCAGGGTATTACAACTAATTTGTGATCCTGTTATCCTCAGGGTGGCGCGTTTCTCAAATACCCTGGGCTACCCTATGCAGCCCTTTCAGGGCAAGAAACTCAAAAAGCCCCCACACAAGGCGAGTTCACAGCAGACAGATGATGTCCTTTCTCGTCTTGCAGGTACTCCTTTGCCGGATGAACCGAATTGAACTGCAAAACCCGGATGGACAATGGTTACCATAAAACGTCCGGGGTAGAAAATAAAAAACGAAGCCCCGGATACTTAATCCGGCTCAACCTTCAGGCAGCCAATTCGAAAAGTTTGCTAAAATAATTAGAGTCCATCCGGAAACTCCGGATGGACTCTAATTGAATAGCCGGTTTTCATCAGGATTCAAACGGCGGCGGACCATTGGCTCGGCCCGGCGCCGCAGGTTTCATGTAATCTCGGGAGATACTGAACTTTCCCGCCTGCCCGAGTGCAGACCTTCCGATCACTTCTTCACTGTTATACTCATAGTCTTGGAACCACGTCCTCCCGGCCCAGACACAGTAAGCTTTGCCGTGTAGGTCCTGTGACTGTCGTAGGTGTGAGTCGGGTTCCAGTCCGTGCTCGTCGTCGTGCCGTCTCCGAAGTGCCACAGCCAGCTCGTGACGATACCGGTAGATTTATTTGTAAAATTCACCACCAGGGGAGCATCCCCCGACCTGGGTTCGGCGGAAAAACGTGCCTTGGGAGCAGGGTAGGCCGTGATGTAGCTAGGTTGAGTACAGGTGGTTGTTCCCCCGGCTCCTATCGAGGTAAGCGTCACCGTGTAGGTGCGGGCCCTACTGTAGACATGGGTCGGATTTCGGGTTTTACTCGTCCTGCCGTCTCCAAAGTGCCAGAGCCATTTTGTGAAGCTTCCAACAGTCCTGTCGCTAAAATGTACTTTCAAGGGTGCTTTGCCACTTGTGGGACTTGCAGTAAAGCAAGGTGGTGGACTGAGGTTGATCAGGTCGCTGATCAGGCGGGTCCCATTCACCGGGCTGCCCCACCCGGTCACCAGGTCGTAACCTGTTTCCGCTGAGTACGCGCCGTTGCTGCCGATGGTGATGTCGTGGAAGTCGGCGCCATAGCTCGACCCCAACCCAATCGTGTAGATGGCCGAGTTGAGGAAGCCAACCGGACTCCCCGTACTCGTCACGGATTGCTGATTCACCAGCGCCATGTAGCCGGCCCATCGGGGCGCCGCGAAACTCGTTCCGCCCCAGTTGTTATCGCAGTGTGGTCCTGAGCCGTCGCCGCCCTCATTGCCGCTGTAGCAGACGTAATTGTCGTAGGCCGCTTCTATGGCAACGTCCGGGATATTGCGGTAGATCGTCGATCCTCCGTTGGCACCGGTGATAACCCCCGTCGTCTGCTGCCAGGCGGGGATCGGAATGTTGTCCGGAGAAATCCCGCCGCCACTGTCGGACCATGCGGTTTCCGATTCCCAGACGCCTCCCGGGCCGGTGGTGGTCAAGACCGTGCCGCCCACCGACGTGACATACGCATCTTCCGCCGGATAATAATATGGGTTAGGGTTGTTGGGGAACGATCCGAAGTCGCCTGAGGCCACAAACAGACTCTGACCCTGCGCTGCAAACTCCTCGAAAAACGGGTCGTCCTCTGTCGGGTCATCCGGATACCAATACCACGAACAGTTCAATATCTTGGCAATATTATCCGTAGCCATCCTGTTGAAGATGTCGGCGTCGCTGCTCTGGGCTACGTACATGATAACCTGGCTCAAGCCCGGCGCCATCGATATCACCTCTTCGATGTCCGATGCCTGTTCGACGTCGCCGCAGTTCACTGTGGGGGGGCTATTCGTGCAGCTCAAGCTGGACCCGTCCGTTGACACGCCATAGATGGGGACATTGAGCGGTTGTTTCACGCTGCTGAAATAGGAGGCGACGTCATTTTTGACACTATTCATGTCGAGATTGTATGTGACGTTACCTGATAAGCCACCGAGCCAAGTTCCAAATGCCAGCACCCCGACCGTATGGCCGATGCCGGTAAGGGTTCCAGAGCCGTAGTAGGCCGCCCGCATGTCGCTGCCGATATAAGCCCCAGACCCGTCGGGTGCCGAGCCCGAGGCCGCGCGCTCCGCTTCCGGGGCTCTCCTGAGGCCGGCCGGACGCGGGATCGAGAAGTTGTTGAGGCCCGAGATATGCCATAACGCAACCGGCAGATCCGCCGCTGGCTCCCGGTCTGGAGCGTAGAACGTGCGATTTTCCGTCGGGTGCTGATACACGCCCATGTTTACGTGGAACGCTGCCTCGATATTGGCCACCGGCCCCGTGACATCCACGATCCTTCGATTTGCAGCGGTGCCCTTCACGGTCAAGCCTTTCGATTGCGCGAAACTAATCACCGCATCGTAATCATCCTGCGACGGTCCGAACCGCTCGGTGAACTCATTCACGCTGAGGAACCGGTGGTAAGAAGGGCTTTGTGGATCGTAAAGTTGCTGCAACACTTGGTTGAGCTGCGACTCGTTGCGCAGAGGCAGAGCGATGCTCAGCTTCAAGGACTGCGTTGCGGGAAGCCGGCCCACCCGCGCTGCCTGCCCGCTTGAAACCGCCTCACGCACGTGCCGCGTCGGTAGCGGCTGTCCCTGCCCGTGGGCCGGCAACTGCTCGAAGAAGGAAAGAACCATTGCCGCGGAGAGTCCCAGCAAAACGGCAACTAGACTGCTTATTCTGAATCGATTCATTTTGGGCTCCTTTAGCGTCCGTTAGTCGGGACCTGAATAATATGCTAACTTGACCGTCGAAAGACTTGGTCTGGACGATCTGATACGATTTCCATGGGTTTTTTGAGCTTTTTTGAGCATTGGGAGTCCTTTTGTATTAAATAAGTGTAAAACGCTCTTGGAACGCTCAAACTCCGCAGAATATAAATATCCTGATCAGTACACGCAAGTACAAGGCTATAGGCAAGGCTATAGGCAAGACAGTATAACTCTTTTTCTAATATTGGGTAGGTTATTTACCCTATTCCCCCCCCCGAAAATTACCCCTTGCTTATTCCGAAAATCGATCTATATTCCTTCCAGAGTAGGCATTTTAATGCCTAAAAATGAGGAAGTGGAATCCACATGTAAAAAGGAGGTTAGCGATGGAATGGCAAAAACCCCAAATCATATCTTACAGTGAAGAAGAGCTCGTTAAGGAACTCCAGGTTAAGGCGTTTAGCGGGCAGGACAACAAGCCTCCGGGCGGTTATGGTCCTTACGATCATAGAGGGTAGTACCGATGGGCTGGACGGATTGGATACTGCCCAGCCCAATCAATTAGACTGGCATAGATTAGACTTTTATGCTTTTAAGCTGTTCGAAGACGGTAAGACGCGGTGGACGGGCCGAGTCATAGGTGTAGTCTGACGAGAAGTCGATTTGTGAGCGGCGCCTGGTGCCGCCCAGTTGCAATTTAAAAAGGTCGCTATGATGCCCTTTTCGCGTGAAGGCTGCGCGTATCAACTCCGTTTGAGGGCATTTGACCACGAAATTCTCCTCCTGTTGGACAATTCCCACATTGCCGAGATTCTTACCGATGTTTTCGCCAGCCGGTATTTTGCTACCGGTGGGGGCAAGCCTGAACTCCGCTTCTACTGCAGTACTCAATGTTCCGCCGGCTGGGACCTGGCGATGGACTGCGCCGGCGCCATATTTGTCTGCCGCGCCGCAGGGGAGAAACCCCTCACATTCGAACGGTTTCTCTGGACGCCCAGCACCGTCAAAGGGGTAGGGACTTTCAGCGTTAATGAGAGGTTCGCGGACTGCGTGGATACCACGCTGGAGCTTTTCGCGAGCCAATTCCAACATCGATTTTTGGAAAAGTTACTCTCTTTGGAACCTTCCATGCGTCTTGTTCACACCGCATCGCTTGCACACAATGGACGCGGTGTACTGCTACTCGGCGCTACCAATGGCGGCAAAAGCACCCTCAGTCTGGCGGGCGTACTCGTGGGTATGCAATTTTTATCTGACGATTTTTCCACAATCGACATTGAGCGGGGCCTCGTTCATCCATTTCCGCGCGCTCTGCGTTTACGCAAGGCCAGTTGTCATCTGATTCCGGAATTCGCCTCGATGTCCGTTGGAACCACCGTGGATGTAAGGGGCGAAACGCGATTCTATATGCATCCTGAAAACATCCGTCCAGACGCCTTGGGTGGCTCGGTCCGGATCTCTCATATCATCAGATTGAACTCTTTTTCAGATCGTCCGGAGATTTCTCCGGCAAACCCTGCCTCAATTGCTGTGGACTGTATGAAGGCCGATATCTTTGATCACGGGAACCAGGCGCTTGATCTTATGTGGCAATGGGCCGGTCTTGCGGATGGTGTTACCTGTCTTGATCTCAAGGTCGGCAACCCGATGGCGACAGCCCGGTTACTGCGATCATTTTTGGAGCAGGCATGAATGCTTAGCAACGAGCCAACTTGTAAATTTTCTCCAAAAGAGATCGCCGAAGAGCTGCTGCAGGTGTATTTCCAGAGCGGCAGGTATGTGACGCTTCAGGTCCAGGGCTGGAGTATGGGCTATACCCTGGGGCCATCCCGGGAAATTGCCGTGAGGCCCCTTGTCCACCGGCCCCGCTTGGGTGACGTAGTTTTGCTAAAGACGCGGGACACATTTATTGCGCACCGCATCATCCTGACTATGCCTGGCGGGCGGACGTATATCACCAAGGGAGACAACTGCGCTGCGGCGGATGCGCAGGTGAGTTGCGATGACATCCTGGGCCTGGTTATCGGTATCAACGATGGGGGAATAATTCGGAAACCGTGGCACTGGACAAGGCCTTTCTCTATATTCGCCGCCCTTTTATCACGATTGGATAATCAAAGATGTCCGCAAGCAGCCCGCATATTTTCACGCATTCGTTACTTGAGCTGGCGCTGCGGGCAATTGATCCGGCAATCTTGTGCAAAGAATTCCACACCACAATAGGAGGGGAGCGATGGCCGTAAATCCGACTCGTCGGGAGGATGTAATGGAGCGCCGAGTAGGGAAGGATCATATGCTCTATGATGCAACGGGGCGCGCGGTGCATCTGCTCAATGAAACGGCACTTTTCGTGTGGGAGCGTTGTGACGGCGATCACGCGGTCCAGGATATAATAAGCGAAGCTGAATCTGTCTACAAAGGCTCAAAGGAGCAAATCCAAGCCGATGTTGAAGAGTGCCTTGCCGCTCTTCGTATTAAAGCGCTTCTGAAGGATTCAAACTGAGCTGCAGCTTGCCATGAATGAACCCAGACCCAAACTACTGGAGATAGAGCGCCTGTCGCAAGTAAAGCGGGCACTGCTCCTCGTATGGCAAAGCTCCCGGCGCTTGACTCTTGCAAGTGCCCTGCTGCTGGTTTTACAGGGCATAATTCCGCTGGGCGGGCTTTATCTCACGAAGCTGATTGTCGATGCAGTCTCCGCCGGCATAACCTCACCGGATAAAGCAGCGGCCCTGAGGCAGATGACACTCTATGTCGTGCTCGCCGCGATTGTAATGCTGCTTGGCGCCCTGTGCGGTTCTCTTGCGAATCTTGTGAGACAGGCCCAAAGCCAGATTGCGAGCGACCACGTCCATGACGTGCTCCATACCAGAAGCATCCAGCTCGATCTGGAGTACTATGAAAACTCGGAATATTACGACACGCTTCATCGAACGATGCGCGAAGCTCCTTTTCGGCCTGTCCGGATCGTAAACGGTCTGGTGATGATCGGCCAGAGCGCCATTTCACTCCTGGCTATAGCCGGTCTACTCTTCTCCTTTTATTGGGCCATTCCGCTGGCCCTGGTTATTGCAACCCTCCCAGGTACCGCGGCCAGGGTACGTTACGGCCGCAAAATGCATGCATGGCAAATCCAGACCACAGCGCTGGAACGCCGAGCAGGGTATTTCCACCAGTTACTTCTAGATGAGGTGTACGCCAAGGAACTTCGTCTGTTCAACCTGGGGCACCTTTTTAAGACACGATTTACTGAAACGCGCAAACGGTTGCGGGAAGAAAGATTTAAAATCAACATCAGGCAATCCTTAGCAGAACTGTTAACCCTTGCGGGCGGCACTGTTGTTGTCTTCGGCTCCTATGCGTTTATCGCCTATCAGACCGTCAACGGTTTGCTCACGCTGGGCGACCTGGTCATGTATTTTGGCGCATTTCAACGCGGGCAGACCTTTCTTCAGGACCTGCTGGGGGCAAGTGTCGGCCTTTATGAGGACAGTCTTTTCCTTACAAGCTTGAATGATTTTCTAAGCATGAAGCAAAAGGTCATCGAAATAGAGCGCCCCAAGCCAGTCCCGAGCCCTATGCAGGAAGGTGTTGCTTTTAACCACGTGAGCTTCACTTATCCTAACAGCAGCCAAAGGGTGCTTGAGGATATAACGCTGAGCATCAAGCCTGGCGAGGTGGTTGGCCTGGTGGGGGAAAACGGTTCCGGTAAGACGTCTCTGATAAAGCTATTGTGCCGACTCTATGACCCGACATCAGGCGTAATCACAGTTGACGGGACACCTCTGGGAGATTTGTCAATTCTCGAATGGCGACGCCATCTGAGCGTCGTCTTTCAGGACTATAGACGTTATTTCACGACAATGCGTGAGAATATATGGTTCGGAAATCTGGATATCCAGCCCGATGATGAAAGGATCGTTCAAGCCGCCAGGGATTCCGGAATCGATTCAACCATCTCGAGTTTCGCCTCAGGATATGACACCATGTTTGGAAAGTGGCTGGAAAATGGTGAGGAACTCAGCATAGGACAGGCACAAAAGCTTGCTTTGGCGCGTACCTTCGTGCGGGACGCGCAAATTATGATTCTGGACGAACCGACCAGCGCGATGGATGCCAAAGCCGAATACGAAGTATTTAAGAGATTTCGAGAAATGACTCAGGGGCGGACTGTCATTCTCATCAGTCACCGTCTCTCGAATCTTAGGATAGCCGACCGCATTTACCTGATGCAAGACGGAAAAATTGTCGAAACCGGTACCCATGATGAACTGGTTCGTAATGGCGGCAATTATGCGCTCCTGTTTGAAACCCAGGCAAAAGCCTACATGTGAGGGGTAATACCCCGATAAAGGCTTTCAAATGTACACAAGAAAACACATAGACTTTCTTCTAAGTTTTTTTAGGGAGCAACAGGAGGTCCAGCCATTAACCAACTTGGCTGAATCCGATTGGAGCGAGGTTGTCCAACTGGCTATCCGACAGCGTATGGCCCCTCTCCTCTACGCGCAGTTGAAGACCTTTCCTGCTCAAGACATTCCGGGTCGTTTTTTCAAGAGATTGGAGAGAGAATACCTGAACAGCGCCATGACAAATATGGTCATCTTCACGGAATTCTCTCGTGTATTCAACGTATTACATGAAAACGACCTTTCCTTTATCGCCCTCAAAGGCGCCCATCTAGCAGAGGGAGTTTACTCTGATCCAGCTTTGCGAATATTGACGGATCTCGACATACTGGTCAGAGAAACGGATGTATCGAGAGCAGCTTCGTTGCTGATGCAGATAGGCTATGCCCCCTGGGATAAAACTGTCGACGACCCAGCAGATCATCACCTTCCACCCCTTGTCAAGAGCGGAACACTACCCGTCGAGATTCACTGGGACCTTCACCGCGTTAGAGTACCTGGAAGGACCGATATCGTCGGATTGTGGGAAAGAGCGGTGCCGGCAAAGTTGGGACCTGGGAAAGCCCTGGTGCTGTCCGTGGAAGACTTGCTCCTTCATCTTTCATTGCACGCATCTCAGCATTATTTCGATTCAAAACTAAGCAGCGTCTACGATGTTCACGAAATAATCAGGTCCAGCCATAGTCAAATCAACTGGAAAGAACTGGAAGCTCGCGCCCACCGCTGGGGCGCAGGAAAAGCCTTTTTTCTCATGCTTCTGCTCAGCGTCGATCTTCTGGGCACGGCCGTGCCCATCGGGTTTCTAGAGCGTATTAGACCTGCGGACTTCGCTCAAGACTTTCAGGAATTTGCAAGAGTCCAAATGTTTGCGGATACGGAGGCCGTCTCGGAACGTATGGCTGAAATGCACAGAACCCGGAGTCTCCGCGACAAAGTCCGAATTCTGTCGGAAGTATTATTTTGTCCCTCCGAATGTTCAGACAAGAACCGGCCGGTTCCTAAAAGCGCCAAACTTCTTTACCCTCTCTGGCGCCTGAAATCCCTGCTGAGCAGCGAGTATGGGCGCTCGATGTGGCAGATACGTCATACGGATGAAAAGGACCTGATCCTGACTAATCCTGATGCCGCCAGAACTCTAATGAACTGGCTCTTAAAGCCTGATTAAAGAACTGCAAGTGATCTACGAAGTTTATGGAAGGTACGTGGAAGGGTTAGAGAAGCACTCGGGAAAGATTCTGGACTATTTGGGGAGGGATTTTGCAGGATTACCGGAATAGGAGAACCTCCATTTTCCTTTGCTGTTTGGAGAAAGTTTGGGGAAAGTGGGAGACCCGGGGAAACAAGCAATTGAATTTACAATAGAAAAATGGAGAGCGACCCGGATACTCAATCCGAAAAGACCCTCGCTTGAAAAAATCAAGATGAGAACACCCGGCAACACGTCAATGGTGCGAGCCGTCTTCCACTGCTTTCAGACGCTTTAAGGTCAGAATAAGAGCGGCAACGAGACCAATCCCGATTACTGACAGCGCGCCGTACAGGGCGGCAAAAAATACGAAGTGACTCGGATCGTACCATGGTATATCCCATGGCAGCATACTGCTTAAACTCCGCTTCAGGCCTTCACATAAAAACCCACCAGCTCCTAACATGGACTTGCCTCCGCAGTTCTACAGTGCATTATGGGTATTGATTTCACCAAGGCAAAGAAGAATTTATCAGACAATGGAAACCGGGTCAAATGCAAATGATAAGCGCACGTGAGAAATCAGGAAATGTAGAGGAGTTGATCCGTGAATCCACCGATCTCTCAATACTTCCCTGATTTAACTTTGCAACGTCTCTTTACCTCGCGGGACGCGGACATCAAAGGCAGCTCAAAGCCTCATCAAGCTGCAACTTCTCAAACCCAACCAGCACTTTGTCGCCGATCGAGATAACCGGGGCGGTCCGTGCGCCTCCGGACAGCTTTTTCATCTCCAGCAATGCTTCGCTGTCCGTGGTCACGTCCACCAGCTCGAAATCGACTCCCTTCTCGGACAAATACCTTTTTGCCCGATCACACAGAATACATCCGGGAGTCGAGTAGATTTTGATCCTGCCGGCCATACCAGCAACTCCACCGCCGGTCATCGGCGACGATCCACCCAGATCGGGGCATCTCACCTCAGACCGGCGAATTAAATTTTTGTTTCTCGATTACTTCTTGGAAGTTTTCCTCAATTCTAATGTAAGCCGTCTCAGGTGTTCCTGCTCCTCCTTTACGAGACTTTTTATGAGTTCCTGGTCCTTTTTGCCTGTCACGGCATCCTCGAGGCTAAGGAAAAAAAGTATCGAGTCCTTCTCGAATTCTATGGCCAGCTTCAGTGCGTCTGTCGCGTCCCTGATTTGGTCGACCTGGCTTTTGACACCGGCGCTGGATACGAAAACATGATCCTCGGCCATCATCTTGATGTACTGATCCATTTCGCCTTCCGGGTCCCACACCGTGGGGGCCGTCGATTGGGGAGGAAGCTGCGCCTGAAGGGTTTCGAATTTCTTTTTGTGCTCGATCTCCTGCTGCGCAAGCTCGGCAAAAAGCGCCTTGACCTGCGCGCCCTCTATGATCTTTTGGCTTTCCTCGTAGAACTTCCTTCCATTTTCCTCGATCTGAATGGCAACTTTGAAAACCTCTCCCGCATTGAAACCATAACTCATTTGGAAATTCACCTTTCTACTCAATTCAGCTTGAGCTACCCGCTTATTTTTCCTTTTCGAAATCTTCCTTGGGCGCCCCGCAGACCGGGCAAACCCAGTCGTCGGGTAAATCTTCGAATTTAGTTCCCGCAGGTATTCCATTGTCCGGATCACCTGTCGCCGGGTCATAAACATAGCCGCAGACCGTACACACGTATCGATCCATCTCTCCTCCTCATAAGTGTGGGTATTTGTCATTAATGGAAAACAAGCAGGGTGCTAATATAAAAGTCATCATTCAGGAATGCAACCGGAAGACGAAGCACATCGCGCGGACCCGATGAAATCCTGGATTTTTCTTATGGAATTCGTCCACCAGGATATTCACACACGATTCGAAGAGCGCCTCCTCCATATGTGCCTCAGGCGCAGGGCGTTGGACACGACCGAAACGGAGCTCAGAGCCATTGCCGCGGCAGCAAACATCGGATTCAGCAAAATGCCGAAGGAAGGATAGAGCGCTCCAGCGGCAACCGGAATGCCGACTATGTTGTAGAAAAAGGCCCAGAAAAGATTCTGCTTGATGGTGCGCATGGTCAGCGAAGAAAGCTCTATGGCGGAAGCGACCAGGAGAAGATCGTCCCGTATGAGGGTAATATCGCTTGCCTCGATTGCTATGTCCGCACCTGCCCCGATTGCAATTCCGACATCGGCCGCGGCAAGGGCTGGAGCATCGTTTATGCCGTCGCCCACCATGGCTGCGATCCTTCCCTCCGCCTGAAGCCTTCGGACCTCGCCGGCCTTGTCCCCCGGCAGGACCTCGGCGAGGACCCGTTCAATTCCGGCCTGGCGGGCGATTGTCTCCGCCGTCTCCCGCCTGTCTCCGGTGAGCATCACGACTTCCAGGCCCATGTTCTTGAGCAGTGTTACGGCCTTTGGCGCGGACGGTCTGATCGTATCGGCAAGCGCGATGATTCCGGCCGGCTTTCCATCTTTTGCCACAAATACGCATGTTTTGCCGGATTTTTCCGGAACTGCGGCTCTTTCGTCCAGGGTGTCGGCGTTTACCCCCTCAGATTCGATAAATTTCCGGCTGCCGATAATGATTTTGCTTTCGCCTACCCTGCCGCGAGATCCGAGCCCGGAAAAGGATTCAAAGTCGAGGACGGTGTCCATGCTTGTCCTCAAGGCTTCCTTGTCGAGCGCCCTCTTCACTATCGCCTTTGCCAGGGGATGCTCTGACAGGCTCTCGACGGAGGCGGCCAGGCTCAAAACATCCGCCTCGGAGAACCCGGGAGCTGCGATGATATCAGTTACGTCCGGTTCCCCCCTTGTTATGGTGCCGGTTTTGTCGAACACTATCGTGTCCAGGTGGTGCGCGCGCTCCAGGCTTTCACCGCCCTTAATTAGAATTCCGCTTTCCGCCCCAACGCCGGTACCTACCATCACGGCCGTGGGCGTGGCTAGACCCATTGCGCATGGGCAGGAAATGATCAACACCGATACGAAATTCAGAATGGCACGGCTAAGGATGTGCCCCGGAACTGCGAAATACCAGATGATGAAAGTAACTATGGCTATCGCGATAACCGCCGGCGCAAAAATGGAGGCCACTTTGTCAGCGAAACGCTGTATGGGGGCTTTGGACCCCTGAGCTTCCTCGACCAGGCGGATTATCCGGGCAAGAGCGGTTTCGGCGCCAACCCTTGTGGCTTTGAAAATGAAACTTCCGCTCTGGTTGATGGTGCCGGCAAACGCTTCATCGCCGGGCTTTTTGAAAACCGGCATACTCTCGCCTGTGAGCATGGATTCATTGACGGAAGATTCCCCCGACACAACAGTTCCATCGGTGGGTATTCGACCGCCGGGCCGAACCAGGATATTATCGCCCGGAAGAACTTCTTCGACGGCAATGTCCATCTCCGAGTCGCCACGGATTACGCGCGCCGTTTTCGGCGTGAGCTTAACCAGCTTTTTTATCGCTTCCGAAGTCCTGCCCCTGGCCTTGAGCTCGAGAAGCCTGCCGAGCAGCACAAGAGTTACGATCATGGCCGCCCCATCGAAATAGACGGGTGGCTCGCTGCCGGAAACAGAAAAAAAATGAGGTAAAATCGTCGCGAGCGCGGAGTAGATATACGCGGAAAGAGAACCGATGGCGACCAGGGTGTTCATGTCGGCCGTCTTCTGGCGGGTTGCTTTGAGCGCTCCTCTAAGAAAACGGTCCCCTACCCAGAATACGGCAGGCGTGGTGAGGACAAGCAGTACGAAAAGCATTGCCTGGTGGGGAATAACATGCAGAATCGCAAAAGAATGCCGCATCGTCCCGGCCATTATCAAGACGCTAAGCACTGCGCCGGCCGCCACTTTGCGTTTCAGATCGGCGATTTCTCTGCGTCGTGCGGCCTCGACCGGGTCGTCTGCCTCCTCCCGATAGACCCCGAGGTATTCATAGCCGGCCTGCTCGATTGCGGCCTTTAGCGCCGGCCAGTCCGCAAGCCCGGAAGAATAGGCTATAGTCGCCCTGGATGTGGCAAGATTTACCGCCGCGTTTTCAACACCCGGGACCGAATTGAGGGCATTTTCCACTCGCCGGACGCACGCCGCGCAGGTCATTCCCCCCACAAGAATGGTCGTCGTCCTTCGGGCCTTTTCGGCGGGGGCCTCAAGTTGCGCGCCGTAGCCGAGTTCTTCAATCCTGCTTCGGATCGATCCCTCATCCAGAGCCGCCGGGTCATATTCGACAAGTGCCTTGGAGGTTGCGAAATTGACGGAGGCACTCGAAACCCCATGAAGGGACTTTAACCCTTCTTCAACTCTCCTCACACATGCCGCGCAACTCATCCCCTCGACATAGACGGTTCGCTTAGCCAAGCTCATAACCGGCTTTCTTAATCTTTTCCCTCACAAGGTCTTTGTCCACGGGATGCGCTTCCTCGAAAGTAGCTTCCCCGGTCGCAAGGTCCACGGCGACGTTGGCGATTCCGTCAATTTCCTCCAGGACCTTCTTCACTGTCTTGACGCAATGCTGGCACGACATTCCTTTGATTTTTATTTTCATGCTTTACCCCTCCGAATAGTTCACTCCTGAAAAAGAACAGAATCACGAATGGCTGCTCCCGGTTGTCCATCCACCCAATGGACCATAAAAAAACCCGCCTTCAGCGAGCAGCGGGATCTGCAAATCGGCCGGGAAAAAGGGAAATCACAAGACATCAGGTGACTCGCAAAATGATGTACACGTCACCTCTACGAACCTGACCGCCGGGAGGAAGGTTTCCCATTTCCTTGAGCCGCAGCCGGGTCCCCGTTTTTACCCCGCGCGGGATTCGCACTGAAATCAAATTCCCGTTTCCCAAATGGGGAAGGTTAATTTGCACGACATCACCAAGCTGCGCCTGTTCTTGCGTAACTTGAAGATTGTATGTCAAATCCAGCTCAAAAGCTTTCCCCGCCAGCCTTTCTGACTGCCGGTATTCGGGCTGGACGCCGAAAACTTTCTTCAGGAGATATTTGCCTGCTCTTCCGAGCAAAGAAAATCCCGACTGGAGCAACTTGCCAGGTCTTAAGTCCTCCGTGGCAGGCTCAGCCGCAGGGCGGCCGTCACGCTGCTGCTGCATGAACGGTTTGCCGTAGCGGACCACTCGAATCCGCCCGGGGCCAAAAACAAAGCCCTCGAAGAAAATGTTCTTTCCGCCGAAAAAGAGGTTGTTGATAAATGCCGGATCGAACCTCATCCCCATGCGGGCAAACTCTTTTTCCATTTCCTTAAAGGTGTCCTGGGCATGCCCGCCGGTGAAAAAATCTCTGAATATTTCATCCTGCGAATACCCGAACCCGCTCCCCTGAGTCCTTCCGGGGTGATATCCCAGCCTGCGGTACTGGTCATACTGGGCTCGCTTGCCCGAATCGGAAAGCACACCGTATGCTTCATTGATTCTCTTGAAGCGCTCCTCGGCTCCGGGATCACCGGGATTTCTGTCCGGGTGAGTCTCCAGGGCAAGTTTGCGGTATGCCTTCTTGATTTCTTCGGCAGATGCGTTTGCTGAGACGCTCAGTGTTTCATAGTAATCGAAATTAGACATCCGGCGATCTATATTTCTCCTCTCATTTACTATACCACCTTATTATACCAATAAAATATAGAGCTAAAGCAGCATAATAGCAACTAAACATAAGCGGGCCCGCAGGGTGCGGCCGTAATCCTTTGAAAAGCCGTGGGGAAGAAAACCATTGCGCCGGTCAGGCCCCGCACTGCGCAACCACTCGCCACTCGAGCCCCCAGGTTTTCGTGGCTAAAAATCCGGTCACTTCAACAAGGATGTTGCCAAAGCCATGATCCTTCTCTATAATGTTTGACGCTGCCGAAGTGGTGGAACTTGGTAGACACGCCATCTTGAGGGGGTGGTGGGGAGACCCGTGCCGGTTCGAGTCCGGCCTTCGGCACCATATTTGATTTTGTTAATATGAGTGGCTTGTAGCGGTTTCAAATGCAGCAATCCTGCAGCAGTGTCCTACACCTTTCCTCATATTGTCGCTTGGTTCCGGCTCCTGCACGATGTAGCAGCGTTGCGACTGCCATTCAAAAATTATCATCTTTCAGTAAACGCAATCTGCGGCGGTCAGTCTCTGCTGACCGCCGCAGAGCCTTTTCGGGGTCATTGTTCATAGGATCTCATCAAAGCCGGCGGGCAAACCTAAGCCAAAAAGCCGCCATCTTAGCTCGCTTCATTCAGTTCAGTTACATCCGCCCGTACATTTGTTATACACATCTTGCGAGTAACCGATGCACATCGCAAGATTGTCATAGTCCAAAGGATTAGGGTGCGTATCCCTGCATATTTTCACCCCCGATGCATACTCTCGACTGCAAATAGCCGCAGTTGAAGCATCCAGATCAAATCTGCAGGCCCCACCCCAGGCTAAAGTATAAGCATTTAGAATTATTGCTATTATTAAGATAATTTTTTTCACAGTATCCTCCTGCGTGCAAGCCCCTTGACTAAGTTATATGATCCGGTCTCAAGCCGGTTCTCAGCCCGGTATCAGGTAGAAGTTCGAAATCTTGAGACCGTAAAGTAATGATAATCATCGTCGATTCTCAGAAAAGAGGCATACCCTAGTTGTATACCGGCTGCTTTGGAACCGGCCTCGGCGCGATGAGCCAATGGACATCTAAAGAAACTTTACAGCATCAATCTCCGGTGGAAACGTTTCCCTTTCAGAAATCAAGGCAAGACAAAGATCGGCAGGCTTACTATCAAAAGTTCGTCAGCTCTGCCGTGCGGTAAAACCGGAGTCCGGGAGATTCCCAGCCATGTCGGCCGGAGTTGAAGTGATATCCCTGATCAGGCCCGCAACCTGAGAATAAAGCCGCTCGGCTTTCTGCAGATGCCGGAGGGCTTTCGACTGAGCGCAGCAGTCCGATAAGAGCCTCTTATACTCATTTGAGTGCCATTCTGCCTTTTGGTGAAGACGTATCAATTGGCGCATCTTAGAGACATTCACTTTCCTCCTCCCAAATACATGCATGCCGGGGAATAAAGCCAGATTATTACGGAAAATAATAGCTCAAAAGTCCTGGGGGAGGGACCCCGAGCAAGAAGGGTCCCCGTGCGTCGCGACAGATTCTGAGGAGCGGACATCCTCTAGGAGATTTTTCTTGCTCACCCAGGACATGTTAATCTGGATGAGTTTATAGCAGATCCGGAGCAGAAACGGTTGATGTGACTTTGGTGGGATAATGGTTATATTTTCACATCATTTTGCGAGAGAGTTTAAGTAATATCTGAGGTTTACCTTCTTGTTGGTCAACCCGAGCTTTTTTCGTATATGGAAACGGTTTGATGAGACCGTATTTTCAGCAACACCCAGCGATTCAGCTATCTCTTTAGTTGTTTTCCCTTCCTTGATGAGACCGGCGGCCTGGACCTCCACAGGAGTAAGGCCTAGATATTTTTCGGAAAGCCTCTTGGTAAAAGGAGATGTAATCTCCCGCATGTGGGACTCGAGGATGGTGAGGTAGGTCATCTGGTCGCCACATAACCTGCTCTTCTTAAGTTTCTCAACGTACGGGACAATCAGGCTCTTTACGTTTAGCAGTATACTCTCTTCAAGTTCCGTTCTGTCTTCCTCTCTTTGTTTCAGTAAAACTTTCAGTGCCGCATTGAATTCCTCAAGATGGCGGGTTTTGGCGTCAAGTTCTTTAGTTCGCTCCTTAACCTGGCTTTCGAGCTCCTCGTTAACTTTTTTCAATGCCGCCTCAAGGAGTTTGCGATCGGTGATGTCAACATTTATCCCGACAATTCCAAGTGTCCTGTCGCCGTCATGAATTGGGGCAACGACGTTATAGAAGTGTAGTTCCTCACTTCCTAAGACATACCGCACTTCGCCTTTAACCAGTTCGCCGGCAAAGGCCCGGCGATTGTTATCCTGCCAGGACGACAAAATAGTCTCATTCGGGCATACATCCTCCGGCTTCTTCCCGGTGATATCGCCGTAGCTTCCCCTGCAAATACGGTTTTGCATGGAGTAGCATCCATTCGGACCCATCACCCAGAATTCAAAGGGGATGCTTTCAATGGTTGCGGCAAGGTAAGCTTTACTCTCCCGCAGTGCCTCTTCCGCACGCTTACGCTCAGTGATATCCTCTATAAAACCTTCGAGATATAGAAGCTTCCCTTCTCTGTCACGCGCTGCCCAAGCATGAAGGTTACCCGTGAAGGTGCTTCCGTCCTTCCGCTTGTATAGATTCTCTGCACAGATCGGCCCCTTGGCATTCAAAATGATGTTCACTATTTCATTTCGGCATGATGGATCGACGTAGAGGTCAACGGCCTCATCGTTTACAAGTCTTTTCGCCTCCTCCGGTGAATCGAAGCCATACATTCTGGCATAAGCCGGATTTACATTGATGATTTCTCCCCCGGGGGTTGACCGATAGATGCCCAGCACGGCGTCTTCAAACAGTCGCCTGTACCTTTCCTCACTCAGGAGCAGGGACTCCTCGATTTGTTTGCGCTCAGTGACATCACGGACGAAAACTAGAGCACCTTCACTCTTATGGAATCTGATGGGTGAGGCAATGGCCTCAACATCTATGGTCATCCCATTGAGTTTCAAGTGCTTCTGTTCCATCGCCGGACCGGGTTTCCTTTCCTGGTTTACTGACCGAATGCGCTCCAGAACACTTCCGCGGTAATCAGGATGGACCCGTTCCACGATATCATGGCCCAATAATTCTTTCTCCGATGCCGCCCCATACAGCCGGGTAGCTGCATCGTTCACATAAGCAAAACATCCGTCCATTTGTATAAAAATCGCGTCCGGCGCGCTTTCCACCAGTGTTCGAAACTGTTCTTCACTTTCCCGAAGTCTACTTTCGGTCCGTGCCCGCTGGAAGGCCGTACCCAGTTGCATGGCGGCCTTTTCAAGCATCTTGACCACATTCGGGGGAACCATATGCTCCCGATGATCGGCCACATGGATCAAACCGAATATCTTGCCTCCGCTGCTAAAAGGAAACAGTGCAACGGTCTCGTATCCCTCCTGGTAGCATCTGCTTCGGGTTCGCCCATTCTCCTCTTCAGAAACCGTGGTTGGAAAACGGCTGATAGCATTAACGCAGACCCCTCCGCCTTCGGTATAGAATGGAAGACCGGGATCAACATCGCCCCTTATCACGTTAATGCACATGCACTCATCCGTTTTCAGACAAAGGGAACTTTCCAACTCACAAAACTTCCGGCTGAACCCCTGATAGGCCACGTACGGAATGTTCCCGTTTTCGTCCAGAACACGGATACCTACAGCGTCGCAGCCGGTATAGTTCTTGATCTCGGATACATATTCCCTTAGCAGCGGGGCTATATCCGTATGCTCGTGCACAATCTCAAGAAAGCGAAGGGAAACTCGCAGAGCATGCTCTGCCTGCCTTCGTTCCTCTACCCGTTTTTCCAGATCGAGGTTGGCTTCCTTAAGCGATTCTTCACTCAACGCCTGAGCTTTACGTAGTCTTAGTGTCCCTATGCCATAAGAAAGATTGCTGGATAGTTTCATAAGGAACTCTACTTCTTCGGCATCGAAAGAATCCGTTTCCGAGGAATAGATCGTAAGTGCTCCCAGCTTTCGTTTATCGAGAAAAAGAGGAAGACCTATGACCGAAGCATAGCCTCGCTTTGCAGCCTCTGCTTTCCAAGGTGCAAACTCCGTTTGACTGCCAACAGCACGAATGATGCTGGGAAAGCCTGTACGGATGCAGATACCCGTGGGTCCCTTTCCCCTCTCGGCATCTTGCCAGGTGACCTTAACCGTCTCAAGATACGCTTTCTCATAGCCGTACTTAGCAATAGGTGTGACCGTTTGATCCCCGTCCTCTTCGGCATATCCCACCCATGCCATCCTGTAACCACCCACATCCACCACAATGCGGCAGATAGCGCGCAGCAGCTCCAACTCATCATCGACGTGGATCACTGCATGGTTACACTCGCTCAACGCCTGGATCACCCTTTTGGCCTTAATCAGATCTTCTCTTTTCCGCTGCTGTTCCATCGCATAGCGGATGGAGCGCTCAAGAAGGGTGGCACTTAGCTCACCTTTAGTAAGCCAGTCGGCTGCTCCTTTATTCATGGCCTCAAGATCCAGATCGTATCCTCCCTGGCCGGTGAGAAAAACAATCGGAGTCATGGCGCCTCGGCTTACAGCATCTTGCATGAGTTCCAGCCCATTTCGCTCCTTAAGCCGGTAGTCTAGAAGGCAGACATCGAACTCACTGGAAAGGATCGCATCCAGTGCAGCCCCGTAATCTGAAACCCACTTGAGGATGAATTCTATTGAGTAGAGATCTGAAAGTAGGTCACGGACGACCATGTAGTCGTCTTCATCGTCATCGATAAGAAGAACCCTTATGGGATGGTTCCGCATATTCATCCAGGCTCCATGAGAATAAGGGGCGTGCATTTGAGTGCATAGATCAGTCTATTCATCAATTTACTACATGAAATCTCAACATACAAAGATATCTTTACAAGGAGGGGACATGCAGCCGAGTGCAAAAATCCCCTGGATATTTGAAACGATTGGCCCATGGAAAAAGAGATGGCGGGGATCTTCGGAGGTCTGTAGCAACTTCTACAAGAAAGCAAAAGTGTTGATTTTAGGATTTGAAGAGCGTGTGCGGGTAGCGATTTGATGCTGAGGGCTATTGGGTGATTTCGTCTTTGCGCAGTTGATCCTCAGCTTCAATTGGCCAGCAGGCTCGAATGGTTGTCCCTACGCCGGGAGTAGCGTCGATGGAGAATCTCCCCCCGGTAAGTTCGGTCCTTTCTCGCATGTTGGTAAGGCCAAGACTTCCGGCGGTGCTGGTCTGGAGGAGGATGTGATCCAAATTTATTCCTACACCATCATCAGAAACGACCAACTCAATTTCGCCACCATTCCTTGAGAGGGAAACGTCAACCCACTCCGCTTTACTGTGCCTGGCAATATTGTTCAGTGCCTCCTGGGCGATTCTAAAGATGTTCACCTTCAGGCTTTCCGGGATTTCTTCTTCCGCAACTCCGGCTTCAAACTCGATGTGGCGACCGGGATAGAGTCTCATGCATTCCCGACGCAGCCACTCAATTGTTTCCAAAAGCCCTGCACTGTCCAGCATTGAGGGCCGCAAACCCATGTATATACTTCTGGTTTCCTCGATTGCCCCCTGGAGGATCGGAACAAATTGCTCCAGGCGGTCCAAGGCTGTACTGCCATAACCCTCATCTCGAAGCTTCAGAACCATCTCTACCCAAAGCTTCATAGCAGGAAGAGTCTGTCCAATGCTGTCGTGGAGTTCGGATGCAAGCCTTTTGCGCTCTTCCTCTTGAACCGCTATGAGCCTTGACGGTATTTGCCGAAGTTCCTGATTGGCTTTTTCCAGTGAGGCTGTTCGCTCCCGCACTCGCCTTTCCAACTCGTCGTGTGACTTGCGGAGTTCTTCCTCCGTCCGCTTGCTCTCCGTGATGTCTCGGATGAGCCACCGCAAACCGATACCTTCGTGCTCCGAGATTCGAACTTTCGCAAGGTTTATTGATGCCCAGAAAGGCCTGCTTTTCAAAGGTTGCAAACGAAGCTCCCAATCTTTTACTGCTTCGACAGCATCCATTTCGTTTAACCGCCGGTAAAAAGCTGTCTTATGCCCTTTGCTGACGAAAAGAACCAATGGGGTTCCGACGACGAAATCTCTGGCGGATTCCAAAAGTTCAACGGCGGAGCGGTTAGCTTGCCTTATAACCCCATACAGATCGGTTACGACATATCCGTCGGGAGCTTCCTCAAAAAGCTCGACATACCGCTGATGTTCCCGCTGCACATTTCGAGAAGCTTCAGCAAGCTGTTCTCGTTGCGCATCGACCTCTTCATGAGCGGCCCGAAGTTCTTCCATGGCACCGGCGAGATCATCCAATGAACCCTTTAACAACAGATCGTTTTCGGGGAGCAAAAGTTCCAGCGAACGACTTCGAAGCATTTCCAATACCGAATCAACTTTATGCTCGGCCAGACAATAGCGGCTATCAGGTTGCATGGCGCTCTCCGGGATAGAGGTGGGAGGTACGGTACGTTTTAAATCTTGAATTGCTGATCCCTGGGCTATTGGCCGGAAAAATATTGATGCGAGACGGGAGCCTGATTAGCACCGCAGTTTAACATCCCATAACATTTGTCGTAATATAAGGATTAACGGGATCGCCGCAAGCAATTCGGGGGTTTTAGCGATCGTGCCGAGGCACAGGCACAGAATTTTTCCGGTATCACTCTACCAGGAATCTCGTTGATTTGTCTCAATATGCCACGAATAGAAGGCCGGGGCTCTATTTGGGAGCAGACCGTTTCGGATTTTTGTGATGAATCTAACAGTTAAACGTTTTTCCACTTCATCCATGGTTATAATGACATTAGCAGAGCGCGAGACTTTTGAATTTTTGAGCGTCGCATTTTGGCTGTTGCAAGCCAGCAATAATGCTGCTTGGACCGAAGGTGATTTTTATTTACCAGAAAGAGTGCGAAAATGTTTTTTATAGCTCGTTCACAAATTGGATCGATGAGCAAAAGTTTCATTTACAAAACGCTCATCTTGGTGGTGTGTCTTTGCTTGTGGGGCTCACAGGCTATAGCGGCCGAGAATCCGCAGGCAGTGGTACAAACCGGTATGGATCAGGTCCTCAAAATACTCACGCAGTACCCTCAGGATACCCGGGCCCGCAGGGAACAAATTCAAGCGGCCGTCGATGGATACTTTGACTTTGAGGCGATAGCCAGACTCGCCGTTGGACCACGGTGGAAAAATGAGCCACCCGAAAAGCAGCAGGAATTTACGCAGGGCTTCAGCAAGCTGCTCTTTAACACATATATAGGAGACATTCAAAAATATGCTAAAGAAAAGTTGACCTACAATCACAGGACAATAAGTCAGGATCATGTCGTCGTCGAGGCGCTTGTAAAGGACCAGGGCGGCCCGGTCTCTCTTGCTTATTACCTCCACCTCACGGATGGTAACTGGAAGGTATACGATATCGCTGTCGATGGAATGAGTCTGGCGGCCAACTATCGCAGCCAGTTCCACTCAATATTAGCGAACGGCTCATTTGACAACCTGTCCATGATGTTAAGGCAGAAGATTGCTCAGATATGTGGATCTGATCGTTGCTAGAAGCCTGTCGGAGGGAAGATGTCGCGAGAAGAGAAAAAGAAGTGAGAATTTGTGTTGGCCCTGACCTGTGAGATCATTGGCGGAAGAAGGCAGGGTGGATGGATACGTGAGGTTCGGGCGCATCTTCTGCGTCCTGATTTGCAATGGGCTCATAAGGATTAAGGATGGTTATGTCGATTCATAAAATGACAAAGAAGAACATGGCGGCAGCCGATGAGGTTCGGACTTTTCCTAAAGGAAAAGTGGAGCTTGCGATATTGGGCGGCGTGGTCTTCGGAAAAGCGACCCTGCTGCCTGGGTGGAAATGGTCGGAAAGCCTCAAACCGATTGCCGGAACGGAAAGTTGCATGGCCCGGCACACCCAATACCACGTCTCAGGCAGGTTTCACGTCGTGATGGATGATGGGAGCGAAGATGAATTCGGACCTGGGGATTTTAGCAGCATTCCTCCGGGACACGATGCCTGGGTTGTCGGAGATGAACCGGTGGTGATAATCGATGTAACCGGAATGAAGGAGTACGCAAAAGGAGTACGCAAGATAAGTATCGGTTGACGAGCGCGCCGCCTGAGAAGTTCCCGTATAGCCCCGATGCTGGTCATTCCGTTAGGAACATAACGGCCAAACCGGTAGAACTTATCAGGCCGCAGATATAGAGAATCTCTCTTATTGTCCACGGTTGTCTCCATTCGGCCATCACAGATACACCTCATTTCCGAAATACCTGAAATTCATGGCTGCACTTCAAGGCCTTCCAGCCTGCCGAGTTAGCGGAGCCATTCTCGCAACATTCTGAAAACACACAGAAATTTCTCCGGACAGGGTTGATTTCTTCTGAAATGGGGATAGAATTTAATCGTGGTAAAAGGTAAGGAGTTGAACATTCAACAAAGAGAGGGCATTTGATAGACGATAACACAACATGTCACCATTTGAGGAACCCATTGGATTCTCACCTACGTCTGATGGGTTCCTTTTCATTTGATGACCTGTTGAGGCAGTTAAAGGAAAAAATTGCTGCTCAGGGCTAAGAAACTCCTTTACCGGGAAGAGCCCTGCAATGAGACGCTGCTCTCACTGTCATCAACGACCAGGACCCTTTTGATTAGCCTGTTAAAATCAACCACCTTTTCACGCATCGAGAATCTTTCGGATCGCCTCGGACATTTGCCTCATGCCATAAGGCTTCATCAGGAATCCCAGGCCAAGCTCTTTCACGCTGTCAGGGGTAATTTTTTCACTGAACCCCGTGCAAAGCATGATCGGCATATCAGGCCGGACCCGCAAAACTTCCCTGGCAAAATCGAGCCCTGTCAGTTTGGGCATAGTATAATCGGTAATGACCAGGTCGAACTTGTCCGGACTCGAACGGAAAATCTCCAGCGCTTTCACACTGTCTGTTTGAGAGGTGACCTTATAGCCCAGACGCTCCAGAAGACTGGTTCCCATTTCCATCAAGGTCGGCTCGTCATCCACGAGCAATATCCTTTCCGAACCACGCAGCGGCAGATCGTTAACTTGCACGGTTGTTTCGGGCCGGACATCAAGGCTCGGGATGTATATAGTAAACGTTGTGCCTTTTTCAGGTTGGCTTTGGACGGTAATGGCCCCTTCGTGCCGTTTGACTATTCCGTCAATAACCGCGAGCCCCAGGCCGCTTCCTTTTCCCACCTCCTTAGTGGTGAAGTAGGGGTCGAAGATGCGCTCCCTGGTTTTTGCATCCATTCCACACCCGGTATCTGAAACCGTCAATTTCAGGTATGGACCGGGCTTGAGATCAAAGATTGCCTGACCGGCCAAATCGCTTTCGCTCAAATCTACAGTGGACAGGCGAACTTCGAGAATGCCCTTGTCATTCATTGCATGGGCTGCGTTGGTGCAAAGATTCATCAATACCTGATGGATTTGAGTTGAATCGGCCAGCGCGACACCCTTCCTGATCTTTTGCCTCATTTCAATCGAGGTTGGTAGCGTAGACCGCAAAAGCGTCAGGGCCTCCTTGATAATCGAACTTATATCGGTCGGTATTCTGTGCTGCTCTTGAGTGGAGCGGGAAATCGCCATGATTTGTCTGATCAGTTCCTTGGCCCTGAGAGATGCTTTGAGCACCTGTTCAAGACTTTTTCGCACTGGATTAGACGGAGAAAGTTCATTTAGCTCCATTTCCGTGTAGCCGATAATAGGCTGAAGTATATTGTTGAAATCGTGCGCTATGCCTCCGGCCAGGGTCCCGATGGCTTCCACTTTCTGTGATATGCGGAGCTGTGCTTCCAGCATCTCGCGTTCTTCCTCCGCACGCTTAGGCTCGGTGATGTCCCATACAAGGCCGTTCATTCTCACCGGCTGACCCGTTTCATCGCGGAACAATTTTCCACGGGTAATGATGTAATGGACGCTCCCATCCGGCCAGACCACTCGGTACTCCTTTTCATACAGCACGTCCTGTTCAATGCTTCGGGCCAAAGCAGCAGCGAGCATCTCACGGTCGTCAGGATGTACCGCTTTGTAGAACTCCTCCGCAGTTCCGGTGAATTTAGCCGGGGCGATTCCCAGCAGATGACAGACCTGGTCGTCAAAATGGCGTTTGTTTTCGATTAAGTCTATGTGCCACACGCCCATATGAGCGGATCGTATCGCAAGGTCGAGCCGTGCCTCACTTTCCCGTAGTGATTCCGCGGCCTGCTTATTCTTGGTAATATCGATGGCGACACCAAGCACCGCGGGCGTCTTATGGCCAAAGATGTGGAAAGGGACCTTGGTGGCCTGATGGAAACGCAGGTTGCCCCGGGCGTCGGTAAAGGGTTCCTCCGGGATGAACTTCGTTTCTCCCGTCATCATGACTTCCCGGTCATCCTGCAACATTTTTTGAAGTTCGCTCGAGTTGGAATGGAAGTCGGCTTGATATTTTCCGGTGAGAGCACTGACACTCATGTTGTCGGCCTTGGCGACCGCTTCGTTTACCAGGAGATATTTCCCATCCCAGTCCTTCACGAAGATCATGTGTGGCACCAGGTCAATGATCTGCCGGAGTTGTGTTTCGCTCTCGCGCAGTTTATCCTCCGCCCGTTTGCGGCCGGTGATGTCGTTGCCGATGCAGAGGATTTCACTTATCCTCCCATTTTCGTCAAAGACAGGCTTATTGGTCCAGGCAATCCAGACGCGCTCTCCGCTGCTGCGCATGTTTTCGTTTTCGTTGTTGGCATAACTGTCCGGGTTCACTGCGATATCCTCGATCATCAACCGCAGGTCCCTCCCGGTCGTTGATTCAACCTGTGGGACAATAGTGCCTACAACGTTTTTGCCGAGTATTTCCTCTTCGCTGTAGCCGAAAAAACTCTGGGCAAACTCGTTAAAGAAGGTCACGTTCCCTACGTTATCCCTTCTCATGATGATGCTGTTGGCATTCTCCACCAGTTCGCGGTACTTTTTTTCGCTCTCCCGCAGCGCCTCCTCTGCCTGCTTGTGTGCGGTGATATCATGCGCAATCCAAAACACCGTATTATCTGTCAATGGTGAGACTTTGCTGTCAAACCACACTTCTTTCGATCCGATTTCCAACGCGTACTCGAAGTTGATCGTCTGGCGCTTCTCCAACGCTCGTTTGATCTGTTCGAAAATCTTGTCTGCGTCTTCTTTAGGCAGAATCTCGTGAACCTTCTTCCCCAGTAACTCATCAGGAGGGCGATACAAATTCATGGAGCTTGTCGGCGCGATTTTGACGTAATGCCCATCGGCATTGAGCACCAGAACGACGTCCGTCATCGCGGCAAAGAGCCCTCGCAGCTCTCCTTCCGACTCTTGCAGCGCTTCCTCAGCCAGCTTACGCTCGGCTACTTCCAACCGAAGTTTTTCATTGGCCGTTTCGAGTTGTTCGGTGCGTTCCCGAACAAGGTCTTCCAGACTGTGGCGGCAACTCTTAAGTTCCCGCTCGGATTTTTTCCTCGCGATCGAGTAGCGGATGGAGCGATCGAGCGTATCAGCAGTCAAACAGGCTTTAACGAGATAATCGGCAGCTCCGGACCTTATTGCCTCCATATCCACTCCATGGTTCTCTTCGCCGGTGAGGAATATGATCGGCTTGTCGCAGCCGGCTCCCGTCGCTTCGCATATCAGTTCAAGCCCGTTTCGAGATCCGAGCCGATAGTCAAGCAGACAGACATCATGATCGGCCCGGCACAACTCTTTCAATCCTTCCTGGTAGGTTTTTACCCACTCCAGAGAGAAATCCGCGAGGCTAAGCCCCGAAAGCAGTCCTCTGACCAGGGCATAATCGTCTTCATCATCTTCGATCAGAAGAATTCTTATATGATCTTTGTCCATTGAAACTTTATTTCCTTCGTGGCGGTTTCCAACCAGCAGCAGATAAATGAGCTGAATTGCTGCTCATCATAACAATCGGAGAGGATTCCGGCATCAGGTATTTTGAAGCAGTCCCAGCCCGGGCGTAGCGGAAATGCAGCACGGACCACGCTCTTAGGTGGATTTAGGCTAAAATCCACCTGATACGTGGAGGGCCGAATCAATGGCAAGAAAACGAACGAGCGTTTGCGCACAATTCGGTTTAGAGTTTATTGGAAGTTTAGCATGGATTGCTTTTATTGTTTTTCCGAATCGGTCTCTTTGGACCTCGGGATTCGTAGAATTTGCCCCTTCAAGATCCGATTCTTATTACCGATTTTGGGATTGGCTGCCAGGATCGATTTCTGACCGGACTTCGGGTCTTCAGGAAACCATCGTGCGGCTATTTGGCTTAGGGATTCTCCTTTTTTCACCGTTACGGTGAAAACATCGGAAGGCTTCAATGCTTTTTCCCGAGTTTGGGGATTTTGAGCATCGGCATACGAATTTTCACCTTTTGCTGCAATCTCTCGCTCGTCGTCTCTTCCCTGAGCTTGTGCGGACTCCCTGTTCCCATCTGGAACCGGATCTTTGGCCTGTGTTTCCCCGGGTCGTGCGCGATTGGGTCCGGGTCCTTCTATGGAAGGAGACGCCGCACCAGCCTTCAATACACTTTCGTCTTTATTCTCACTAGAGCGGCCTTCTTTGGGAAGGACCTTGGGAGATTCCTGTGCAAGACCAGGAGTTTGCGGTGTAGCCGAGCCGGGCATACCGGTGGGAGCGTTTTTTTCTTCGGCTTCCGGAGGCTTCGAGACCTCTTCACTTTTCGCCTCGGAAACCGGAGGCAGAGGCTTCTTAACTTGTGTGGTTACTGCTCTGGAAGAATCCGGATCGTAAGTCCAGCCTTTGATATTTTCTACAAGATTTGCATTATAACCCAGAAACCCCACTGCAAGGAGAAGAACCAGTGCCCCGCCGGCAAGCGCCGGCTTGCTGAAAAGTCCTCGGGACTTTCTTTCTTTCGGCGCCGGAACCACGTTGCTTCGCAGTGTGCCATACGCCTTTTTAAGGATCCTCCCGGTTACTTTATCGCCCTTTTCGCTCATGCAGATGAGTAAGGCCGTGTCACACAATCGATTTATGTTTCGCGGGACTCCGCCGGTCATTTTATAGATTAATTTCTTGCACGCCGAGTCAAAACATCCGTCGAAGTCGGACCCTGCCACCCGGAGCCGATAGTCTATGTATTCGAGTGTCTCGGAACTGCTCATCGGGGAAAGGAACTGGTTCACATTTATCCTCTGGAGAAGCTGGCGCATTTCTCTTTGGTGCAGCTTGTGGCTGAGTTCATTCTGGCCGATCAGAAGTATCTGCAGGAGCTTGTTTTCCGTCATTTCAATATTGGAGAGGAGCCGGATGTGCTCGAGGCTTCCGATCGAAAGGAGATGGGCCTCATCTACGATCAGCACCACCTGCCGGCCATCAAGACTCGCCTTTGTGAGTGCGGCTTTTATATCGTCGGTTAAATCGAGGCTCCCCTTGCCTTCCGGGTTGATCTTGAGGACCCGCGCGATATAGCGCAAGATCTCGATGTATTCCACGTCGGGATAGGGAATCACAATCGGCTCGACCGACCGGGGCAATCTACCTAGAAGATGATGGATGATCATCGTCTTCCCCGTTCCGACGTCCCCGCAAACGAGCGCAAAGCTCTTCTTTTCCTGGACGAAATAGAGCAGTGACGCAACTACCTCTTCATGCCCCTCGCTGAAGAACAGGAACTGCTGGTCGAGGGTGTTTTCGAAAGGGGAGCAGGAAAAATTGAAGTAGGGGTTGTACATTTGAAAGAGCCCTTTTTGTGATGATCGCACCGTAAAGGATGCGGAGAAACACCTTTAGGACAGTATTCGCAGGATTACAGAATTAATAGAAAACGCTGTTTCCAAGTCCTGGGAGTACTGTTGATCTTGTCAAATTCTTCTGTTCTCCGCCTCCTATGCGGTGAACTCATCCAGCCGAACTCTTGAAAGGAACATATTCCGCATCACGTATCAAGCCGGCTGCATCATGCAGACAAGCCATGATATCTTGCCGGTCAAACTGAAGGTAATATTTCGGAATAATCCCGTCCGGCGCCAGTCCTGCCTCCTTTTTGTAAGACAATCGGACCGATGCCGCCCCGCGGCTTTGGGAGAATACACCGATTTAGCCTCAGTGATCCAGTTCATAAATTTGGGTAAGCGATCACCGCACTCCCTCCTGACCTGCCTGGCACCCGGAGACCATGAAAAGGCGCCTGACCGAGCCGTGGTCTAGCCCTTGTGGGCGGCCTTCTCGTAGCAGAACTTTCGGCCAAAGCCGGCAATCGGATTGACCTGATTATGCAGAGGGAACAGAAGAAGGCTGGGGTTGAGTAAAATACTCGAACTGCGTTCATCGCTGTGAAGGTATGTAATATCTAATGTTGATTATCTAATTCTCTAATTGATGATGGAGAATACGGAGCAATCAGGGTAAGTGTCCACCGCCAGGTCCTTGTTTTTACCGGGATGACTGTGATGACCTGCGCCTCTGCGATGGACGGAACCCGCATGTTTAAAATCGGCCCTAAATTCTTATTTACGCTGCAGTGATTTATCCCGGATTATGTGCGACTATGGCTGAAAATCACGCTGCATTCGCCTCAACTTTCTGATATTATGCGCTAAATTAAATCAAGTGTGGAGGGACAACATGTAAGGAGTTGGTGAAAAACAAAATGAGGCTGTTCATCCCAGCTTCGACGGGTCAGTTTCCATCAACTTCAAGGGTGACAAAATCACTTCTGACA
>Ga0326728_10004813_pt1 | contig 39260 bp, 34 predicted proteins | sample MB3enrmetagenome_FD_207602 | JGI IMG/M metagenome (GOLD analysis project Ga0326728, IMG submission 207602) | Lab enriched peat soil microbial communities from McLean, Ithaca, NY, United States - MB31MN | ecosystem: Environmental > Terrestrial > Soil > Wetlands > Peat | place: USA: New York... | reverse complement strand
ACTGTTTGCCCATAACCTCATCTTACAACAATTACCCATTCTGTCAATAATACCATTCCGCTGCTTCGGAATAATCTTCACCCATACCTTGGTGGCAACTAAAATCTATCTCCGACAGGCTCCTAGTCGAATCTTTCGATCCAGAGATCTCCTTTCCTGTGAGCTTCAAGTTTACGCGCTTGCGTTCCCCCGCCACCCCATTTCTGCCATTCCTTGCATACCAGGGTTAGTGATACCACAGCCTATGGTATTTGAAATTTAAATCAAATGGGGCCTTTTGTATTTTAGAATCAGAATTGAAGGCAAAAGTGGGAAAGGTGGGCGCAGAGGCCACCGGCCCGTGCGGGGTTTTAGATCCTCTGAGACGGTCCGGGTTAACGAGGGTTTCTCAATTTGAGAGTTGACAGCAGCCAGGAAGGCGGTTAATATGACGTCCTAGGGGGAAGCTCGCGCACAACTTCGTCTATCAACATGGCGGGTAGGTTATAGCGAATTCATGTGCGCCGGGAGCCAAATATCCTTCAAGCATCTTCGGGTGCGGGTGCGTCCGTTCAACTTCAGCGTGCTAGTCAGATCGAGTTTCTGACAAGGCGATCCCGCCGACTTGGCTTTGATCCTTCTCGGCCATTGGAAGGAAGAATTGTCTTTGAAGCTAGCTCTCCAGAACTTTTGCGCGGGGTGCCCGTTAATTGCACAACACTCAACTGAACGTTTCACTTGGCATTGGCCAGCGAATGGGTGAGGACAAGAACGCGACCGGGATTAGGTAGCACGACTGCGAAGGAGTTACCAGGTATGGAAACGAGAGCACTTCAACGTGACCGCGGGAATGCACTGATTCTCGCCACGGCCTGTATAGCAATGGCCTTATGGTCAACATCCTGTGCGGGCGGGGGCACCACCGCAGCCGTTCCTGTCTCTACAGCGGGCTTCTCGGTAAGTTTCTCCGCAACCGTCACTTTCGGCAACCAACCTGTAGGTATAGCTAGTACGTCGCAAAGCGCCACAGTGACGAACACGGGCACCGCGACTTTGACCTTTAGCTATCAGGTAGAGGGCGCCAATGCCGGCGATTATACTCCGGGCGGCAATTGCGGCACCTCGCTTGCGCCGTCAGCCCAATGCACGCTCAGCGTCACATTTACTCCCAGCGCCGTCGGGATCCGAACCGCCTCGGTGGTGTTCACGGGTAATTTCGCCGCCGCCACGCAGATTGTGAATTTGACCGGTACGGGCGTCGCACCCGAGGTGGGCCTTTCCACCACCGGTCTGACTTTTGGCAGCCAACTCGTGGGGACGAGTTCCCCTCCCCAGACAGTCACCCTGACGAACAGTGGAAGCGCGCCGCTGAGCATTACCAGTACCCTCTTAACGGGTACCAACTCCAGCTATTTTCCTATTCAGACCAACAGCTGCCCAGTAAGCCCCAGCACTCTGGCCGCGAATGGCATCTGCACAATTACCGTGGCGTTCAACCCTACTTCCGCCGGGACCTTCACCGCCGCGGTAACTATTACCGACAACAACAACGAGACGCCCAACAGCACGCAGACCGTCAGTCTAACGGGCACGGGCGGAGCCCCTTCTGCGAGCCTTTCAACCCCCTCAGCCCCCCCGCCGCCTTTCGGTCCCCAAGGGGTGGGCACGACCAGCTCACCCGCCGCAATCCTCCTGAGCAATACCGGCAACGCAACTTTGAACATTGCAAGTATCGGGTTCGCTGGCACCAATGCCGCGGACTTTGCAGTAGCTAACACCACCTGCGGCAGTACTCTGGGCCCGAGCCCCGCTACTTGCACAATCAGCGTCACGTTCACTCCCCTTGGCGCAGGACCCCGTGTGGGGACGCTCGTCGTCACAGATAACAGCAACAATGTGCCCAACAGCATGCAAACCGTGACCTTAACTGGAGCCAACACCACGGGCACGGGGAACGCTGCCGTTGCCAGCCTGTCACCCACAACCTTGGCCTTTGGGAGCCAGACGCTCGGTGTGGCGAGCTCCGCTTTGACGGCTACCCTGAGCAACACCGGCAACATAACCATGACCACTGCCGTTACCGAGACGGGTACGAGTGCCGGCGACTTTAGCGAAAGTGACAACTGTGGCTCTGTAGCGGCTGGAGCCAATTGTACCATCAGCGTGACCTTTAAACCTACAGTTACACCTCCCACCCTCGAAATGGCTTTGCTGACCCTTACGGGTAACGCCAGCAACAGCCCGCAGACCTTGAGTCTTAGCGGTACGGGCACCGCTTCCCTAGTTAGCTTCTCGGTCCCGAGTTTGAATTTCGGCAATCAAAACGTTAGTACTACGAGCACTCCTCCTCTCTCCATCGTCCTGACGAACGAGGGGGGCGCGCCTTTGATCATCAACAGCATTGTCCCAACGGGCGCGAATTCCGGCGAATTTAATGTCACCACCGGTGCCAATGCGTGCCCGTCCACTGGGACGACCGTAGCATCAGGCTTGGGTTGCACAATCTACGTGACCTTTACGCCGAACGCAACCGGGAGCCAAATGGCCGCGGTGACCGTTACGGACAACAGCAATGGCGTTAATAACGCTCAACAGTCTGTGAGTATGACGGGCACAGGAGTGGGTGCCGTCGTTCAATTCAGCCCCACCAGCCTGAGTTTTGGCGCCCAACCCCTGAGCACACCGAGTGCAGTGCAGATTGTTACACTGACCAACACCGGCAACTCGCCATTGATGATTAACAGCTTTACGCCGGCAGGGCCGAATTCCAGCGAGTTCAGTTTGGGTACTGGAACTACCTGCAGCGTGGGCGTCCCCGTGGCCGCGGGCGGAGGTACTTGCAACATTGGCGTGACTTTTACACCCACCACCACGGCGGCGGTTACAGGCACAGGCACCGGCACAGGGACGACGGTGCCCATCGCGGACAATGCCACGAATATCCCGAGCCCGCAGTACATCCCTCTTTCCGGCTCGGGCAGTGGCCCCGTGGTCGGCCCTCTCCCCTCATCCCTCACCTTCGGCAGTGTTGCTGTGGGAACGCCTACGCCCCCGTCCCTGCCGCTAACCATTACCAACACCGGGAACATGCCGTTGAATATCACCGCTGCCCAACTCGGTGGCGCTAACCCTGGGGATTATTCGGTAACGCTGGGCATTTGCGTGAACCCTGTCGCGGCTGGGAGCAGTTGCACGATGAACGTTACCTTTGCGCCCACAGCTCCGGGATCCAACCTGATGGCCACGTTGACCATCACGGACAACGCTGCGACCAGCCCCCCGCCGGTGACCTTGACCGGCACGGGCACCGCTCCCCTCGCGACTCCTTCGTCCCTGACCCTGAACTTTCCGACCGCCCAAAACGTGGGCACGACGAGCGGGCCCCAGACCATTTCGCTCAGCAATACCGGCAACGCCAGCCTGTCCATCAGCAGCATCGCTCTTTCCAGCCCCAGCGACTTTGCTCTGGCCAGCGGCGCCGGTCAGTGCGTGTACTCGGGGGGGACCTTAGGGGCGGGCGCGAGTTGTACGATCTACGTGACATTCACACCCACAGCCCCTGGGGCCCGCACTGCCTCTTTGGCCATCACCGACAACAACAACAACATGGCGAGCAGCCTGCAAACCGTGAGTGTGAGCGGAATGGGCGCTGGTCCGCAGGCCACCTTCAGCACCACCTCCTATACCTTCAGCAGTCAGAGCCAGGGAACCACGAGTTCGGCTCAGCCCATCACCCTCACGAACACCGGGAATGCCAATTTGACCGTCTCGGGCATTACACTGGTCGGCACGAATCCCACGGACTTTGGGCTCACCAGCGGTACCAGCGCATGTACGTATACTGGAACGTCCACCTTGGCGGCGGGCTCGATGTGTACGATCTACGTGACGTTCACTCCCGCCACCACAGCATCCTATACCGCGTCGATCAGCGTGGCCGATAATGCCCCGGGCACCCCCCAAGCGGTCAGCTTGGCGGGTTCGGGCGTGCAAGGCATCGTATTCACCCCCACGAGCCTGAGCTTCCCGAATACCAATACCGGCGCAACCAGCGCGCCGCAGACCGTCACGGTGACCAATAACGGCTCTTCCAACTTTACGATCAACAGCGTCACCAATTCCGATACCACCGACTTTTCTCTGATCAGTACCTCCTGCACGAATGCCACGCTGACGCCCAATGTGGGGAATTGCGTGGTCACCGTAAAATTCACACCCCAATCCCCCGGCCTGCTTTCGGGCACGCTCAGCGTTGCCGATACTCTTACGGGCAGTCCGCAAATAGTGACCATGTCCGGGACCGGCCAAGGTCCGACCGCTATTCCTTCACCCACCTCCTATGCGTTCGCAAGCCAGAGCGTAAGTACGCCTCCGACTCCGAGTTCAGTGCAGGCTGTTTCTACTCTTGCGAACAATGGGAACACGAGTTTAACCATCACCAGCATCGTCAGCTCAGATACCACCCAATTTCCCCTGTCCAGCAGCGGTTCCAATCCCTGCCCGTACGGAGGAGGTACCCTGGGAGCGGGCCTGAGTTGCACGATCTACGCAACGTTTGCGCCGACGACTTATGGAACCCGTACCGCCTTGGTGACTGTTACGGATAATGCCTTAAATGTCCCTAACAGCACGCAATCTGTGAGCCTCAGAGGTATCGGCAATGCTCCCTTCGCGAGCATTACTTCTCCCGTAAGCGGAAGTCTGACCTTCAGCTCCCAACCCCTCGGTACGCCCATTACTCAGAACGTTACCCTGACCAACCAAGGCAACGTGGCGCTGACCGTTAGCGGGCCGACCTCGAGCGATACAACTGACTTTCCAACCCCTCAATGCGGCAGTTCTTCCGTGGCGGCTAACGGGGGTACCTGCACCGTTACCGTCACTTTCATGCCTGCGACCCCCGGCCCGCTGTCGGCCACCTTGACCTTCACGGACAACAGCAACAACGTCGCTAACAGCACACAACCGGTGATGCTGAGCGGCACGGGTTCCGGTCCGGTAGCGGTGCCTTCGCCCTCACCCCTGCAGTTCGGCAACGTAACAATATCGACGCCGACGACGCTGCAGCTTACCGTGAGCAACCTCACGGGCAATCTGCCCCTAACCATTTCCAGCGTCTCCGCCCCAACGGGCACGAATGCCGCCGACTTCACAGTTTCGTTTGCGGGCAGCACCTGTGCCACCAGTTCTGTCCCGGTTGGAAGCAGTTGTACGTTTGGCGTGACTTTCACGCCTACTTCTACTCCTGCGACAACTGAGAATGCATCCATCACCATCAACGACAATGCGTATCCGGCCACGCAAACGGTGAACTTAATTGGCACCGGCACCGGTTCCGCTGTCAACCTCTCGCCCTCGCCTTTGGCTTTCCCCGCCCAGGCCGTTACTACCCCGACGGCCACGCCCGGCGCAGCCATGACACTCACTCTGAAGGTCATTGGCAACCCGATAACCATGACGTCAATTCAGGTGAACGGCGGCTCCAACCCCGGCGACTTTAATGTGGTCAGTGGTGGATCGTGTTCTGCAGGTAGCCAGGTAACCACCAGTTGTACAATCTCGGTCACGTTTGCACCCACTGCCTCCGGGTCTCGTAGCGCGGTTCTAAGCGTTCCCTACACCAACTCTTCCGGCGGCGGCACGGCATCTGCTACTCTTACCGGTACAGGCACGGTGGGGACGGCCGGCCTCTCACCCACGACCCTGATGTTCGGTAACCAGGCGGTGCCTTCACCCACTGCGGCTCAGACCGTCACCCTGACCAACGGGGGCTCTTCGACTTTGAACATCACCAACATCGGGATTTCCGGCGATTTTGCAATCCCACCCGCAACCAATATGTGCGCAGGCGCAAGTCCGCTCGCGGTGAATGGGAATTGCACGGTCGGCGTGACCTTCACGCCTCCCACTGCCGGGAACCTCACGGGCTCCTTGACCTTCACGGACAGCGCCACGAATAGCCCACAGACGGTGAACCTGAGCGGCACGGGCACGGCCCCGGAAACTGTTTCCCCCGCGAGCCTGACCTTTACCAGCCAGCCCATAACAATCCCCAGTACGGCTCAGGCCATCACCATAACTAATACGGGCAATGCGACCCTGACCATCAACAGCATCGCGTTAGCGTCGGCAAGTATCACCTATCCCAATCCCCTCGACTTTGTTGTGAATAACGGCTGCAGCAGCGGCTCGGTGCCGGGCAACAACGGTACCTGCACTGTCACCGTGACCTTCATGCCTACAGATTTTCTCTGCCCTAGTAGTCCTTACTGCACGCTTACCCGCAACTCGGCGCTCATCTTCACGGACAACAACAACAACGTGCCGGGCAGCACTCAGACGGTGCCCCTAACAGGCACAGCAGCCCACGATGTGGTTCTAACCTGGACCGCTAGCCCGACCGCCGGGGTAGTGGGCTATGATATTTTCCGGGGAATATCTTCAGGGGGAGAGACGCTTTACGCCACCGATGTCGCCACGGGTTGCGCGCCGTCCACCACTTGCACGTATCTGGATACCGGAGTGGCGAGCGGGACAACGTACTACTATAAGGTTACCGCCATAGCTTCGAATGGCACCACTCAGAGTGCGCCCTCGACGGAATCTAATGCTGCGCTCGTGCCCGCACCGTGAGACTGCTCGTTTAGTGATTTTCCCTACCCGCCTTGCAGCCGTAGGGCCGAATCTGAAACCTCTTCGCCGAGCGCTTTCCCTGCGCTTGCCCGAACCTTTCATCGCCCGGCTCAAGGTCCAGGCGAACAAGCGCGATGTTCCCTGCTACGCTTGCTAGGGCTGATACAATACTGGGCATCGGGGTTCAGAATGGAATTTTCGGTCAAAAGCCCAGCATCTCGCACCTTGCTTTCGCCCGTAAGTTTGCCAAGAAGGTGGCAAGTGCTTTCTCTCACGTGCTACCTGCTTATGGCAGTGCCGGCCCAGGCCACCACGCCTTTGTTCCAATCCTCTTTCCACAAGCCCAACCAGGATTGGACCGTGGTTCGTGGTTCCGCGACTTCGGACTCCTCCGTCTTGCACGGGCATAACCCCTCCCTCCGCGTCGAGCGCGATGGCGGCTCGCCGGACGCGTGCATTCGCCTGGCGCCCTTGACCCTTGCTCTCGGCAAGCCTTACGAGTTGAGCGGTTGGGTGCGCACGGGAGCCTTGGAAGTGCGCGATCTGGACCGCTCCCCCATTGCCTCCGGCGCCACGCTCACCATGGACTCCATGCCTTTCGACGTTCACTCAGCCTCGGTGGGCGGCACCGAACCGTGGACTCACCTCACCCTGCGATTTGTCGCCAGCCGCACCCGCGACCAGATCCTTCTAACGGTCGGCAACGGTGGCTCATTCAGCGGCAGGGCGTGGTTCGAAGGCATTCAACTCGATGAAATTTCCTCCGCAGACGACTGGCCGGCTCGGGAAGCCGTGCAGACATTTGGCCCAGCCTACCGCCGCCGCCGGCTGGATCTATCTTCACATTGAAGGACAACCCTACGAGCGGGGATACCAGCATGGCCATCTGATGGCCCGTGAGATTCCAGAATATCTTGAGCGTTGTGCCGCCACTCTCGGCGACAAGGAGCACTGGCGGGACTATCGCACCACCGCTGATGCCCTCTTCCTGCGCGGCTTCGACCACGAAATTCTCGAGGAGATGCGAGGCATTGCCGATGGCGCCTCCGACGCCGGCGCCCGTTGGCAGGACCGGCGCATTGATCTCACCGACATCGTCGTGGCCAACGTCACGGTGGAAATGGGCGAGCTTGCCAGCGCCGTCTCCACCACTCCCACGGGACTCGAGGGCCGCGGCTTTGACAAGCCTCCCTACGCGGATCGCAAACGCGATTCCGCGCGGGACCATTGCAGCGCGTTTGCCGCAACCGGCCCTGCCACACGCGACGGCAAGATGGTGATCGGACACGTTACCTGGTGGGGACTGACGCTTGCCGAGCAGACCAATGTTTGGCTCGACATCAAACCGGCATCGGGCCATCACATGCTCATCCAAAGCTACCCTGGCGGCATCGAAAGCGGCACGGACTGGTACCAAAATGACGCGGGAGTGGTCCTCACCGAAACCACCATTGACCAAACGCCGTTCGACATTCAAGGCACCCCCGTGGCCTCTCGCGCTCGCATGGCGATCCAGTATGGCGGCAACATCGACGAGGTTGTTCGGTACCTCGGCACTCGAAATAACGGCCTTTATACCAACGAATGGATCATGGGCGACGCCAAAACGAATGAAATCGCCATCTATGACCTCGGGACCCAGCACACCCGGTTGTGGCGTAGCTCCAAGAAGGAATGGTTCGGGGATACGCCGGGCTTCTATTGGGGCGACAATAATGCCAAAGACCTGAACGTCCGCCTGGAAAACTACCCCGATCCGCAGGGCGGTCCTGACTATATTCCCTACGTGCCCGGCCCCCGCGACCTTGCCTGGCAAGAGCTCTACCGCAATTATCGCGGCCAGATCGACGAGCAGTTTGGATTTCTCGCGTTCCGCACGGCGCCCCTCGTGAGCGCCAGCACCATGGATGCCAAGGTCGCGACCACGGACATGGCGTCCCGCCTCATGGTGTGGGCCGCCATCGGCAAGCCCAACCAACGCGAGTGGCTGCCCCAAAAGTGGGACTACGCCAAGGATGAGGGCCTCTATCCCTCGGGTTACTACCTGTTTCAGGGAGAGCCTTCCGTAACTTTGCGCGCACCCTTCAGCAAAACGAAAAGACCCGCCTGGCGGCGTCCATGGACCTGCCCGACCACACGAACGCTGAGGTCTCAGACCCCCCATCCTATGAAGACCGCCTCTGGAAAGGATGGATACTGCCCGCCTCCGACGCGGACATCTGGTTCGTCGCCGGGTCCGCCGGGTACAAGTACGTGCTTCAGTCCAAAGATCCGGAAGAAGCGCTGAGCGCCCAACGTGCTACCTGGCGCGGTTTTGAACTGACCCCCGATACCCCTGCGAATCATTTTCGCCGGGAGCGGACCAAGGGCCTCCTGTTCCTCGATTCCCTACGCCAGAAGATGGGCGACGACGCCTTCCTCAAGCTGATGAACGACTACTTCTCCACCAATACCACCAAGACCGTGACCGCGCAGTCATTCCTTGATAAGGCTGGCGTTCCCCTCCATCCGATTGAACTGCCCGACGGTCCCGCCTATCTCACCAGTGACATCTGGCGCCGCTTGGCCTCCGCCGTGATCGTTTACGGCACGCTGCGTGAGGCAGGCGCGAACCGATACGCGGCCGAACAAATGCAGAACCGCTTCCTCGATCGCTACGAAAGCCGCGTGCCGATTTACAAAGATTTCGAAGCTCCGGACGACCTGCTTTGCCACCGCGATGTAGTCTTTGTGGGACGCCCGGAGGCCAACTCCGCGCTCGCCCTCTGGTCCGGAAGGCTCGGTCTCGGTTATGAGGCCGCTGCCTTCAAGATCGATGGTGTCGCGCACGCCTCCGAACGCGAAGGACTGATCCTGGCCGCAAAGAACCCGTTGGATGCTGCCCATATGGTGCTCATCCTGGCCGGCAACGACGCCCTCCGCACGGTAAAGTGTCAAAAGGCGGATCTGCCCGCCGATGAATATGTGATCGTTAGAGAGGGCGACAAGCCCATTAAGGGTTTCAGGCGGGATAACTCCTCCACCATGCAAGCCCCCGACCCAGGCCGTCCCTAAGTGGGACGGGTATTTCAGCAAGCTAGCCGTGATTTCTCACCACGATTTTAGAAGGGGGGCTTCCCGGTCGCTGTTGGCGGGCCGTTCTGATGAATAGCGTGTCCCGTGATCCACGCAGTCTGTTGCCGCGGGCGAAGCTTTTGGAGTGCGGTCCGTCAGTTGACGGATCGCCGCTTTGGCTCGCTGCGACTCGGCGCGGCGAGTCACCGACCACTGACGAGTCAGCGGTAGAAAAAGCGGGAGCAAGCTCTCGCACTCCGAAATTGTGGTAAGAGGTTCGAGTTAGCGAGAGGGCAAATTCCGCGAAACCCCTTTCCTACCGGTAGGAAATTTTGACGACTTTTCGCAAATTCTTTCCTACCCGTAGGAATCTTGTGGCCATGTGCCTAGACTATGGTATGGTTCATGCTGTGCTATTAACTGGAGGGGTTGTTTTTGGAGTGAAATCGCGCAGCACCGATAGGTGCCAGGGGGAGAAGCAGGAGACAGGAGAAGGCAGAGGTGCCAGGTATCAAGTGTCAGTTGTCAGGGGGGAGAAGGTAGATGGCATGCATTAGACGGTAGACGGGAGACTGAACGCGCGAATAAAAGGAAGGGCTACGTTTGAAACGATCTCCCGCATAACAGAGGAGTTATCGGTGGTGAGGCGAATTCACCAAAAAATCTATGTTATTGAAATGCAAAGGGTTAGACGGCTGCTAGGCCGCGAGGCCTTCGAAAACATACTATATTCGCGGGAATAGGTTCAGGATGTTATTGAAAACAAACGGTGAAAAAATGTCAGTTTTGGTGCCTGAAACGATGTTGATGAAAACAAATGAGTTAGAGTCATTTTGAAACGATGTCGATGAAAAGAAAGGGAATTGTTGCAAGGAGCTAGGGTGCCCGGCAGGACGCTGGCGTCTTGCTGCTGTATCCTTTTCGAATTGACGGGAACCAGGAAAATTGCCCGCCATGGTTCAGAAACATCCATAGAATCGCTTTAGAGGGTGGGGAAACAAGGTGGGGCTAATTTCCCCTGGCATTATCGATGGCGGTCAGGACCGGGTCAGGGGGCTGAGGCTGGGTTTGTCGATTAATGGCCACGAAGTTGAAATTCGTGCCCTTCTTGAGGCGAATATGAAATGCCCCGAGCTTGACGAGATACGTGATGTTGCGGCGGGCCTCTCGGACCGAGTTCAAGGGTATTTCAAAAACATGAACTCCATTGTCAGCTTTATAATAAATCATTCCATTGCCAACGGACATCACCCCGACGCAGTAGTCTTTGCCATTCCGATTGTGGTCGTGGGCCACCCTAAAGGACACGAAGCCGTTATGCGGCATACGGGAGAGGGTGGGAGGCAACGAGGGCTGCGGCGCGGGAACAGTGGGCGTCTCTTCCGTCTGCGGAAGCTGCGGTGGGGAAGACACCGGAGGCGCCACGGGGGGCTGGAGCGTGGTGGCGACGGTGGTAACTTTTCCTGCTGCGAGCGTGACCGTCTCTTCGTGGTCCTGAAAACCGGTCAGTGAGATGCGCACAAGGTGATCTCCTGGGGCAAGCTGGGTCAACTTCAGGCGGCCCTCCGGGCTGGTCGATCCCTTCGGTTCATCGTCAATGTACACCTGGCTCTGGCCGGGACTGGACTCAATCACCAGCACGGGGGGAGAGGAGGCAGGGGCAGTGCGTGGCGCGCTGGCGGGCGCCGCAGGAGCGCGGGGCGCCAGCGTTCGCAGCACGTTAATCAAGTCCTCCGATCCACCGGCGTCGCGAATTTCCTTGGCCACGGATGCGGTAACTTGAAAGGAGATACCCGCTTTCCGCGCCTCCTCCGCCACCTGGTCGCTGGGCACGTCGCCGGTCAGAAGATCGATCACGTCCTGCTTGGCGAGCTTCTTGGGTGCCCTTTGCGCGATTCCGAATGTAGGAATGAGGGCGATGGCCGCCAGCAACGCCAGCAGCAGGGCGATAGCCTTGGGGATGCCCTTTCCCCCTGAATGCGAACCCATGCGTGTGGCCCCTGGGATTGACATCGCCCTTTTTATATCGCTATCGGTGAGACTCGTCAAGACTGCGGGAGGGATTAATCGTAGCGAGCTACGCCCTTTAGGGCTCCCCACACTTGAAGTTTTCGCCCAGAGTTGCCTTCTCCGTCTTGCAGACTTTAATGGCTTGCTCGAGTTTCTGACGAAGATCGGCGTTGGAAGGATCCAAATTCAAGCCCTCTCGGTAAGCCTGGATGGCATCATCGTATTCATAACGTTTGTAGTGGAAATCACCCATGGTAATCTTCGCCTTGACCGCCTTTGTGTCGACTACCGGGGTAGCGGGCGTGACCACAGGTGGCGGAGCTTCCGTTTTGTGCGTGGGTTTGGGCTTAGGCGCTGGCCGGGTTGGCGCGGAAGTGGGCTCGGAACTCGGGGCCGAAGTGGGAGGTGCGGGATTGGCAACCGTTCGGGAGTGGGAGTCGGCGTTTCCGTTGGCGAAGGCGGGGGCGTCTGTGTGGGTGTAGGAGTCTGAGTCTCAGTCGGAGTCGCCGCCGGCGCGGGGTTGGGAATGGGCTCCGGCGGAGGAGCCGACTGACGCGTAGCAATATACAGTCCCCCACCGGCGAGGGCCAGCAGCAATATGGCCAGCGCTACCCACATTCCCCAGTGGGATTCGGGAGGTTGGGGGCGCAAGGGGGCAGCGACTACAACCTGCGCCTGCGGGCGGACCACTGGCGGTGGCACGGGCTTGGGGGGCTCGACCGGTCGAACTGGTGGCGGCGGGGGCGCCGGTGGCCGAGGAGGAACGGCGACTCCTGCTGCGCCTCGATCGCCGCCGCTGGGACCCCGGCTTTCGTTGGCGCGAATCAGGTCGTCCGTCGTCAAAACCCGCGTCTTGCCGGGACTCGACACATCCTGTTCGATGTTCACAATCTCCTGGATCAGCGCGCGGGCAGAAGCCGGACGCAGGTCGCGGTTCTTTTCGAGCAGGCGCATGGTGAGGGCGGCCACATTCTCCGGCACTTGCAGTTCCGGATGCAACTCACCGATGGGCGCCGGCGCTTTCTGCATGTGGGCCAACAGCATTTCCATGGTGGTATCGGCCTTGAAGGGTAAATCCGCGGTGAGCATCTGGTACATCACGATGCCGAGGGAGTAAAGGTCGGCGCGGCCATCCAATTCATCTCCGCGCTTCCCCATGGCCTGCTCCGGAGACATGTATTGCGGCGTGCCGATCACCACGCCGACGCCCGTCAAAGTCATGCCGGCGGCCTCGCCCATCCGCGCCTCTTTCACTTTGGCAATGCCGAAGTCGAGAACCTTGACCATTTCGCCTTCGGAAGTATCCACCAACGCAATGTTGTCCGGCTTGATGTCGCGATGCACCATTCCCAGCTTGTGCGCCGCATCCAGCGCGCTCGCGGCTTGCTTGATAATCGACAACACACGTTGAAAGGGCAGTGGGCCTTCCTCGCGGATGAGCTTCTTCAGACTCTTTCCTTCGATGAACTCCATGACGATGAAGGGCCGGCCGTCTTCGGCCTCGTCAATGTCGTCGACCCGCACGGCGTTGGGGTGCTGAAGCCGGCGGGTAATGACCGCTTCGTGTTTGAACCGCTTGACGAAAAGCTCGTCCGTGAGGAGTTCCGGGGCAATCACTTTTATCGCCCGCATTTCATCAAATGCCAGGTGCAGCGCTTTGTATACCGAACCCATACCACCCTGCCCCACCTTGGCCAACAGGCGGTATTTCCCGCGAATAACACTCCCATCCGCCCAGGTCCCGATTTCTTCCAGGGGACTGCCATCGGCCGGGCAAACAGCGTAAGTGGTTGGATAACTTTCTTGGCAAGTTGGGCAGGTCTTCATGTCGCTCCCGTCGACACTAACTTTGCCAGAGTATACCACGAGCTGGCAAGAAGCGTATCGACTTGCTGCGCCCTGGCACGGGTGTGGCATAACCGCCATTTGCACGCCACAGCGCAGGGTTCAACTCTATGACGATGATAAACTTTCCTCTAACGGTCGCCCACCACCTTGACGAACTTACCGAGGCTCGAAGTTTACTTCGAGAGCGGCGGTCGCCTTAACCAGGGACACGTAACTCGGGTTTCGGGTTTCACCCCAATCCCCAACCCCCGATTCCCGGGCTTCCTAGCGCCTCATTCCGTCGGGGCGCGCCCAAAGGGAATAGGTGCGCGATATTCCCAATCCGCCGTGGCACTGCTTTTGTACCGGTAGAGTTTGCAAAGCTCGCAAAGCTGCGCCACCACGTAAGAGCCCTCCTGATTCTGCCACTGATGGTGGCAGGCACCGGCCAAAGGCTTCTGCTGCTCCGGCAAAATGGAGTCATCAATGTTCATCAACAGTATAACCTATCTAACTATTTACACAGCCCAATCATGCTCCTTGGGGCTGACTTCCCCATGGCAGCTCAATCCTGCCGCCAGGTGAAAGCGCCGCGCGCAGTGTACTACCTCACGCCGCAATCGTCCAGTTCGGTGTGCGCCGGCGGCTGACTCGCGGGAGGAAAGGGGCACGCTTGCCGCGCGCCAAGGGGGAAGCCGTCACGCACCCGTCCCCATGGCGGGTGATTCGAGGGACGCAGGCAGGTAGCAATTCCGGAGCCTGGCGTGTAACCAGACCCCCATGCCGAAGCATCTATACTCTCATCATGTGTGTTGCACTGCGCCGGGGCCCCGGGTTGAACTCGGATCTCGATTTTATCCGCGGTGGCGCCTTTTTGCTGGTCCCGTTCCTAAGCCTGTTGGCGGCCCCGGGCAGCGTCGCGGCCACCACGCAACCGCATGGAACCGTCGAGCTCATTGCCGAGCAAACTTCGGTGCAGCCGGCACGGCCTTTCTGGGTGGGTTTGCACTTCCAACTTGAAAAAGGCTGGCATATCTACTGGACCAACCCGGGGGATTCCGGCGAACCCCCCCGAGTGAAGTGGAATCTTCCGGCAGGATTTCAAGCCGGCTCGCTGCTTTGGCCGATCCCACGCCGGATCGAAGACCATTCGCTTATCGATTATGGCTATCCTGACGAGGTGCTGCTTCCGGTGGAGATCCGACCCCCGGCAAGCCTGGGTGGGGGGGCCGACGTGCCGTTGAGCGCCACGGTGAACTGGTTGGTCTGTCGCGAGATTTGCGTTCCGGGCCGCGCCGCTTTAGAATTGACGCTTCCAATCCGAAAGGGAACGGCCAGGCCGCCATCGCCCCTGCATTCTCTTTTTGCCCAAGCGCGGGCCGATTTGCCGCGCCCGACGCCCCCATCCTGGAAAGTGACGGCACACTTGGATAAACATCTGGTGGTGCTCAATATCGATACCGGAAAACCGGAGACGGAAGCCACCTTCTTTCCCCTCGAACCAAACCAAATTGAGAATGCCGCTCCGCAAAAGGCAAGCCCGTCTTCTCGCGGCATACGGATCGAAATGCAAAAGTCGGACCAATTGCTTAAGCCACCCCCACGCCTGAGTGGGGTGTTAGTCTTGGCAGCGGGGCAGGGCTATGTGATCGAGGCGCCCGTGACCATATCGAAATAGCTAGCGGACTCATGGAATCCAACTTGGGGAGGGTTGAATGATGAATCGCCGAATCGCTCGCTTCATTTTGACAAGTCTGGTGGGGTTCATGGCGGCAACGGCCTGGGCTGTCCAGCCGGGGAATCCTGCACCGGACTTCACCGCGCAAGACACCCACGGCCAGACCCATACGCTCGCTCAATACAAGGGGAAATATGTAGTTCTCGAGTGGCACAACCGGGAGTGCCCCTACACTCACAAACATTACGTGAGCGGCAACATGCAGCGCCTTCAGAAGGAGTGGACCGCCAAGGGCGTGGTTTGGTTCACGGTGATTTCTTCCGCGCCCGGACAACAAGGATACATGACCGCCGATCAGGAAAACGCCTATCTTCAAGAAGTCAGCGCCTCACCCACGGCGGTGCTGCTGGACCCCACAGGGCAGTTGGGACATCTGTACGGCGCAAAGAACACACCGCACATGTTTGTCATCAGTCCGGCAGGGGTGCTCATCTATGACGGCGCCATCGATGACAAGTCGACCGCCGATGCGGATGACATCGCCTCAGCTCACAACTATGTGTCGGCAGCGCTGCAAGAAGCTATGGCGGGGAAACCGGTCAGCACGCCGGTCACCCATCCTTATGGCTGTTCGGTGAAGTACGCGCGGTGAAAAGAAGGTCCGGGGTTCGGAGTCCGGAGTCCGAAGTCTTCGACAAGGGACCTCGGACTCCGGACCTCGGACTATCAATGCGGATTCGGTATGCCGCGCACGGCGCGAAAGGTGTCGCGGGCGATGAGGAGTTCCTCGTTGGTAGGAATCACCATGACTCGTACGCGGCTGCCCTCGGCTGAAATTTCACCTTCCTTGCCAACCATCGCCTCGTTTCGTTCCGGGTCAATCTGAATTCCCAATTCGCCGAGCCCCTCACAGGCCAGGGCGCGCACGTACGGCGAATTCTCTCCGATCCCGGCGGTGAAGACCACTCCATCAACGTGTCCCAGCGCCGCGCTGTAAGCGCCAATATACTTTTTGATGCGATAGCAGAAAACTTCGAGCGCCAGTTTCGCCTGCTCGTCACCTTTCGCAGATGCCGACAGCAAGTCGCGAATGTCGTTCGACTCGCCGGAGATTCCATAGAGGCCGCAGAACTTGTTGAGCAGAGTGGACATATCGTGCAAGGTCAATTCATCCTTCGACATGATGTAGAAGAGCGCGGCAGAATCGATGTCGCCGCAGCGCGTGCCCATCAGCAAGCCTTCCTGCGGGGTGAATCCCATGGAGGTATCAATCGAGTGGCCTTTGTCAATCGCCGTGATCGAGCAGCCGTTGCCCAAATGCGCGGTAATCAGGTTCACCTCGTCGCGCCCCACGCCGAAAAGCTGCCGGTAGCGGAACGCTACGTAGCGGTGCGAAGTGCCGTGGAACCCGTAACGCCGGATGTGGTAGCGCCGGTAGTAGGAGTAAGGTAGTCCATACATATAGGCGTGCGGCGGCATGGTTTGGTGGAAGGCCGTATCAAACACCGCCACTTGCGGCACTTGCGGCATCACCTTACGCGCCACGTAATAGCCCCGCAAATTGTGCGGGTTGTGTAACGGCGCCAACTCCACGCAGTTCTGGATTTCCTCGGCCACTCCTTCGTCAATGATCACCGAAGCTGAAAAGCGCTCGCCCCCGTGCACTACCCGATGCCCCACCGCCTGAATCTGCGAAATGTCCGCGATCGCGTGGCATTCCTTCAGCGTCGCAATCGCCTGGGTTAGCGCCGTCTGGTGATCGAGAATCTCTTCGGTCGTGGACTTGGTCGGATTGGGTGGAACGGTCACCTTCACGGTTGCTTCGTCCGTCCCAATACGATCCACACTTCCCTTGGCAATGGTGCGGTCGGTGTTGGATTCAATCAGCTCGCTGTCCGTATTAATGAGCTGGAACTTGATGGAAGAACTTCCACAATTTAGAACTAAGATCTTCATTGCTCACCCCAAGAAGCTTTCACCGTTTGGACAAGACAGGGACAAATCATCCTCGTCCCACGGTCGAAATCGCTGCATATGATAACAGCGCAATATAACACTCCCGCCTCATCTCAACAAATAGGGGGCCAAACTTCAAATGATAAAGCTTAAAGGGTATGTATCAATACCTCAACCTTTACCCTTTACCCCTTATCCTTTACCCTTTATCCTGAACTCCTCACATCATGTCGAATGACGCCCACTCCGCGGTCGTGCGCGTGGAAGGTTTGCGCAAGCATTATGGGGACCTGGAGGCCCTGCGGGGAATAGATTTCGAAATCCAGGCCGGCGAAGTTTTTGGTTTGCTGGGTCCCAACGGTGCGGGGAAAACCACGACCATCGAAATCCTGGAAGGTCTGCGCCGGCCGGACGGCGGCACGGTAACGGTGTGTGGTATGGACCCGGGGCGCGAGCCAACTGCCCTCAAGGAGCGTATCGGCGCGCAACTCCAGGCCACCGTGCTCCCCGACAAGATCCGCGTGGAAGAAGCCCTTGCCTTGTTTGCCAGCTTTTACCGCGAGTCCGCCTCCCTGGAAATGCTGCTGGAACGATTTGGCTTGGCGGAAAAGCGGCGGGCGTTTTTCGGAAAGCTTTCCGGCGGCCAGAAGCAGCGCCTGGGTTTGGCCCTGGCCCTGGTGAATAACCCCGAACTCGTCTTGCTCGACGAACCCACCGTGGGCCTTGATGCCCAACTGCGCCGCGAGATCTACGCCCTCATCGAACGGTTTCGCGAAGAGCGCCGCACCACCCTGCTGACGACTCACTATATCGAGGAGGCCGAGCGCCTGTGTGACCGCGTCGCCATCCTCGACCGCGGTCAAGTGATCGCCTTGGGGACGCCGCGGGAGCTGGTGCTCCGCTCCAGCCAGGGCACGCGACTCGAGGTATCGCTGGCCCAGCCCGTTTCGCCCGACCGCTTAAAACAACTCGACGCCGTGCTCGATTGCCGCGAAGTTGACGGCAGGTATTTTCTCCACGCGCAACCCACCGCCGTGGCCGTAGCCGCGCTGGTGCGCTTTCTGGAGGCAGAAGGCAACGCCTTGCTGGACCTCCACATCGCTCCGCCCACCCTGGAAGATGTGTTCGTGGAAATGACCGGCAGACGAATCGAGGAGTGAAGTAACAATCCGAGTCCGCTGTTCGGGGTCCGGAGTCCGGAGTCGAAAAAACATGGCTACCATACGACGCGTCGAGGATATTCAAGCTTGGAGGAAAGCGCGTGAACTCGTTCGCGAAATTTACAAGAAATGCGCGGAAGGAGCCCTGAGAAAGGACTTTGGCCTCACGGATCAACTCCGTCGCGCCGCAGTTTCCTCCATGTCCAATGTCGCAGAGGGGTTCGGACGAAAGAGTGACAGGGACTTTGCCCGTTTTTTGGACGTGGCCAGGGGATCGGTTGTCGAAGTTCAATCGTTGCTTTATGTGGCGCTGGACGTACGTTACCTTGATGAACAAGAGTTCCAGAGGCTGAATCGGCTTGCTGATGAGACCGCTTCCCTCATCGGCGGCCTGACCTCCTATTTGCGTGGGCGCTCAGCCAAGACGGAGTCTGGTGTCGGGGGTCCGGAGTCTGGAGTCTGAAGCGCATGACAACGATTCGACACGTCCCCTGCGGCTCTGATCGCGCGTAGCCGAAATTCCGTTTCAGCTTTCTCGACTCCGAACCCCGGACTCCGGACTGAACGACTACTAACATGCTTCCCTCAATCCGCATTGCGCTGATGTCGATCAAGCTGGTGATGCGTACCAAGGCGGCGCTTTTCTTTACTTTTCTCTTTCCCGTTATTTTCCTTTTTGTTTACTCGGGCATCTTTGCGCAGGGCAATCCTGGTGCCGTGGTTTACTTTTTTGGTCCGGTGGTGACTCTGAACATCATGGGGAGCGCCTTCTGGGGGTTGGGACTGCAATCGGTGATGCAGCGCGAGCGCGGCAGCCTGCGCCGCTATCGTCTGGCGCCCATCGGGCCAGGATCGATGGTGCTCAGTAGTCTGCTGGCGAACTATCTGCTGGAGCTTCCCACCCTCGCCATGTTGGTTTTCTGCGCCGTGGTGTTTTTTCACATGCCGCTCAAAATCGACCTGCTCACGCTCCTCATCCTGGTCACCGTCGGCACCTTCGCTTTCGCCGGATTTGGACTCACCATTGCCAGCGTGGCCAACACCATGCAGGAGGCGCAGGTTTACAACAATGTCATCTGGTTCACCCTGCTCTTTCTCTCCGGCGTAACGGTGCCCTTGCCGATGCTTCCCCACTGGATTCAGCGCTTCGCCGCCTTCCTGCCCGCCACCTATCTGGTCAGCACGTTCCAAGCCATCATGGTGGGCGGCCAGTCGTTGTTCGACCACCAGGCGGAGATGTTGGCCCTGCTCATCTCCGGAACCTTCGGTCTGCTCTTTGCCTGGAAACTTTTTCGCTGGGAAAAAGAGGAGAAGATCTCCACCCGCGCCAAGTGGGTCTCCCTGACCTTTATTGTGCCTTTTCTGATCATGGGGATTTGGATGAACAAGCGCGGAAACCTCACCGCCACGTGGAAGGAAACCTTTTCGCTTCTGAGCCGCCAGCCTTTCACGGCCGGGCAACATGCCGCCCCTGCCGAAAGCATTATGCTGAATGACTTCGAGAGCCCGGAGGAGGCCGAAAAACTGCTGAAAACCTGGCAAGTTTCGACGGATGTGAACGCTCCCGGCCGTTCGCTCGGCGAACTCGAAGTGATCTCGCCCGGCGCCATGGGCACGGGACATGCGCTGCGCTTCAAAGGGCACGTCGAAATGGAGGCCGGTTCCGACCGGGGATACGTCACCGCCCGATACCCGTTCACTCTCCCCATCGGCGCTCCGCGGTTCCGCGGCATTCAGTTTGAAGTGCGCGGCGATAGCCGTCTTTTCCAGGTCAAGATCACGCCTGCGGATCCGACTCTGCCCGCACCCGCCCTCACTTTTATCCCCGACTCCGAATGGCAGAGCGTTCGCTTGCCGGCGGCGTGGCTTGCCAGCCCCAGCTCCGGCAAGAGCACCTTGGTTTTGGAACTGCGCGCCGACGGCCCGCCCGGAAACTTCCAGCTCGACATCGATGAAATTCGCTTCTACTAATACAGAGACACTTCACCCTCGCTCCCGCGACATCTTCTCCGGCGTGGCTTGGAAAAGGTTGGCTTACTGGGGACTGGACCGATCGGGCTGGACCCCGCGGTTACCCAATGTTCAACTTTGTGTACTTGCTTTCCGTCGATTTACTGCCACTATTTTTTAGAATGGCAAAAAGCGCTCCACCCGCAACGAGACCACCAAACAGTGCAATGATAACCATGGGATCGAGTCAAACCTCCGAAGATATATTTACGAGAACAGTAGACATCCCACTAATGATGAAGTCCAATAAATTTTGCTAATGGCAAGCATGGTTTGAAACGCGAATGTTTGTGAAGGGAATGGACCATCAGCGATTCAAAGCATACAACAAATGATTGACACCTCTCCCCGAACAAAAGTTCCAATATTTTATTGGGTGTGGAACAAAAGAGCCGGAGGATCACATCCGCGGCTGCACGAGCGCCTGATAGACGAGGGGTTGGCTCAACGCCTCCACATTGGGCCACCCGGGGCCGAGCAATCGCTGGGTCATGCCAACAAAAATCAGATCGTTCGTGGGATCGGCCCAGAACCAAGTGTCCGCCGCTCCCAACCAAAGAAAGGTGCCTTTGCCAACCACTTCGTCGGCCGCGAGCGGATCCGTATAGACTGCGCAATCGTAACCCCACCCCAAGCCAGGCCGGATGGTCACCGGAGGAATTGAGAACTCGCCCGTCATAAGGCTGGGAGCGAGATGGTTGGTGATCATGAGCTCCACCGTAGCCGGCGCCAGGACGCGCGCGCCGTCCAGTTCGCCGCGATTCAGGAGCATTTGAGCGAAGCGCAGATAGTCCTCGGCGGTTGAGACCATCCCGCCACCGCCCGAGGCCATCGATGGCTGCGTTGCATAATTGTCGGCGGTTAAGCCGCGCGTTGCATCCACAATCAGTTCGCCTTTCGGGTCTTCTCGATAAAGCGTGGCAAACCGGTTTCGCTTTTCTTTAGGAACGAAAAAGCCGGTGTCCTCCATGCCGAGGGGCCCGAAAATGTGCTGCTGCATGAAGTCGGGCAGGGACTGGCCCGACAATTTTTCCACGATATACCCCTGGATATCCATCGACGCGCTGTAGATCCAGCGAGTTCCCGGCTGGTAGAGCAACGGGATCTTCGCCAGCTTGTCGATCATGTCCTGGAGGGATGAGGATTGCCACACGTGCTGGTCCAGGTACATCTTGTCGACCAAAGTATCGCCGAAGACCCCGTAAGTGAAGCCCGCGGTGTGGGTCATCAGCTCCTGCATGGTCGGGGGATGGACCGGGTCTTCCAGATTCATCTTGCCGCTCTCATCCACGCCCTTGAAGACCTTCAGATGGGCAAACTCGGGTATGTACTTCGAGACCGGATCCAAGGGATGCCATTTACCGTCTTCGTAGAGAATCATCATGGCCACGCCGGTAACAGGCTTGGTCATGGAGAAGATGCGGAAGATGGTGTCCCTGGTCATTGGAGCGCCGCTCGCGATGTCCTTTTTGCCGTAGGTCCTCTCCTCGACCACTTTGCCGTGGCGCGCCAGAATGGTTACGACGCCGGCAAGTTGCTTCTGGTCCACTTCCCGCTGCATCGCAGCATGGAGCCGCTCGAGTCGCTCGGACGAGAAGCCGAGCGCCTCCGGCTTGTTCCCGGCAAGATCGAGGGCCTTGTTGCTCGCTTGCTGAGCCTGGAGCTGATGCGCGCCGGCCACAAAGAGCAGTCCAGCGAGCAGCGATAAGGCGAAACGCGAGAGGTGTGGTTTTTTCATGGGTCCTAGTCGAGCCCTTCACCATGCCCCCATTCCCTGAGGCATACGCGGTGTGCCCTTAGCCCGGACTTTTCATCGCCATTTCGGAGTGCAATTTCGGAGTGCGGGAGCTTGCTCCCGCTTTTTCTACCGCTGACTCGTCAGCGGTCGGTGACTCGCCGCGCCGAGTCGCGGCAAGCAAAAGCGGCGCCGAGTCGCCGCACTCCAAAAGGGAGTAGCCAAAGCGGCGATCCGTCAGTTGACGGACTGCACTCCAAAAGCTTCGCCCGCGCCTACAAGACTGCGTGGATCACGGGACACGCTATTCATCAGAAGCGCCCGCCAGCAGCAAGCCGGAAGCCTACCGATTCCAAAATCGTGGTGAGAAATCACGCGCAAAGGGTTCAACACCAAGCCCAAAACAGGCCCTCGCTGCCCTTGCTTCTGACTCCGAACTCCGGACTTCAGACTCCGGCCTGTTTTTGTCGTTTTTTCGCCATGAAGCTGGCGGCCACTTCCAGAGTGCCCCACTGGGTGGTTATTGTGCCGCCCTTCTTTGCCTTGGCCAGCTTGATGGTTACCAAATCCACAGACTCCGCCGCCTTGGTTTCCATCAAAGGCACCGACGCGAAAGCCTCGGAAGCCGGAGGGGCGGGAGCTCCCCATTGGCCGTGCTTCTTGTCGAAGAGCAACTTCCATGTTTTGTCTTCCTGCTGCTGCATCCAAATGCTGTATTCCCCGGCAGGAATCGTAACGTCACCAAAAGCCAGGTCGGCTTCGGTCTTGAAAGTTGTGGAGGTGTCCGCCCCCATCCGCCACAGGTCTCCGGGTTTCAAACTGGCGAGCCGCTGTTCAATGGTTTGGCCCTTCAGAGAGGGCTGCCCATACTCCACCGAAATCGTTTTCCCCTTCAGGGTCAAAGTCGAAGTGGCCCGGGGGTTCCTGGCGTGATGCTGCGCAAGAGCCACAGGCGCGAAGCAGGCCGCCATCAGCACACACGGTATTCCCATCGCAAAATTTTTCATTTCATTCTCCTCTGTATCGATACTTTCAGCCTTGATCTTTAGACGCCGAACTCTCCCGTCATTTCGCTTTGAAGCTGGCAGCCGCATTCAAAGTGCCCCACTGGATCAGGAGCGTCCCACCAGCGCCCGCTTTGCTGAGGGTTAGAGTTACCATCTCAATGGACTTCGCAGGCTTGGATTCCTTCAAAGGCACAGACGCGAAACACTGCGAAGGATCGGGAGCGGGCTCTCCCCATTGCCCGTGCTCCTTGTCGAAAAGCAGCTTCCAGGAATTATCTTTCTGCCGCTGCATCCAAATGCTATATTCCCCGGCAGGGATCGTAACGTCACCAAAAGCCAGGTCGATGTCAGTCTTAAAGGTCGTGGAGCTGTCCGCCCCTAATCGCCACAGACCCCCTGGTTTCAACATGCCGAGCAACTCATCCGTAGTGCGTCCCTTGAGCGAGGGCCGCCCGTAGTCGACTGAAATCGTTTTCCCCTTGAGGGTCAAAGTCGATGTGCCGCGGGGGTTGCCCTGCGCAACAGCCACAGCCGCGAAACAGGCCACCATCAGCAAACTCAACAATCCCATCGCAAGTTTCCTCATTCTATCCTCCTCACGTTAGATATTTTCAGTTTTAATCCCTTTCCCGTTGCCAATCTTCAAACTCTTTGAGCTGAAACCGTTCTCGAGCATTACTCCCTGCCCGCCCTTGAGGTTACAAAAGGGCTGGCAATTAGGAGGCCTACGGCAACACCCCCGTCGCGCCATTTCCAAAAACTGATGAACTGTCTGATCGTCTCCCGAACAAATCGCGAGGCGCGATTATACCGCCACCGCCGGTCTTCCGCCAGAGATGTCTGGTGGAGATACTGTCCTAATCTGGGGCGTAGCGGCGGGCTTCAGCCCGGCACGTGCCGCCCTAAAGTGGGTAGATTCTCTCTTTAATATCAAGAGTTTTTTCTTTCTAGAAGGGGTGAAGGGGAAACCTCTTTCTTTTTGAAGGTCAGGAAGCGACGAGGACACGGGTCACCTCCTGGGCCGGGGCGGATTTCAGCCGAAAGAGTTTGGAGCCGTCGTAGGGCTGGTGGGTTTTAAACATTGCGTGGAGAGCGTGCAGGAGTTTGCGCATGACGGCGACCAAGGCTTGCATTTTGAATTTGCCTTTAGCGAGCAGGTGCTGATAGAAGGCGCGCAAGTGCGGGTCGTGCTGGACGGCAACCAGGGCGGGCATGAACAGAGCGTGGCGCAGGTATTTATTGCCGGCCTTGCTGATGCGGGGCTTCTTATGCACGGAGGTTCCCGAGGCGTACTCGCGCGGGTCGATTCCGGCGAAGGCCACCCACTGACGAGCCTCCAGATCGGGCGCCAGCACACTCAACTCCCCCAAGAGCTGCACGGCGCTGGTTTCACCGATTCCGGGGACGCTGTCGAGGAGGGCAAAGCGCTCGGCGAGTTGGGGATCCTGGGCGATGAGCTTGCGCGCCTGGCGGGTCAAGCGCTCGATGGCCCGTTCCTGGGCCCGCAGGCTGCGCGCCAAGTCCCGTCGCACCACCGCGGGAATGGCCTGTGACAGTCCCGCCGCATGCTGACGATTCTTCTCCGCCGTCTGCATCTCCACCAGCTCCCGCAGGCGTCGCGCCAGCACGTGCAAGCTCAGCATAGCTACCGAGGGGCGCGGCCAGGGCTTAAAGGGCATATGCAGGGCAAACTGTTCCAGTACCCCCGCGTCGATCTGGTCGTTCTTGCTACGCCGCATCAGAGCCTGGGCGAAATGACGGACGGCGCGGGGGTTGGCCACCATCACCTCGATGCCCTCCTGCCCGCTCAGCGCCAGCGCCAGGTCCAAACCGTAGAGACCCGTCGACTCCATGCAAACGCGCACCACGCGGCCCGCTCGCCGCAGGTAACGCAGGATGATCCGATGGCCTTCCGGCGTGTTGGAGAAATTTTGCAAAGGCTCCAAGTCCTCCTGCCGCCGCAGCCTCACCACCAATTCCTTGTCACTGACTTCGATTCCACACGTATCCAGGTTGCTCATAACACCCTCCGGGAGTTAAGCTTTTGGTCCGGACCCCCCGACCCTGTGCCGTCTCCCGTCGAGCTTGAATATACAGGCTCATGCGGCCTCGGATTCTCCTCGGCGTGGGAGAAGAGGGCGGGGGGCCTATCTACCCGACAGGCTCGGGAGTTCCCTCCCGGCCTCAGCGCAGATCGGCCTCCGCCGCCGGACACCGCTAACTCCAGGGACTGTTTTACACCCGAAATCAACGCCCAAATTAAGATACAAGCGCAGACGCACGCGTTCCTTGCGTTCGTCTGCGGCTCTTCAGGCGTCTATGGAAGTTCACGTTTTGGATGTTAATAGCGCGGTTGATGTTTCCATGTTAAGAACCGCGGACGAAGGCAAACGGCGCCTACGCGCTACCCGGCTTTTGCGGAAAGAAGGGGTAGTGTGGGACAATGATGTCAGGTACCATTTTATTGCCGGGGAGAAAAGGGTTCCTGACACCCTTCTCCCCCACCCTTCTCCCCTTGTTGCAGACAAATGGTCTGTAGAGAAATATTCTTGACTTTCTGTCCCCGTGTGCTAAACTTCGAGCATATTTAAGATTTAAACATATTTCGGACGAAAGAAAGACTTTTTGTCTTCCCACCTCCAGGGGGCTAGATAGGCCGACAACACTCACACGTTTTCAGGGCTCATCGAGAAAGCAGGAAAGACCAGCGCCTAACGGAAGACACGTGGCTTCTTATCTGTATCATGAAGCCCGAGGCATTATATGCGCCACGCTCGGCGTGGTACTCTCCCGAGGAGGAAACAAATGGCAGACCCAAAAGCAGAGAAGATCGAAAAGAAGGTTGAGGAAGCCGCTGTCGCCAAACAGGACAGTGGACTTTCCGACACGGAAGTGGAGAAGGTCGTCGGCGGGCAAACACATGGTCCGACGACGGGTGGGGCGCCACAGGCTTAATCATGCACATAGATGCGCGTCCCATTATTCTATGAGAGCACACACACCCGACTACTCATAGGCGGGTCGAGATGCGAGCTGCGAGTGGCCTCGGTCGTGCCCAAACCACGATCCAGAGGCGTTGACATCTGCCCCCGGTCTCCGACCGGGGGCAGCTTCGCCTCTGCGGAGGGGAAACTCCGGTGGTCAGGCGAAAATGGTGTCAGGAACCATTTCTCGGGCGCCCGGGGTTCCGCATCGTGTTTTCCAGTCCGAATTTCCCAACGGCTCTTGACACCCATTTCTCCGAACCGTACGGCCGGCTTTTCTTTATAGCATCGCGGATGTTCTCAATTTCTTCCTTGCCTTGCGATGCGTTAAGCCACTCCCGGTAATGCCGCGGCTCGGCCATCGGCCACGGGCTTAGCAGCTTTTTTTGCTTTGCGTTTCCGCCCAGTCGGGCGTGAGCGCTGGACCACGGCCAGTCTTCGGCCCTTTTGACCAGGCCAGCGCGCTGTGCGTTTCTTTCCACGTAGCGAACCAAGGTCAGGAAATGACGGTCGGACTCGACCAGCAGCGACTTATAGCGGCCTTGATAAACGTGCCCGTATCCGACCGTCCGGGTGCGCGCGTGATCACGCTGCGTGTGGGTCAGGGTGAGGCGTCGCAGGAATTTCGAGAGATCGCCGTCCGCTCGGGGATAAAGCACCAGATGCCAATGATTCGGCATCAGGCAGTAAGCCAGAATGCGCATGGGCACAAAATTCAAGCTCTCTTCCACGATCCCGAGAAAATCTTCATAATGCGCAGCTTCTCGGAACAGCCGAGAGCGGAAGTTCGCGCGGTTCAGCGCATGATAAATCATCCCGCCAACCTCCACTCGCCTCGCTCTGCCCATAACTGAATACTATCGCTTATTCCTCGAAAATACGATGGTTCCTGAGACCATTTCCCGCTCTGCACCACGCCTTGCTCCTACCGTATTCAGGACATATACTCCAAGAAGGAGGTACTCGTATGAAGACTGTGGAGTACTTCGCTCGGGGGCTGGCGCTCCTGTGGTCTGGATTCTGGACATTCTTTTTCATAGCAGAGTCGCTGGCATGGCATACGCCGGTGTACCGAATGACGATCTGGCTGTGCGTGGGTTTGATCTTCGTGATGCTGGCTCTGGTGGCGTGGCGCTGGGAAGTCGCGGGCGGGCTGATGCTGATCGCCGCAGGCGTCCTAGCCGCACTGGCTTATGCGATCTGGGGGCCGCGGGAGTTGTCCCTCGCCAGCCGCGTGACGACTCTCGTTATTTTCGGTCTACCGCCAGCGGGCGCCGGGGCATTATTCTTGATCCACCATCACGGGAGCACGCACTTATGACACATTTCTCCCCTCAGTCCTCTCAATGTGTGTAATTCCGGCGGAGGGATTAGCCATGGCTGTCCGGATCACCCTAGCAAGCTTCCTGTTCATATCACTGTGCGTCGCGATTTCGCCCGATTTGCGGGGCCAGGAGCAGAAGAATGCGGCGCAGGATCTCCTCAGCCGGGCGGCGCAGGCCCGTTTCGAGGACAATCCCATTCAGGCCGAAAAGCAGATTTTGGCGGCCATCGAACTCATGGAACAGACCAATGACCCCGATTTGGCAAGGGCACTGCACATGCTGGGCGGCGTTTATATTAGCAAAGGCGAGTATGCCCAAGCGCTTACCGTTGACAAGCGCGCCTTAGCTCTCGATGAAAATATCCATGGGCCGGAGAGCTACCAGGTAGCCATGGATTGGACGGACTTTGGTCACGCTTACGACAGAGGCGGGAATCAAGCCGAGGCGGAAAAGTGCTACAAGCAGTCGCTGGAGATATCGGAGAAGCTGCCGGAGCCCCAGAAATCGGTGCAAAGCGGGGTTCTTCACGCGCTCGGACAGTTATACATGAAACAGCACCGTGATGCGGAGTGCGAAGCGGCGCTCAAGCGCGCCTTCGAAATCGCCCAGGCACGCCCGAAGCCGAACCCAGTGATATTGATGGAAATCAAGCAGGATCTCGCACGGCTTTACCGGCAAGAAGGCAGAAACAAAGATGCCGAAGCGCTCTTTGCCAAGTCAGACGCAGCATCCCCACCGGTCGAGACCTCGCGTCAGAAGGCAGACATTGCCTACATTCTTACCCTGCAAAAAGCAGAAGAGTACCGCACGGAGGGAAAACTCGAATCCGCCGAAGCCGGCTATCGCCAGGTCATTGCGGATTTGGAACAGAAGGGCCCGGCGCAGAATAAGGCCTACGCTCTATATCTCCCCCAAGCCCTCATTCGTCTTGGCGAATTGGATGAGGCGGAGAAAAGAGATGCGGAGGCCGAGGACCTTTTCAAACGCGCCATCGCCGTGCGTGAACAATATGCTTCGAGCGGCGACGAGATTGCACTGGGGCTCACTTCTCCGGATTACCTGGTCAGTCTCTACCGCAGACAGGGCCGATTGGCCGAAGCCGAACCGGTCTTTGAGCGTGCCATCGCCATTCAGGAGAAAGTTCTTGGACCGGATGCCTCGTTCGCGGCCCAGACCATGATCAATTTGGCGATGTTTTATCGTGAGGAAGGCAAGTCTGAGGACGCTGTGCCGCTCTATGAGCGTGCCTTGACCATTCAGGAGAAGAATTGGGGCGAGACTCCCGCGCTCGCCAGGAGCCTCGACCAGTATGCGCGCTTGCTCAACGAAGCAGGCGAAGCGGCCCAAGCCGGCGCCGCACATGAACGAGCGGAAGCAATCCGCAAGCGAGTCGCGGTACAAAACAGCAAACCGTAGCTGGTCGTCTGGCCCAGGGAACGGGGACCGGCACCACGTTCCCATAGTTTTCCTTCAGATCAAAGTGATGGCCATGGCTTCCGCTCACGGGTTGAGGCTGAGGAGTTGCTGCGTTTTGGGAAAAAAGGTACCTGGAACGTGTGAAAAAATTCACTTTCAAACAAGGGTATCTCGCGCAGAGACGCAGAGGCGCGTAGTCGACAAACAAAATAAAGCAGTTAATTACTTCGAATCTCTGCGCCTCGGCGTCTCTGCGCGAGATTGTCAATTTTTTCACAGCTTCCTGACAGCTTTCTCCTCATCCAGCAACCCTGACATCTTCTCGTAGTAGGCAGGGTCGTTGAGGTGCTCCTTGATAATCTTGCTGCGGACGTTGTTCTCAATAGTCTCGGCAATCGCGTTCTTGTTTCCCTTCAACCCACCGAGTTGCGTTGTGATGGCGTTGGCGATGCCGGTCTTCACGATCAGACCCAGATCGTGCGGGCATCTATAAGGAACCGGCGCAGAAAAAAGAAAATGAAGAGAATCTGGCAAATCAGAAAAACAAGCTGACCGTAGTGCTGGTGGACGACGAAGAGATGATCCTGACCAGCATCCGAACACTGCTCGTGCTGGAGGCCGATTACGAGGTCGAGTGCTTCACAAACCCGCTGGACGCCGTTAAATTCATGGAGAATAGAGCGACGGATATCGTTGTGTCGGACTACCTGATGCCCGGATTGACCGGCATTCAGCTTCTGGCCGAGGCCAAGCGCCTGCAGCCGGAAGCGATCCGCGTCCTGCTCACGGGTCACGCCGACAAGGCAAGCGCCATCCTGGCCATCAACCAGGTCGGGCTCTTCCAGGACCTGGAAAAGCCCTGGGATAACACCCAACTCCTGCTGGTGATCCAGCAAGCCGTGGAACGGGCGCACCTGCTCCCCGAGCTTCGCCGGACAATCATGCAACTGCATACTGCAAATGCCACGCTGAAAGGCGCGCAAGCGCACCTGCTCAGCGCTTTCCTTATGAAAGCCCGACTGCCTAAAGCTTTAAGGGCCGGCGGACTAAGGCGACGATGCGCCCGGTCCCGGTCTGGCCGGGGCTATTTCATTTCCCGATAAACACACTCCGTGGCCGTCAACTGTACCTTGCCGGTTGCGTACGTGCCCGAGCAGGAGATATAGAAGTTCTCCTTTACCTGATCGACCGACCCGGGCTTGTTCTTTTTGCTGTGCCCGTACAAGAACTTCGTGTCGGCACTGTAGATGACGTCCCTGTTCACGCTGCCCGCTCTGACGGTGATCGTCATCTTGTCTTTGCTCAAGTTCTGGACGGTTCCCTGTACGTTGGACTGCTTCGCTGGCATTTCCTGGGCGCTCAACTGGAACGCCGTGACCAGACCAAACAGTATTACCAGGCAGAGCCCGCTTACGACAGATAGACGCATTTTCATATTTCTCCTCCCCCTGAACCGGGCTGGCCAGGTTTTCGGGCCGACAGCGGTTCGGGTCGAGTATATACCTACTTTGCCGTCAACGGCGGACTAAAATATGGATTTTGACCGGCGCCGTCATCCCAGGCTCACCGCGGCCGCGCGCGCCACCACTTCGATGGGGGGAAATGGTGTCTGAGACCTTTTCCATCCCCTTGCCAAACAAAATAGAATTTATGCGTTTGCAGTGCAGAGTTATTCGGCCCCTAGCCGGACCACCCTGCGGCCCTCTGCCTTGCGAAAAAATTCCTGAGCGCATTTCTCCCGGCGTCAGGGATGCATCCACTGATCGGGGGCGATGATAACCCTCGCTCCCTGCCTACCAGGGAGGCCGTTTAGAAGTGCCGCAGGGTAATCCGGTTGGGGGGCGGATAACTTTGCGCTAGGAAGCAGCCAATTCTTTGTCGGGATCGAAGAGGTCCTTAATGTGCCCCTTGATCTGATTCTCGCTGAGCGAGAAGAAATTGAACGACTCGAACAGCGGGAGGGTGATCTCGCGGACAGCCTGGATCAACGACCGCTTAATTGAGCTCGCATTCGCGACGGCGTATCGCGCCGTGACACAATCCTGCAAACACCGGTGCTCCTCGTAAAACTCAAAGCCCTTATGGTAAGTCAGGATTCGGCCCTCTAGGCCGGTCCAGGTTACTTTGAGCGTGGCGCCAGAACTAGGTACTTCCATCTGTCGAGCAAAATTTTCTATGTACAACAGGAGCTCAGAGATGCGCCAAAGGACGAGGCTGAAATCCAATGCGTTACCCTCTGTGCGAGTCGGAAAGCCCTTCTCGTCTTCCTGGTATCCACGGAAGAGGGCGAATCGCCCCGAGGGTTCTGCTCGCCAGAAGTCTGAGTGTCCAGGTTCTTTCGAGCCGGCCTCTGCAAGCCAGACCTCAATACCTTCCTTGTATGGGTAGGGCGCGATGCCCTGTCGTGTCGGGACCCAACCGATATCCCAGCCGGTCCTATTGGTTTCTGCTGCCCTCAGCCTTTTCAGGAAATCCTCAAGACCGACGCGCCTTGGCTCAGATAGGAGCACAAATGACGCTTGCCAGAAGCCCTTAGCAAACGGATCTCCGTTTCCCTCTTTGAGCCGCGTCTCCCGCAGATGCTCAAACCTGCCCCGGGCTTCGCGCTCCCACAGTTCCACGTCGGCCGGTGAGCGTGCCTCGATGGCCAACCCTGCTGAGGGAGGCCCGCCTGATCCTTCACCCCCGTACGGACTGCGACCTAGCGGGGGTTTACGTGGGTGGGGTTCGCCGAAGATCGCGCGAAGTAACTCGGCAAGGGATTCGACCCTTTTACCGTCTTCCCGGAAATCAATGGCGTACTTACTCCCGAGATAAGTCGGCAGCGCATTCCGAAAGTCGCCCTTTCTCAGTACAGGAAGGAACTTGGGTCTAAGGTCGCTCGCCTGGAGCAGCTCTGCTGAAATGATGTTCTTCTCGTACCCAACTCCTCCTCGCTGGATATTCGACTTTTGAGCATAGGTAGGGGTGCAGACCAGCACCACGAAATCCGAATCCCTGATCTGGGATTCCATAAAAAAGGTCATGTCTTGACCGGGGTTCATGTCCCATGTATCTAGCGATGCGTCAACACCATTCCTTCTCAGGTCTGCTGCTAGCGCCTCGACCCACAGATCGTGCTCTGTCTCTTCGTGGGAATAGCTTATGAAAACTCGTGGCATGACGCCCCGCTAATCTTTCTAAATGCGAGCAGACGCTATGAGGCGACCGTCTGCACCAGCCCACCGCAACGCGGTCTAACGGCGCTTTCCTACATTAGCTCCGGCGGTCTCGGGAGGCGCACTGACCTTGTTCTCCGGGGAGTCTCAAACTCCGTGAACTTGATTCCAGACCGTTTCTGCATTTGATTAACAAAGTAATCATGATTGAACGACAGGATCTCCAATTTGTCCTCGTAGATCAAATGGAGTTGGTTTTCGTACTGCACGGAGCGCGGAAACACTCGCCAATTGACGGCTTCTCCCGGAATAGTGACCGCCGATCCTTCGCTAGGAATGACGACCACCGCATTTTCGCATTCGACGATGGTCCCAAACAGTGCGATTGCGCCGGACACAACTCCACCCTTCCAAGGAGCCAGAGCAACTGTCCTGTCGTGAGCCCACAGCGCTGTCATGTCAAGTTCCCCCAGGTCTTCGAAGCTATTCTCCAGATCCCCTTGCCATGGCTGGTATCGCCTGATCCGAACCTGCCCGTCGCTCACTTGGCAAATCTTGTCCTGGTTTCCAAAGGAATAGCCCCTACCGTGGAAAATGGTGTCGTCTTGTATCAGTTGGAGGAATTCTCTTTTCCGCACTTCTTGGTCGGGTTCCCTCTCATTTTTGAACGCTGCCAAATAACCCGGCCCCACGTGAGATGACCCGTAGATGCTGTAAAAGGCCCAATTGCAGTCGACACAATTGAGCTTGCCCAATTGAACAAGACCCTCATCTGCGCTGGTATTCCAACCATCGTCTGTTAGGCGAAGCTCAAATAGACCCTCGTCACCGGCTGCCAGGGCAAGGCAATAGTACTTGGCCGCTACAGCTAGTGTCGGACCATCCCACTCCTCCTCCCCGAGTGACTTGACGGGCCTCTTGTTTCGTTTGCTAAGTTTGGCTCGGAATACACCTTTTCGTGAGGCGGTGTACAGGTGGTCTCGGTAGATCGTCGAGTCGGCGTGAGGAAACGGGAACGGAGAATCCTGCCTGCCCACTGTAAACTGTTCGATTCGCTCGGTTGAAATTTGCAGGATTTTTGCTGTAAGGTCTCTAAACTTCGCCTGAACAAGTTCCCTAATTTCTTTGTCTGCGAAGAGGCGCGACCATCTATCTCCGTAGAGGTAGTCGCTGCCACGAAATGCGCAGTCTAGCGCCAGTCTAAGCCGGTCTTCCACCTCCCATTCTTCTATCAGCTTGTCCCAATTGATCGTCCGGATGTCACCATCACGGCCAAACAGATAAAGTCTTCCCTTGTAGATTTGCGAATCCCAATATTTGCCAGGAATGATTAGCCTCAGAGGTTGCACGGCTGGCCCCTCGTCAATTTTCGAATCTTAGCGGCAGTCAGGAGTCCCGAGATCATCCAGTCTCTTAGGACTTCAATGCCAGGGATATCTTGAGGGTTCCTCTGGTGGTCGGCCGGATACCCATGCCAGAGGGCCGGAGCAGCGTTGGCGATAAACTTGGCAACGAAAAGCTGGCGGTTATGGTCTTGGGCGACTCCAAGGACTGACACGACCCCGTTTGGAGTGTGTAATCCCCATCCGCAAGTAACGGATAGCCAGTTTCTGATCCTCGCTTGGTCGAAGGTACTTCTCTCATCTACCTCTGGAATCCGCCACTGAGACTTCCCGTGCATGCCATTCCTGTGGTGGGGATGATGCAGGTAAGTGAAACCGGGAGCAATCTCGTGTGACGCAACAGGCGCACCCATGGGTTTTGCTGTTCCATTCAATTAGGCCGGAATTCCGCCTTTGCTTCCGGGCTAATCGGTAAGATACCCCCAATTAGCCTCACAGGCAACGTGGTAAAGCAAGTATATCGTGGACCTGTCTTGTTGATTCCGCGGCTTTTCGTGCACGCCTGCCCTCCTCGGGTCGATCCACTATTGCCTCCGCGCGGCATCGCGTGTAGATTGACCGCATGTCCAAGTTGAGGCGGCCACCACTCAATGAGCCGACATTCTTGTGACCGTGGACTGTCTTGCAGTTATCCTGGTGATACCAAAGGGAGCTTTCGCCTGGCGCTGTGAAGGATTTCTAAAGCCAAGTTCGCGTAACACGATGAAAGGGGCGTGAAATGTCATGGCTGAGGCGGACTTCTACCAACCTGTCAAACAAAGACTAGAGGAACTGTTCGCGTTGAAGGGGAGACCCTTTTGTTTAGAAATTACCGCAGGGAGGGGTTTGAGCGAGAAACTTAAAGCGAAAATTCCCGACGGCCGGGAGATTGTTTTTACTTTTCTGAAGAAGCGCCCGGACCTTTTCGGTTTTGTTGAGGGTGCGTACTCCTGCGATCTGATCACTGTTGAAATAAAGGAGCGAATCGAAAAGTTGGACGATATCTACCAAGCGAAACTCTATAAGGAGGTTTTTGGCGCCCGATACGGCTTCTTCGTTACTGCGGAGCCCGTCCCGGAGGAAGTAAAACGCCTGTGCAGGATGAGCGTTAATATCTTGTGGTCCGCGGCAGATAGCATCTATGGCTTTTTAGCTCTCGGGCAGTTCGATAGAGGGCAAGGAGATTTTGTGGATTGGTTCGAAAAGAACCCATTCGAGCAAGAGAGCTATTGGAAATAATTCCATGGAAAGCTGGCGCGGAGGTACCCGACCCCTAGACGGATTCCTCCTCGGCTCTTCGTCGTGCTGACTAATAAACGTATGGACATTTTTCGGATTCAGAACCGCGAAGGAGTGTGCTGCGCGCACAACTGCGCGCAACAAGCTGTCCACCACAACAGATGCCGCTAGAACAATGGCATCGAATCGACCTTGCGGCTGGAGCCGTTGGCGCTCGCGACAGCCTGTAACTCGCGGTCAATTCGGGCAAGTGCGGTGGGGTCAAAGCGTTCCAACATCTCAGCCAGTTCACGCGACTGGCGCAGGGTGTAAAAGGAGTTTTCAGGGGCGATATATACGACAACCGGCTTGCCCTCCCGCACGAGGTGGACAATGTTTGTCAGCGTCCCACGGCTCCGGCCGTCCCACAGCATTAACCCGTAGTCTGCTTCGCTGGCCATGGCTCGATCCTTGGTGGAATAATACGCAAAATCTCGCCGCCCTGGGTCAGTAGCCGTGATCGTTCGTGTTGGCCAGTGTCCAATGTTGTTTCGGCAGCCTCCCTCCATGCAAAAGACCACCACGTTGCCGTAGTTCCTGGTCCTGAGGTATTGCTGTACTGCCTTATCGACACCATTCGCGTCACCGACGACCACCGCGAATCCTTTGTCGACGATATTCTCGATCCGCGATCTCACGTCGTCGTTTAGCCGCGAGAGGCGGCGCGATCCGGCAATGAATACTTTCGTCCCGTTCCCTGTTTTTCTCATTTTGTCCGAGTCAAAACGAGCGCGTAGACAGCCCGCGCCCCACCCTCCTCAAGCAGCACCTCGGCAGCGCGCCGGAGCGTCGCTCCCGATTCTATCAAGTCATCAAAAAGCAGAATAGACTTACCTTTCAGATCATCCTTTCCCGATTGGACCGTCTCTGCCAGCACTCTTTGCCGCTCCGCCCAGTCATCAATGTTTTTCATCTGGGGGGTTGCCTTCACCTTGACCACCGCGTTTTCAAATAAGGGAACCTGGAGGCGAGCTGCCAACTCCCGCGCGACCTCGACGGCAGGCTGCGTCTTGCGGGTTAGGGAAGGAGGCGCCGGGACAATGCACTCAACCGGAGGCTTCCACCCTCGGATGAACTGTTCGGCCGTGTCCGCGATGTCGGTGACAGCCGCACTTCCTGCCGCGCGGTATTTGAGTCGGAAAAGCAGTTCTCCAAGCTCTGTGCGCTTTGTATCAAAGCGGTAATAGGGATCCCCGGTCGGTGTGCTGCTGATGGTGTGATAGTCAAGGACATATCCCTCAACCCACGGCGTGGGCGCCAGCTTCATCGGATTGAACTCGACGGCGGCCATGCATCATCCAAAACCAACACTTCAGGTAATATACGTCCGACACGCCCCTCATGCAATGTGGTAGGCGAACGCGGACCTGCTTGCCAAGGTCTGCGGCTTCTCAGGTTTTCAGAAGCGCCCGATGCAACCGGGCGGCTTGTCTTGGTTGGGAGGCTAAGAGCCGGGGAGTCACGGAAAAAAGGCTTAACGCTGGGGGTCAGCGGCGGGGGCGGGAGGCGATTCAAGATAGCAGATTCAAGATTCAAGAGTGGCGATGGAAGATTTCAGAGACGCTGGGGATTGGTGACTGCCGATTGAGGGCTTCAGATTGACGAGCGGGAACTTCGGGCACAATCAACGCAACAGAGCTTGGAAACCAGCCTGGGTGAAGTGCTGATCGTGGGTCAGGGCAGCTTCGATTCCCTCCGCTTCCATGATCAAGAAGCTGGCGCAGTCGGTTAGACTCCAGTCCTTATCGATCCTCAAATTACTTTTGAGGTTCCGTAGAGGTAATGATCGAGGTTCTTGGCGAGGTCCTTCGGGACGCGCTCCCATTCTTCGTCCGGAACGTCTTGGGCCATGGCCGCGAAGGTTTTGTCAAGGGAGGGCGCAGCGGGGCGCAGCACCGCAATCGGACGCGCATCGTTCTCGATGACGACTTCGTCGCCAGCGCGTATATGGTCCAATAACGCGGCAAAATCACTTGCCGCTTCCGCGGCCGAGATGTGGATCACACGGTTTCCCATACCGTGATTATACACTGACTGGCCATAGAAGGTAGATACAAAGCACGGACCTGCTCGCCGAGGTCTGCGGCCTCTCAGGTTTTCAGCAGCGCCCCGATGCATCGGGGTGGCTTGTCTTGGTTGGGAGGGGGCGAAGGCGATTGGAGATAGCAGATTCAAGATTCAAGATGGGGAAGCGGAAGGGGATTGGAGATAGTAGATTTAAGATTCAAGATGAGGAAGCGGAAGGCGATTGGAGATAGCAGATTCAAGATTCAAGATGAGGAACTGGCCCAGAAAAAAAGCTTAACGCTGGGGATCAGCGGCGGGGGCGGAAGGCGATTGGAGATAGCACATTTAAGATTCAAGATGGGGAAGCGGAAGGCGATTGGAGATAGCAGATTCAAGATTCAAGATGGGGAACTGGCACAGAAAAAAAGCCTAATGCTGGGGGTCAGCGGCGGGGGCTGGCCGCCCGCCCACTCGACGGCCTTTTCAGGCGGCGGGTGGTCTCGGATATTCGCAGCAGAGATCGGAGGGCCTGACTAACCGGCGCTGAGTTGCGGAACACCTTGGCCACGTCCTGCTCCAGGACCGCAACGTTGGCGTCTTTTCGCGTGATTGCGAACAAAAGATTCACCACAGAGGGCACTGAGAGCACAGAGAAGGCACTTCTAATCGCGCGGGTGGAGATCAGGCTTCTCTGTTTGTTGACCCACAGTCTTCCCTCCGCCTGCTCTCCGTGAACTCTGTGGCCTCCGTGGTGAATTCCTCTCTGGGTTTCGGCTCGGCATGGGCTTCTGCTTGTGGCCAGTGGCGCAAAGGCGGGCTAATTTTCTGATTTTTCCGCGGGAATTTCCTGGAGTTCGGTGGGCTGCTGGCAGCAGACGCAGTTGCCGGGCTCGAGGGCGACGATGTTGCACGTGGCGCAGAAATAGCGCACGCGAAAGAGTTTGCCATTGTGGATTGTGTACAGCCAATGAACCTCGAAGGAGCCGTCGGGCTGCGGGACTCCTTCCAGGCGCACGTCGCGGCCGTCCAGGCGCTTGTCCTGCATCGTGTGGAGAAGGTGGGGAGTATCGGCGGAAAGCGCCTGCTCCCGGCCGTTGATCTTCAGCAAGGGACAGTCGCCTTCGGTGGCCTCCAGTTTACCTTCGAGCACGGCCAGAGGCTTGCCTTGAGCGGCCCATACGCCCGAGGCGAGAAGGGAAGCAAGCGCGAGAACCCAGGCCGCACGCCGTGGCCATTGATTGTCTGCCAATGATTTCATGCTTTTCCTTGTTCGACCCGAAATCGAAATTCGAAAATCGAAACTCGAAAATCCGGAAGAGCAAAAGCCTTTCTTCCGTCAGCCGACGGACAAAGTCGCGAAGGGCGCAAAGAAAACCAAGGGAGTGTTAATTGTGAACCTTTGCGGCTTGGTCCGTCGGCTGACGGATGAGTTTGTCTATTTTGCCCCGCAAAATCGAAGCGCGAAAATCGAAACTCGAAAATCGAAACTCGAAAATCGGGGAAGAACAAAAGCCTTTCTTCCGTCAGCCGACGGACAAAGTCGCGAAGGGCGCAAAGAAAACCAAGCGAGTGTCAACTGTAGACCTTTGCGGCTTGGCGCCTTTGCGTGAAACTGTTTATTCTTGCCGAAATCACAAATCGCAAATCACAAATCGCAAATCCCCAATCGGCAATCGAAAATCGGCAATCCAAAATCGGCAATCGAAAATTCTCTTACCCCTGCCAATGGCCTACGACCGTGAACGCCAGGGGCAGGTCACCGCTTTTCCCGTGTCCCTTGATTTGCAGATTCCAGTTGCCCGCATCATCCTTGGCGACGGAGGGAAAGGTGTCGCCGCTGGGCGGCGCTCCCACCAGAAATCCGGGATGGGGCGTGCCGGAAGCCTGCCGGCTTAACTTCACCACATCATCGAATGACAGGGTCTTGTCCGGATCCTGGTCGGCGGAAACGGGCGCCAGCACGAAGGCGTCGCGCGAAGGGTTCACGCCCATATGATTTCCGTCCTGGGGGATGAGCTCGTAGCGCAGGGTGTAGAAGCCGGCTTTGATGGTTTGATTGCGAAAATCCGTAGCGGCATTGGGAAAGTGCAAAACGCCCACGAAACCTCCCTCGGGCAAAACCCCAAACATGACGTCTGATGCGGTGTTGGGGCTGGAACTCGCGGGAAGAGTCTTCCGCAACCATACTTCGCAGAGGGTCGCGCCCTGAGCGCTCAAGACGCGAACTCCCTGGGCATCGAGGGCGCCTTGGAGGGGGGCGGGAATGTCCGCCGGCGCAGCTCCAATGGCTTCAGCCTTGTAACTGCCCTGGCCGAAGGCGCTTAAGACCGCACAGAATTGAATCGCCAGAACCAGTCCGAGTATGCGGTGCAGTTTCATTGAGAGTGTCTCCTTACCCATAATTACTGTTGTGTTCGAAAAGGGCGATCACATATAGCGCTGACCTTCAGATCGGCACATGCCAGGCTAAACTCAGGCTAGTCCAAATTATGCTGTAGATGGACCGGCATTACCTTCGGCTCCGCCGCTTGCTCTGCGGAAAGGCTACGAAGCTGTGAAATTAATGTCATTCCGCAGCGATTTTGCACGACCGGGAGTTGGTGCACATTGAATTGCTGGAACGATCCAATGTTTGATCCTTTTCGCGCGGTTTTTATCAGT
>Ga0326728_10004812_pt1 | contig 39273 bp, 33 predicted proteins | sample MB3enrmetagenome_FD_207602 | JGI IMG/M metagenome (GOLD analysis project Ga0326728, IMG submission 207602) | Lab enriched peat soil microbial communities from McLean, Ithaca, NY, United States - MB31MN | ecosystem: Environmental > Terrestrial > Soil > Wetlands > Peat | place: USA: New York... | reverse complement strand
TTAACTGATTTTAAAGGGGAAATGGTAGGCACGATTGGATTCGAACCAACGACCTCTTCCGTGTCAAGAAATGCCACGAATCGCATGTTGTTGACGGTGCAGTAGTTATAAACCGGCACAACCGGCAAAAACGGCCCTCTGGGCGGTATTTGCGACAAAAATGCGACAAACTTTTTACGGGCTTTCGGGCTGGCTGTGTGGGACCAGCCCGAAGAAGATCGGCCAAATTACATTCTTTGAAGGGGCCTCCAAAAGTGCTTGGAGGTTTGCCTGTATCTGGATAGAATAGTCGGAGAACAAATGCAATCTCCGAGGAATATATCCGACGCCGCACAAACGCCCGAGCCGGGCGCGATGAACCGTGCCATCGGCGTCTTCAAGAAAAGCGGCGGCATCCTCAATACAAAACGCGCTGTCGAACTGGGCGTGCACCCTCGGGAACTCTATGCGCTTCGAGACGCAGGGAAACTGGAGCGGCTCGAACGGGGGCTTTACCGACTTGCTAACGCGAAGCCACTGGGCAACCCGGATCTGGTGACGGTCTCGCATAAGGTGCCGAAGGGGGTTGTTTGCCTTATCTCGGCGCTGGCGTTCCACCGACTAACAACACAGATTCCGCACGCCGTTTATCTTGCGATTCCGGCTAACGACCAGGCCCCTGCGATGCAATATCCGCCGCTACGTATCTTCTGGTATTCCAAGCCGGTTTATGAAAGCGGCATCGAGGAAGTGACGCTGGACGGAACTCCTGTGCGCGTCTACTCTGCCGAGAAGACGCTGGCAGATTGCTTCAAGTACCGCAATAAACTCGGCATCGATGTATGCACGGAAGCACTGAATCTCTACCGGCAGCGTGGACGCATGAGGCTCGATCAGATTGAGCAGTTCGCAAAAGTATGCCGCGTTGAACGTGTCATGCGGCCTTACCTGGAGGCGATTCTTTGACGGCATCCGTGGTCAAAAACATGGGCGCTTCTGTTCGGCAGCGTCTGCTGAATTATGCGAAGGCGAACAACCGGCCCTTTGCGGAGGTGCTTCAGTATTATGCGATGGAGCGCTTTCTCTACCGCCTATCGGTATCGCAACATGCGGGCAAGTTTCTATTGAAAGGTGCTCTGCTACTGACGGCGTGGCGTGCTCCCATGTCCAGGCCGACAATGGATATTGACCTCCTGGGTAGGACCAGCAATGAGGTAGACGACATTGTGAACCTATTGAGAGAAGTTGCCCAAGTCGAAGTTCCCGATGATGGCATCAACTTTGATCTTGATTCATTTGCCGGATCGGTAATTCGGGAGGACGCCGATTACTCTGGAGTTCGTACTGTGTTCACGGGCCATCTCAACGCGGCCCGTGTGACCATGCAGATCGATATTGGATTCGGCGATGTGGTGACGCCAGAACCGGAGCGGCTTGCCTATCCCACGATTTTGGACTTTCCCGCGCCTGCACTGCTTGGCTACACTCGCGAGACGGTTATCGCTGAAAAGCTGGAAGCGCTTGTCCAGCTTCGTATGCTGAACAGCCGTATGAAGGACTACTTCGACATATGGATTCTTCTACGCCATCCAGAACTTGACCTGACCGTACTTCGCGCGGCTATCGAACGAACCTTCAAGAACAGGAAGATGGAAATCGATGCCACGCCGATTGGTCTCTCGCCGCAATTTGGCACCGATCCAGCGAAGCAAACACAGTGGCGGGCATTCCTAAAACGCTCCGCATTAAAAGACGCGCCAGAGCAGCTTTCCGTAGTAGTCGAGGAGCTGCGCGCGTATTTCGAGCCAATCTTTACGAGCCTCGCCTGATATGCTCTGCTCTGCACGGTAGCAACATATTTCTGGCGGATAGGCTTTCTATGCCGGTCTATCGGGAAAAATCAGAAAACAAATCGCCGGGCATAACCGAGAGCGCCTTCGCCAGCTTGACGATGTTCTCCAGAGCGACATTCCGCTCGCCGCGCTCGACTCCACCGACGTAGTTGCGGTGCAGTCCGGCGCGCTCGGCCAGTTCCTCCTGGGAATAGCCCCGCGCGTCGCGGAGTTGCCGCAACCTAGAGCCAAATCGAGACTTAACGGAGTGTGGGGCCACATCTCCATGCTCGAAGCCTGACCACTATGCGTCTACACACGATGAGTGTGATAATGTCCTGGTTGGGGGTTGCCTTCGATGGACTGCTCTCGCTCTGTGCGCTACTGGAAACGGCCAAAGATGACGGGAAATTCATCGAAACTGGTTTCGCATCGGGGCGGCTGGAATACGATTCAATAGGAGAGGAGGGAGAATCTGTGAACACAGATTTCATCGACTGCCCGGAAGTGGCAGGAAAGACAATTCAATTGCTCAGGATTCACCGGGACACCGGCGACGGGACGCGCGTTCAGATCGAGTTGACAGACGGAACCAGCTTCACCTGCTACGTCTTAGTTCGTCCAGCCGTGGAAGCATCCTTATATAAGGGCGGCACAGGAGCACCGGAAACCATCCGCGACTACAAATTCTAAGCCAATCCTCCCCCACAAAACCCGGTCGTTATTCCCAAATGGAATAACGGTCTCCCTGGAATTCATTGGACGCGGCCCCAAAACCGCCATAACTTTGCCCTAATGCTGACGCCAAGTCAGCGGAGGTGCAAAGTGAATCGATTCCGCCGTATCTTCCGACGCGACGCCAGTCGCAATCGGCTGCTCATTCCGTCCGCCAACCGACTGACGGGACAAACCCTCAAAACCACTCTGCTTTCGGCCATCCGCACGATGGCTCCCACCTTGTTTGCACTCTCGTTTGCCGGCGTGGCCCATGCCCAGGGGACGATGGACTTCTCCGGCGCGACCACGCTGATGAACACCTTCAAAACTTTCGCCATCTATGCGGGCGCGGTCATCTGCTTCGGCGGATTGATCTTCGCCGGGATTCGCATGATGTCGGGAAGATTCCAGGACGCGATTCCCGGTCTCTTCGGCGCGCTCTTTGGCGCCGCCGTGCTGGGCTGGGGCGCTGGCTGGATTGGCTCGCTCACCGGGCAGACGATGCAGTAGGGGGCAGCCATGACCAAGCGAGGAGAACCGTTACCAATCAATCAAGCGCTGAATCGGCCGAGGGCCAAGCTGGGCCTCGATCTCTCAGCATGGATGGCGATCGTATTCGTCTGCGTAACGGTTTTCCTCGTTGGGTTCCGCGTCGTGGCTCTGTTCGCTTTCCCGTCGCTCGCCATCGGCGCGTGGCTCGTCGTCCGCAAACATCCGAAGATGTTCGAACTTTGGGGCTTGAGTCTGAGCCAGAGGTCCTACTATGACCCGCGTAGACACTGAGCAACAGAGATACACGCCGTGGTTCGCCAAGGCGGGAGCCGCGTGCAGCATCGTACCGATTGCACGCTTCGTCAATGACCGTATCTTCGCGCTGAAGGGCGGCGGATACGGATGCCTATATTCTCTCGCTGGTATCGACGAAGAAGGCGTGACCGATCAGGGGCTTGAAGCGCAGGTGCGCTCGATTGAAGGCGCGTTGCGGGGATTACCGGAAGGGGCGTGCCTGTATCAATACACGCGCGTCATGTCCGGCTTCAATCTGCCCAGGAAAGCGCAGTACGGAAATTCGGTCACTCAGGTTTTTGTCGATGACCGATTGAGTTTTCTGAATCAGTCGGCAGGTTTCCGCCGCATCGACCTGCATTGGTGCTTGACCTTGGAGCCGCCCAAGGCAGCGGCGTTTTCGCGTAAGCCGAATGAGCACGACTCCGACACAACGCGGATGCTGGCCGACCTCGAAAAGACTGCCACGCTACTCGAAGGTCATCTCAGCGGATCGTTCGGACTGCGGTTGCTTGAAAAGAACGCCGTTTACCAGTTCTTCAGCTATCTTTTCAACCTCGAAGAGTGGGCCGCAGGGTACACCTTGAGCACAGATGACGGCGTTGACCGCCAGATCGTGAACAGCCCGGTCTCATGGCATAGCGACCACCTCACCATTGGCCGCCGGTATGTCCAGATGTTTTCTCTGAAGACAACACCGGAGGCGTCGCGCCCCTGCCTGTTCTCGGGACTCATGGCGCTCGACTGCGGCAGCATCCTGTTGACGACCTGGCGTCCGAAGTCCACCACCGCCGCGCGCAGCGAGATCGACGCCCAGGAAAAGTTCATCTCGTTTTTCAAAGTCGGCGTGCTGACGCGCGTAATGAGCGGTCACGACACGGCATCGCTTGAGACCGGCGCTGGCGCTCGCGCTGCCAACACGCAGGTTGACGATTTGGGCGAGGTCATTCGCTCGCTCGACAAAAAGGCGCAGGGCGAGTTCTCGCTTCGCTTCCTTGTGGCCGCGCGCAGCGTGGACGAGCTGCGCGGCATTGCGCCCGCCGTGCATCGCGTCTTCGTCGATGCACGGGCGCAGGTGATGGAAGAGACACTAGGCAATCTTTCAGCGTTCTATGCGATGTTTCCCGGCAATGGAAAGTTCAACGTCTTTCCGATGTGGCTGTCGGAAGACCATCACGCCCGTTTGTCTTCGGTTTTCGCACCCAATCTCGGCCATTCGTATTCGGAAGACCTCGACAACGAGTACCTGAATATCTTCGAGACGCGCACACGGACGCCGTTCTTTCAGGACGTGTATGTGGACGGCGTGCGCGTGATGCTGATCCTTGGCCCGACGGGCACGGGCAAAAGTGTCCACGGCAACCTGGCCATTGCCCATGAACAGAAGTATGGCGGTTTCACCTACATCTTCGACATCGGCGGAAGCTATGAAAGTGTCGTCGAACTGTATGGTGGGCGCGTGGACCGCATCGGCAAAGATGGCCCGCGCGTAAATCCCTTTCGGCTGGAGCCGACGGAGAGCAATATCACGTTCCTCTATTCGTTCGTGAAGCTGCTTTTGACCAACGGCGGCGCGGAACTGGAGCCGGAAGACGATGACGTGATTCATAAAGCCGTGCGCGATATGTATCTACTCGACCAAGAAAACCGCCGCCTCTCGAATCTCTTCCTGCCCAAAAAGCTCGACCGGTATCTCTCGAAGTGGGTTGGCAAAGGCGTCTATGCCGCTATCTTCGACAACATCGATGACAGTCTATCGCTCTCGCGCCTGCAATGCTTTGATTTCCAGGGCGTGAACAACGAACAGTACGCCGACCTGATCGAGCCGCTGATGGTGTGGCTTCTGCGCCGCATCAATGATGTGCTCTACAACCCGGCCAATCTCGGCGTGCCCAAGCACATTCTCATCGAAGAGATTTTCTCTTCGATGAAGAACCGGCAATTGCTCGAAGGCGCACTCGCCTCCATCAAGACCGTGCGCAAGAACCTGGGCGGCGTAACCATGATCGGACAATCGGCAGAGGACTTGGGCGCGAATGCCGACAGCATCGTGAACTCCTGCACATCGTTTCTGTTTCTCAAAGACGCCACCTTCAACCGTAAACGGTACGCGGAACTCTTCAAGATGAATGAGCAACAGCTCGCACTCTTCGAGAGCTTGCAGGACCGCGAAGGTCTCTACATGCGCCGCGACGGATTGACCAAGGTCGTCAGGCTCAATCTCGACAACCGCAGCTACGCAGTCTTTTCGACCAAGCCGAAAGACCGCGTGCGCCGGACCAGGCTGATCGCCAAGTACGGACTCACGGAGGGCATCACTCGATTCGCTCAAGGCGAGTCCGAATAACCACAAAACCTCACCGCAGAAAGGACTTGAGAATATGCGCCCCACCATTTTTGTCTCTTTTTCCGTTTGCATGATGCTGGCCGCAGGCCAACTTCATGCCTCAACCGAAACGCATCCTCTTCAACCGAGCGCGCCGCGCACGGTCACGGTGTCGGAAGCGGATACGCCACCACAGATTCGCGCTGGGCTGCTGCAATCGACACTCATCGTGTTGCCCAACGAAGAAAAGGTCGCCAACGTCTTCGCCGGCGACACGGTGAACTGGATCTTCGACGGCGGTCATGTGGCCTCGCGGTTCATCAGCGTCAAGCCAAAAACGGCGAACGCTGCAACGGACATTCACATCGTCTCCGATCACGGCAACGAATACACCCTTGCAGTGCGCGAGGTCTCTGATGATTCCGATCCCCACTTCGATTCCAAAGTCTTTATCGCTCCCGGCGATCAGGCAGCCAAGGACCGGCTGGCACAGCTTCCGGTGTTTGTGCCGGTTGCCGAACTGGATAAGGCGAAACAGGAAGCTGCTGCCGCGAAGGCCGCTCAGGAGGCCGAACTCAAAGCCGAAGCGGCGAAGGCCGAGCAGTACCGCAGCGAGTACCCCGGCTCTTTGCACTTTGACTTCGTGTGGGATGAGCGCAAGGGCAAGGAACTCGGCCTCCAGCAAATCTGGCACGACGACAAGTTCACCTATCTGCGTGGACAGTTCCAGGAGACGCCAGCACTCTACGAGTTGAAGGACGGCAAAGGCTCGCTCATCAACTTCGATTTCAATGGTGGACTTTACACCGTGCCCAAGCAGTTGGAGCACGGGTATCTGGCCATCGGCAAACAGAAAGTCGAATTTCATCGCGAGGGAGGCGCAAAGTAGCCATGACGGAACAGACTCGAAATACGCCCGCCACAATTCCAGAGCAGCCGGATGCGAAGCCGCCGCTCAAGAAGAGTATGCCGGTGGTCATCGCACTGGTAGCGATTCTCGCCATCCTCGGTATCGCCAACGTAACCAGCCTTCTGCGCGGCAACAAGAAGACGGCGCCAACAAGCGCGCTGCCGATGCGCCCGGCTTCGCCCAGCGCGCAGCAGGTATCGAGCTTCGAGACACAGCAGCAATTGCAGGCGCAGCATGATGCCGAGGAGAAGCAGCGTCAGCAAGAGTTGCTGGCTGCGATGCAACAATTCCAGAACACCGAGGGCGCGCCCGGTCCCGAGTCAACCAGCGCCGCGCCGATGACGGCGGCGCAGCGGGATGCGATCTACGGTGGGAGTTCCAATGCGCCGCAGCGCACCTCGAATGTCTCAGAGGCGCAGGCCGAAGCCAAGCAGCGGGCACTGGCGCGTGAAAGGCAGAAGCAGGACGCCATCAACAGTGGCACGATGGCGATTGATTTCGCGCACACGGGTGAAACTGCGAATTCCTCCGCGCAGAATCCACCGGTAGCCACTGTGCTTGCTGAACACGCAGAAGCACCCTCTTCCGTGAAATCGGAAGAGGGCATAACCGTTGGCGGCGTGCCGTCGCAGAAAAGTTCCAATGCGACGGCGGCATCGGAGCAGTCGCCAGCGGCGAACACAAAAACAGACCCAATGGGGCCGTATCCGTTTGACCAGTATCAGGGCCGACTCTATCGAATCTTCGAGGGTACGGTTCTCGAAGGCGTCGTCACCAACCATATTGACGGTGGGTTCAACGGGCCAATCCTGGTCATGCTGACCACCGACTACTACTCGCACGACCATCAACAACTGCTTATGCCGCAAGGCACTCGCCTTATCGGCACCGTGCAGAGCGTGGGTAGCGCCCAGCAGCGCAAGATGTTTGTCACCTTCCACCGCGCAGTCTGCCCGGATGGTTTCTCGCTCGACTTTGACAAGTACATCGGCCTTGATCCGATTGGAACGACGGGACTCGCAACCAAGGTCGATCACGGATACTTCCAGGCATTCGCCGCTGCCGCCGCCATCGGCGGTATCGGTGGCCTTGCGCAGATCGGTAACAACGGCAGCGTGCTCGACCCATCCACCGAGATTCGCAATGGCATCTCGGAGCAGATGGCAAGCGAAGGCGAGCAGATATTGAATCACTTTCTCAACCGCCTGCCGGTCATCACCCTCAAGGAAGGCTCGCGCGCCCGCGTATATGTGGGCCGCGACATTCTGATTCCGTCCTATGCAGAACATCGCATGGACCCAACCCTGTAGCGCCGGAGACTGGCCATGATGGAGCAAAGCGAACGATCGCGGCATCTGATCGAGGTTTCGCGCCGCGCCATGCATCGCGGTCATGATGCGTGGGCAGCGTTCAACTTGAGCGACAAGGTGACAGTTGCGCTTGTGCTCAATCGTGCCGACTGGCTCGAAGAGTTTGGCTGCACCCTGGCCGAGGCCATCGAAGAGGCGGGCGAGGAATGGATTGTCGTTATTCCTCGGATTGCCCGCGAGCTACTCAACGAAGGGCTATGACACGGCGCGGCAGCTAATTCAACCAACAACGAGGAGGTAGTATGGCAATTCAACTCAAGAAGCAGCGCAAGTGGCTCGTAATCACCGCCGCTGTTCTATTGACCGCAACGCCCAGCTTTGCGCTCTTCGGGCTCGGAGACATTGTCTTCGACCCGACCAGCTACGCCAGTCTGATCCAGCAACTGACCACGCTTCAGATGCAGTACAACATGGTCAAAAACAACATCACGCATTTCTCGCTCAAGCAGCAGTGGCAAACGACTCTGCACACGCTTGAAAACGTGAACGTCGCCAACATGTTTGGCGAGACGGCCGGCATCAGCATCGCGCTCAACTCGAACTCCCCTTCCACGTCGGCAACGGCATGGAAAACGGCCACGATGTCGATGAATGGCGGCGCAAGCAGCTACCTCGCGGGTCAGACGCTCGGCAGCTCGCGCATCTCGCAGCTCGCGATGGTCGAAACGTCGGATTCCATCTCGCCCGACTGCCTCACCGCAGTGGGCCAGTACCGGACCAGTAGAACAGAGAACTCCACGGCCAATTCCTCGCTTGTGTCCAACCAATTCGACATCTCGGACGGTACAAACAGCGAGGTTCAGCAGCTCAATCTTTTGAATGCGGCTGAGGCGCAAAAGCTCAGCGAAATGCAGGCGCAGGGAACGCTTCAATCCTGCCTTGCCGGGCAGATGACCGTGGCCAACATGGAACGGCGCAATGCCGCCGTCGAAGACATCAATACCGCGGTCCTCGTCCAGCAACAGCGCGCTACAAATGACACAAGTGCAGCCAGTGAAAGCAATACCTGGCAGACCTATCTTCCGTGAGTGCAACCCACGCGGCGCTGGCCGTTCAGCCAGCGCCGCACTTCCCACTACGAGGTGCTGACTATGATTTCACCGACGCTACTGGCCCAGGCGCTGCCGAGTGCAAGCTCCGGCGTGGATTGGCTCTACCAGTTCACCAACAACCTGACGAATCTGACCACGCAGAACGGCGGCGTATTGACGCAGCTTGGATTGACCGAGTTGAGCTGCATTGCGCTCTTCACGCTCATCAGCATGGTCATCAATTGGAACACCTCCGGGATGACGGTGTGGCGCTTTCACGCGCACCCGGTTCGCGCCGGCGATCTGACGCATTTCCTGCTGCGTCTTATCGTCTGCTGCCTGCTCATCAATTACTGGGTGAATCCGCTCCCCGGCGCGAGCTTCGGGCTAAATCACTTCTTCAGCTACATCGCCCAGGCAATGGTGGCGGCATTTGACCAGAGTTCGCTCGACAATCTGCTCCAGCTATTGAAGACCGCTGGAGACAACACGTCGATGCCTTCGTTGACCGCTCCGGTCCAGATCCTCTGCTACTTCTTTGTGCAGGCGCTGCTGGGGCTGGCGTCGGCGATTCTCTTTCTCATCAATTGCTCTTCGTTCATCCTCTACGGCGTCACGGCGCTCTTCGGTCCGGTCTTCATTCCGTTGCTGATGACGAGGACATTTCGAGGGAAGTTCTTCCACTTTCTCGATGTGCTGCTGAGCTTCGCGATGATCCGTGCCGTGGCCGCCGCTTTCATCTTCGTGTGGGCCGGTTTCCTGAATACGTTCATTCAGCAAACCTTCAACGGAACCTACACGATGGAGATGTGGCTGGCCAATCTCATTCCATGCACGATGGTTTTCATCGCCTTCATCATCAACCTGCTTTTTATTCCGAGCATGACGCAGGCGATCTTCGGCGGCACGGCAGGCATGGCCGACAGCGTATCCAAGGTCGGCGGCGCAGTGGCTTCCATCGCCATGATGGCCGGTTGAGGTGTACGCCATGTGGACCTATCTCTTCAGCTTCCTTCTCTTCCGTCGGCTGGGTTTGTCGAAACCCACTCGGTATGCGCTCGCGGTGTTCCTGATCGGCCTCATCCTCGCGGTTCTCATCTACACCGCGATTCTGTTTTTCAACCTTGTGGAAAGGACGAATTCAACCCATGTCTACGCGCGAAGCTCCAGCTACAACGTCATTGACGCCAGCACAATTCCTGCTCGTTGACCACATCGGCAACGAGGTCTATGCGTCGCACTATGCCGAGCGAAAAGCCTATCGGCTGATCCTCATCTGCGGCACGATTGTGCTGCTCGCTTCGCTCGGCATGAACCTTACGCTTGCAAGGCGTCCGGTTGCGAATCGTTACATTCGCATCGACGAGATGGGACGCGCCCAGGCGATTCAGTACAGCGACCTGAACTACTCGCCCCGCGAGGGTGAAGTACGGACGTACCTGACCGATTGGGCGAACTACCGCTACACAGTAAATCGGGACGTAATCGCGAAGAAATACCCGCTCAACTACTACTTTCTTTCGCAAGCATTGGCGTCGCGCCTGATGGGTGAGGACAACGCCAATCATCTTGTCTCTCAGGTTACGGCGGGGCAGATCGAATCAAGCGATGTGCAGGTTCAGAACGTGACCATTACAACCATGTCGGAGGAAATGCTCCAGGGTGCGCGAATCGCCCGTGGAACGGCACTGATGGCTGTTGATCGCTTCTACTCGGCTGAGAATTCCCGCGAACCGCGCACGGAGCATTGGCTGCTCAGCATCACCTACTACTTGAATCCGAAGCAGGTCAGCGATCAGGCCCGCGTTTATCCGCAGTACGAGTTCATCAATCCGCTGGGATTGACCATCACCGAGTTCCACGAAAACCGTGTCTCCGTCGATGTGCACAGTCCCGACGCAGTCGCAGGAGCCACGCGATGAGTTTCGATCTGATTCTGCCGTTCTTTCCCGAAGAGTTGCGCGAGTTGCTGCTCGACCCGTCGATCTCCGATCTGATGATCAATGGGACGAGCGGAGTTTTTGCAGACCGCAAAGGTGTCGTTGAGCAAATCGGACTCACACAGCCGTTCACGAACGAACGGTTGCAAGCCGCCATTGAGCGCGTCGCGCGCATCCTCGGACAGGACCTGACGACGCAGAATCCGATCCTCAATACGCGCTTGCCGGACGGCTCGCGCGTGGCGGTTGTTGGCTCGCCTTCTTCGATCAACGGCCCCACCTTTACCGTGCGCAAATTCAACCGCTGGTTTACTTCGGATGAACTGGTCAAGGCTGGTAGCTTGCCCGCTCATGTTCGGAATGCGGTTGTGCAGCTTATCGAGGCTCGGCAGAACGGCATCATTGCTGGTGGAACCGGCTCGGGAAAGACCACGCTGATGAAGGCGCTGCTCGATCATGTTCCGCTCCGCGAAAGGCTGATCGTGATCGAGCAGCCTGCCGAGCTGAAGGTTGCGCATCCTAACGCAGTTCGGTGGGAGGCGGTCGCGGCTATTCCTGGTCAGGTTGCCGTTACTCCAAGCCAGCTTGTCGCTGCTGCTTTGCGGCACCGTCCTGACCGCATCATCATGGGCGAAATTCGCGACGAATGCGGCTACGACCTCTTGCAGGCCATGAACACCGGCCACGGCGGAACGCTTTCAACATTGCACGCGGATTCCGCCCTTGATGCGCTTGACAGGCTGGCGGATATGGCGCTCAGCGCCAGAACCAATCTCGACCAGCAATTCATCCGGTCACAGACCGGAAAGGCAGTGGATTTTGTTCTCTACTGCGAACGCGATTCCACGGGCCGACGCCGGGTACGCGAGCTGATCACCGTAAGTGGATACAGCCACACGGACCAGTGCTTCGTGACGGAGGAAATCTACCGGGCTTCCTCCACGGCAGCGGCATGAATTGCGGCGCGGATTGCATGGATGGAAACGCAAATCGGAGGCACGGCTATGGAAAGCCTTCTTGGGCACGGTGAAGCAACGGAATCGCGCCTTTTCTGTGCGCTCTTGAGCGTGACCACGCCGAGTGTAAGACGCGCAATACCGGGTGCGAGATGCGGCTCTTTGTCCAGAGGTCAAACGCGAGAAGTATGGATCGGGTCTGCCGGGGAATGGCATCGCCAGGAAGCGTGGAGAGCGTTGTTCTTGAAGCGTGTCTCCCAGTTCCATTCCTCACTAGCTCGGTCACTGCTTCGGGGCTTTTGCGACGCCCTGCGGCAGGCTCGCTCTTCTGCTTCTGCTGCGCAGCCCCACGGGTTACGGCTTCCATCTGCGATGGACCCTCCGTAAATGCAGAGCTTCGGCCTTGGGAGTCGCGCCCACTCGCATAGCTTCGCAAGGTGTGACCCGAGCAGATCGGGAATTCAAAAACGGAGACAGATCATGTATCAGAACAAAGCTATCCTCATCGGCTTCATCGGCGGCGACGCCGAAGTCCGCACCGGCAAGAACAACCAGAAGTTCACCACTCTTTCACTCGCAACCAAGACCTCTTACAAGGACAAAGAGTCCGGCGAATACATCTCGCACACCGAGTGGCATCGCTCGATCGTCTTCGGCAAGCTCGGCGAGTTCGCGGCCACGCTCAAGAAGGGCGCGCACATCCAGATCGAGGGCGAGATTCGCCACTCCGAGTACACGCCCAAGAAGGCGAAGAAGCCGGTCCGCACCGACTCGATTCGCGTCAACTCCATCCTCAAGCTCGACCGCGCGGAGAAGGCCGCCCCTGAAGAGCAGGAAGCCAACGAGGAGTTGCCCTTCGACGAAGCGACTGAGTAGGCCGCTCCCCTCACGGTGAAAGCCCGGCATTGTCCGGGCTTTCCTACTGGAAATGCCCGTGAAATCGCGTTCTTGAGAGGTCACCTTATGAACCGGATTGCCGTCAACTTCCTTTCCCGCTCCTTTGCTTCCTGCGAAACCGTGGCGCTCCTGTTGCGCCGTGATAATGCGCCCCGGCCACAGCAGCGCGTGGTAACGGTTGAACAGGTTCTCGCACCGCGCTATATAGCTTGGCTCAACTTCGAGAATGACAACGGCGCAAACGTCTATGTCTCTGCCAACCCGCTCCACGCAGGCAGCCGCAAGCGCACTAAAGAGTGCATCGTTTCCGTCCGTCACATATATATCGATATTGATACGGACGGCGACGCCCGGCTCGCTGCGTTGCGGGCGTCCGATCTGGTTCCCACGCCGACCGCGATCATCTCGACTTCGCCGGGCAAATACCAGGCGCTCTGGCGAGTCGCTGGCTTCGACTTCGAGCGCCAGGAACAGACGCTCAAGCTGATCGCCCAGGCCTTCGGCGGCGATCCGGCTTGCACCGACCGAAACCGGGTGCTGCGCGTCCCCGGTTTCCTCAACAGGAAGTATTCTCCTGCGCATCCTGTCGCAGTCGAATACCCAGCCGATGCGATCTACGGTCCAGCCGATTTTCGGCTTAAGAATATCGAAGTCTCTTCCGTGCTCCCGCTCTGCGGAAACACACCGAAGAAGCCCGCCCATTCAACTCCGTTGAAGCACTCCCATTCCGAAGAGGACTGGGCATGGGTTTGTGCGCAACTTGCACGCGATATGGACGCCGCGAAGCTGACCCGTGAGCTTGCCTTGCGCCGCGCTGATAAATCCGGCCCTCTCTACTACGCCCAACGCACCGTCGATGTCGCCTCGGCCGGCCTTTGGCTGGACCAAGGCATCCCCATCAATGACGTGATCACCATGCTTGAAGTCCGCCGCCGCTTTGAGATTACCGCTGCACTCAACTCTGCTCGTGCGCGGGAGATTGCTGCCACCGCACAGCGCATGATTGCCCGTCGAAAGACGGCTTGATACCACAGCCCAAAGGAGACCGATATGCCACTGCTTGAAGTCACACAAACCCGCCACATCAGCGCATCAATTCGATTGACTGATACGACTGCATTGCAGGTCGATCAGTATGCCGCATTCATCCACGCTTCCGCCGACGATGTTGTCGAGCAGGCGCTTGCCTATGTCTTCTCGAAAGACCGCGACTTTCAGGAGTTCCTGAAGTCGCCTGAAGCGCAGCGCATCACGCCAACTCTGCGCATCCGTCGCGTGCCTGCTTCCGAAGCCGCTGAAGCGCCTTCAAAGCCTGCATCGAAAGCGGCAGTCGCAGTGGGAGCGAAGGCATGATTTGCCTTCGCTTTCCTGCCCCGACCACTGCGGCGCTGCGCGCCGGAAGAATTTTCGATACTCCATCCCTCATAGGGAACTGTTTAGCTCCCTGCGGGAGCTATTTGGTTCTGGCAGAAACAGAACAGGTTATGAAATCGCGGGAACCTATAAGCTCCATGCGATTTCAACGAAAGGAGCGAATTGCGTATGCCAATACTGGACACCGAAATGAAGCGCCGCAAAGGCGCGGTGAAAGGCCGCGAGTGCCGTAACCATTCACTCAACACCAAGCTCACCGCTACTGAAGCTGCTGCCGTGGATGCCGCCGCGGACTCCGAAGGAAAAGCAGTTGGTGAGTGGTTGCGCGATCTGGTGCAGGGAGAACTTGCAGAAGGCGGCCGTCGATTGCAGTCCCTGGCCATTATGGGAGAAATTGCGGCACTCCGGCTTCTGCTCATCAACACACTTGAACCGCTTCTACGTGGCGACAAGATGACCACGGAGCAGTTCAAGGAGATGCTTCGCTACGTGAAGGTAAACAAGCGCAAGGCGGCGGAAGACACTCTCGCCAGCTATGCGGAGAGGAGCACGGAACAGCTATGAATACCACGCATTGGGGACGCAAGGAAACAATTGTTACGCCGCCGCAGGCTCCCATCTATAGCTATGCGGCCATCACGCTCGTGCTGATTCTGACCGCTGTATTTTTGCGCATCTACATAAGTGCGATCATGTCGCCGCTCGAACGATACGACCTCTGGCCGTACATTCAGTCGGGCGCACTGGCCGGCCTGAAGCAGACCGGCCAGTTCCAACTTCTTGACGTTTCGGACGACCATCTTCATGCGCATCCTGCCGCCGCTGCCGATGTGGAACCGGGAGTGACCACGATAGAATTTGCGCGGCCACTTCCGCTTCAGTTGACCCCGAGCGCCCGCGCCGCCGGTATGGTTTACCTCTATCGCGGACCGAAAACCGTCTACCGGAATGGGCCACTTCATGCCTATCTTCAGCGGTTCGTTTATGGCGGACACAATGTCGCCGGAGTATTCCGCTGGCCACTTCTCGCCGGGCTTGTTGTGCTCTTGAGTGTGCTCCCATTTGCCGCGCGCAAAGATGTCGAGCGGTTCAGGGAAATGAAGTACGGACGCCTGCTCAAAGGCCCGATCCGCGTCACGCCCACCGGATTCAATCGCGCTGTGAAAGGTGACGGTGTTGGCTTTAGAACAATCGAATCGAAGAAGCTCATGCGCATTCCCCGGCTTGCCGAAGGGCAGCACATCGAGTTGATGGGCGACACGGGCGCGGGCAAGACCCGGCTCATCATGCAGCTTCTTATGCAGATCAAGGAACGCGGCCATTCGGCCATCGTCTACGATCCGGCCTGTGAGTTCGTTCAACGGTTTTATGAAAGCAAAAACGGCGACATTATTCTCAATCCTCTGGACGCCCGCTGCCCTTACTGGGGGCCGTCCGAGGAGTTGCGCCGCCGTGCCGAAGCAAAGGCGATTGCAGCCTCGCTCTATCAACCGACCACAGACAAGAAGGGCGAGTTCTTTACCGAGACGCCACAGAAAATCTTCGCGCATCTTCTGACCTTCGGTCCCTCGCCCGAGGAGCTTGTCGAGTGGATGGCCAACCCCGACGAGATCGACCGCCGTGTTCAGAATACCGAGATGGCGACGATGATTGCCAAGGGCGCGCAGCAGCAACGCAACGGTGTATTGGCCTCACTCGGTCTGATCGCCGACAGCTTGCGGATGCTCCCGCGCAAAGACAAAACCCGGAACCACTGGAGCGCCACCGATTGGTCTGAGAACCGGAAGGGCTGGATCTTTCTGACCTCGAAGCCCAGCGAGCGCGAGGCATTGCGCCCGCTGCACAGCCTGTGGATTGATCTGCTGGTTTTGCGTCTACTCAATGAACCGAAGGAAGGCCAGCACCCGGTCTGGTTTGTGCTGGACGAGTTGGCCAGCTTGCAACGGTTGCCGCAACTCCACACCGCGATCACCGAGAATCGCAAATCGAAGAATCCGATTGTGCTGGGCTTTCAAGGAAAGGCGCAGCTTGAGTACATCTACGGCCACATGGCCGAGGTCATGCTCTCGCAACCAGCGACAAAAATCTTCCTCAAAACAACTGAGCCGAAGGCCGCCGAGTGGGTATCGAGCGCCATCGGCAAAGTGGAGATTGAGCGGCTGCGCCAGACTCATTTCGATGGCAGTCGCACGGGCAAAAACTTCACACTGGAGCGCCAGGTCGAGCCGCTGGTGATGGACTCGGAAATCTCCGGCCTGCCCGACCGGCACGCATATCTCAAGCTCGGCAACTACGTTGCCTGCTTTTCTTTTGCCTATCACGACATCCCGGCAACGCAACCGGCCTTCGTGCCGCGCCCGCTTGATGATGACGAACTAGGATTCGATCCAAAGACGCTGGCAAAGAAACCGTCGGAGCCAGATGTCATTGAAGAGAGCGCGGAAGCCATTCAGAGCGGATTTTCGTTGGGAGACTGAGCCATGTTAAAAATCTCGAAAGCCCTTTCTGCGGGCAAGCTCGAAAACTACCACAAGCAGGAATTCACTTCGCCGGATCAAAGTTACTGGAGCCAGGGCCAGACCGTGCAGGGCGAATGGCAGGGCAGGCTTGCCGAGAAATACGGTCTCGCCGGAGCAGTTGGCAGCGATGAGTTTCACCGCCTCTCGGATGGCCAGCACCCGCAGACCGGCGAGCAACTTGTTCAGCATCGGCAGTCCTTTGAGTATCAAGGAGCAGACGGCAAAACAGTCAAATCCGTTGAGCATCGCGCCGGATGGGATGCGACCTTCAGTGCACCGAAGTCGGTTTCGTTGACCGCCCTTGTTGGCGGCGACAGCCGTGTCCGCGAGGCTCACAGCATGGCGGTCACGACCGCTCTCGGCGAGTTGGAGCGGTACACGCAGGCGCGGCTCGGCGGCAATCATCCCGCCGAGTCCACCGGCCAATTCATCGCCGCAAAATTCGAGCACGACACATCGCGGCCCGTCGATGGCTACGCCGCGCCGCAGCTTCACACTCATGCCGTTATCTTCAATGTCACTGAGCGCGCGGACGGAACGACACGGGCGCTTCAGGAGCGCGGTTTCTTCGAGTCACAGCAGTTCGCCACTGCCGTCTACCAGTCGGAGTTGACCTTCCGGTTGCGCGAACTCGGATACGAAATCGCCCCCGGTAGAAGTGGCGCACCGGAGATCAAGGGATATACGCAGGAGTATCTTGACGCTTCGAGCCAGCGCCAGAATCAGATCCTCGCACATATGCAGCAGAATGGTCTCTCCGGCTATGAGGCGGCGGAGATCGCCGCCCATGCCACGCGCGACAAAAAGCAAATTCAGTCGCCCGCCGAAGTGCTTGCGGCGCACCGCAAGCTGGCCACCGAGTTCGGCAATCAGCCGAATCAAGTTGTGGCAGCGGCGCGGGAGCGGACCCAGAAGAAATCCGCCGAGCGCGCTCCCGAGAAAACACAGAAGGCCGCGCAGGAAGCCGTGACTTTTGCACGCGAGCGCAGCTTCGAGCGCGAGGCTGTCACTGATGAGCGCGCCCTCTTCCGCGATGCCTTGCGGCGCGGCATGGGTGACACGACCTACGCACAAGTTCGCGCGAGCATTGAACAGCGTCTGACCTCCGGCGAATTTCAACTTGTCACCGCGACGAAACACGATTCCGCACGGCAGTTCACCACGGCGGAAACCATCCATGCTGAGAAGGAAATCCTACGGCAGATGCGCCATGGGCAAGGCCGGATCGACCAGATCATGCCTGTTCAGCAGGCCGTGGCGCATACCGCCCAATACCCGATTCTCAATTCCTCGCAACGCTCGGCGGCGGAAGAAATTCTTACCTCGCGCGACAGAATCCAGGGTCTACAAGGCAGCGCAGGCGTGGGAAAAACCACGGCGCTCAAAACCGTGCGCGATGCCGCCGAACAGCGAGGGATGATTGTCGAGGGCTTTGCCCCGACCTCCCGCGCCGCGCATCAGCTCCGCGATGCCGGCATCAATGCCGATACACTGCAAGGCTTCCTCACCCGGCATAAGCAGCCGACACCGGAACGCCACCTATATATGGTGGATGAATCGAGCCTCGCCAGCACAAAACAGGTGCGCGATTTTCTCACTAAACTCGACCCCGGCGACCGAGTTCTCTTCATTGGCGACACGCGCCAGCATCAAGGGGTCGAAGCTGGCAAGCCCTTTGAGCAGTTGGTCGATGCCGGAATGAACACGGCGCGACTTGATCAGATTGTCCGCCAGAAAGACCCGGAGTTGCTGCGCGCTGTCGAGCATCTATCGCGCGGCGAAGTTGTCGAAGGCGTCGCGCTTCTCGAACAGCAGGGCCGCGTCACGGAGATTGCCGATCCCGAGAAGCGCATCGCTTCGATTGCCCGCAACTATGCCGACAATCCGGCCAATACCATCATCGTTTCACCTGACAATGCCTCACGCCGCGCGATCAATCAGGCGGCCCGCTCTGAGTTGCAGAAACGTGGCATCGTCGAATCCGAAAACCACGCCCTGCGCGTCCTGACGCCGCGTTCCGATATGACCGGCGCAGATCGCGCCTGGGCTGCACGCTTTGAGATTGGCGACGTGCTCCACTACCAGCGTGGCAGTACGGTCCTCGGCATAGAGCAGCGCAGCTATGCGCAGGTGGTTTCGACCGATCCGAAATCGAATCTGCTGACCGTCGAGAAGCCGGACGGCCAGCAACTCACCTACGATCCGGCACGGCTGCACGGCATCTCCGCTTACCGCGAGATCGAGCGCGAATTTGCTGTGGGCGACCGGCTGCAATTCACCGCCCCCAATAAAGAACTCGGTGTCGCTAATCGCGACCTTGCAACCGTGCAGAAGATCGGCGAAAACGGCGAAATGACCGTCCGCATGGACGGCGGCAAAGACAGGGCGGTCACATTCGATCCGGCAGAGATGCGGCATTTCGATCACGGATATGCTGTGACCTCGCACAGCTCGCAGGGACTCACCTCGGAGCGCGTTCTGGTCAACATGGACACCAACGTTCACCCAGAACTCATCAACTCCCGCTTTGCCTACGTCTCAGTCTCCCGCGCCTCGCAGGATGCGCAAATCTTCACCAACAACCTCGCCCAACTCACCCCGCAACTCAGCGCCGACATCTCCAAAACCTCTGCGGTCAAAGTCGCACAGAGTGCCGCCGTCGCGCAGGGGATCGGCATGAACTGAGTATCTGATGTTTGCGTTCAGCGTGCCGCGCTCAGAACACCCACGCCCAGCGGACGCACGCTCTCCTTCCAGAGATTCTCTTGGCCAGTGCGACTCCTCCCCCCAGGCAAGCTGTGGTCCCCTTCCACAAATCTCCTCCACTCGCCTTGGGAGTGGGTCGTCCTCAACCTTGCCACCAGCGAGAGTTGGAAGAACAAGCAGGGCGAGTATGTAACCCGCACCGAATAGCACCGCGTCTACACCTGGGGCAATCTCGCCACCTTCACCAAGACGCTCTTGAAGGGCCAGTTCGTCAGCCTGGAGGGGAAGATCAAGTATCACCAGATCGAAGAGACCCTCAAGGGCCAGCAGGTCAAGTACACCATCGCCGAGATCCACGCTTCGAGTATCCGGCGTCTCTCGAAGGTCGAAGCCTCGTCCGCCCCGTCAAGAACTTAGCATTGGGTCGTAACCGCATACCGCAGCGTGTCGAGGCCACTCAATGATTATTGCTGGGCACAAGTCCGCACCTATTCTGAATCGACTTTACGACAGAATCGCCGTGCAACGCTGGGATATGATAGCTCTTCTTATGCGCTGATATGACAACCTGAAAAGAACCAAAGAGGACTGGCCGGAATCCATAGGATTTTATGTTTTGGATTTCAGAACAGGACAAACTGAAATTGTTCTCAGGATTGGGTCCATACGGAGCCCTGCCGCCATTTGTGCCCATCCCTTCATCCCGATACTCCATATGGTCATTGAAGAGCATCAATGTACCGCGACGATCCGCGTCTGTTTGTATCACCAATGGTTGGGTCGTCGTGGGGACGGACCCAGGTTCATAGGGTCGTCGCACTTGGTCAGGCTGAGCGTCCAACGATTGCTCCGTAATACCATTATTGACCCGATATTCCCGAACCTGATTCTGCAAGAACACCGCACCATCTCGCGAACGTGTCATGTGAAACCACCATAGCGTTCCGTTGACAGGTCTCCAGTCTGAGTACGTCTCTTCCAGAGTTGCACCATCGAGGTTGGTCCATGATATCTTCTGGGGCAAGTGCGAGTTCAAGTTGATCGTCAATCTCACGCTGTTGTGATTCTCGTCGGTGATTTCTAAGGTGTCCGGGCTAAGCAAGCGCACCGTGCGGCCAGGTCTTGTATCACTGAGCACGAGGTCCGGGAAAACGCGGAATGCCATCCCGGTTGCAGTTGACAACGGCAAGTTGCGAACTGGTCCAGTTGTTGAGGACCAAGTCCAACCCGATCGACCATTGCTAAAGTTGATTACACTATTCCCCCCAAGAGTCTCTTCTCGTATCGTTGATGGCTCAGCAAAGGAGACCGTGTGCTGAGTCGTGCCCCTGTTCGGTAGCCAGGCCTCGGTTGCCTGTCTTTGCCAATCTCTGATTCCCGCCAATCTATCCCTTCCTCCCATCGCACTCTGAACCAATGAGAGCAACTCGATGGCGCGTGTATCCGCACTGAGTTTGGCTGGCGTTCCGCTCTTGGCCGGTTCGGCTGTCGCAATCGTCGTTCCGTTAACCACATTCGTTGGGGTGATTTTGGCAATAGGCTCTTCAGTGGTTGGCCCGGAGCTGCTAATTATCGACGGTGCTGAGGGCAAATTTGAGCTCACAGGATTCGAACTTACAAGCCCTGGAGTCGGTGTGTTCGAAGTCTTGAGGGCATCTTCAATGTCTTGCTTTAGCTTGATTGCTGCATTGTCCCCAGCGTTCAATGTGAGTGCTTCATTGCAGGCAGAGAGGGCAGCGTCGTAGTTCCGCGCGGTAAATAACTGCTGTGCTTGACTCACGAGGTCGTGCTCGCGTTGATCTTCGGCGCTAATCGGAGCGGTTGCAGCCACCGTGGGCGGGATATTCCCAATGACGCCCTCAGCGATCTGCCAGTCCTCCTGTTTCGCTGAGACGCGAAATGCAGCCAGAGTTCCCTCAAAGCCGCCTTCATATCGATGATGGGGCCAGTAGTGCGATACCGTTTCGCCTATGGTCGGCACGTCGAGGCGTTGGTTATGGTTGCCGGCAATCCCGAACGCCTGCGTGCGTCCAGGAGCGGAGGCGACGAGCTTGCCATCCAACATGATGTACTGCCCTTGAGATCCGAAGCTAAACCCAACGGCGTGCCATTCGCCAAAGCGGAATGACGTTCCCTCAGCCTGAGTAGCAATAACTCTCGGATTGTCATACTTGCTCGTGGCCATCCAGAACGTAAGCTTTCCATCCCGCGACGCGAATATTTTCGTTGTTCCGGGCCAGGTAACGTCACCTCCTTGAACGTCACTTGAGAAGATCATGGCGTCGCTCTGATTCGGCGCGAACCGATAATTTTCGTAGTGATAGCCATCCTTGATGTTGATCCAGAATTCGAGAGTCCCTTGACCCGGAATCAAATTGGGATATTCGATACGGCTCGAATCCGCGGCGGAAAACGAAGCTCCACGGTCTCCGATTGCGTGAACCCAGGTGATTCCAGAAGGAGCACCAAGCGATTTTCCTTCGAGTTCGTCGACTTGAGGGTAGTTGATGGGCCGACTTCCGCCAACTGTGAACACCAGTAAGAACGGCACAAATGCGGTAATCGCGGCAGTCCACGCAAACTTGCCACCACGCGCGCGATTCTTCCTGAGGAAGTTCGTAATCCCGACGCCAGCAAGAATGGACGAAATCAGGATTAGTGCGCCGCAGAAAAGTGCGAATACAGCAGAAGACTGAATGCTTCTCGCCGTTGCTGCTGCCGAAACAAGTGAGCTAAGAATCTCATAAACAAAAAAGCCACCGACCCAACCCAGCGCTATTGCCCAGCCCCTACCAGTTCCTGACGTCGGATAGATAACAGGGCTTCGAGGGGAACCGACGCTTGATGTACTTGATGTTGTTGGCGGCGGTGGTGGGGCCGTGGTCGTCCGAGAGCTGGCGGTGGAGGTCGTGGATGTTGAAGCGGGCCTGAAGGGCGGCACTCCTGCGCTCGAAGCCAGTGGGCGCACGTGCGCCGTAATGGGCACCCGGACTGCGACACCATCGAGCTTGACAACGATCGTATCTTGCACCAGATCGCCAGAAGCAAGGCCGCAAGTATCGAGCGTTACCGTGACCTTGATCGGAAAGCCTTCTGTCTGGTCGGAGGCAAGAGTAATATACCCCTCGTTCCGCTCCAGGGTGATCACATTTTCTCCCGCTCCCGTCACGGGACCGCCGACATTATCAATGCTCAGGTAAAGAACTCTCCATTCATCTCTATTGAGAGTCCCAAAGTCAAGCTTGCGCGGCGAGACCGATGGCTGTGGAGGCGGTGCCGACGGAGCTGGGCGGGGCGGTGGACTCGAGGCACTGGCAGACCTACGCCACTCGTCATACGCTCTGCGCCTATCAGGTGAGCAGATACAGTCGTAGGCTTCATTGATGTCGTCGAGCTTCTTCTTCGCCGCCGCTTGGTCCGCGTCCGGCTTGCTAGCGTATTTGTCAGGATGGTAGGCCCTCTTCAGCCCACTGTAGGCAATTTCGATCGTCTCATCCGAGACACTCGGGTCGAGACCGAGGGTGGCATAGCAATCCTGCTTCGGATAGCTTCGCATCGTTCAGATCCTCCCCGGCCTGCTATGTGTTAGGCGGCTTCAGTTGCAGGTACTTCGATACGCTACCGCTTCCAATGCGGTACACATCGGATACGACGGAGGAGATACGCGCGGCGAGCTTCTGGAACATGGCGATAAGATCAGTGAAGTCCGTGCTGGCAGAGACTTGGTACCAGACGCCGCCAGTCTGGCGGGCAATCTGCTGATAGTATTCCTCGGGCGGGGACACAACGAAGGCGAGAATTTCCTGGATCCGGAGCCGGCCAAGCAGGTCTTTAGTGGCAATATTGTGCCGGAGAGCAGGTTCATCCGTAATCAACACAATCGCTTTCACAGCGTTCGGGCGAAATGGCAGTGCAATCGCTTTCTCCAACGCTTCAAAGGATGACTCGCCTTCGTTTCCGCCGCCCCCATACCGCGGAATGTTCCCCAGAGTCCGCTTTACCTCTTCGACCTGTGAGGTGAATCCGAAGGTCGTAATGTCGTCGCCAGGAACTGTGAGATCACCAAAGGCAACGACTGCGATACGGTGGGAAAGCGAAAGTCCGGCCAGTTCGTCAACAAAACGCTGGCACGTCTCAAGGAGACTGTCGATCTTGTCGGACATAGAGCCTGTGGTGTCGATCACGAAGACAAGATCGAGCTTGCCACCACTTGCGCCCTCGACTGGTTTTGGTGCTTCGATTCGCACAATTGGACCCGAGGATGGTGATATCTCGCCCTTTTGGTTGCCCACGGTAATCGCGATCTTGCCTCCGAGTCCCGACAATGCTCTCCTCCTGCGTCTTCACCTCAATGAAGGGTGAAAACGCCGCACTCTATCGCCTAAAAACATCCGCGACGGCGTTCGTCACGTCGCGTCCAAAGTATCCGATTGCATCACCCACCAATTCAGTCTTCCCGTGAGCCACGTACCACAGTGACTGAGCTCCGCAGGCGATGGTGTAGCCCGTGACTTTGAAGAACAGCAGCATCAGCCTGAAGAACAACTTGAATGGATCAAGCATAATGGAGCCCTCGAATTTCGCATCTTCGTGGTTCAGCTTACGTGATACCGTCGATCATTGGCCTATTCACACTGTTATCGCTCCTTTCGCCCGCCATCTGCAATTCAAGCGGCCGTTGCTAATCTACGCGGCTCACATCGCGCCCACACTTGGGGCATGAAAGTTTGTTGGTTAGCGCTGCTTTCTTGACGCAATCCCAACAGATGTGCCATGCATGGTGGGAGCAATAATAAACATTGTGCGAAATATTGTCGCCGCAAATGGCGCATTTATGGCTCATCCTTGTCTCCTCTTATCATTGAGTTGCTGCGTTCGTTGATTGCGCTCGTATGATCGCTACTCGCGCACGGCTATCGCGATATCGCATTCAAGACTTCATTCGCCTTATCCGGGCGCCTAGAAGAGAGTCCAGCGACTCCCAGCACTTTTTTCCTTTCTCAAATGAAGTTGCCCCTTGATCGGATTCATCTTCTCCGATTGGTCCCAGACCTCCGTCTGTTCGTAAAGCATGATGCTCAACATCTTTGCGTTTCCTACGTCCATGACTGTGCCAAACAGAGCTGCGCGAATAATGAATGGCGCGGTGACGGGAAACTCCAACGCTTCTCGCAGCTCATCATTGGTAAGGGCGTTTTGCACGGCGTTGCTTATGTCCACGCGGTTGGCAAACGCTGCATATTTCAGCTTTGTCTTGGATAGCTGCTGCTGCACCCCTCCAGGCTCTCCTTTCTCTACAAGGATAGAGATGGCGTCGAGGCTTTCCATCACAGAAGGTTCCCTGATCAAATTCTCCGCATTGGCGGCCTTGGAGGCAGTTTCCGCGTGCGCATAGGCGCGCAGGCATTCGCTGCAAAGGCCCAGCACGTGAGCGTCGGGTTGATTCCCGTTCGACTCAGAGGCCATTATCGCCTTGTGTCCGAGCGCAACAAACTTGAAGAGGGGAACCGGAAAAGTCTCGCCGAGTTCCGGAGTACCTTTCTCCAGCGTTGAAATCTTACGAAGGGCTTCGTCAGGTCGGTTCTGGCAGACTTCGTAAAACGCTTCCGTATCCATGATTTCGGGTGCGATTGTCAGTGCTTCGAGCAGCACGGAATCCGGCGCGCTTTCCGTCATATCCTTCGGCGGGCCGTCAAGCCCCGGTCGGTCCGCGCTGAGTGGACGCCCGCAGGCTGAACAGAACTTGGCGTCGGAATTCGCCAGTTTTCCGCATTCCGTGCAATGTGCCATAAGATCACCTCACCACAAGATGACCCTTCGGACATTTGACGGTGTTGACCAAATAGCTCGGCCGTGCATGGTCGTAGCATAGATTTTGTCGGCATCTATCACACAAGTACGCTTTGTCGATCGATACCTGGTGACCACCCGGGACGCATTGACCCTTGTCAGACATTGCTTTCTCTCCTTGAGACTCGTGGACAATTAGTTGCATCCTACCAGGATGGAATAGAACCCCGTCCGCCGCACTTCGGGCAGGTCTTCCCATCTTTCGTTCCTTTTCCCTGGCAATCAGGGCAGGTCTTCTCACGTTCAGGACCTCGTTCAGGTCCTCGTTCGATGCTCAACATTTCGATGTCCTCCATTCTGTGTGGTTTGGCTAGTTTCCTAGTTGATAAAGTGCTTGACGTATCTCATTTAGAGTCACCTCTCTGCTTTCAGAGGAATCAGTGGCACCAATTTCGTCGGCGTACTGAATGCACGTGCTATAGGTAGCTCGTGCATCGGCATTAAGGCCGCATGCGGCTTGCAGGCCGCCCATCACACCGTAGGTCGGGATCGTGGGCCACAGAGAATTAGCGTCTTTATACTGTGCGACTGCGAGCGCCAACTTCTCCTGAGAGAGGTACACAATTGCATGCTTTAAGCGAAGCATGCTCTTTGCGAGATCAAGAGTGCACCAAAATGAAGAGTCACTCGTCCTACAGTCTGCCCAGACGGCGGAGTCGAGCTGCTCCACAGATTCAATGAGGGCCGCCGCACGACTTAGAGGCTCCAAGTACCGCCTGCCCGCCCGCTCAACTGCACTCGCGATTTCTATCAGGTCAGCGGCGCCTGCTTCGAACTGTTCCGCCTCCAGCATTGCATCCCAAGCAAGGCGAAGATGCTTGCTCGCGTCGAGGGACATACCTGGCGATGGAATGGGGAAGCCATGTTCTAGGAGCTTTGATTTTGCCTTGTCAATCCATGGCAAGGCAAGCCGACCCCAGTCGTCAACGCTGTCTTTCGCAGCGCAGCAGATTTCCATGGCCCGCACACTCTGCCAGGCACGGTTTGCTTTATCCGCATTTCCGAGCGCCAAGAAGCATTCACCCAGTGTGACGCCAGGCCAAACTACCTCTGGTCGGACAGGAGTGGTCCCCCAATAGCGCCGCGAGATCAATATGACCCTCTCCAACCAGCTCACCGCTTCGGTGTAACTACAATTCTCAAATAGAAGCCGTGCAAGAACACCTTTGAGCGGTCTCTGATTGTCTAGGTAGTTAGACCAGACCTGCATCGCGTTGATTCGCTTCTCTTCTTCCGTTTCACCTCTGTAATCCTCCGGCAAGGATGGATGAATACCAGTACCAAGAACGTCGTAGAGCCAAGGACTGTCTTCAATATCTTTGCCTTCTAATTGGCGGATTTCATCGGGAAGGTATCCTGTTTTGACATAACACGCGTGCTGGTCTTCTGTTAGCCCAAGATGACTGGCATAGAAGTGGCGAGCTTGCAAAAGCGCATCGCGAGCCTCGGCAAATCTTCCGAGCTTGGCGTTACTTGCCATTGACAGGACGGAGGCAATTCCCGCATGGACGGGATCACGGCTCGTATTGAGACTCTCGATACAGCCAAGCAGGATATTCTGTGGATCTGCGCGATTCACTGTCGATCGAATCGCGTCGATGAGATGGTCAAGTCCACTCGGTCTCCCCTTCGATGTCGAGGATTTCACCGGTGATCCGCAATTGGTGCAGAAGTTTACACCCTCCTTGAGGGGGTGATCGCAATTGTTACATCGGGCCGAGGGCAGGGAGCCTCCACAAGAGGTGCAGAACTTTGCAGCGTTACCGCTCCCGGCTCCGCAGTTAGGGCAAGAAACCAAAGTCGATGCCATCGCCGTCTCCAACAAAACGACCACACTTCCTCACGAAAGTTCAAAATCCCTCTTCACGTCGAGATAATTCTGCTTGTACGCCAGAATCATAAAAACCGGACTGAAGACGACCATGAAGACTAGCGAAAAAATCCAACCCCATCCGCCGGTCACTGAATCAAAGAAGTTCGATACTTTCTCCATCGCGCCACCCATTTTGGCCCCGGCACCGGGATGTTTGCCGGTCTGGATTTCTCGAACGTAGTCACGATTGATTAGAAAGGCTGGGCGGCGATTCACATACCACCAGATCACGCCGGGGAAAATATAGAAGATCGCGAGAATTACAATCTGCAACCAGTTTCCTGTGTACTGCCGCTGTTCCATGCTATCTGTAAGCTTACGCAGCTTCTCGATGTCGGCACGGAGTTGCGGATCATGAAAGCGGAGGCTGGCAGCGCGATTCAGCTGCGTTCTTGCATGTTGGATTTGCTGGAAAGACGTACAAAGGTATTGACCGTCCTTGGGATCTTTCCACCAATCCTTCATTGCGTCGTCGTGCAACTGCACGGCCAACAGCTTTTGGTAGCTCTCATCCTCTGGATGCTCGCTGGCAATGCGCTCCAACTCCGCAATCTCATCTGTAGGAAGTGTTGCACTGATGGCAGCGGAAGGGAGCGGTGCGTTAGCTTGTACGTTTGCCGCGTTAATCGCTGCTCCACACTTTGGGCAGAACCGCGCGCCCGGTTCCAGCGAAGTTCCGCAGCCGGCGCAGTAGGTAGCAGCGTTGATCCCAGAAGTTGCTGATGACATAAGCCATTCCTCCACACTTCAGTCGAATAACATACCGTTGTCTGAACCAAGATCAGTAAAGCGAGCCGCTAGTTTACTGTCACCGTCAGCGTTGTTGTCTGCGTGAGGCTTCCGGAGGTCCCCGTAACAGTCACAGTGTAGGCGCCAGCCGTAGTGCCGGGGTTGCTGGTTCCTCCACCGCCTCCGCCGCCACTCCCCCCGCCGCCACAACTCAGCACACCACCGGCAAGGAAAACCAGAAGGACAAGCAAGCCAAGCATCGTCCGCCAACTACGCCGCCGCGCCGGGATGCCGAACAGCAGGAAGCAAGCCAGAGTCACCCCACCAGCAGCGTACCAGGGCACTCCGGGGCGTTTGGGATAGACAACTGCCGCGCTTGTAGGCGCTGTGGTCGAAACGGTGAGGGTAGCTGCCCCTGCGGTCGTGCCGGAAATGCTGACCGGAGTGGTTGACCCAAAGCTCAAGGTGGGCGGATACTGGGCGCCCGATGGACTCGATGTGAGGGCGGCGGTTAACGCCACGCTGCCGATGAAGCCCCCCGCAGGTGTAACGGTTATGGTGGATGTATTCCCCGTGGTTGCGCCCGGCGTCACGGTAACCGTCGTACCGCTTAAAGCGAACGAAGGGTTCACGGCCACTGTCACCGTCACGGTAGTTGTTCCCGAAGCGCTGTTATAGAGGGGTGAACTCGTGGAATCCGGCGTGTAATTGGCCGTGAGCGTATCCGTACCCGTCGCGAGCGACCCAGCTCCAACGTTGATCGTCGCCACGCCACTGTTCAGCGTTGAGGCCGTGGATGTGTAACTACCGCTCGTTATCGTCACCGAGCCCGTGGGCGTCGGCGTTCCGCTCACTGTCACAGTGGCGACGAGACTCTGTGCGGTGGTAATGCTGTTAGGCAAGGCGGAGACTGTGACGGATGGCGTGGTCTTCGGTATGGACGTCAAATTGACGGGGCTTGAGGTGCTCGACGAATTGATCGAATCGCCGCCATAGACGGCGACCACCGCATGCGTAGCGGAAGGGCCGACGATTGCCACGTTCGACGCGGTCGCGGTGACTTGAGCCTGGGCTACCAGAACGCTCACAGTGTTGTCGCTGAGGTTCGCAATCGCAAGATCGGGCCTGCCGCTTCCCGTGAAATCAGCGGCGACCACGGAGGTCGGCTCCTTCCCTGTCGGGAAGGTTACTTGCGGCTGAAATGATCCGTCGCCGTTGCCGAGCAATACGCTGACCGTGTTGTCATAGCGGTTCGCTACTGCCAAGTCTGGCTTACCGTCTCCATTGAAATCTGCGACTGTAATAGAAATTGGCACATTCCCGACCGCATACGTCTTTGGCCCTTGCAATGTTCCGTCGCCATTCCCTAAGAAGACGCTTATTGGATTCGTGGGTGCAGGAAAAATGATGTAATCAATCGTCGAATTGACCACGGTGACATCCTGCTTCCCATCGCCATTCAAATCCGCAATCGCAACGGAATATGGCGTATATCCAACGGCATAGGTAACCCGCGGCTGGAATGTGCCATCACCTTTCCCAAGCAATACGCTTATTGTGTTATCAACGGAATCACAGGTCACCAGATCTGGACGGCCGTCCCCATTGAGGTCTCCTACAGCGACACAAGATGGTTGCCCGCCGGTCGCACTTGCCGTAGCCGCTTGGAATGTGCCATCCCCATTGCCGAGCAGCACATCCACCGTGTTGTCGTTATAGTTTGTTACCGCCAAATCCATCTTCCCATCGCCATTCAAATCCGCAATAACGACGACGCTCGGCCCCTTGCCGGTTGCATAAGTCTTCTGCAACTGGAAGGTTCCATCTCCATTGCCAAGCAGTATCCCCACTGTATTATCGGAATAGTTGGAGACCGCAAGGTCGAGTTTGCCGTCGCCATTGAAATCACCGATCGCAACCGAAGTGGGTTGTGTCCCGACGGTGTAGGTTGCCTGGCTTTGGAAAGTGCCATCTCCTTTGCCCAGCAACACGCTCACCGTGTTGTCGCTTCGGTTGGCCACTACCATATCAGGCTTTCCGTCGCCGTTCAGGTCAGCCCACGCCAAGGCTCTCGGGCCGTTTCCTGTCTGAAAATTATTGGGCACGACGGCTACCGACGCCGTCGTGCTGCTCAGTAGGGCTGTCGCTACTGTAGAGTTCGCGTTACTCGTATCTTCAATCGTTACAGACCCCGTCGGTTCGCCTCGGGCACTTCCCGTCACAGTCGTCACGAGCGTGTATCTTCCCGGTGCGCCGCTTTCTGCAAGAGCGGTTGACGTTGCCAGCTGTCCAGTAATCGTCACGGCCTGGGTAGACGATGTGCTGGTTGCCCCACCAGCATTGCCTACGAACACGGCCTTGATGTTGTAGCTCCCGATCCCCAGCCTCAGACTTGCGGATGCTTTGCCCGTTGCGGTGAGCGATGCTGTTCCCAGGAGAGCCGAACCCTCGCAATAAGTGGCAGAGGCGTCGCAGAACTCAACCATGCCTCCAGGAACTGGAGCATTACCTTGATACGTAACCGTGGACGTGAATGTCACTGGAGTGCCAGCGGATACACTGTTCGAGGAGACGGTGAGCGATGTCGTCGTGCTGGAAGACGCCCACACGACCTGGCTCAGGGACGTTGCCGGAGCGAAGTTGCTATCGCCGGAATATGCCGCGGTGAAGCTGTGGCCCCCCGCGCTGAGGCCCGCGGTTGTGAAGGCTGCCTGCCCCGATGCTAGAGGTTGCGTACTAATGGCCGTGTTGTTGTCGTAGAATGTGATGTTTCCTGATGCGGCGCTTCCGTTATAGGTGGCCGGCGTAACAGTCGCGGTCAACTGAATAGTTTGTCCTGGTTGCTGGTTCCCGCTAGGAATCGCAACGAGTGCAAGCCCTGTTGATACCCCGCGAACGATGGTAACGGCATTCGATGTACTTGACTGATAGCTCGTATCTCCGGGATAGGCTGCCACGATGGAATGCGTTGCGGGACCACCCACGACGAAGACCTGTTTCGCCGCCGCCTGAATCGCCCATTCGTTCAACAGGGCGTAAACGGAGCCATTTGTCGGGCTTGCGATGGCTAAATCCATTCGTCCGTCGCCGTTGAAATCGCCCATCGCAACTGCTCGCCAGTCTCCTGCGTCATAAGTACTATTCACCGACTGAAATGTGCCGTCGCCATTACCGCGAAAGATAGCAACGCCGCCGCTGCCCGTGAACGTAACACCATTGTTTTCGAGTACTGCTGAACCAGAGGCAAGCGATTCGGCTATATCGAGTTTCCCATCCCCGTCAAAATCCCCTATTGTAAGGTCGGAAGGCCAACTATCGGCGCCAAATCCATTCACATTTACCGTGTATTGTGTTTGCGACTGAAATGTTCCATCGCCATTACCCAAAAGCACGCTGACACCTTCAACATTTGCAACTGCGAGATCTGTTTTTCCATCTCCGTTAAAATCTCCCACTGCTACGACGATTGGATATATGCCTGCTGGATAGGTCTTTGGTGATTGGAATGTTCCATCGCCGTTTCCTAGGAGAACCGCAATCGCGTCTGAGGGGTGCGCACTTAGTACGGCAAGATCCGGAATTCCGTCTCCATTGAAATCTCCCACAGCAATAGCAGACGCTCCTGGTATCGACGCGAATGACATCAATGGATGAAACGTTCCGTCGCCATTACCTAACAACACGCCGCTCGGTGTCGCGAGATCGAGCTTTCCATCTCCGTTGAAGTCTGCAACTGCTAAATACGAGGTGCCAACATTGATGGTTTGTTCTGGTTGAAATGTGCCGTCTCCATTCCCTAGCAGTACTCTGATGGCGCCGACCGAATCAGACACAGCCACATCCAGCTTCCCGTCTCCATTAAAATCTCCTACGACAACGGCCGTGGGAATAGTATTGGAAGTAGGGCCGGTCTGGAATGACTTGGCGGCTTGGAATGTCCCGTCACCGTTTCCAAGAAACACGTCAATTGTGCCGTTGGATTCATTGGCCGCGATTATGTCCGGAATGCCGTCCCCATTGAGGTCTGCGACGGCCACTGATTTAGGGGAATAACTATATGCTCCAGAATATTTGGACTCAGCAAGGGTAATCTGAGCGGTCGTATTGTCAAGTACAACAGTTGCTACCGTGGCATTCGCGTTGCTAATGTCTTCAAATGACACAGCGCCCGTAGGTGCGGTGCTGCCACCGCCCGTTTCCGTATCAGTGAGGGTGTAATTGCCGGGGATGCCACCCAGTGTTAACGCCGACGCACTCCAGGTCTTCCCGACAACGGCAACATTCTGCGCGGTGGACTTACTGGGCTGCCCCGCTGCCGTGCCCATGAATATCGCGTCTATTGAGTAGGTGCCAACACCCAGGCGAAGGTTGAGTGTTGCGGTGCCTGTCGCATTCAACTCGGCCGTCCCTAACAGTGAAGAGCCCTCGCAATAAGTTGAAGCCGCATTGCAGAATTGCACTTGTCCATGGGAGATCGCAGCGTTGTTTTGGTCCTTCACAGTTGCAGTGAATAGGATGGCCGTTCCCGGCGACACACTGTTCGAGGAAACGCTGAGAGTTGTCGATGAAGGAATGGTGGCCCACAGAGCGACACTTCCGGATTGCGCGGCAGCGAAGTTGCTATCTCCCGAGTAAGCTGCTGAGAAACTGTGCCCGCCCGCGGTGAGTGCCCCTGTCTTTAGAGTCGCTTGGCCGCTGGAGGAAATGGACACGGGAGCGCCGATGGCGGTTCCATTATCGGAAAAAGTCACGGTCCCGGAAGCGCTAGCACCGTTGTAAGTGCTGGGCGTCAATGCAGCTGTCAGTTGCTCCGACGTTCCCACCGTTACGATTCCAGTTGCATTTCCCGTAAGTTGTAGTGACGTCGATATTCCCCGTGCGAGTGATTCAGAATTCGAAGTACTCGGTGCATAAACGCTATCTCCGCTGTAGGTCGCATTGACCGTATGTGTCGCTGCTCCGCCCACGACTGACACCGCAGAAGTCGTTGCTTGCGAAGTGAGTGCGTTTAACAGCACGCTTGCTGGTACAACTATATCGGGTCGTCCGTCCCCATTGAAGTCTGCCAGCCTGATCGCAGAATCGCCTCCATTCGAGCTAAACACGGCTGGAGGTTGGAAGGTTCCATCACCGTTTCCGAGAAGCACATTAAAAGAGCCGCCAAAGGTATTGACAATGATGTCTTGCTTGCCATTCAACGTGGTATCCGCAACAGCAATCGATTCGGGTGTACCGCTCGACAATTGGTAGATATGTGGAGTCTGAAATGTTCCATCCCCGTTGCCTACGTATGCCGCCACCGTGGCGTTCCCGCCTAGACTTATAGCAAGGTCCGGCTTCCCATCCCCATTGAAATCACCTACCGCTAAGGCATCAGGATAGCTATCGAGTACGTAGCTTTCACCCGCTTGGAAGGTTCCATCACCATTGCCCAGCAGGATGTCTAATGTAGTATTGCCGCTAATTCCGACTGCAATATCTGGCTTGCCATCTCCGTTGAAATCCGCTATCGCAAGTGAACTTGCGCCGTCCGGAAGCGGCGATTGCTTCTGTGCCTGAAAAGTGCCATCGCCGTTGCCGAGAAGTACGCTAATATAGGAATTTGAGTCCATTCCAACTACGATGTCCGGCTTCCCGTCCTGATTTACGTCGGCAACGGCGAGGGACAGAGTTCCAGATACAGGCGAACTCAACGGTCCATCGCCAACCGGATATTTCGTTTGTGCCTGAAATGTGCCATCCCCATTACCCAGCAGCACGCTAAGAGTGTGGTCAGCCCAGTTTGCGACTACTATGTCAGGAATGCCGTCCATATTGAAGTCGCCAACGGCCACAGACCACGGGTTACTTCCAGCCGGATAAGTCTTTGGCGCCTGGAAGGTGCCGTCTCCTTTACCTAACAGAATGCTGACGTTGTTGTCTCCATAGTTGGCGATAACTAAATCTGGTATCCCGTCGCCGTTAAAATCGGCTATGGCAAGCGATCGAGGATTTGTACCCGTTGGATAGCTCTTCGGAAGATAAACCTGCGAGGACGCGCTACCAAGAGAGATATCCGATATGACAGCGTTGCTATTGCTGGAGTCTACAAATGACACTGAACCAGTAGGAGCAGTATTCCCTCCAACTGCAACTGTTGCTGTTAAGGTGTAGTTCCCGGGGTTACCTGCCGCGGTTAGGGACGATTCGCTCCACACCAGTCCAGTGACAGAGATACTTTGAGTAGTGGAGGTGCTAGCAGCATTTGTCGTTGTGCCAACAAACTGAGCTTTGATGCTGTGGCTCCCGACACCAAGCCTCAGATTGAGCGTTGCCGTTCCAGCCGCGGTCAGTTGGGCGGTGCCCAGAACCGCCGAGTCCTCACAGTAGGTTGCAGTCGCGTCGCAGAACTTTACCTGCCCAACCGTCACCGCTGTGCTTCCAGCCTTCACGGTCGCGGTGAGCGTCACCACGCTTCCCGAGGCTACCGTTGACACCGTGTTTCCCCCGGATGTTAACGCAAGGGTCGTGGTCGTTGGCGTCGAAGCCGATGCAGAGATCCCGCCGCCTGCGATTCCGGCAACCAACAAGGTATAGACGACAATGTGCTTCAACGCCTGCGCAGCGTACCGGGACTTTGTATTTTGTGCCGAATAGAAGGTCATCGTTCATTCCCCCATGAACCTGCGAGATCCGTGATCTCAAGCGGTAACGGGCAAACCAGCCCTCAATGAACTGAAAGGGGAAGATAACCGATGATTGCGTGATTCAGTTGGCCGAGAACCAAAGCAACGTCATACAACGCGTAAGAGACACTTGCGATTGGCCCATGTGAGACTGTTCGCAACGAGCCAATTCCCCCCACGTCAAGTGCCAACCATAATACACAGTTCCGCAGAGCAAATACGACCGGGTTCAGTGCCTTCTCAGCATTTTTCAACCAAGTCGCGTAGCCGAACTCCGAGCGAAATGGCAATACGGTGCAGCTTCATGATGCTGATATTCCGTATTCCCCGCTCTACCCCGGATATGAACGTCCAATGCAGTCCAGCCCTTTCCGCCAGTTGTTCCTGCGTTAAGCCTAGTGCTTCCCGCCGGTTACGGATTGTCTGTCCCAAGGGCTTTCTTGGATCGGTGATTGAATCGTCCACTCACCGATGTTTTCCGTTTCAGCCTGACGAGTACATAGTATATAGTCTATGTCAAGGGAAATCCATCGTTTTAAACGACTTCATGTCCGCTTCAGGCATTTTTCTGGCTCCACGCCGCGCCACTGTGACCGCTCGGGGTGCTTTGAAACCTGAGATCTCTCTTCGAAGGCCCGTGGCTTCCCGGTCGGTTGCGCTGCAATCTGTTTGAAAGATTCGAACAAAAAGCCTTGAAATGCCGCCGCAGGGCGATCATAAGGCGAACACCCGCATCAACGTAAACCAGTGGTGTCGTTACAATCTTAAAATGAAGGCTCCCGACGTCGGCGCTTCTCAGTTCATCGGTTGGGCAAGCTACTTCTTGTTGATGTTGCGCTCTGCAATTTTGTCCATCAGCTTTTCGCGTGCTTCCGAGGACGACCCGTATGGTTTGCTGTAAGCTTCCGCAACTTTTGTGTGGTTTTCATATGCAGTTGCTTTGCGTGCTGGCAGAGTAAAGAATCCTCCGCCAACCTTCTCCGTTTTAATGGTGACCTTGCTCATCGTTTTCTCCTCGGCGCTGAAGTTGTTGTTGAGAATCGTCCAGGGTCGGACCCGCCAAACCAGACCTCATGCAATGAGACTACTGCAAATCGAATGTCCTTGTGGTTACACAAGCCACTAGGGAATGCAACGTTAGCGATGATCGAGTTTCGTAACCAGTGGCTCCGTAAGCACATCAATCAGAAGTTCGGCAGGGGTGCGCTCCAAGCCATAATTCAGGCATGGCCGATTCATCCTTCGCCTAGCCGGCAGGAACTCTGGCGCTGGCTGAATGGCGAAGTGCCGAGAATCCCAATTCCCTCGACAAAGATATTGCCACTAGCAGGAGCACTAGACATTGACCCCTTCGCTCTTTTTGAAACGACACCAGGAGCGTACGCTACTCTATGCACGGCTCTCATGCAAGATGTAGCGTCGGGGAAATCTGGTCAACTGGTTCGGAGCCTCCAATGGGCGCATGATCTCATCGTTCCCAACCTCGATTGGCCGCCAAGCTCAATCACAAAGATGTATTTCGGAGGCCGTAGGTGGAACATTCGAGAATTTAGCCATGCAGCAACCGGTGAACGAAACTACTTTCAAAGGTTTAGGATCGGAGGCAACCGCGATATAGAAGATCCGCAAGTGTGGCATTTCGCGTTTCTGAACGTCAACGCAAAACGACCTCTTTGGACGCCATACGGTTTTGTCGTTAAAGAATCGGGCCGCATTCGGTTATATCAGTCTCGCGGCCATACGGATGAGGTAGAAGGACTCATTGAAAGCAAGAGTTTCGCCGTCGAGACTTGGTTTGGAATGGGACCGGCAGAATTTCGAGTCGCCAGCCTTCACCCGTTTACCCTCAGCCTTGTTCAAGGAAACGACCGAACAGAGCGCTGTGTCATCTTCCCGTGAAGCCTGACTCCAGGTGAATGGTACATCGAGCTGCCAAATCCGCTATGTGCCTGCGTCTCCAAGTTGAGGATATTCCCCGTACTGGAGTTTCGTCGGCGGTTCTATTGAGTTATGGAGAATATGCCTGACAGAATCCTCATCATTCAAATGACTTGACTCAGGTTGGCCCAACAGGTTGCGTTTTTGAATTCTCCCGCAACCGGACACACACCCCTTGGTATGCACGGTTCAGGTCGGTGCAATCGTATCCCTAGATGAACGGGGCGCGTTTGTCCAAAAAAAGGTCTTCCGCACCTAGATACATACCCAATCAAACTCTGCGATCAATAGACGATTCTCTTGCGGGAAGGATGCTGCGCCCTTCCCCCGCTGCGAACGCCGGTGAAACTGGCGTTCTACGCTTCCCATCCATGCGGGTCGGGTAAGGGAACGGCATTGCTGCCGCTCCCTCCCCTAAGAACCGGACGTGACAGTTTCCCGTCATCCGGCTCAAGCCGTGTGTAAGCCCCGCGTGAACGGAGCCGGTAGAACACATCACCCAAGGAGTCAGCGACGGGGGTGGGCTCCCCTAAATCTCTTTCGAGACTCGAAGTAGCCACGCCACAGTGGGTCGAACGGGTTGGCGTCCGACTTCACCTTCACGTAACGCCGGATGGCGATATCGGTGGGGTCAACCAACCGAGCGACATTCGAACGCGACCGTTGCGCGTGAGAACTAGCCAGTGCATCAAAGTACCACTTGCGTTGCCCGAAACAGTCCCAGTACCGATGTAGTATCCAGCTAGGAGACTTGTTCGGGTGTCTCCGCGTTGCCCATCGCCAGAGCGAGTACCAGAGTGCCATTCTCACTTTCCGATACGCCGAGCCTGCATCGATATGGCGGTGATAGTATGCCCAGCCACGGATGATCGGGTTGAGCAGCCTGATCAGATACTCCTGCTTTGAGGTTCGATTCGAGCGAATCTCACCCCGCACCTTCTCCAGAAAGGCATGCATGTTCTTCTTGGAAGGTGTAATCAGGAGCTTGCCACCATACTTACGCAGATTCTGCCCCAAGAAGTCGAAGCCCTGTTCGATATGCGTGATGCAGGTTTTCTCCGGTGAGAGCTGCAAGCCTCGTTCGGACATGAACTGTTCGACCAAGGGCTTGACCTCATCCTCCAGTAGCTCTTTCGAGCAGCCAGTGATGATGAAGTCATCGGCATAGCGTACGAAGTTCACTTTCGGCCTGTAGCACTGTCCTCGGATTACCTTCTTGCGGAAGGTCTCCTTGAGCAGCCGCTCCAATCCATCCAGCGTCAGGTTCGCCAGCGTGGGCGAGATGATTCCGCCCTGCGGTGTGCCTGCCTCCGTAGGAAACAGCGTTCGATTTTCCATGAAGCCCGCCTTCAACCATTTCTTCAGTACCTCTTTGTCGGTGGGGATATGAGTGAGCATCCATGCGTGGCTGATATTGTCAAAACAGCCACGGATATCTCCTTCAAGTACCCACTGAGGACCGATCTTTCGAGCCAGCACCGTGAAGCACTGCTCGATGGCATCGGCGGTCGAGCGTTTCGGTCGAAAGCCATAGGAATTGGGATCGGCGGTAGTCTCCGCGACCGGGAGCAGCGCCAGCAGATAGAGTGCCTGCATGGCGCGATCCTTCATCGTGGGGATTCCCAGCGGCCTCAGCTTCCCATTGGATTTCGGGATATAGACACGCCGCAGCGGTTGCGGCTGATATCCGCGCCGTCGCAGTGTGTCAATGGCCTTGTATCTGGACGCCGGAGTGCTCCAGATCGCTCCGTCCACTCCCGGCGTGTTCTTGCCCTGATTGTGTGTCACCCGCTTCACGGCCAACGCTCGACCGTGGAACGAATGGGTCAGCAGCCATTGCAGGGCTTTCACCTTGCCGTGACGGCCTTCCTGTGTTGCCTTGACGATACGCTCTTGCAGTCTCCTGACCTTGAGTTCACACTGAGACCAGTCGATCTGTTCCCATTGCGTCTCCGGGCCGGAGGCTGCACACATAGACTGCTCCACGTTCATTTGCAATTTCCTCCTGCGAAGATTCTGTAAGTTCTCTCGTCAACCACGACCAACTGGAAGTCTGCCTGCTTTCGCAGCGGAGTGATGTCCCAACTCCTATCCGCTCCATTACAGAGTGGCATTCGCTTTCTCCAGCATCCTTTACCCGCTACCCCAGCAGCGTGCCTTGCGGCAACACCTGCCTCCGAAGAGGCGGGGCATCGGGCTTACTTTGTTCCGTTTGAATGACACGAGTGACGTAGTCCCCGCCTCTACACCGGCAGCCTTTATGTCCGTGTGCCCCAAACAGGCGTTGGAGCATCCGGCTGCGTGCCTTTTGGCTAGAGCCTGTCAGCGTCTTTGGCTCTTTGGCAGTGACGGCGCCTTCGGCGGTTCACTTGTGTTGGACCTATCACTCAGCCTGGCCCTCCCACCGCCTTGCGCTGGCAGTGAAGGAGAACGCCTCACGGCATTCTTCTTTGTCAAAAGACAGGAGGTACGTTGTCTCGACAGCTTTCGACCCAGCCGTTACCGGCTACGCCGATGTCGATAGGCTACTGCGCACGGAAGCGCAGGTTCAGCTCACTCCTTTCGTGTTGAACAATCATTCAAACAGCTTCAAGTCGCACGCCTGTGTCCTGCCCGCAACGCCGGCCCCTGAAAAGCAAAAAGGTGCAGCCTTCGGCTGGACCACCGGTTCGACATTCATTTCCCGGCGAACTCTAGGCTCCGTTCGGCTCCTTCTGTCAACTCCGCTTGTGCAGCTCCGCGCGGCATAAAACCGCCGTGCTCGCTTCCGCGCCCCTTGCGGGCTTCGGGAGTTGACAGCGCCTCTCTGCGCCCAATTCGCCAGTCATGAAATGAATGTCTTTTTTTAGCCCTCCCAGGGCTGAAAAACGGCAAA